>Ga0315273_10009493_pt1 | contig 12340 bp, 9 predicted proteins | sample YL17G02_0_MG_FD_205753 | JGI IMG/M metagenome (GOLD analysis project Ga0315273, IMG submission 205753) | Sediment microbial communities from Yellowstone Lake, YNP, Wyoming, USA - YL17G02_0 | ecosystem: Environmental > Aquatic > Freshwater > Lake > Sediment | place: USA: Wyoming | collected... | reverse complement strand
GATCTGAGGCCGGAAAGCGACTGTTCGAGCATTCTAAGGGAGTTCTCCTTCTCCTCAAGCGCCCTCGTTCTCTGCTCGACCAGCTGGGCGCTCTGCTCAATCTCCGTCTTTCTTCTCTGGAAATCATTCAACTTGCCGCTGTAGTTGCGTTCGAACTCCTCGAAATCCCTCATCTGAGCGGCGATATCCTGGCGCTTTCTCGCTATGGCTTCATCCTCTTCCTGCAGGCTCGTCTCCTTCACCGTCAGCTGCTTTTCCTTCTCACCAAGGGCCGTCTGTATCTGCGTCAGAGTCTGCTGTACAGATGCAAGCTCTGCTGCCTTCTGGTTGACGGTAGATTCTTTGCTTGAAAGTGTCGCTTGGGATCTCTCCAGTTCCTGTCTCTCGGCGACGATCGCGTCCTGCCTGCTCTCTATCTCCGATGCTATCCTCTCGATATCCGCCTGCCTTTGCTGTATCTTTCCAATCTCCGAATTCAATTGCGACTTTGTGCCCTCGACGTCCTTCCTGCCGGATATGAGCTCATTGGTAGCCTTCTCGATCTCGCCAGATAGTGAGTGAATTGAATCCGCTTCGGATTTCAGCAGCTCCTCTCGAGCCCTGAGCGCCTTCAGACGCTCGGCCATCTCCCTCTTGTCCAAGGAGACCTTGTTCAGATCCCCGCCGAGCTTTGCGTTCAGCTGATCGATCTCCCTCGCCTTTTTATTCAATTCCTCCATGATTCTCTTGATCTGGTTTTCTTGGACCTTGAGCGCGCTCTCCTGGGTACTGAGATCTCTTTCCTCGGTTTCGATGATCTTTCGCATCTGTTCGAGGTCGTCCTTGACGCTACGTATGCTCTCCCTTTCCTTCTCAACGCTCGCCATCTGGAGCCCGAGCTGCTCCTCCAATCTCTTCAGCTCAGCGCCCTTTGTGTCCAAGCTTCTCTCTCGCCCATCGATCTGAGCGGCTCGAGCAGAAACCTCTCCCTCCTTCTGCCCCAGCATCTGCTGCTTCTGAGAGAGGTCCGAGCTCATCTGGGCCACCCATCTCTCCCGGTTCTCCATGTCGGCAATCTTCCTCTCGATGTCCTCGATCATGGGCCTGATCTCGATCTCGCTCTTCCTCAAGTCTTTCTCACGGCTATCTATCTGAGCTTCTCTTTCAACCAATGCGTTCATCCTGGCGGCAATTGATGATCGCTCGGATTCCATCTTCATCTTTTCCGAATTAAGAATGGCTCTGGTCTGATCTATATCTGAAAGCGACGATATCAGGATGGCTTCCTTCGTTGCCAATTCCGGTTCCCTCGCAAGGATCCTGTCCTCCCGGGCTTTGATCTCCGCGCTTCTGTCGGCCACGAGTATTTCCCGTCCCTCCAGTTCTTGTCTGCGGACGTCAAAAGTACCATAACCGGATTGCATCTCGCGTTCCTTTATCTGAACCGCAGCTTCCCTCGCGGCAACCTGTGATTCGGTGGCGTCAACCCGTGCTTTCTTGGCATCTAGCTCCATGATTCTGCTTTCGGTGCTCTGCTGCAGTGCGGAGAGCTCCTTTTCCTTCGAATCCAACTCGCCCTTCATCTGCTGGTAAAACGATTCCTCGCGCTGCTTCGCCATTTCAATCTCTCTGATTGCTAGCGAATTGATGGTCTGGATCTTCTCTTTCTCCTCATCTATCTGCCTGCGCTCGGCTTGTGCGAATTCCGTCGCGGCGTTTAGCTCCTTCTCGATCTTCTCCGCCTCGGCCAGTTTCCTGATCAATTCATCCCTTTCTTGAGCGATTCTCTCCTCGCTGGCCTGAATCTCTGAGGTTCGGCGCTTCTGCTCTTCCTCGACCTGGGACATCTCGTTCCTGACGGCTGCGACCTCATCCTCAAAATTCTTCCTCTCGTCGGCAACCGCATGCTCGACCTGCTGCAGCTCCGCTCTTTTAGCATCCAGTTTCGCGGTGAGGTCCTGGACGTCCTTCCCGAGCTCCCTCGAACTCTTCTTAATATCTTTATCCCTTTCCGCAATCCTCAATTCAATATCTTCGAGGGCTCGTTCCTTCTTGTCAAGGGTCTCTTCTTTCTTCAGGATGAGCTTGGCCTTTTTCTCCTTGTCAGCCAGGTCCTTCTGTTTCTTCTTGAGATCGTGGGATTCCGCCTCGAGCTTCCTTTTCTCTTCATTGTGCAGAGATTCTCTCTGCGCGAGAGTCTCTTCTCTTACCTTCTGCTCTTCCCTCTTCGACTGCGCCATCGTCTCGAATGCACGTTTCCCTTTATCGAGGACATCCTCTCTCAAAGAAAGGGACCTCTCACGCTGTTCAATCTCCTTGACTAGCGCATCAAGTTCGACCATCCTCGATTGAATGAATTGGTCCTTGCCGGAAAGTTCCGCATCTTTCTGGTTGAAGGCATCTTCCCGAGCCTTCATAGCATCAAGAGTCGCCTTCCAGTCTGCTTTCTCCGTCTCGATGGCCTGCCTTGCGACGTCCGCCTCGGCCTTCTCCATCTGGAATTTGGATTCCATCTGGGCGAGGTCGTTCAACTTTGTGGTTGCAACATCTCCGATGTTGGCTTTCAGACTCCCCATCACCATCTCGACAACAGCTGCATCCGCTTCCGGTATTCCGCCTTCTCCGATAATCACGGCGGAGAGCCCTTCCCCTGGAACTATTCTGATCCGGAACCCAGGGATGTCGAACTCGCTCCTCATCGCCATGTTCATGCCCGCGAGGATCGATGACACAGACTCGTTGCTTACGTAGAGGTCGCTGGCGATTGAAATTTCTCGAAGGATTCCACCGCCCTGGTCGACGAGCAGTATCTTGGCCAATCTGGATTTTTGCTTCGACCCGAACACTTTCAAATTGACCGACAACGCTATCGGCAGAGCGGTTTTTCTAACCATCATTAACACCTGTGATCAACTTTATCTCATCGAGCCGTGACGGGCTAAGGGGTGGAAGATATTAATTGACACCTCATCGGAATCCGAATTGACCATAAAATACCTAGCTCTTCTATGGGGGAAAAAAGGTCGGGTTAAAGAGGGAATCCTCTTATTCCATGCTGATTATCTATTAATGAGAATGCGGTGATTCAAATGAAGGTCTCCTTCCACGCAACGATAAGAGAAGTCGCTGGTGTTCCCGAGACAGATGTCGAGGCCGATGATATTCCCAGCCTTCTTCTGGCTCTGAGAGATAAGTTCGGCGAGAGGCTTTACAGCCTTATTGCTAAAGACGGGGGACTTCGGGATGATGTCGTCGTTCTGGTCAACGGCCAGAACATCGGACATTCAGGAGGCATTAAGGCTAAAATGACCCCCGATGACGAGGTCGCAATCTTCCCTCCCGTCTCAGGAGGTTAATTCGCGATATCGTCATGGGCCAGAACATGAGGTTATCGCCATCGATCATAAATGCAGCTGAAAAAATGTTTATATATGCCAACCCTATAATCGCCGACTCGGGAGACTCAGGAAGTGTCAGAGAGAATTCCATCAGGCAATGACTCATCGTTGCTCACCAACGCGAAGGTCACGACCCTTCTGATAGTTGCATTACTCGTTTCCATCGTCACAATAGGTTACGTGACTGCCACTTCGAACTCCGTCAACACCGAGCTCTATCCATCTGTCGAAATCGGCGACATGGTGTATGTCGAATATGTCGGTTATTTCCCGACACATCCCGGTGGCTGGATTTTCGATACGAACAAGCGCACGATTGGTCTGGACGACAGCCTGATGAAATCCCTCTTCAATGTCAAGAGAGATCCAAAGGATTACGGTCCGTTGAACTTCACAGCAGGCACTGCGAAGAACCTCCTCAAGCCGTTCGTGGATGGCGTTGTCGGGATGATGGTCACCGAGACCAAAGGCATCTTCATCTCCACCGAGGATGGATATCCGATAGACCCCGAGGGTGTTGTTCACATCCCGCTTATCCTGATAGCTCCAGTGATCCAGAATCTCACAGTCACGCAGTTCCAAACGACATATGATTCGAATCCTGTGATCGGCATGGTGGTCAAACATTATTTCTGGGAATGGGATGCGAGGGTGAAGGGCATTGAAGGCGACAAGGTCATCATGCAGAGCGAGCCCTATCTCGGACAGATAATCTCGTCCTACGGCAATCCCGAATCCGATCCAAGAGACGGGTGGTACCAGGAGGTCATCGGGATCAACGCCTCGGCAGACGGCGGTATCGGGCAGATCAAGGTTCAGAACTTCATCACTGCTCAGGACATCTATCAGAAGAAGGGCCAGAATTATGACGAGACACTGTCAACTCTGAGATGGTTCACCCTTATCGGCGTGGATGAGGTGAAGGGGGAATTCACGATTATCTACAACGCAGAGAATTATGTCGGTGAGCTTGCTGGAAGGTCTCTCTACTTCGAGGTCACGATCACCAAGATCCTGAAAGCCAGTTAGGCATCCTCTGCGTCATGCAGGTGTTTGTAGAGGCCGACAAGCTTCGCCGTGCATCTGTCGAGTGAAAATTCCTGGGCGGTTCGTCTCGCACTGGCAGTCACATCGCTCCTGTCATTGATCGCTCTGTCGAGGGCGTCAGCGCACGATTTCGGGTCGTCGTCAAATAGGTATCCGTTATCCCCTTCTCTGATTATCTCCGGCAAAGCCTTGCTCCGCATACCGGCAATAGGTTTCCCGCTCGCCATCGCCTCCACGGCCGCTATGCCCTGCGTCTCGAATTTCGACGCGATGGCAAAGGCATCGCACGCAGCGTAGTATGATGCCAGCTGGTCATCTGGAATAAAACCTGTGAACACGACGTCCTGGTCCAGCCCTATCTCCTTCGTCAGAGCTTTGTACTCCTCCATCGCCGGTCCTTTACCGGCGATCAGGAGTTTGGTGCGCTTCTCCTTCTTGATCAATTCCTTGAACCCGCCGAGCAGAAGCTCCAGATTCTTCTCCTTTGCCACCCTGCCGACCGTGAGGATCATCTTGCAGCCGTCCAGATCATATTTCTCCCGCACTTCTTTCCCCGAGATGTTCGGAGAGAATCTCACGCAATCCACACCCGTCGCAATGACCTCCCAGCGCCTTGCCCTGATGCCGTACCCTTCCAGCTCATCCCTGATGACCCTTGTCGGGGTGATGACGGCGTGCGGTCTCTTGAGGAAGCTCTTCTGATAGAACCATGCGAGTCGCACCATGACATCGACCGGCATGATCGGGGGTGCGTAGTGGTCAGCCGCTTCATGCAGCAAAGTGTGATAGGTCAAGACGTTCCTGATTTTCGTCTGCCTGCTCGCAATGAGGGCCTGCAGACCCATGAAGCCGATCCCGTGGCTGTGGATGATATCCGGCTGCTCCGATCTCACCAGTGAGACGATCGAGGAGGGGAAAAGAGCGCTCCGGTAGGTCTCGTACTCCCGGAACCCGAAGGCAGGCAGCCAGATGACTCTGTCAGGAAGATGATCGACGCTTCCTCCTGTCGGCTCAGGCGCGAAGACGACCACCTCGTGCCCCTGCCTCTTTAATTCCTGACTCGTGCTGGTCAATGAGACGACGACCCCGTCTATCGTCGGAAAGTAGGAGTCGGTGAACATCGCTATCTTCAATTGATTCAGCCCCTAGAGCCCCTTCGATATGCGGGATATCTTCTCAAGAACTTCGACCGGGTCATTGCCCATTATCCTGATCATCGGTTCCTTCCCATGGCCGCCCTCATCCCAGATGGCATCCGGGACGGCCCCGAAAGCCTTTATTGCCTCCGTCGTCCCCCAGTCCATGGAGGAAACGCCTTCTGGCTCGTTATTTCTGGAAAAGGAAGAAACGGTCAATCCGGCCTTCTTGCAGGCATCCAGGTTGCGTTCGTTGAACTTGATGTTCATCGCCGATCTGATCCGCGGATCATGCTTCGAGGCGGCGACGATGATCCTTGCGACATGCTTTGACGCTCCGAATCGTGGACAGCCGACGATTCTCCCGTGTTTCCCTTCCCTCACGACTCGCCCGGTGAAACCGGCCACATCGGATTCGTTCTTTGGTTCTGGAATTGAATATCCTAGATTGGAGCCCACTTCCGGAATCAGTTGGATCTTGATTTCGCTCTCCAATCTTGATCTCAGATTCTCGAGCGTGTCAAGGACCGCCACCTTCATCGCCCCGATGAGAATCTCTTCGAGCGGATCTATGATCTTGATGCCTTTGCCAAGCGTCCTCCCTCTCTCGATCGCATTGAACACCTCACCGCGGGCTTTGACGACAGCCGTGCATAAATCCCCCCCTAGTGCGATGTGTCCGGCAATCAAAGCGGAAAGCACGCAGCCGGTTCCATGAAACTCTCCGGGCAGGCGAGTCGAGGTGAGCACGCTGGTCGATCCATCGGACATCGACAGGTAATCTGTGACTTTGTCGTTCTCGACAACCCCTTTGATGAGCACTCCGGAGGCTCCGATCGACAGGAGCTGTTCGGCCGCCTTGGCCGCCTGCTCAAGTCCTGATATCCTTATGCTCGTCAATGCTTCTGCCTCGGAGGTGTTGGGGGTTATCAGTGCGCAGATCGGGACCAGTTGCTTCTTGAGAGCCGAGACTAGGTCCGCCTTCGCCAGCTTTGCGCCGGTCGTTGCCACGAGAACAGGGTCTATGACGAGCGGGACCTTCCTATCAGAGAACAACTCAGAAATGACTCCGACATTCTCGGCGGAGTAGATGGCCCCCGTCTTCGCGGCTCCCAGCGACATATCCTCCAAAACCGCTTCTATCTGGGCCCTCAGCATCTCCGGTGGGACGGCATCTACCCTGGTGATCTTTGTCGTATTCTGTGCGGTTATGCATGTGATCGCGGAGCAACCGTGAACCCCTAGCGAAGCGAATGCCTTCAGATCGGCTTGTATGCCGGCACCGCCAATTGAATCGGACCCAGCTATAGTCAGTGCTATCTTCACGTCGAAGTCATCGGTCATGCCCCTTAATAGGGTTTTCAGTCGTGACCATAAAGAGTTAAATAGCCATTTCATAATCCAAATCCCAGATGACTGTCACCAAAGCGCAATCCGGGCATATCGTGTTCAGCCCGAGCTTCAAATGGAAGATCTTGGCTCCCGTTTTCGACCGCCTGCTGAGAGACTTTCTGAAAGAGTCCGGTCAGATGCCCCCGGAAGAGGACATCATCAAGATGTTCATCAAGCTCAACATGATCGATCTCGAGAAGAACCGCAAGCCAGAGGGGTGGAACCGCCGGGGTCGCGTCAGGATGGTGTTCCCGATAACGAACCAACCGCAGATGTACCTCAGATCCTCGATGAAGGGCGCCGAGGTAGTGCGAATCACGGAATCAGTGAGCGCCCTTCTGAAGAAGGCTAAGATCTCTCACAAGGTGAAGTACGACGACCTCAAGCACGTACCGCAGTGAGTGCCCTTGGAATAGTTGCCTCACGATTTCGCCGAAAGGCAGTTGATGAGATGGGTTTTGACCGGACGAGGCTGAAGAAGCTAATCGACGAGCAGAGTTCTCTGGATGGGATGAGGTCTGCCTTCAGGACCATCCAGGAAAGGCAGAAAGAGAATCTTCCGCTCATTGCAGATATCGAGCAGCGCAAGGAGAGGTTACGGAAGATCAAATCCGAGTGCATCGGCAACGACCGCCTCTTCGGAGAAGCCGTCGAACGTCTCAAAGAGAACGGTTTCAGGGTTGAGATTGCGAAGGACGAGAGGCAGGCGATCGAGATCCTATTGAAGGAAGTCGGCAAAGAGAAGCTGGTCGTCAAATCCAAGTCCAACATCTCAAAGGAGATCGACCTCACCCACGTCCTCGAATCGAAGGGGGTGGAAGTCATCGAAACGGATCTCGGCGACAGGATAATCCAGATCTCGGGACTGGAACCTGTTCATCCGACCGGCCCCGCCGCTCACTTGACTCGATACCAGGTCGCTAAGATACTTTCAGATCATTTCAAAAAGGAGTTGCCGCCAGACCCTGACGTCCTCGCTGAGACCGTGCGACAGGAGCTCGACGGCTTCCTAAAGAAGGCGAATATCGGGATCACGGGCGCGAACGCGATCGCTGCCCTTGAAGGCGCGATCGTCATAGTCCACAACGAGGGGAATGTGACCAGATGCTCACAGGCTCCAGGAAAGCACATCATCATCACGACCCGTGACAAGCTGCTCCCCAACCTTGACGAGGCAATCAACCAGGTCAAGCTGCAGACATTCTACGCCACCGGGAAGCTGACGAGTGCTCACATCGACATCATCTCGAGCCCGAGTTACACGGCGGATATCGAGAAGAAGATCTTCAAGGGAATGCACGGCCCGAAGACGATCGTCGTCATTTTCGTTGACTCTGGCAGGACTGAAATGGGCGAATCGCCCCTCCTCCAATGCATCAGCTGTGGCAACTGCCTCCTCACTTGCCCGGTGTACGATGTCGTTGGACCTGCGTTCGGCACAAAAGGACATCTCGGAGGGATAGGTGTAGCACTCAAGTCAAAACAACGGTCCGCGAAGGAAGCTGCCGAGAGAGGACTGCATTTATGCGTGTCCTGCGGATCATGCGAGGAGGCTTGCCCAGTCTCCATCGATGTCAGGCCGGACATCTATCTCGCGCGGGGAGCATGCGAGCCCGATTCTCTCACGGAAGAGCAGAAGGCGGCTGTAACTAGCATCAAGAACTACGATAACCCCTGGATGCAGCCCCGAGCATCACGGGCGAAATGGGCTAAAGACCTCAAGATGCCCGAGAAAGGCGAGGTGCTTTACTATCCTGGTTGTTCCCTTTCCCTCTTGCGGCCGGATATCGCGAGGAAGACGGTCGAGCTCCTCAGGGAGAAAGGGATAGATCCTGCCCATCTCGGGACAAAGGAGTGTTGCTGCGGTTCCATCGCAAGGAAGCTAGGGGATGAGGAGCTGTTCAAGAAGCAGATCGCGAAGCTTCTGGAAAGCTTTGCCAAGGCCGGGGCTAAAAAAGTCGTCACCTCATGCCCGGGCTGCCTGGTCTCCCTGAACATCGGGAAAGAAATCACCGGAAAGAACGACATCGAGTTCCTCCACTCTACACAGGCGCTGTCTGGACTTAGAAACGGCAAATCGACCAAGCAGGGCGATATCAAGGTCACCTATCACGATTCGTGCGAACTCGGGAGGGGGCTCGGCATTTACGATCCTCCGAGGGATCTCATCAGGGCGCTGCCGGGGGTAGAACTGATTGAGATGGGCCGTTCGAGGGAACTGAGCGCGTGCTGTGGGTCCGGCGCCGGTGTGAAATCCGGATATCCGGAGCTGGCGAATGTCATTGCGAAGAAACGCATCGGGATGGCAAAGACGGCAGGAGCCTCAGTGATGGTGACCAGTTGCCCTTGGTGCTTCGAGAATCTGACAGAAAATACTTCTGGTGATATTCAGGTAGTCGATTTGATCGAGTTCATTTATCAGAGGCGGTACCCTTCGCAAGGTTGATTACTCCGAGATCTTCGTAAATGGAGCCAGTAGGCGTGAGAGTGCTCTTCTTAAGTCGGATATCCTTCACAAGGTACGTCCCGAACTGAGTCTCCTCAAATTCCTTGAGTATCCCCGTCGCCCTATCTACCCCGGAAGGAGCCTTGACCCTCGCGATGGTGATATGTGGCGTAAAAGGACGGCTCTCTTTTGCGAATCCCATCGTTGAAAGATTTTCATCGATTGATCCTGCAATCCTGCCGAGAAATCCTCCGTCTTCTAGGCCTACCCAGAAGACTCTCGGGTTCCGGGTGTTTGGGAATGCACCCGTGCCTGCGACCTTCACATCGAAGGGAGCAAATCCTGAGACCGACATCTCTATATGTCCGATTATTTCGGTCACGGAATCCTCTTTCACATCGCCCAAGAATTTGAGGGTCACGTGCATGCCCTCTGATCTTGGCACGGATATTCTGGCGCCGGATTTTCTTAATCTATCCACCAGACTATCGAGATCATCGAAGCGAGGAATCTCGGTTGCGACGAAAGCACGTATCATCTCAGGCGACACCCTTCCTCTCAATCTGTCGTATCTTCCTTCTGCTCCAGCTGAAGGCTCCAACTGCCATGGCGATGGCGACAATAAGCCCGATCAGATATCCGTTATCGCCCATGCTTCCCTCGAGGAAGGGGCCCGCTGAAGCCGCAAGGTTGAAAGCTCCGTGCAATAGAACCGCGAGAAGGTAATACGGCACCCAGGATTTTCCAAGGAATCTCTTGGCCGTCAAACCGTATCCTGTTATCGAGCTGGCGCTGGCGTGCAGGAGCGCAGAGGATACTGTACGAATGATGACCGTCCCGATAAAGACGGAGACACCGCCTTCCAACCAGGCCGAGGTCTCGTAGAGCATGTTCTCCGTCGCTGCGAACCCCAGTCCGACGATCGCTCCATAGACAATCCCGTCCTCCAGTTCCTTGGCTCTCCTGGTGAAGGGCCGCATACCGATGGCTTTCGTAAATTCCTCCGCGAACGGTGCGATGATGCAGGCCAGAATTAGTGTGTCAAGACCAGGATACTTACCAAGGAGATCGGAAATCCTTGCGACGTCATATCCGAAGATCAAATAGACAAGAACCATTTCAATGACCAGTGCGAGGAATATCGATAGCGTCGCCCCTCTCAGAAATGCGGAGAAGGTCCTGCCTGTAGGCTCTCTCCCTCTCTTCTCCGTGTTCTTAACCACAAGCATCAAGATGAGCGCGGGCGCGAACGCGGCCAGCGAAATGATTAGGATGATTGATAGTGTGAGATCGGCCATTGGATGGTATATCGTAGGGCATTGGAATAAGCTTTTCCAGAATAAAAAATAAAAGAATAGCCAGGAGCTCATCACTCCTTCAGATCTCCCATCCGAAAGGGTTTGAACAAGACTCAACCGAGCTTAATGCAGTTGTTCGGGCATTCATCAACGCACGCGCCACAATCGACACACTTGTCCTTATCGATCACGGCGACATCGTTGACAGCTATCGCATTCTCGGGGCAGACATCTTGGCACGCACCACACGCGGAGCATTCATCGTTGCTGATCTGTGCTGGCATATTATGCCTCCCTTGATTCCAAGATTGAGTGAAGTTGAGGTCTCTAATATAGGTTTTGCTGCGAAAACATAGGTGTTTAGCAGCCGATGGCTAGATTGTATTCCTATGAGGGAATAGGGAAAAATCTAAGCACAGCCTTGCAGGTTGAGTGACAAGGAAGCCCGGTTGACGATGATTGCAAATGGGATGGTTTATTCGGAGGGCAGATTCTTCAAAGGATACGTCGAGTTCGACGAAGGGGTGATTACGGAAGTCGTAGAAGGCACACCGACCGGAAAGATCGTCGCCAGCGGCCTTGTAATCCCGATGCTGGCCAATTGCCACACACATATCGGAGACGCTTCCTTGAGGGGCAAGATAGATTCCCAGACTACGCTCGAAGAGCTGGTCCGTCCGCCTGACGGTCTCAAGCACAGGCTCCTTTCGCAGCAGAGCGAGAAAACTATGGTCGATGCAATGGGCGAGGCCATCGGCGAGATGAGGGCGCTCGGAATCGGCAGATATGTCGATTTCAGAGAGGGAGGTTCGCAGGGGCTCCAGCAGCTCAAGGACGCAATCCGGATACATCCATATCCAAGGCCAGTCGTCCTCTCAAGGCCCGAGAAGATCAATTATTCCGAGGATGAAGTGGAAGGGCTCCTCGCCAAATCCGACGGCATCGGCATCAGCGCGATGCGGGACTGGTCGTATGATGACCTGCTCATGCTGGCCGCTCATGTGAAGCGGCGGAAGAAGATATTCGCCCTCCATGCTAGCGAGGGCGAACGCGAAGATATCTCCTCGATACTGGAACTTCAGCCGGATTTCCTTGTGCACATGTCATGCGCGACGAAAGACGACCTTCTGACGTGCAAGGACGCGGACACCCCGATTGTCGTCTGCCCCAGGTCCAACAAGAGGTTCGGCATAAGACTCGATATCGCGAGGATGCTCGACCTCGACATCGATGTCTGCATCGGCACAGATAACGCGATGCTTCACGACCTCTCGGTCATCGAAGAGCTCAGGGCCGCCTATTCGCTCAGAGATAACTGCAGGCGTTTGGATGTCGCCGAGGTTTTCAAGCTGGCCGTGGAGAACTCTAGAAAAGTCTTATACGATGATGGAGTCATAACTATCGCTGCTGGGAACCCGTGCGAATTCATGGTGTTGAAAGCGGGTAAGAATGATTCGCCGGAGGAGCTGATGCGCGCAGGGTGCGGGCATTCGATCGAGCTCGTTTCCATAGGCTCAAAGACCTGGAAGTCTGAAGAATGGAAGAGATCAAGAGGATCCTGATAGCGACCGACGGCTCGGAGGAGAATAAAGTCGCCGTCAATCAGGGGCTCCATCTCGCCAAGCTGCTGGGGGCGAAAGTAAC
>Ga0315273_10009492_pt1 | contig 12341 bp, 11 predicted proteins | sample YL17G02_0_MG_FD_205753 | JGI IMG/M metagenome (GOLD analysis project Ga0315273, IMG submission 205753) | Sediment microbial communities from Yellowstone Lake, YNP, Wyoming, USA - YL17G02_0 | ecosystem: Environmental > Aquatic > Freshwater > Lake > Sediment | place: USA: Wyoming | collected... | reverse complement strand
GACGGCGGGTAGTCTCCGAACGTCAGTGTCGCCTCGGCCCCGTAGGACACATCCACATCGGTCTCGACGTACATGTCGACATGGGTCATCATGTACTCGTCGACCAGGCGGCCCTGGACCGTGACCGACTGGTCAGGCAGCCAGAAGCCGACCTTGCCGTCGACCGTGACGCCGTAGGCGAGCGCGTCCCCGCTGGCGTCGTAGATGACGACCTCGACGCCGTCGAGGGCCGTGCCGTCGGAATCGACCGCATAGACGGTCAGGTAGGACACGGCGCACAGGACGGTGATGTTGTCGTTGGCCGTCAGCACCGCGGAGGTCGTGTTCACCGTCGCTCCGAACCAGTAGGTCTCGATGTCGTAGGTGCCTGCGGGCAGCCTCGCGACCGCCCAGCCGGTGTCGTTGACGAACCTGGCGTCGATGAGTATGTGCGACTCGGCATCGATCCACGCGACGGTCGCCATCGGGATGATGTTACCGTCGAAGTCGGTCACGAGGACGCCGAGGTAGTACACCTCGCAGGTGACGCCCGTGGCGCCGTTGTGGTCCACCGTTACCGTGTCGTTGAACACCATGGACCCGCGCCACCAGACGCTGACGGCGCTCTCGCCGACAGGCACCTGGGCGATCTCGCCCACGGAGCCGTTCAGGTCGGAGACCATCGCAGGAAGCGTCATGCCGTCAGGGTAGGTGAAGAACACCGCCGCCGATGGCAGTGACTCGCCCATCGAGTCGAGGATCGTCAGCTCCGGGTAGTACACGGCGCATTCGATGTCGAGCTCGGCTGTCACGGTGACGTCCACCCAGGACTCGTTGACCGCGACCGCGTGCCAGTAGACCGTGAGCGTGCCGTTGCCGAACACCGTCAGGTCCGCGCAGCCCGTCTCGTTGGAGTAGGCGTCTATGCCCTCGTAGGAGACGAGGGCGCCGACGAGGTCAGCACCCATCGTGTCGATGACATGGACCGACAGCTCGTACATGACGCCTATGACAAACGTGCCAGTGAAGGTCTCGTCGTACGGCTGGAAGTCGTACTGGGCGAAGTAGTAGAAGTACGTCCACCCGGAGTTGTCGACGGCCCAGACGACGAAGGTGTACTCGCCCACGGCCAGGCCGCTGTAGTTGAAGGCGACCTCGTAGACGTGGTATGCGGACACATCGGTCCCGGACACGTGCTCCATGGGCAGGTCGTCGAGGCCCGCGACGGCGACGCCGTCAGGGTCGTAGACCGTCAGGTTGACCCAGCGGATGTCGTAGCCGCCGTACGGGTCGGAGACGTTCGCCGAGAAGTACATCGTGGTGTCGTCCTCGTCTATGAATCCGCTGACTTCGGCCTTCTCGGAGTCTAGGGTCCTGGCCGTGTCTATGGTCATCGGGTTCTCGGTCTTGAGTATGAGCCTGGAGTCGAACAGGTGGTAGCTGTCCCAGAAGACCGTGACGTTGGTGTACTGCGACCCGACACCGCCTCCGGACGTGCCCGGGTTGATGGTGAGCACGAACCTGAGGGTCGAGTTGGCCGCGAAGACATGCGAGAAGTTCATCGAGAATACCATCGGGGCGGACGGCGGGTAGGTGTAGATCGGGGTGCTGCTCGGTATGTTGTACAGGCCCGCCTGCGTCCCGTTGAAGTTGAGGTTCAGGATGTCCTGCTCCGTGACCTCGTAGACCTCGACGCTGCCAGCCATGTTCGGCTGGCCGGTGCCGATCTCGCCCGTGATCCACAGGACGGCGTCGACGCCGGACACGTTCAGTTCAGACCCGGTCGCGGGGTACATGTACCACTGCATCGCGAACTGCTCCTGGCCGGTGTAGTTCCTGCCGACCGTGTCGGTCGGCGCGAGCGTGTCGAAGTAGTTCAGCACGCTCAGCTGCGGGGAGAAGTACCTCGCAGTGGTCCCGGTGTGCAGGAAGTGCGTTATGTTGTGGGGCGGGTCAGCGGCCATTACGGCCGCGGGTATCTCTTGCTCGGTCTCTGCCTCGGTGCCGGCTCCAAAGACGTATATGCCGGACAGGGCTATGTTCACCGCAAGCAGGGCGGACATGAATATCGCTGTTCTCTTGTTCATTAGGTCTCCCTCGTTTGGGGATGTGTGCTGACCAATCCGACATGGAATCGATATTTAGCCTTTGCTTGGATTTCTCAAGCTTTGGTACAATCTTAGAACCGTCTACTGCGATGACTGGCTCGACCATCGCGCTGTTACTTGCCGCTCGCTGTCCACGGACCGCATATGTCCGGGCGGAGGACATGCGGACGCCTGCCCCCTCCGGGCGCCAGCCGCCGACCGACCGCCATGTTCATTAGCCCGGAATGCTAGTCTCTTCGCGGTGGGGTCGGCTGAGGGAGGTCGAATGAACCGCATGGCCCGGGCGTGGGTCCTCGCGTTGCTCCTGACTCTTCCAGGTATGGTCGTCACAGCCTGTGCGAGCGATGTGACAGAGGGCGGATGGATCCACCTGCCGTGCCCCGAGAGTCCTGCACGCCTTTCCTCCACAACTCTGGACGTCTACGCGCAAGCCTATCCGATGTTCGTCCAGCTGGGAGCGACGGTGCGTTTCTACGGTACCGTGTCTCTGGACTACATCGATATGCGGAACTACACATGGGAGATAACAAACGGCCCCGAGGTCTGTTACAGGTACACGGCCGTGACCGATTTCACGACGGTTGCGCTGGGAAACTGCACGGCCGTCTTGACCGTCCTAGGTCCGTATGATGAGTCAGATACCGCGTCGGTCACGGTGACAGTCTCCACCGATGCGGAGGACAGCCCTCCTGTTGCGGATGCGGGTCGCTACTGGGTCATCCCTTCGAACACTACCGTCACGCTTGACGGGCGCGGGTCGTTCGATGACTGGGGGATCACGGACTATGTGTGGACGTTCGACGATGGGGGCACTCAGACGCTCGTCGGTCCAGTCTGCAACTACACGTTCGAGGACGAAGGCGTCTATGACATATGTCTTGAGGTGACGGACACCGGCGGGAACAATGGTTCGAGCTGGACCTGGGTGATGGCGCACGTTCCGGACAATCCCCCGGTCGCGGAGGCGGGGCCGGACCAGACCGTCCTTGAAGGGACGGCGGTCACATTGAACGGGTCGGCCTCGACGGATGACAGTGAGATCCGAGAATACGAGTGGTCGTTCTCCGACGGCACGGATTTTGTGTGGCTGGTCGGGCCGGTCGTGATCCATGTGTTTGACCTCGCGGGGACGTACGCGGTCGTGCTGACGGTGATTGACGACATGGGCAACTCAGTCACGGACCTGGTCACCATCACCGTGACCAGGCCACCTCCTGTGGCAGATGCAGGTGCGGACGTGGTCGTCGAGGTCGGGACGGAGTGCCGGTTCAACGGGACCGGTTCGTCAGCGTCCGGCTCGGAGCCGAACTACGTCTGGAATTTCAGGCAGGGTGGAACCTACGAGGTCCTGATGGGCCCCGAGCCGGCCTTCACATTCGCGAAGACAGGGACATTCTACGTCACGCTCACCGTGACGGATGACCACGGCCAGTCCGACATCGATGTGGTTGTCGTGACCGTCTTCGCGCATGTGGACGATGAGGCCCTCGGCGACTGGCTCATCGTCGCTGGCGTCGCAGCGGCTGCGGGCGTGGCGACAGTTGCAGCGATGAGGTTCATGAAGCTTCTATGATCTGAGGGTTCACGCATCGAACGGCTTGCCCTCTCCGAGGACCCTGTGCACCTTCGGCATCCGCTCGCTGACCTTGATCCCCTGCGGGCACTTCTTCTCGCACTTCCTGCAGCGCACGCACGCGCTCGCGCGTTCCTTCGCGCCCATGAACCGGGAGTAGCTCGCTCGGGAACCCTTCGGGTCCTCGTGCGCGTACGCGTCGTTGTAAAGTTCGAAGTTCGATGGGATATCCACGCCGTTGGGGCATGGCATGCAGTAGCCGCACTTGGTGCACGGGATGGGCATCCTGCCCCTGTAGGCTTCCCGGACCTTCGCGACGAGCCTCTGCTCCTTGGCGCTCATGGACCCGACGCCTGAACGGTCCGCCGAGCGGAGGTTGCCCTTCACATGCGTCATCGTGCTCATGCCGCTCAGGACGACCGACACCTCGGGCTGGTCCCAGAGCCACTGGAGCGCCAGGTCGGAGGGCGTGCGCTTCCATCCGCCTCCCCTGACGACCTTCCTTATGGATGCGGGCGGGTCGGACAGCCTCCCGCCGAGCAGGGGCTCCATTATGATGACTGCCAATCCCTTGGCCGCGGCGTACCTGAGCCCCTCGGTGCCGGCCTGGTTCTGGATGTCCATGTAGTTGTACTGTATCTGACAGAAGTCCCAGCCGTCGTGGCCGTCGGCGATCTCCTTGAACGCGTCGAGCTTGTCATGGAACGAGAACCCCAGGTGCCGTATCCTGCCGTCGTCGACGGCGGCCTCGGCCCTCTTCAGGAGACCGTGCTTGAGGACCGTGTCCCGCCACCGGTCCCTGCCGAGCCCGTGGAGCAGGTAGAAGTCCACATGGTCCATCTGGAGCCGCTCGAGCTGCTGGTCGAGGTAGGTGTCGAAGTCCTTCCCCTTCTTGATGAGCCAGATCGGGGACTTGGTCGCGACCTTGACCTTGTCCCTGTAGCCCGCCTTCAGGGCCCGGCCGACCAGTACCTCGCTCCTGCCCTCGTGGTACGGGTAGGCCGTGTCGATGTAGTTGACGCCCTTGTCGATGGCGTGGCGTATCATCCTTATGGATTCCTTCTGGTCGATCCGTCCGCTGAGCGGGTTGCCGTCCGTGGTCGGCAGGCGCATGCAGCCGAAGCCCAGGGCGGACACATCCCAGCCGAGCCTCCCGAAAGGTCTGTACTTCATCCAAAGGTCCCCTGTATGCGATGTCCTCGCGCGGGCGAATCCGCGGAGCCGATTATGTACCTTCTCCCTGCCTGGTTCTGTCCAAAGTCGGGTGGTACATGTAGTGCCAACCGTGAAGACCCCCCTTAACCGTTGACCATCCGATGCCAACGCAGGCACACACGCGGGCCGTCACGGTCGGCCCGTTGAGGAGCAGCGGATCGCGCCTGACATGTGGGAGAGATCCATATTCCCGAATGGGCGCGGATGCAGCGAGCGTTCGTCCAGAGACGCCCATCCCGTCGTCGTCCGCGAACGCCGGCCCACTGCGCACAGCCGTCCGCAACAGGGTGGCAGGGTGTCTACGGTTCGACCCCGGCGCGCTCCAGCATGACGTGATGATGGCCCTCTGCTCCTCTGAAGGGGCGTACGGCCGGAGCCGAATGGAGCGAGTGAGTCCAAGGGGGCGGTCCTAGAGGACCACCACCCTAAGATTTACAGAACCTCCCTGCCTGAGGGCATGTCGTCCGGGGATCAGATGCGGGAGCCGACGAGGAACAGCTTCGGCAGGACGCCCACGAGCGCGGTGGCGAATATCAGCGCGACCGCGAGCACGAAGTGCATCGTGATGAAGGAAACGATCGTGGCAAGGGCGAGGACCACCAGGAGCGATGTCCAGATCGCGGTGAACGCGATTGCCCTTTTCCCTGGCGCCCCACCGACCCACGGGAAATCGTTCAGGAAGTCGTCCCTGCCGGGCCCACGTCTCATGTGTTCGAGCTCGTGCTGGGACGGTTGATGGCGCAGCAGCCATGCCCCACACCTCGGGCAGATGTTGCCGCGCTGGTTGAACCCGACCCTCCTGCCGCAGTGCGGGCACCGCATGCCCTTCGGATTCGCTGTCCAGATATTAATTCATGCGGTCCGGGGGCGGACGTCGTAACAGTCGGTCCCGCCTGCATCCGTCATCGTCAGCCGAGCACGAGCATTCCGACGACTGCTAGCACGATGAGGAGCGCCACGCCGACGATGATCTTGATGACGCCCATCTGCCGGTCCCGCGGGACCGGCCTTTCAATGCGCCGCGTCGCCCTCTGCTCGTCCTGCTGCGTGTAAGGCTGAGGATAGGGTATCGATGTTCCGGACATTTCCTCCCTGCAGTGAAGGCATCGCCTCACGCGCTATTTGGACCTTGGCTTGAGGTTCACTTCCGGTCGCGCTCGATCATGCCCATCAGCAGCATGCACGAGATGAGGGTCCGCCTGTCGAACGATTGCGGTATCCGGGAGCAGTCTACCTCCCAGATGTCCCCGATGATCTTGAACTGCTGCTTGATCTCAGCCACCTGCTGTCCCTGGAACTCGATCACGAGCTGCTCGGGCACGAGGTTGCCGAGAGGGATGTACTTCCTCGCCAGGCCCCTGCCGGCGCGCTCCGCGACCTTGCCCACGGCCTGCCCGTAGGCGTCCAGGAGGAGGTACTCGTCCTTGAAGAGTCCAGACTTGAGCGCCTGCCTGCGCAGCTTGCCGACGCACGTGCCCGTCGCGGAGTCGACGACCGCGAAGGTCCCCCACATGTCCATGACCTGCTCCTGCTGTATCCGGAAGAGCTCGGTCGTCATGCTGTCGTCCGTGAACACCTTGATGTTCTCCCTGAGAGCGAGGATCTTCTGCTTCGAGTACCCGATGGCGGTCCCGTGGGCATCCTCGATCGAGTACTGGTTCGCGATGGCCAGGACCTTCTTCCGGATCCGGTAGAAGTTCTGGTACCAGAGCACGTTGTGTGCGGCCCCCGGAGGCGGCGTCATCCGGACATCCACCCTTGTCCCGCACTTGCTGCAGAATGCAGCGCCTTCTACCGCCTGAGTCCCGCACGATGGACAGTTCGACATGTTCCCAGCCTCCCTAGGAATCCCCGGGCCGCGTATAAAGTCCTTCGCGGTGGTTCCCGGGGTCGTGCCATATCAGCTCAGTGGAGCGGGACCTCGTCGCTGTCCAGTACCTCCCCAGATATGGAGATGTATTCGAACACGTAGCTGTCATCCAGGAGCGTGAGCTTCAGCACCCCGAACTCCTTGTCCTGCCCCCAGTCGAAGTTCGTGGGCTGCGGCGGCTTGCCGAGGTTGTTCGTGTAGTAACCTCCCGCGCCGACGATGTACTGCCGGATGCCGTCCTCCTTGTAGTTCCCGTAGGCGTCCTGGGGTGCCCAGCGCTGGTAGTTGTGGGCGTGGCCGTTGATCACGATATCGACCCCGCTCTCGTCGAGCAACTCCCAGATGGGTATGAGCTCGAGGCTGGGCCACATGTCAGAGGGCGGGAGCTCCCAGTCGAACAGCGGGTGGTGGAAGTAGGCTATCGTCCCGCGGAACTGGTCGTTCGGGTGTTCCGCCAGATCCTGCTTGAGCCACTCGTACTGGAGGTACGCCGGCGAGCCGATCTCGGTGTAGTTGTAGTTGATTGCGATGATGGAGTTGAGGGCAATCACATGCCAGTTCGTCCCAATGTCGAACGAGTAGTAGGAGTACTCGAGCGTTGCCGGGTCCGTGCTGATCTGTTCCAGCCGGTCGCTGAAGTAGTCAAGGAACCCGGAGCCATTCGACGAGGACCACGGGTTGTTGTGGTCCTGGTACTGCTCGGCGTCCCAGTAGTAGTCGTGGTTCCCGGGTATGGGGTATGTGATGTCCCTGAGCCTGCCGAACTCGCTATCGTAGTACTTCAGGTAGTCTTCGAGGACCCCGAAGTCGTGCTGGAGGTCGCCTGCGGCCAGGAGGTACTCCGTGTCCATGGCGTCGATCAGGTCGGCCACCTTGTCGTACTGGTCCCTGTCCGAGAGCTCCTTGGGGAAATGCTCCCCGCAGGTGTCGCTCACGGCGACCACGACATAAGTCTCGCCAGCGCCTGCGCCCAGTTCGGCGGGCACCGACATCCCCACGATCATCATCACGACGGCTAGCGGGACCAGCCTCGCGACCATGCCCCGCGGTCCGATGCTCACTCTGTATCCTCCGAAAGCAACCAGCGCGTTCCCCCCGAGGGACTGGAATCGTCATCATCGGTCATATCTCTTGTGGCACGCGGGCCGGTCGTTCGCCGTGTGGGTTGTGGGCGGTGCCTGTGTCTCAAGGGCCATTGTCCGCAGTTAGCATCGAGGTTCGCATCGGCGGACTGATGGGACCGTCCGTGCTCGCGCTCTGTGCGCGTGCTCAGGCAGTCATCAGGAGAACCACTCGCCGAACTCCACTCCCACTGTCTCCCAACCCACCCCCTCGGGTTCGACCGTGAACCTGTAATAGGTTTCGCCTTCCGACGAGAATAGCCTGCCCATCTCTTTGTATCTGGACGAGTGGTCCAGCTCGACGATCATGCCTTCATTGTCCGAGTATACCCACGATGTCGCTGTCTCCTCCTCGGATCCCTCCGTCATTGTCATCTTCCAGAACCGCTCCCCGTCGATGGACCAGGATGCGCTCCATTCGAGTTCGAGGTCGCCCTGTCCCTGTATCCGGAGGGCCTGTCCATGCTCAGTGTCGAGCAGCGTGAGAACCGCGACCCCATCCACGACCTCGAGTTCGTCCAGGAATCCCTCGTAGACCGTCCCGTCGCTGTCGCAGGGGACCGGGCACATGACCGTGTAAGCGTCGGTCGTGAGCGCGTCGATGGATACGCTGTACGAGTGCCTGATCCAGCTCTCCGAATCGGAGATGTAGTCTTTCACGAATGCCAGCGCATAGGCCGTTACCAGGATTGCGACGACCAGAACGACCGCCATGCGGATGTTGTTCCGTCTGAGCGCGCCCTTGTCGTCGGCCCAGGTCGTTCCTTTTTCGGGGCGCTCGGTCCAGCGCTTCCTGAGGCTGCTGTACACTGCAGCGAGGATGACCGACGCTGTGATGATGAGGATGGATATGCAGAACAGGAATGTGATGAGGGACCAGATGGCAACGGTCACGACCACTGCGTAGACTATGTGCCTTGCCCCGAGCTCCACCATATCCCCTGGTCCGTATTGGGTGGCCGCGCTATATCTCGCTTATGTCGGTGCGTGCCTCGCGGGCTCTCGATCCGGCTGGTGACCGTTTCGGCCAGCCAGGACCTGTCCTCCGTGCGGGGACCGCTGCGGCGATGCCAGTCCTCAAGGCGCCTTCTTGCGCGCCGCATGCCCGAGCGGGAGTATCCTCGGCTGCTTCCATTCGTCCCTGAGGATGCTGTACATCGCGGTGTCCCTGTACGCGCCCCTGCTGAAGAATGACCTGCGGATGATGCCCTCCTTCGAGAAGCCGGCCTTCTCCAGGATCCTCTGGGACGCTTTGTTGTCAGGGTGTGTCTCCGCCTGTATGCGGACGATGTCCTTGTGGAGGAACAGGTAGTCGACCATGATCTGCACGGCCTCGCTGCCGTAGCCCTTCCCCCTCTCCTTCCCGACCAGCATGTACCCTATCGCCATGCAGTCCTTGGACTTGAAGTGGCCCATGTAGCCTATGCTGGTGCCGTTCTTCTTCTGGACGAGGAACCACTGCGTGTCCCCCCTGGTTTCGTACTGCTTCTCGAGGTCGCTCAGGGACGCCTGGGAGAACGGTTCGAACTCGCCGACGAAGTCGACGTCGTTACCCCAATCCTTGAGCACGGGCAGGTCGGTCTTCTCGACGATCGCCAGGTTGACCTTGTGTCCCTTGAGCATGCATGTTCCTGTGGCTCGGAAGCATAAGGCCGGATATGAGGTTTGCCTAGGACCCGATGGCCGCTCGTGTTTGGCGGGTGTCGAACGTTGAGGGCCGCCCGTCGGGAGGCTCTTTATGTACGCGCACCTCGATTCACCATTCGGCGGGGCCGAACGGCTCTGGCAGTGGGGGGAGCGCATGCGTTTGCTCGTGTCGGGGAGAGCTAGGGGATTCGCTTTCGTCTTGTGTCTAGGCGCAGTCGCGATCATGGTCGTCCCGTCGGCCGGTGCGGAGGTCCTGCCGGCGAGCGCGTTCATCGACGGTGTGCCGCTCTATCAGCAGATCGATGCCAAAGGCTGCGGGGCGGTGTCCCTGCAGATGGTGTTCGACTACTGGGGCGAGTTCGTCGACCAGAAGGAGATATACAACGCCGCGAGGAGCGGCGGGACCGCCCTTCCGGACATGGCCAGGGCGGCCCAGTTCAGCTCACTCAGCACCACCCTGGGCAGCAGATGGCCGAACTCGGTCGTCACGGGATACACCGGGAGGGACCTGGGCTACGCCGGGTTCTTCTACGCTTCGACCACGCCTTGGCTGGATGAGATGAAGCAGATCCTCGACCAGGGGTACCCGGTCATCGTGCTGGTCTACTGGCTGCCGGGATGGTACAGCGGCGACCACTACCGCGTGGTCGTCGGGTACGACGATGCCGAGGGGGTCCTGCTCATCAATGACGGATGGTCGCGGGAGTTCAAGATGGACCAGGACTACCAGGGGTCCACATCGCAGTCCGCGAGCGTGAACGCGTGGGACACGGACTTCGTCCCGATCAAGTGGACGTACGAGGACTTCCTGGACACATGGACCTGTGACACGACCAGGTGGGGCGTTCCCGGCCTGATGTACGGCGGCGTGTTCTGTGCTCCATGGGATGTTGAGATAGCGGCTCCGAGCACGGTGGTCGCCGGGGAGAAGTTCCAGGTGACGGCGACGGTCGGGTATCCGTGCATCGCGCCGTTCGGCACGGATGCGTTCCCGGCCTTCCCGGCCGAGGCGTTCGGTGCGGTGCTGACGACGACGACCGGGTTGAACGTGTGCAAGACGCCCGACCTGTCCGCCATCGGCACGTTCGCTGCGGGCCAGTCGGTCACGCTGTCCTGGGAGATCTGCGCGTGCAAGAACCCGGGCACGTACTCGTTCGACCTGACCGCGAGCGGTTCGGTGGCCGGGTCGCTAGACGCGTGGAAGGACTACCCAGCATACGACTACCTGGACCTGATTGGCGGGTCGGCGGGGTGGACCGTCGAGGTCGTCTGAGGCCGGGTCCGGATAGCTTCCTCGCGCGGAAAGGATGACTAGCGCCGATGCAGATGACCCCCTCGTCAGCGAGATCGTATTCCATGAGAGGCATCAGACGGAATGAGAAGGAGGTCACGGACAGGGCGGAGATGGTCCGGGTAATCGAGGCCGCGAGGTACGTCACGGTCGCGATGTGCGATGGAGACGGACCTTACCTCGCGACCCTGACCCACAGCTACGATGCGGAGAGGAACGCCATCTACTTCCATTGCGCCCAGGATGGACGGAAGGTCGATGCGCTCAAGCGCGATGGGTGGATCTGGGGCCAGGCGCTCGTCGACCTCGGCTACGCCGACGGCCGCTGCGACCATCTCTACGAGACGACGCAGTTCCGCGGCAAGGTCACGTTCGTCCAGGACATCGGGGAGAAGCGCCATGCCCTCGAGACCCTGATCCGGAAGAACGAGAGAGACCCGGGCAAGGTCACGGAGGAGCAGGTCACCGACGAGTCCCTCAGGCATGTCAACATCGGGCGCATCGACATCGATCTCATGACTGGGAAGAGGTCCGACAAGGTCGTCGTGTCGTTGTAGGCGTTCTTCGGCAGAGGTCCTCGATCTACGCTTGTTTCGTGTGGCTTCCGTCATCGCCGGATAGATTCTGATCGGCGCCAGTCCCCGTCGCATTCTTCATGGTCCGGGCATGCCTCGCCGCGTGGTCGATGGCCCGTTGCCTGTCGTGCAGACTCCCCGCGTAGATGTCGACAAGCGCCGACCCTTCCACGACACCTGATGCGCCCTTGCGGACGGCCTCCTCGACATGGGCAGGGGAAGAAATCCCGAAACCGAGTATGACGGGCACCTTCGTCCTCGCCCTGAGGTCGCGGAGGAGCGTGGCCGCGGACTCCGGCATCGCCCTCTTCGCCCCCGTCACACCCGATGCGGAGACGGCGTACACGAACCCCGACGCGGAGGCGAGGATCCGTTCCATCCTCTGAGCGCTCGTCGTCGGAGCGACGAGCCTGATTACATCCAGCCCGTTCGCCCTCGCGTGCCCATCGAGCTCTCCGGACTCCTCGAGGGGCAAGTCGACGACAAGAATGCCATCCGCTCCTGCACGTGCCGCATCCTCGCAGAACCGCCCGATGTCGTAGCGCAGTATCGGGTTGAAGTAGCTCATGACGACGATCGGCTGTGTGAGCCCCTTCGCCCGGAGCCGTTTGATGACATCGAAGATATGCTTGACCTCGAAGCCGTTCGACAGCGCGCGGCCCATCGCCTCCTGGATCGCCGGGCCGTCCCCGACGGGGTCCGAGAACGGCAGTCCGAGCTCGATGAGGTCCGCTCCTGACGAGCAGAGCCCTGACACCAGGTCGACTGTGAAATCCTTGTCCGGGTCGCCCGCGCATACGTACGGTATGTATGCTGCCTCCTGATTCCTCGCGAGTGCCTCGAAGGTCCCTGCTATCCTGCTCACCTCGCTCCCTCCATCTCGGCGACCTGCGCGACGTCCTTGTCGCCTCTCCCGGACAGGTTGACTATGATCGCCTCGTCCTTGCGCATCTCCTGCGCGA
>Ga0315273_10009491_pt1 | contig 12343 bp, 8 predicted proteins | sample YL17G02_0_MG_FD_205753 | JGI IMG/M metagenome (GOLD analysis project Ga0315273, IMG submission 205753) | Sediment microbial communities from Yellowstone Lake, YNP, Wyoming, USA - YL17G02_0 | ecosystem: Environmental > Aquatic > Freshwater > Lake > Sediment | place: USA: Wyoming | collected... | reverse complement strand
CCTCAAAAATCAAAAATAACAAAACAGGTCCACGGGAAGGCCTGCCGCGTCGGAGCCCATCAGGGCTGCACCTGGGAAGGGACCGTGGCAGGAGGAAGCAGCGGGGACACCGGGGGCGGCGCCGGGACCCGCTCCTTTGGGGCCCCCGGCCGCATGTTTGTCGTTGACGTAAAGAGTCTTGTTTCGTCTTCCTCTTCCGACTCGGAAGGCTGGCGCGAGTGCCAGAAGAGCGACTATGAAGAATGGCACCCTGCCATCGCCTCCGGGGGAGGCCCCGGGGGATGCCTGCTCGGCGCGGACGTCTCCGTGACGCGCAAGATCCCCGGGGCGCGCTGCTTCAACCGGCTCGACGGCGTCTCGGGCGGCGCTGCGCCGCCGGGGTCGAAGAAGGCCGCGCCCAACACCGACGGGACCGCGGTCGCGCCGACGGCGGACCCTTCGAGGTTCCCCAAGTGCCAGTGCACGCCCGCAGACGTGGAGTGCGAGTTCGGCTTCGAGCCCGTTTCGGGATTGGGACAGCTCCTCGAGGACGCCTTCTTCTTCGGAGGAGGGGAGAGCTCGCCGCTGGGCGGCAGCAAGGACGGAAAGAAGCGGTGCGTGAAAGTGCCCGGCTTCGACGACAGGAGCGCCTGCCCGCTGCTCGCCGAGAGAGGCTACCGCGCCTCGAGCACGGGCCTGCGCCTGGTCCACGACGACGTCTGCACCGGCGTGGCGGCCGTCATCCCGGACACGGACGGCAAAGGAGGAGGGAGAGGGCGGCGACGCGGCGGCGGCGGCTTCTTCACCAGGGGAGGCTTCCTGCACGCCTTTGCCGCGACGGTGGCTTCTTTTGCCGCGCTGGCCTTTGTCGTCGCCGCCGGCGTCTCGCTGATGAGGGCGTCCGCCGAGCGCGGTGGGGGGCTCGACGGCGTCGTCGCCGCCTTGGGCGCCGCCGCGGGCGTCGCCCTCGACGCCGCCGTCCTCATCGTCGACAAAGCCAAAGCGGCGGTCGGAGCAGGAGGACACGCGCGCTCGGGCGCTTCCGGCGCTGCTTCTGATGCGTACTTTCAGCCGCTCTCCGGGGGCGACGACGAGGGCGACTTCGTCCCGCTGGCATCAGCCTCGGACGACTTCGGGCTGGACCTGGGCGCGGCAGACACGCGCGAGGCGGCGCCGCTGTAGCAGTTGAGAGGAGAGACGAAAGAAAACTAAGAAAAAGAAAAATAGAAAAAAAAACATTGAGAGAGAGAGAGAGAGAGAGATGTAATATTTTCCACGCCAGTAATTTGCCTTCAACTGTTCTTCTTGGGCTCGGTTACGCAGCAGCGCAAAGCGCGCGAGAGAGTAGGAGAGAGAGAGGACAGAGAGAGAGAAAGAGAGACGATTACTTTCTCGACTTCTTAATTTTTTCATTTTTTTCCACCGAACCCTTTGCTCTTCTCTCCACCCCCACCTCCGCCGCCGCCTCCCGCCTTCGCCCTCGCCGCCGCGGCCCTCGCCCTCGCCCCCATCTCCTTCGCCGCCCTCTCCAGGATCTCTTTTTTGGACAGAATGAACCTCCTCGCGGCGACCTCGTCCGCACTCGTCGGCGCCCCCTCTTCTCCGGGCCCCAGGGCCAGAAGCGCCCTGTCGCTCTCGGGCGTCGTCGGGAACGACGCCAGCGACAGCAGGCACGCCCCCCCGAGCAGCCGCAGGGCCCTGGCCTCGGCGGCGGGATCGAGGAGGAACCCGCGGTCGAGGTCGGCCAGCGAAGGGTCGGACTCTGAAGACGACGACGACGAAAAACCAGAAGAAGGCGGGAGGGAGAGGCTCCTGCCCCGGACGTCGGCGGGGGACGCCGCGGCGGCCACCCTTGCCGCCGCGAGGAACCGCCTGTCGACCCAGGGGTGCGCCGCCAGGACCCGCACCTCCGAGTCCGTGCCCAGAGACAGCGGCGCGAGCGCCGCGGCCTTCCAGGGTGAAGAAGAAAGGGAGGAAGAGGCGCCGCCGGGCAGCTTGACCCTCGCGAAATCGGCGGCGGCGTCGACCAGCGACTGGCTCCACCGGAGCTTGACGACGTCAAAGGGGTTCCCCGGATACGGAGAGAAGAAGCCGTAGTCGAGAAGGAAGAAGTCGGAGGGCAGGGCGCCGTAGTTCAAGGTCAGGGGCGTGCCCGGCTCGAGGTCTGCCGCCGCGACGAGCGCGACCCCGGCCCCGCTGCCGCCGCCACTCCCTCCGCCGCCGCCGCCGCTCCCTCCGCCGCCGCCGCCGCTCCCTCCGCCGCCTCCGCCGCTCCCTCCGCTGCCTTCTCGCCACGGCACAACCCTGGCCGTCGGCGCGAAGTCGTGGTTGGCCATGTCGATGAGCGGAAGGCACGAGGGGGCTCTGCCCTCGCCGCGGACCCTGAACGCGCGCGAGGTCGAGACGGAAAAGGCCCATGCCAGCGCACTGGCGTCGACCGCGGCGCCGGAGAAGGCCAGCGCCGCGTCCGGCCCCTGCCGCGCCGTCTCGGCTGCCGCCCCGTCGAGCCCCTCCTGCTTCACGAACGATGCCAGGAAGCGGCACCTCTTGAGCACCTGAGCTCCCACGGGGGCGTACTCCTGCAAGACGTCGATGGCCTCCTTCGGGAAGAAGATCGGCACTCCTGGGACGCCAGCCGGCAGAGCGCGGAGGTAGGGGGCCAGCGGCGAGGCGTCGCCCGCGGCGCGGTGCGCCAGGAGGCGCAGGGCGAGGCGAGCGCCCCAGAGCTCGGGAGGGATGCGAGAGCAGAGGCGGGACACGGCGGCCTCGACGTCTGCGGGGAGGAGAGAAGAAGCCGAGGAAGGGGAAGGAGGAGGAGACTCGCCGGGGTCGGAGTCGCCGTGGAGCAGGCACGAGGCCGGGAGCCTGATAAGGACGTCGCCGGCCCTCGCACCGGAGACGCAGCGGAGGGCGAGCCCTTTGGAGGCGCCCTCGGCGAAGACCGCGACGCGATCGAGGGGAGCGAAGCCGCCCCGGGCCTCGACCCAGGACGCGAGGTCCTCGGCCGTCGAGGAAGAGGAGGAAGCGGAGGAAGAAGAAGGAGAGGCGGAGGCCGAGGTCGAGGAGGTCGAGGAGAAGACTGGCCGTCGTTGGCTTGATGACGACGACGGGGACAGCGATCTGCGATCTCGAATTGTCACAGCGGCGCGAGGAGGGTAGTTGCGGAGGCTGCTTCTGGCCGCCGCAGGAGCAGCAGAGGGCATCAAGCGAGCAGACATCGCGAGCGAGCGGAGGGCCCTGGCCGCAGCCGAGCAGCGCATTGCTCTTTGGAGAGAGAGAGAACTAGAAGGGGAAAAAATGAAAGTCAAAACAGCTTTTTTCTTTTTTTACTCGAATTTTTTTTCCTTTCATCGTCCTCCTCTGCCGCCGCCGCCGCCGCCGCACGCCACTCGCCGCTCGGCGCCCCTCTCTATTGCCTACCACTCAGGAAAGCATGCGAGGGGAATAAAGGATCCTCCGCGGCCCGACCCCACCCCGCGAAAGCGCGTCGGAGCGCCTCGTCCCGCCTCGGGTCGGGGTGCAGGCGCGCCGCCGCCGCCGCCTCGGCCGCCCGCGCCGCCCGCGCCGCCCGCGCCCTGGGTGCAACCACGGCGGCGTCGCGCCGAGCCCGCAGGCCCTCCGCCCTCAGGTAGGCGAGGCCAGCTCCCGGCTTCAGGGCCTGTGTCGAGTCGAGGGCGGCGGCGACGGCGTCCCAGAGGAGCGACGAAGGCGAGCTCGCCGCCGCCGCCGGTGTGGCCGTCGCGCCGCCGCCGCCGCCGCCCCCGCTCCCCTCCCCGAGGACGAACTCCCTGAGCGCCCTGCAGGTGCCGGCGACCGAGACGAGGTCCTGCTCCTGCCGGCAGCGGCCGGAACGCGGCCAGAGCGGCGGTACCTGGCCCCAGAGGTAGGCTAAGCCGCCGAGCGACGCGAGGCCGCGGCCACGCTGGCCGCCCGAGGCCGCGAGGCGGCAGAGCCTGCACGCGTAATAGCCGGAGCCTCCGCCGCCGCCGCCGCCGCCACGCTCCCGCTCCTGCTGCTGCCCCCCCTTGCCTCCCTCCTCCCTCTCCCCCTCCTCCTCCTTCTTCCTCTTGCTCGCCCCCCCTTCGGGAGGCGGCTCGTAGCCCCCGGCGACCGTCAGGAGCACCTCTAGCAGCAGGTCCTCGGGCAGCCCCAACAGCGACGCCTCGAGCGGCGGCAGGCGCGCCGAGGCCGCGGCCGCGGCGGCCAGCGGCGAGGCGACCCCGTCGCAGAGGAGTCGCCACAGCCTGCTGCTCGTGTCTTCTAGGAAGCGTCCGTCCGTCGAGTTGAAGTGATCAGAGAGCCTCACCGTGGCCGAGAAGGCGGCCGGGAAAGAAGAAGAAGAAGAAGAAGAAGAAGAAGAAGAAGAAGAAGAGGAAAAGGAAGGAGGCGAAGAAGGAGGAGAAGGGGCGGCGGCGCTCACCCCAGCGGAGACGAGCGCCCAAGCCCCGCCGAGGGAGGTGACGCGCAGGAAGGCCCGCGGGGGCGACTCTTCTGCCCTTCTTCCCGCGGCCCCTCGCAGCGTCGAGTAGGCAAGCGGCGGGAGGGAAGATGAGGAGGCCGAGGAAGGGAGGGAGGCGAGGAAGCGGCGCGGGAGCGGCAGCGCGCGAGTGAGGGCCGCCTTTTTCTTTGCCCCTTCGTCTTCTTCTCCTTCTTCTCTCATCTCCATGCCTTCTTCTTTTTCCTCTTCTCCTTCTCTTCCTTCAGGCCAGCACCTTCCTGTTTCGAGCAGCGCGACATGGGCCATGGCCAGCAGGCGGAGTAGCGACTGCTTGCCCGGCGGGAGGAGAGGGAGGAGGCGGCGGCGAAATGGCGACGACAACGGAGACGACTTCTTTTCTACTTCGCCGTCGTCGTCGGCGGCGGCGGCGCCTCTCTCCGCGTTCTCGAGCGACCACAGCGCGTATCGCACGACGGAAGGGACGCCCGAGGCCTCGGCGAGCGTCTCTCCGTGGACAGAGCGCGGCAGAGGAGGAGGAGGAGCTTGGGGCTGCTGCTGCTGCCAGGCGACAGCAGAGGACGCTCGAGGGTCCTTTTCCTCCTCTGCTTTTCTCCCTTCTTCTTCCGCCTTCTTCGTCGGCATGAAGCAGAAGACGAGATCGCCGCTGCGCACCTCAAGAGAGGAGGATCTGTGCGGATTCGTTTTTTGAGATCGGAGAGAGAGGAGGTCGAGGTTAAGGAAAGAGGTGATGACGACGGAGTCATGGCTCCTTCTTTCTCTCTTCTCTCTCCACTCTCTCCACTCTCTCTTACCTTTTTTGTCGAGAGAAAAACCCGAGATCAGGCGTCAATGTCGAGGGTCTATCGCTGCTGTCGCTGCATCGTGGGGCCCGGTCGAGGCTCGAAGAGTCCGAAAGAGGACGGTTTCGATTGAGTTGTTTTCAGAGTCGATGACGACAACGGAAAAAAATGGAAGAAAAAACTCTCTTCTCACTTCCTTTTTTGTTTCTTTCTTTCCCTCCCTTGCGACTCTCGGCTTCAATCCGATGTCCGCCCTCCTCAAGTCCTCCGTGTGGGGGACCCGCATGACCATCGCGGCCCCCTCGCGGTCGCCCGCGGTCTCGACCTCGGGCACGCGCAGCGTCGTGACGATGGCGAAGAAGAAGGGTGAGTTGAAAATCGTCGTCGTCATCGCCGTCGTCGTCGTCGTCGTTTGTCGTCGTCGCGTTTTCGCCCAAGCTCCCGCGCTTCTGGCCCCTCTTCTTTTCCTCATCTTCTTGCGCCCAGCGAGAGAGAGATTAGAAGGAAGACGCGACCGCGCGGAAGGACTGGAAGAATAGACCCCGACAAATCCAGAAGAGCCCGTTCCAATCGAACTAGCCACGCGGCGAATTTCGTGCTTTTGCAATTCGTCCACTGACCCCCTCCCCTCTCTTTTCCTCCGTCTTTCTCTCTCTTCCAACCTCTCCAATAATTCCAGGCATCCGCTGCATCGTCACGCTCGAGTGCACCGAGGCGCGCTCCGAGGGCGGCACGCCGTCGAGGTACACGACGCAAAAGGTAGGTAGAAATCGGAACGGAAAAGTGGCGACCGACGCGAAAGCGACGGCAGCGGCGGCGGCTCGCGCGACGAAAAAAGGAAGATCAAAACCGCGACGAATTCGCGCCTTTCCAGGGCATTTGCTGCGCTGAATTTTTTGCTTTGGCTGTGCGTTAATGTTGTGCAGAGTTTGGGCTGAATGGAAGCGGAAATGCTTCGCGTTGAGGCATCGCTTTAGCGCCCGGATCGACTTGCTCCAACGTCGGAACGACGGAACGAACGACGGCAACGCTCGCCTGGCTCTCTCCCCTCGACCCTCGACCTCGACCTCACTTCTTCTTTCAAACCTCAAAACCCAAAAAAAAAACAGAACCGCAAAAACACCCCGGAGCGCCTCGAGATCAAGAAGTACAACAAATTCCTCAAGCGCCACACCGTGCACAAGGAGATCAAGTAGAAGGGACGAGATGGGGAAAAAACCGCTGGAGATGGCCTTTTTGTCTTGGGAGGCGTTTGAGAAAGCGGGGTGTTTTTTCCGAATTTTATCCAAAACTTGAACTTTTTTTTGTTTTTCTTCTTCTTGCAAATTAAAAAAGAACCGAAATTTTGTCGCTATTACAATCCTTATTGGAGGGGGGGTCGAAGAGGGAGTCGGAGGAGCAGAGAGAGGCAAGCAGCACGCTGTCGCGAGAGAGAAAGAGAGAGCCAGGGAGAGAGAGAGAGAAAAGGGCGAGAGGAAAGAAGAAAGAGAGAAAGAAGAAAGGAGAGGAAAAGAAAAGTGTTTTTTTCAAAAAATTTGATTTTTCCTCGTCGACAGGTCTCGTCTGCATTCCATTCCTCGCTCTTCTGTTTCTGTTCTCTGTCGCTCCGAAACTTGCCTCCAACGACGCAGAGAGCGAGAATGAAGGGTCCCCTGCAGCCCATCGCTGCGCAAGAGCAACAGCTGGAGCCGCAGGAGCGGTCTTTAGCGGCGGGAGCAAAAGGGAATGCGTCCCTACTCGCGACGACGACGAAAATGTCTGTGACGACGACGACGCATTCCCCATCGCCGCCTCCTCCCGTCTTTGAGCCCGTCGACGACGCCCCCGTCGCGTTCGCGAAGTCGCTCGCTCTGGCCAAGAAGGTAGCCGAGACGGGAGACGCCTCCGTGGACCTCGGAGGAGAGGACGAGAACGGGAAGAGGGAGAAGAGCGGCGGCACCATCAACGTCGACGCGCCGGGCGGCGTCGCGGCGCTGCTCTCGCGGGTGCTACGGTCGAGCGCCGACCTCGAGGGGCGCTGCGTGGGGCGCAACCGCGACGACGCCGGGGCCATCCGCTCGGGGCTCGTCGAGCTCGCTCCCGCCGTGGGGGCTCTAGAGAGGAGGGCGGCCGCGGCAGGAGGCGGCGTCGCGGAGGTAAACAAAAAAAGAGAAAGAGGCTTTTCTTCTTCTCTTGGCCTCCTCACAAAACCAGCAAAAGGAGAAGGAAAAAAAAACTCAACTCACCCCCCTCCTCTCCCTCTCTGCTCTCTTTCTCTCTCCTCCCCAAAATATCACCCCCACCCCACCCCCCCCAGGCCGCCAATACCCCCGGCTCCCGCGAGGCCACGCCCGCCGGAGCCCTCGAGGCCTCCCTGGAGCAGGCCCGCTCCCGCTGCGACTCCCTCTCGGCGAGGCTCTCCGCGGCCGAGGCAGAAAGGGCGGCGCTCGCGCGGCGGCTCGCCGACGCCGACGCCGCGGCGGGCGAGGCCTGCTACCTCGCCGCCGCCGAGGTGGCGAGCGACGCCGCCGCCGCTGCCGCCGCCGCGGAGGCCAAAGGGGAGGAGAACCTTCCCAGGAGCTCGAGGAAGAGCAGGAGAAAGTCGGGAGGCAAGGGCAGGCAGCAGCAGCAGAACGAGGGCGACGACGAGCGAGGCGCGGCGGCGACCGCCGCCGCGGCAGCGCCGCCCCCCCGCCCCGCCGCCCCCTCGGCCGGCGGGCCCTTCATCGTCCTCGGCAGGCTCGAGCTGGGGTCGACCCTCCGCGTGGCCTCCGCCAGGGGCTCCCCGCCCCCCGCGGGAGCCGCGATCCAGTGGATGCGGAAGGCGGGGGGCCGCGGGAGGGAGGGGGCCGGGCGGGCCCCTTCGGGGGAGGGGCGGGGCGGCGGCGGCGCGGGCGGCGGGCGCGGAGGAGGCGGCGGAGGGGCCGAGAGGGAGAGGGAGAGGGGCTGGAGGCAGATCCCCGGGGCGACCCGCCCGAGCTACGCCCCGGAGCCCGACGACGTCGGGGCCCGCCTCGCGTGCAGGCTCGGCGGGGCGCGGAGCAGCGGCGGCGCCTCCCCCTGCTCCCCGTCGCCGTCGCCGGCAAAGGTCATGCTGGTCGCCGCGGCCGGGACCGTCGCCCCCTCCCCCGGGGGAGCCAGGCACGTCCTCGCCCTGCTGTCCAGCGGCGGCGGGGTCTTCCCCGCCGCGGTCGTCGCGGGGCCCTGCGGCGAGAGCAGGAGCGGAAACGGCTCCCCCCCCGCGGCCGTTCCGCTGCTCTCGCTCGTCCTCGACTCCGAGGGCGCCGGCCTGCGCCGCACGGCCTCTTCCTCGCCCTGCTCCTCCGACGAGGCGGCGGAGGGAGTGGGAAGCGTGGGAGGGGACGACTGGGTCGTCCGGGCCCCGTGGCACGCGGGGATGGCCGCCTGCGGCGCGCGCGGCGGCGGCGGCGGCGCCGCGCAGGCGCTGTTCCTCTCCTTTGGGGGCGGGGGCGCCCGGCCGAGGTTCGTGCTCGCACTGCAGAGCCCTCGCGCGAGGAACGCGGCGCTGTCGCTGGCGAGGGCGCTGTCCGAGAGGGCCGGGGTGAGGCTGGGGAGCGTTGATGACGACGACGACGATTCGGGGGTCGACGGGAACAGGGGGGCCGCCGCTGGGCTGCAGACGAGGGCGGAGGACAGCGGCGAGCGCCCTGCGGCGCTGAGGTTTTAAAAAAGGAGTTTCCCCCTCTGTTTTTCTGTTTTCTCTTTCGTGTTGCTTATATTACAGTGAACGTGCGTCTATGTGTTTGGTCTCTCGTCTCCGTCTTCGTGCCACCTCTACCAGCGCTGGAGGATGCTCACGCGCGCGTGCCTCCCGCTCCCTCCCTGCGGGCCGTCGCCCGCCGTCGCTCCTGCGTTCGCCCCCGCCGCGCCGCTGCCCGTGCCGCCGCCCGCCGCGACGACGACGAGCGGGAACACCGGATGGGCCAAATACGCGACGAGCCCTCCCGCCGCCGGGTTGGAGGAGGAGGAAGGAGCGGCAGCGGCGGCGGCAGCGGCGGAGGGAGCGGTCGCGGCTGCTGCTGCCGAGGTGTTCGCCGCCGACGCCGGCAGGGGCGCCGGAGGGGGCGAGAGGCGGAAGGGCGCGCCGAGGGAGGCGGCTCCCCCCGCTCCCGCTCCCGCTGCCGACTGCTGCTGCTGCTGCTGTTGCAGCAGCAGCAGCCGCGGAGAGGGCCTCCCAGAAGCTCCGCTGCTCGGCGGAGGAGGGGCGGCGACATCGGCGGCGGCAGCGCCGGCGACGCCCCCGGCCCCTCTCCTCCTCGCGCCTCCGCCCCACGCGAGCCTCAGGGGCGGGTCCGCCCTCGTCGGCCTCCCCCCGGCCAGCGCCGCGCCGGCCCTCGCGTCGGCCTGGAACAGGCGCGCGTCGGCCAGCGGCGTCGCAGAGAGGGCCTGCGGAGGGGCCGGAAGGGGCGGCGGGAGGAGGGCGAGAGGAGGAGGCGCTGCCGCTGCCGCTGCTGCTGTCGTCGTCATCGCCGTCGTCGTCGAGGCCGAGGAAGAAGACGAAAAAGAAGAAAAAGACGAAGACGAAGAACCAAAAGATGCGTAGCGCTGCCACACAGAGTCGGCGCACCCGCCTCCGGCGAACAGCCCCGGGAAGCGGGCGAAGACCCTACGGAGGTCGGGGTGGTCGCAGGGGCCGTACCAGATTAACCTGCCTCCTTTTTTCTCTGCACCTCCTTTTCCTTCGCCGTTTTCGCCGTTTTCGCCGTTTTCGCCGTCTTCGCCGTTTTCGCCGTCGCCGTCGTCGGAGATGTCGAGCAGGGCCAGCCGCGTCCCGCGCGCCGCGGCGAGCGCCGAGGGCGAGGCCGCGGCCGCGGCGGCCAGGGCTGCTTCTGCTGCTGCCGCCGTCACCGAGCCTGCGGCGGCGGAGGACGTCCCCGCCGCGGCCGCCGCGGCGGCCTCGGCGGCCTGCGCGGCCGCGAGCGGCGACGGCAGCGGCGGCGGCGCCGAGGCCGGCGCGAGCACGAGCAGCAGGAAGCGCGCCGCCCCCCCGCTGCCGCCGCCGCCGCCGCCTCCGCCCTCCTCCGGCAGCAGCTGCGCCCTCCAGACCGCCAGCTCTGCCTCGGCGTCGAACCCGCGGAAGAAGAGGGCCGCGGCGACTCCGCGGGGGTGCGGCGAGTGGAGCAGCGTCGAGGTGAAGGCACGCGCCAGAAGCGCCGAGCGCAGCGAGCCCAGGAGCTGATTCGGGGCCCGCTGCTGCCGCTGCTGCTGCTGCTGCTCCTGCGAGTAAGGAGGGGAGGGGATTTCCGGTGCTGCTGCTGGCGAAGGCAGGAGGGGAGCAGCTGCCAGCGTCGCCGCCGGAGCTGCCGTCGCGTCCTCCCTCACGACGGCTTGGAGCGCCGGGGGCCTCCTCGAGGGGGAGAGGGCCGCTGCCGCCGCCGTCGCCTGCTGCTGCTGCCGAAGCTGCTCCTGCTGCTGCTGCTGCTGCTGCGGTTCCGCAGACTGGTCCTGCTGCTGCAGCTGCAGCTGCTGCTCGTTGGAGGGGACGACCGCGGCGAGCAGGAGCCTCGAGGAAGAGGAAGAACCGCCGAGGCCGGCGGCGAACGAGGAGGCATGAGGCAGCGACAGCGACGCGGCGAGGCCGCCGCTCGCGGCCGCCGCGCCCCCCTCGCCCTCGAGCAGAGCGAGGCGCATCGGCCGCGCGCGCAGCAGGGCCAGGTCCAGGGCCCCCGTCGCCCGCAGGGCCGGGGGCCTCGGGGGCCTCCCCGCCGCCATCGCCGGCGAAGGAGGAGGCGGCGCAGCAGCAGCCGGAGGGAGCAGCGGGGAGCGGCCGCCGCGCGGCAGCGGCGCAGCGGGGGCAGCGGGAGCAGCGGCGGCGGCGGCGAAGGGGGCGGCGACCGGCGGCGGAGGCAGCACCTCCTCCTCCAACCTCGCGCTCCTCCACGCCTCCTCCTCCCGGCGGCGCCTCGCGATCTCCCTCGCGTCCGACGCGCGCACGTGCGGTCCCACGACGGAAGCGAGAGAGAGCCTGCCCTCGGAGGTCAGCTCGTAGACGAGCACGCGCTGCGACCGCACGGCGGTGACGGCGAGCAGCGCCGCCGGGGTCCCGCTCCCCCCTCCCTCGCCGCTCCCTTCTCCGCCCCCTCCCCGCCGCCACTCGCTGGCCCCCCCCGTGGCGAGCAGGCTCACGCCCGCCGCCCCGCCCAGGGCCACGAAGTCGTCGAGGAGCGTGGCGCCCCCGACGCGGAGGCCGCTGTCCGAGCGGACGACGTGCAGCGACGTCGCGCGGACGAGCGGCACCCGCGCCGCCGGCCTCGCCGTCGTGCCGTCGCCGCCGTCGCCGCCGTCGCCGCCGTCGCCGCCGACGCCGCCGCCCCCTGGCGCCTCGTGCTGTCGCCTGGGCCGGGCGGAGGAGGGGGCCTCGGGCGGCGTCGAGGTCGCGAAGATCAGGAAGCGGCCGCCGCCGGCCTCGAGCAGGAAGTCGCGGGAGAGGATCTCTGCGACGGAGGCGTCGGTGGCGCGGGAGCCGAGCGTCGCCCTCCACGCCGTGGGGAAGACGCGTCCGAAATCGAAGGAGGAGGGGGAGGGGGAGGAGGAGGAGGAGGAGGAAGGAGCTCCTGGAGTCCAGCTTTCGCCGCCCTCGTCGTTCTCGCTCGCCGCGCCTCCTCGGTCGTCGTCGCCGTGTTCCTCGCCTTCTTCTTCGCGTCGCCTCCTCCTTCCCCTCCTCGCTCCGCTCCCGCTCTCTATCCCCCCGACGCGGCACGCCAGGACGTCTCCGTGTCCGGGGCCGTAGCAGATCAGCAGGGAGCCCGAGGGGGTGAAGCGCCCGACGGAGAGGCCCGGGGGCAGCGAGAGCGAGGCAGAGGCGCCGGCGGCGGCGGGAGAGTTTGCCGCCGAACCTCCTCCGCCCCTCCCTCCTGCGCCCCCGCTTCCGCTCCCCTCGCCTCCGCCGCCTCCGGGCCTCAGGGCGTCACAGAAGGAGCGGATGCACGCCACGGCGGAGGTCCCGGCGTGCGCGCGGAGCTCCCTGCTGCGGAGGCGGAGGGCAAGGTTGAACGGAGGCAGTGGCGCCGCTGCGGTCGTCGCCACCTCGGTCGACGCTGCCGGCGGCGGCAGCATTCGTCCTCCCATCTTTTCGAGCTGAGGGCCCGCTGTTCAGGCTTATTGGCTCATAGTCTGTTCTTCGTCG
>Ga0315273_10009490_pt1 | contig 12344 bp, 7 predicted proteins | sample YL17G02_0_MG_FD_205753 | JGI IMG/M metagenome (GOLD analysis project Ga0315273, IMG submission 205753) | Sediment microbial communities from Yellowstone Lake, YNP, Wyoming, USA - YL17G02_0 | ecosystem: Environmental > Aquatic > Freshwater > Lake > Sediment | place: USA: Wyoming | collected... | reverse complement strand
CCGCCCGACTCTCCGGTGCGGTAGGCGAGGACGCCGTTGCGCGAAACCGAGAAGCGCGCCAGGCCGACGTTGTCCGTTCCGATCTTCTCGGCCAGGGGAATCGGCTCGCCCGTCATCTTGAGGGCCTTCGCGTCGAAGGGCTGGGCGACGAGCGTCCTGTCGCGGACGAAGAGGAGGTAGCCCGGAGGCGCGTAGGTCACCAGGGTCTCCGCGGGGGCGAGCATCTTCCGTTCGTTCGAGTCGAGCGAGCCGATCCAATAGGCGCTGTCCTCGGGCTTGTCTCCGGTCAGGAGATAGAGGAAGTGCCGGCCGTCCGGAAGAAACTCCGGCCAGCCGATTCCTGTTTCCTTGCGCGCCGTGTCGAGCTTGACGGCGACGGCCTTCGTCCCCCCGGCCGCCGAAACCCTGTAGATGGGGTCCGTACCCGTGCCGTCGAACAGGATCACGCCCTCCGGGCTCCAGCTGCCGTCGGAGCCTCCGGGCGCGTCGCAGATCTTGGTGGGAGGCCCTCCCGAAACGTCGACCTTCTTGAGCACGCCGTCGGCCATGAAGCCGACATAGCGGCTGTCCGGCGACCAGAAGGGGCGGGTGCCCCCTTCCGTGCCCGGAAGGGGCCGCGGGACGAGCGCGTTCAGCGGCCGCACCCAGATACCTGCTCTTCCTTCGGTGTCGGTGGCGTCGAAGGCCAGCGTGCGCCCGTCCGGCGAAATCCGCGGCACGTCGATCGTCGTGATCTCCGGCGGCGTCACGATCTCGAACCGCATGATCTGCGGCGGTTTCGGCGCGCGGCGGATGAAACCGTAGCCGAGGCCCGCGACGGCGAGCACGGCCGCCGCGAGCAAGCCCCACGCCAGCTTCTCGCGATTCTTCCTCCGCGCGACGACGGGCGCCGGCACACCCGCCAGCGACCCGCCCTCCGCGATCCACTGCAGCTGCAGCATCACGTCGTGCGCCGTCGACCAGCGGTGCTCGGGCTCCTTGGAAAGACAGCCCTTGACGATCCGGTCCAGCGACGCCGGGATCATCGGCTGGATGGACGAGATGGGAGGCGGGTCGGTATTCATGATCGAGCCGATCAGGCTCGCCTGGCTCTTGCCCGTGAACGCCTTCTGCCCTGTCAGCATCTCGTAGAGCACGCAGCCGAACGCGAAGATGTCGCTGCGCGCATCCGCCTCGCCGCCCTCGAGCTGCTCGGGCGCCATGTACTGGAACGTGCCGAGGATCGTGCCGCGCGTCGTCAGCGGCTGGCTCTCCTGCAACGCCGTCGGCAGGCTCGTGGCCTGTGACACGGCGCTCTTGTCCGGAGCTGAGAGCTTCGCCAGGCCGAAATCGAGCAGCTTCACGCCCGACTTCGTCAGCATGACGTTGCCCGGCTTCAAGTCCCGGTGGATGATCCCGCTCCTGTGCGCCGCATCGAGCGCGCCGGCGATCTCAACGCCGATCCTCAGCGCCTGCTCGATCGGCAACGCTCCCTTGCCCAGCCGATCCGCCAGCGTCTCGCCCTCGAGAAACTCCATGACGAGGTAGTCGGTCCCATCCTGGTGCCCGACGTCGAAGAGCGTGCAGATGTGGGGATGCGAAAGCTGCGAAATCGTCTTCGCCTCGCGCTCGAGGCGCTGCCGCAGCTCCGCCGACGAGGACATGTGCGCCGGCAGCACCTTGACGGCGACGTCGCGCCCGAGGCGCGTGTCCTTCGCCTTGTAGACCTCACCCATCCCGCCCGCGCCGATCGGCGCCAGGATCTCGTAGGGGCCTAAACGCGTTCCGGCCGCGAGCGTCACTTCAGGCCCCCAACCTTTCGATGCCCGGCAAGCCGTCGAATCCGGTGTCGAAACTCAGGATGCGGCCGACGCGGCGCCGCTCCATCACCGATATGTGAAGGGCGTCCCGCGCCGACAGCTTCCGTGACTCGAGCACGATCGACTTCGCACGCTCGACCGCCGGCGCCTCGACTGGAAACACTTCATCCACGACTCCGAGAATAGCGTCGAAGGCTGGCTGGATAGCGTCGCGCCGGTCGATGGCGACGTACCGGTGGAGGATCTCCTGCAACACCTCGGCGTCGGTGACCAGTCGCTGACGCTCGGCGATGCACCGTTCGAGGAGTCTCCGGGCGTCGTCCTTGTGAGGATGCGGGCCGCCGACGAGGTACATCGGGATGTTCGAGTCCACGAAAATCACGGCGGGCCGCCGACGAAACCACGCTCGATTTCGCCCAGCATCTGCTCGATGTCGCCCGTTGGAAAGTCGTGACGGACCGCGGCGCGCACAGTCTCGAGCTTCTTGCTCGCCTCGCGCAGGGGCTCGCCTTCCCCTGCGGATCGGAGGGCCTGCCGGACCCACTCGGCCACCGTCATGCGGCGAGTCCGAGCGATCCGCTGGATTTCTCGCAGCTCGTCCTCAGCCAACAAGACTTGAAGCCTTTTACTCATACATATGAGTCTATAAGACTAATAGTAATGAGTCAACACGACTCACTTACCGATACTCGCGAACCAGTTCAGGACGATCGTGGTGGGCGCCATGGCGTCGCGCCCTAGCGGCGCAACGAGAAGGAAGCGTTGGCCGTCGGCGGAGGGCACATAACGATTCCGGGCGTTGCCGGGCTGGAATCGCCCGAGAAAGAGCGCCCGCGGAACGCCGACCTCGAACGCGGCTCCGGTCTTGATCTCGACGGCCATGACCTTCTGGTCCGGCGCGCGGTAGAAGAGTTCCTTGCCGTCGGCGCGCCAGTGGGCATCCGAGCCTCCCGCGGTCGAGACCTGCCACTTGCCACCTGGACCCGGGAAGCTGCGGGCATAGACCTCTTCGCGCCCCGACTCGTTCGACGTGTACACGATGAATCGGCCGTCCGGCGAGAAGACGGCTCCGAACTCGGCAAACGGCGACTGGACGACAGGGATCGGCTTGCGGTCGCCGAAGGTCGGCAGGACCCAGATGTCGAAACCCGTGTCGTGGCCGGCTCGGGCAGCTTCCGCCGCGGAGGCCAGCTTGGAGAAGGCGATGTACCGGCCGTCGCGGGACCAATCGTTTGGAATCGTAAATGAATCGGACTTGAACACTTCCTTTTCCTCGCCCGTTCCATCGGCCGACTTCTCGAACAGGTCCGAGGGACCGCCGCGGTCCACGCCGAATACGATGCGGCTGGCGTCCGGAGACCAGATCGGCCAGTTCTCGTCGCCGGCTCCGAAGGTCAGTCGCGAGTTGACTCCCCGCGTGAGATCCCGCACCCAGATGTCCGAGCCTCCCCGGGGATCGTTCAACCCGAAGGCGAGACGGTCGCCGCGCGGCGAAAGCGCGGGATTGCGCGAGTCGCCGGCCTCGCCGGTGGTCTCGAGCTCCTTCCCGCTGCGGTCGATCCACAGCAGGCGCGTCCCGGATTCGCCCGTCCGGTAGGCCAACGTCCCCTCGCGGCTGACGGAGAAGCGGGCAAGCCCCACGCTATCGACACCGATCTTCTCGGCCAGAGGCACCGGCTCGCCGGTCGTCTTGAGAGATTTCGCGTCGAAAGGCTGGGCGACGAGAGTCCGATCGCGCACGAAGAGCAGATGCCCCGGCGGCGCATACGTGACGAGGGTCTGCGCGGGCGCGAGCAACTTCGATTCCTTCGAGTCGAGCGAGCCGATGCGGTAGAAGCTGTCTTCGATCTTCTGCCCGGTCGTCATGTAGAGGAAATGGCGCCCGTCGGGAAGAAACTCCGGCCAGCCGACCTCCGTTTCCTTGCGAGCCGCCTCGGCCTTGACCTGGACGACCGGGACCCCGCCCGCCGCGGACACGCGGTGGATGGGATCGGTGCCCCGCCCGTCGTAGAGGATCACTCCCTCCACGCTCCAGGAGCCGTCGGCCCCCGTCGGGGCGTCACAAACCTTCTGCGGCGGCCCGCCTGAGATCTCGACTTTCTTGAGCTTGCCCTCGGCGAAGAAGCCGAGGAACCGGGAGTCCGGCGACCAGAAGACGCGTCCCGTGCCCTCGGTGCCCGCGAGCGGCTGCGGGGCGAGGGCGCTCAGGGACCTGAGCCAGATCCGCGTCTTCCCTTCGGCGTCCGTGGCGTTGAAGGCGAGATACTGCCCGTCGGGAGAGAGCCGCGGGGCGTCGAGCGCGACGATGTCCTCGGGTGTCGCGACCTCGAAGCGTACGAGCCGCGGCGGTTTCGGCGCGCGGCGAACGAATCCGACGGCGAGAGCCGCGACACCGAGAAGGGCCGCTGCCGCGACGGCCCACGCGAGTTTTTCGCGGTTCTTCCTCCGGGCGACGACGGGGGCCGGCACTCCCGCCAGCGACCCCCCCTCCGCGATCCACTGGAGCTGCAGCATCACGTCGTGCGCCGTCGACCAACGGTGCTCGGGCTCCTTGGAAAGACAGCCCTTGACGATCCGGTCGAGCGACGCCGGGATCATCGGCTGGATCGACGAGATGGGAGGCGGGTCGGTGTTCATGATCGAGCCGATCAGGCTCGCCTGGCTCTTGCCCGTGAAGGCCTTCTGCCCCGTCAGCATCTCGTAGAGCACGCAGCCAAACGCGAAGATGTCGCTGCGCGCATCGGCCTCGCCGCCCTCGAGCTGCTCGGGCGCCATGTACTGGAAGGTGCCGAGAATCGTGCCGCGCGTCGTCAGCGGCTGGCTCTCCTGCAGCGCCGTCGGCAGGCTCGTGGCCTGCGACACGGCGCTCTTGTCCGGAGCTGCGAGCTTGGCCAGGCCGAAGTCGAGCAGCTTCACGCCCGACTTCGTCAGCATGACGTTGCCGGGCTTCAGATCGCGATGGATGATGCCGCTCCTGTGCGCGGCATCGAGCGCGCCGGCGATCTCGACGCCGATCCTCAGGGACTGCTCGATCGGCAACGCTCCCTTGCCCAGCCGATCTGCCAGCGTCTCGCCCTCGAGATACTCCATGACGAGGTAGTCGGTCCCGTCCTGGTGCCCCACGTCGAAGAGCGTGCAGATGTGGGGATGCGAGAGCTGCGAAATCGTCTTGGCTTCGCGCTCGAGCCGCTGCCGCAGCTCCGCCGACGAGGACATGTGCGTCGGCAGAACCTTGACCGCGACATCGCGCCCGAGCCGCGTGTCCTTCGCCTTGTAGACTTCACCCATCCCGCCCGCGCCGATCGGCGCGAGGATCTCGTAAGGGCCGAGGCGGGTTCCGGCGGCGAGCGTCATTTCCCGAGCCCCGCAAACCAGTTCAGGACGACCGTCGTCGGAGTCATCGACTCGCGACCGAGCGGCGCAACGAACAGGAAACGCTGGCCGTCGGGCGCGGGCAGGAACTTGTTGCGGGCGTTGCCGATGTGAACGCGCCCCTGGAACAACGCCTGCGGAATGCCGGCCTGCAGCGTGTCGCCGCCCCGAATCTCGACGGCCATGAGCTTCTGGTCGAGACCCCGGTAATAGAGCTCCTTGCCGTCAGGGCGCCAGTGCGGGTCGGACCCCCCGGCGGTCGATATCTGCCACTTGCCGCCCGGCCCCGGGAAGCCCTGTGCGTAGATTTCGAGACGGCCCGACTCGTTCGACTGGTACACGAGGAACCGCCCGTCGGGCGAGAACGTCGGGACGGCCTCGTTGAACGACGCGGCGGCGAACGGGACCGGTTTGCCGTCGCCGGTCGTCGGGAGAACGAAGATGTCCCAACCCGTTTTCGGGTTGCGACTCTGGTACGCGAGGAACCGGCCGTCGGGAGAAAAGCTGACCGGAACCGCGAGGAATTCGGTCTTGAGCAAGAGCTTCTCGTCGCCCTGTCCATTCGCCGGCTTCTCGTAAAGGCCCGGGCTCCCCTCCCGATCCGAGTAGAACACGATCGTGTCGCCGCGGGGAGACCAGAGGGGGGCGAAGGCGTTTCCTGCAGCAAACGTGAAGCGCGAGTTCACTCCGCGCGCGAGATCGCGGATCCAGACGTCGTCCTTGCCTGCGCGGGCGTCCCTGAGGTCGAACGCGAGGCGGTCCCCGGCGGAAGAAAGGCTCGGTTCCCCGTACTCGCCGGGATCGCCGAGGTCGCCGAGCTCCTTTCCGGATCGATCGATCCAGAGCATACGGTTTCCCGACTCGCCTGTGCGGTAGGCGAGGACACCGTCCCGGGACACGGAAAACCGCGCCAGGCCGACGGAGTCGGTCCCGATCTGCTCGGCGAGGGGAACGGGCTCGCCGGTCGTCTTCATCGCCTTCGCGTCGAAGGGCTGCGCCACGAGCGTGCGGTCGCGCACGAACAGCAGGTAGCCCTGCGGCGCGTAGGTCAACATCGTCTGCGCCGGAGCGAACGGCTTGGACTCCTGGGAGTCGAGCGATCCGATCCGATAGGCGCTGTCGTCCACCTTCTGGTTGATCGCCATGTACATGAAATGGCGGCCGTCGGGAAGAAACTCGGGCCAGCCGATCTGCACTTCCTTGCGCGCGGCGTCTTGCTTGACCGCGATCGCGGGCGTGCCCCCCGCGGCGGACACGCGCTGGATCGGATCGCTGCCCGTGCCGTCGAAGAGGATCAGGCCCTCCGGGCTCCAGGTTCCGTCGGATCCCGTGGGAGCGTCGCAGATCTTGGTGGGCGGCCCGCCTGCGACATCGATCTTCTTGAGCTTTCCGCCGGAGAAGAAAGCCAGGAACCGACTGTCGGGCGACCAGAAGGGGCGCGAAGTCCCCTCCGTTCCCGCCAGCGGCTGGGCGACAAGCGCGTTCAAGGGCCGAATCCAGATCTGGGTCTTCCCCTCCGCATCGGTGGCGTTGAACGCCAGGGTTTGCCCGTCCGGAGAGATGCGAGGCGTGTCGATCGAGATGAGGTTCGGCGGAATGGGGACCTCGAACCGCACGAGGCGCGGGGGCTTCGGCGCGCGGTGCAGGTAGCCGTAGGTGGCAGAAGCTGCCGCGAGGATGGCGATCGCGGCCACGGCCCAGGCGAGCTTCTCCCTACTCCTGCGCCGCGCGGCGACCGGTGCCGGCAGCCCCACCTGCGAGCCGCCCTCGGCGATCCACTCGAGCTGGAGCTTCGCGTCGTGGGCCGTCTGGAACCGGTCCTCGGGGTCCTTGGCGAGGCAGGTCTTGACGACGCGGTTCAAGGCCGGCGGGATCATCGGCATCGCCTCGGTGATCGAGGGCGGGTCGTCGCGCAGGATGGAGCCGATGAGCGATGCCTGGCTCTTGCCCGAAAACGCCTTCTTCCCCGTCGCCATCTCGTAGAGCACGGCGCCGAAGGCGAAGATGTCGGAGCGGCCATCCGCCTCGCCGCCCTCGAGCTGCTCGGGCGCCATGTACTGGAACGTGCCGAGCACGGTGCCGCGCTCGGTCAGCGGCGCGCTGGCCTGCGCTTCGGTGGCAAGAATTGAAGCGCCCGAGACTGGTCGGGCGCCCGCTCCGGCCAGCGGCTTCGCAAGGCCGAAGTCGAGCAGCTTGACGCCTGTCTTCGTCAACATCACGTTGCCGGGCTTGAGGTCCCGATGCACGATCCCCTGCCGATGCGCCTTGTCGAGCGCGTCGGCGATCTCGATGCCGTAACGCAGGATCTGTTCGGTCGGCAGAGCGCCCTTGCCGAGGCGGTCCAATAGTGTCTCGCCCTCGAGAAACTCCATCACGAGGTAGTCGATCTCGCCCTCGCGCCCGACGTCGTGGAGCGCGCAGATGTGAGGGTGCGAGAACTGCGAAATCGTCTTCGCTTCGCGCTCGAAGCGCTGGCGGATCTCCTCGCTCGCCGAGAGGTGCGACGAGAGCACCTTCACCGCGACCGTGCGCTCGAGACGCGTGTCGCGCGCCTTGTAGACCTCCCCCATCCCGCCCGCGCCGATCGGCGCGAGGATCTCGTAGGGGCCAAGGCGGGTTCCGGCGGACAGAGTCACAGGTAGGCAGAGACTACAACGAGTGGCCCGGAGGGGCGGACCGGCGTTGTCCAGACCGAACCAGGTCCGCGTCGACACTCAGGGCGATCGGCTCGGTGCATCGCTCTGGTACGACGGAAAGACGGTCACCATCTATTCGAACAAGAGCTCGTTCTACGGACAGGCCCCGGCCCCGGCCACGATCGACGAGACCGTCCTGATGCTCATGGACCGGCTCAACACGCCGTTCCCGGTCGCGGGCTTTCTTCTCCAGGACCCGTATGCCCGGATGATGGAGGGCGTCAAGACCGCGTTCGACGCGGGCACCGCCACGGTCGATGGCGTGGCGTGCCGGCACCTCGCGTTCTCCGAGGAGGATGCCGACTGGCAGGTCTGGATCGAGGAAGGGGCAAGGCCCCTGCCGCGCCGCATCGCCGTCACGTACAAGAAGTTCCCGGGTTCCCCGCGGGTCATGGCGACCCTCTCGGATTGGAACCTCGCACCGACGATCCCCGCTGGAGAGTTCGCGTTCGTTCCGCCCGCGGGCGCGACGAAGGTCGATTGGAAGACGGCCCAGTGATGGCCACCCACAAGGAGAATGCGATGAAGAAGAGAACTCTCGCCACGCTCTTGTCAGCTGCTCTGCTTGCAGCCATGCCCGCGCCGGCCCGCGCCTGGGTGGCAGCCGGGGGTTACCACGGCGGCGTTGCCGTCGGCTATCACCCTCCCTGCTGCTATCACGGCGGCTATTCCGGCGCGGCGGTCGCCGGCGCCGCGATCGGCGGCGCGATGATCGGGGCAGCCGTCGCCTCCTCGGCGAAACCGGCGACGGTCTACTACGCCGCGCCCGCGCCCGTGTACTACGCCGCCCCGGTCTCCTACGCGCCCGCGGTCGGCACGGTCGTCGCTTCCCTGCCGGGAGCCTGCTCGAGCATCTCCATCGGCGGGATCTCCTACATGAACTGCGCCGGCGTGTTCTACATGCCCTTCTACTCTGGCGGCGCGCTCATGTACCAGGTTGCCAACCCCCAGTAGCTCCGAGCGCAGCGATCCGGGACGCCGCGGCCATCCGACCGCGGCGTTTTCATTTCAGCGATCCGCCGCCGCCTCGCGTTCGTAGCGCGCCCACACGGGCTCGAGCTCGGCAAGAAACGCCGTGAACTCGGGTGTGCCGCGGACCCGTTCCATGAGGGGGTCCTTGCGGAACAGGGTGAGGTTGGGCATTCCAGTCGCGACAGTCCGGCGCAGGTAGTCCACCGCTCCCGCCGCGTCGCCCTGGGCGGCCCGGATGCAGGCCACGGCATACAGGGTGTGGTGGTAGTCGCGCAGCAGCTTGCCCGACTCGACGGCCTTCGCGACGGCGGCCTCGTCGACCGCGCGCTCCCCGGACGCGACCGCCACGAGCTCTCGAAAAGCCAGGGCGTAGTGATGCCCCGGCGATTCCGTCAGCAGCGCGTCGGCCGCAGTACGCGCCTGATCGAAGCGCCCAAGGGACAGAAGGCTCATGCCCAGCCGGTCCGCCGCCCGCCCGGTGACGCGGTGCTGCCCTGCGAGCGCGACGGCCTCGTCGGCCGACCCGAGCAAGACCAGCCCTTCCACGCTGAAGGTCCGGGTCAATTCGCTCGACGGGTCCTGCTCGACGTCGCGAGCAATCTCACGGCGGAAAGCATCGCCGAGACCCATGTGAGCGTAAAGGATGGCGAGCTCTCCCCGGCTGACCCCCGGATCCAGCCGCCGGGCGGCTCGGAGCTCCTGGAACGCCGCGGCGAGATCGAAGCCCGAGTAGTGACTCCACGCCAGCTGATAGCGAACCACGTGCGTCTCGGCCAGCTGCGGGTCGAGCCGCTCGGCCTCGGCCAACTCCTCTTTCGCCTTCGCGAGATAGCCCGCGCCGGGCTCGAAGAACAGATCCCTCCAGAGATAGGACCCGGCCAGGCGGGCGTGCGCCAGCGCGTAACCGGGGTCGAGTGCCACGGCCCGCTCGAAGGACCCGATGGCATTGAGGTTGTGCTCCCCGCCGCTGCCGGGTCCGGTCCTGTCGTCCTCGACCAGGCCCTGGGCGAACGCGTCGTACGCCCCGGCGCTTTCCGTGAAGCGCGTTCTCAAGCGGTCGCGTTGCTTCGGGTCGAGGTGCACCCTCAGGCGTGCGACGACGGCCTCGGACACGGCGTCCTCGACTTGAAAGACCTCGGAGGCGGGCACGTCGAAGGACTCCGTCCACATCGAGCGGCCATCGCCGGCGCGGAGAAGGTTCACGCTGACGCGGAGCTTGGACGCGGAGCGCTGCACAGATCCCTCCAGCACCGCGTCGGCCTTGAGCTCCCGGGCCGCTCCGATCGCGTCGACGTCCGACTTTGCATATTTTCGGACGGCGCTCAATGGGCGGACCGTGAGAGCGCCCGTTCGGCTGAAGCCGCGGATGATCGTGTCCGCGATCCCGAGGCCGAGCGCTTCGTCCTCGGCGTTGCCGGAGAGCGACTTCAGGGGCAGGACCGCCAGCGAATGCACGCCGCCCGGAGCGTTCCAGCGGCCGAGCAGAAAGAAGGCGGCCACCACGGCCGCGCCAAAAGCGACGAGCACGATCGCCGCGATGCGCCCGGTGCGGCCGCGTCGAGCTGAAGGCGCCGCCAAGGCCCCGGCGCTGCGGTCCCGCAGGTTGGCGAGATCGCGGGCGAGGTCGCGGGTGGAGTGGTAGCGCTCGTCCGGTTCCTTGGCGAGGCAGCGTCGCACGATCCACTCGAGCGGCTCGGGGGCTTCCGGATTCACCGTGGAAAGAGGCGCCGGGTCCTCCTTCAGGATCGCCGACAGAGTCTCGATGGAGGTCCGGCCCCCGAAGGGCCGCCGGCCGCACGACATCTCGTACAGGATCGCGCCGAGGGCAAACTGGTCCGAGCGATGGTCCACCGCGCGCCCGGTGGCCTGCTCGGGCGACATGTAGCCGACCGTGCCCATGACGACGCCCGCCTCGGTCTGCCGCGTGGCGGTCGCGACATGGCTGCCCTCCGGGAGCTCGGGGGCGAGCTTGGCCAGGCCGAAATCGAGGATCTTGACCAGGCCCTCGGAGGTCACCATCACGTTCTCGGGCTTCAGGTCCCGATGCACGATGCCGGAGCCGTGCGCCTTCGCGAGCCCCTCGGCGATCTGCGTGCCGATCGAGAGCACCTTCTTGGTCGGCAAAGCTCCGGCCGCGACGACCTGCCGCAGGCTCGACCCCTCGACCAGCTCCATCGCGATCCAGGAGACGCCGTCGGTGCGCCCGACGTCGTAGATCGTCACGATGTTGGGATGGTTCAGGGCCGACGCGGAGCGCGCCTCCTGCTCGAAACGGCGCAGGCGCTCCGGATCCGCCGCGACTGCCTCGGGAAGGACCTTGACGGCAACCTCGCGCCCCAAACGTCCGTCCCTCGCTCGATAAACTTCCCCCATCCCGCCCGCACCGAGCGGCGCGAGGATCTCGTAAGGGCCGAGCCGGACTCCGGACGCAATGGCCATCGTTTGTCGGGCAAGATCTTACGCCCCGGCCGCCGTCGGTCGGCTAACATCGCGCCGTGACGTACGCTGGCGGCTGGATTGTTTTCGCCATTCTCCTCGCCAGCCCGGCTCCTGCTCCGGAGCATGCGACGGCGCTCACGAAGAAGCTCGACGAGAAGATGCGGGCCTTCCGGGAACCTGCTCGAGCATTTCGATCAACGGAGTCTCGTACATGAACTGCGCCGGCGTCTTTTACATGCCCCTCTACTCGGGCGGCGCGCTCATGTACCAGGTCGCCAACCCCTGACGGGCGGCGACCGTCACAACGTGGTCCGGAAGCGCTCCCACTGGGCCTTCATGCCCTGCATGAAAGCCCCGTACTCGGGATCGCCGCGAAGGTTGCTCAAGAAGGGATCCTTCTCGAAGAGCGGGTAGCACGGCATACCTTCTTCGGCGGTCCTCTTCAGCCACAAGAGGGCCTCTTTCTTTTTTCCCAGCAGCGCATACGCGCATGCGATGTTGTAGCCGACATGGTGGAAGTGAGAGCTCCCCTGGGCCGCCCCGGCCTGCGCGGCGAGGATGTTCTCCTCCGCGTCGGGTCGATCGCCCGATAGGGCGAAGACGACGGCGCGAGTGCTCGCCCGGTCGAAAGTCTCCATGGAGTGTGTCGGATTCGTCAGGTCGCCACGGGCGAGGGCGAGGGCCTCCGGCAGCCTTCCCAGATGCGCGAGAACCAGCGGAACCTGATAATCGGAGCGAAACTCGTGCGTGGCTTCGAACCCCGCCAGGGCCTCCGAATACCTCTGCTCGTACAGGTGGATCCGCGGAATCCGGTACAGGGAGTCCAGATTGTGCGGATCGATCTTCAACGCGAACCGGTATTCCTCGGAAGCTTTTTCCAAAAGGCCGACGTGCACGTACAACGCCCCGAGGGCGGCGTGCGCTGCGCCGAGGTTGGGGTTGAGCTCGAGAGCGCGGTGGAAATCGGCGGCCGACTTCTCGTGAGGAAAATGGTTCGCGAGCGTCCAGGAGAGCGCCCCTCGCGCGAGATACGCATCGGCCAGCTTGGGGTCGAGAGCCAACGCCT
>Ga0315273_10009489_pt1 | contig 12345 bp, 12 predicted proteins | sample YL17G02_0_MG_FD_205753 | JGI IMG/M metagenome (GOLD analysis project Ga0315273, IMG submission 205753) | Sediment microbial communities from Yellowstone Lake, YNP, Wyoming, USA - YL17G02_0 | ecosystem: Environmental > Aquatic > Freshwater > Lake > Sediment | place: USA: Wyoming | collected... | reverse complement strand
GGATCTGGAAAAGCTTAAATCGATTGAAGGGGTAGACTCCATGGCCGCTTCCCTACTGCTCTGGGATTTCGAACAAAAGGGCTTTAGGACCATTATGGGCGTGGACCTTGATCAACCCAGCCTGGGGCCGGTCAAAGTGAAGGAATGGATCAAAGAAGGCCGTTTCCCCGAAAACGCAGGAGAAGTCGTATTGGAAAAACATTACGCCAAGTTCCAACAGGCCGTCCTGGGAGGTGCTTTTCCAATCGGGGACCGTTCTTTCAAGGTGGTCGGACTCCTGGAAATTAAGGAAGGTTCTCAGATCGCCTCCGCAAATATCTATCTTTCCCTACAAGAGGCGCAAACCTTGCTCGGCGGGGAGGCAAAGGGTGTCAACCTCGTTTATTTGCGGTTGAAAAACCCATCTCTTCTTTCCCGGGTCAAAATCCGGATTGCCGGAGATCTGAGCGGGGTTTCGGTCACCAGCTCAGATTCGTTTCTGGAACTGATGGGAGGAGTTTCCAAGATCTCTGATCAATTTTCCCTGCTTGTTTCCCTCGTTGCTCTGGGAGGGGCGTTCTTCCTGATCATAAAGACCATGCTCGGCAATCTGCTGGAACGGTCGCGGGAGATCGGCATTCTCAAAGCCGTCGGCTGGACGGGGAAAGATGTCCAAAAGCAGCTGATGGGGGAAGTCCTGGTGCAGTCTCTCCTGGGAGGAATTCTGGGGATCCTGGCCGGATACGCCATCTCCTATCTCCTGGGATTTCTTTCCATTCCCATTTCCACCCCCTGGGAGGTAAACCTCGTGCCTGCCTTCGCCAAAGACACGGAGACTGCTGCCCAAGTTGTCCGGCTTCCTGTGAGCCTTTCTGCTGGCTTGACGGCATCTTCCCTGGTGCTATCCCTTATGGCCGGAGGTTTGGCGAGTTACTTTATGGCCAGGCGGACCGGTGGGATGAAGCCTGCCCAGATTCTGCGTAAAATGTAACCCCGGTTTTTGGGCGGGCAGGAAAGTCAGAGAATCAAACCGAAAACCAGAATGGAAAGAGCGGCCCCTGTGAGCAGGATGTAGGGCAAATCGACCTTTTTCAGAAGGGCAATAAAAGCCGTCGCCGCGAAGGCTACGCTGGGGAAATCCACGAAGGTAGTCCGGCCGAAGTTAGATAGAACCAGTCCGAGCATGCCGACGAAGGCCGCCAAGATTCCCTGTTCCATGATTCGCACGGTTTTGAGCCCTTTCAGGCGGTCATAATGGGGAATCAATAAGGTTACGATGAAAAAGGCCGGAGAAAATATGGCCAGAGTAGCCATAGCGGCCCCCAAGAAACCTGAAAGCTTGTATCCCAGGAAGGTGGCGGTGATCATGATCGGCCCCGGGGTCAATTGTCCCATGGCAATGCCGTCCAGGAACTCTTTAGTGCTCACCCATTGAAATCGGTCTACGACCTCATACTGGATTAGGGGAATGATCGTGAAACCGCCGCCAAAGGCCAAGGCCCCGACCTTGGATAACGTCATGGCGAGATAGGAGAGTTGAGCGTTCAAGAAGTAGCAAACCACAAAAATAGCCCCAATTAAAAGAGCCAATACTCCGAGAAAAAGGCGATCTCCTTCTCTTTTTGCGGTTTCATCCGACACTTGTGAAGGAGGAGGGGAACCAGTTTTAGCGGGTATCGTTGGACGAAGCAGAAGAGCTAATATTCCCGCCACGATAAAGACCAGCACAGTGTTCAATTGATAAAGAAAACCAAAAAAAGAAAGAATAGCGATTAGAACCGCTTTCCATTCTCTTAGAAGAGGTTTGCCGAAATTGATAAAGGCATTGAGCACAATAGCTACCACGATTGCCCCCAACCCCTTAAAGAGACTTTTGATGAACCAAAGATCTCCCAGCTTGAAGTAAATGGTGGAGAGAATAGCGATGAGAATAAATGCAGGGAGGACAAAAGCAATCGCACAGATGAAGGCCCCCCAAATTCCTCTAAGGCGATAACCGATGTAGGCCGACATCTGTACGAACGTGGCTCCCGGGATCAATTGGCAGAGGGCGATTCCCTGCATGAATTCCGGCTCCTTCAACCAGCCCAAATCCTTTACGATCATTTTCTTCATTTGCTGGGCAATGGCCGGGCCGCCGTAGGCGGTGGCGCCCAATTTCAAGAATCTCTTAAAAAGAAGGCGCAAGGAATACACTGGTAGTCTCCAGGGAAAGCGAAGGGACAATTTCTGAATCGGCCTTCGGCGATGATTTCACCCTGTTCCTCGGGTGGAAAATACGATGGGGATGAACAAGGATCAAAAAATGCTATTTCTTCCCGCTCTTTTTAGGTAGGCAGGGATGCTTGGAGGCTTTCCCATGACATTTCTCAATCTGTTTGGGAGTGCATTCCTCGGGTTTCCCTTTCAGCTTTTCAGGTTGCTGGCATTTACAATCACACATTTTCTTCTCCTCCTTCCTACAATTGGTTTTTGGATTCAGGTTTCTGCCGCATAATCCTTCGGGACATGGCGGAAGTTCGGTCAAATTTCTCAAGGCCTCGGCTAATTCGCCTAACTTGACTTTATCAACCAGGTAATGGGTCCAGTAACCCCTTTTTTCACCCTTAACCAGGCCCACTTCTCTCAACTGCCTGAGGTGTTGGGAAACCGCGGCTTCAGATATTTTTAAATGATGGGCCAAGGCCCCAACACAAAAGTCATGGGTCAAGAGAAGGTTGACCAGTTTGAAGCGGGACTCGTCGGATAATGCTTTGAAGGCGTTTGATAATTCCATTCGTTTTAAAAATAATTAAGATTTAACTTAAATGGATAATATAATACTGAAATGGTTTTGTCAACCTTTTTTCAGATTGAGAAAAATATTTGGGGATTGTTTCAATAGGGGAGATATTTCGAAAAATACGTCAGAAAATCCCCCTCACCCTTCCCCTCTCCCCCGATTCCGGGGGAGAGGGCGGGGTGAGGGGGGATTCTCACGCGCTTTTTATGCAACGTTTAGGTTAAGCTTTGATTACCTTCTTCTCAGCACTTGCGCTCTTTGCGCGAATGGGAGGGGCAATGGCCAAATCGGTTTTAAGGCGACCGCGCCTTCCTTGCCGCTCCCGATTGCCCGCGATTTCAGGCCTCTATTCCTTTTCAGCCCACTCCCCCCGGCTTTCCAGAATTTTCTCGAGGATGGCGGTCATCTGGCTGATTTCGTTTCGGGAGACGTTCAACGCCGGCATGAAGCGCAGCGTGTTTTTCCGAGGCGAGTTGATCAGAAGCCCCCGGTTCAGAGCCTCTTCCACGATCTTGGGGCCGATTTCCTCCTTAAGGTCGAGGGCCATGAGGAGCCCTTTTCCTCTGACCTCTCCCAGCCCGAATTTTACGGAAAGCGCCTCGAGTCGGGTTTGCAGATACCTTCCTTTTTCGGCGACCTTCGCCAGGAACCCGGGTTTGGTCAGTTCTTTGAAAACCGCGATTCCGGCAGCCATCATGAGGGGATTGCCGTTGAAGGTCCCGCCCTGATCGCCGGGTTCGAAGCAGCAGACGGATTCGCGGGCCACCAAGGCCGCAAGCGGAACTCCGCCTCCCAATCCTTTTCCCAGGGTCATGATATCGGGCTCCGCGCCGCTGTGCTCATAGGCGAACAGTTTGCCGGTTCGGCCCATCCCGGTTTGGATTTCGTCCAGGATCAGGAGGATGCTTCTTTCCCGGGTGAGTTCCCGCAGCCCTTTTAGAAATTCATCCGTCGCCCCAAAAACCCCGGCTTCACCCTGGACGGGTTCAATCATGACGCCAACGGTGCGTTCGTTGATCGCTTTCCGGACCGCTTCCAGGTCATTCAAGGAGACTTTCGGGAAACCGGAAACTTTCGGTTCGTACAACTGGGCCCATTCCGGTTTCCCGGAAGCGGCCATGGTGGCCAGGGTGCGCCCGTGAAAGGCATGGTCCATGGTGATGATCTCATAGGCCCCGTTCCGGTATTTTTGACCCCATTTCCGGGCCAGTTTGATCGCCCCCTCGTTGGCCTCCGCGCCGCTGTTGGCGAAAAAGGTCCTTTGCAGACAGCTGTTGCTTCGGATCAGATCGGCCAGCCGGATCATGGCGTCGTTGTAAAAAGCCGGGCTGCAGTTGATGAGTTTTTTGGCCTGCTTCGAGAGCGCCTCGGCCAAGGCTCGGGGAGAATGGCCTAAACAGTTCACGGCCCACCCCTGGATGAAGTCCAAATATTTTTTGCCGTCGGCGTCCGTAAGCCAGGAGCCGTGTCCCTCCACAAAAACGAGGGGAGGCCGCTTCGTAATTTCTATCAGGGAGTCAAAGGAATAGGATTTGCTTTTCATGAATTTTGTCCATCCTTCTCGGTGAAATTAGGATCCTGAGGAAGAGCATATTCTTAGATCGGCTTCTTGTCAATCGTTCAATACTTGAAGGGTTCAGTTTTTGAAAACTTAAAATACTTTGGTTCTTTGGAAGGAAAAGATGGAAAGGGCCAAGCGGATTCAAGGCTCAGGGACGGGGGCGCGCTTCGCGGAACCACGAGGCGGTGGTCTTTTCAGCTGTTGGGCCGAAGGCCCTTCGGCTCTCTTTGCGGAAACCCATTGTTCTTTGGAATCGAAGCGAGATTCCCAACCGGTGCTTCCGCGAAGCGCGCCCCCGAGCCCAGTCCAAGCTCTTCCCCAAAAAAGGAATAAGTTCAAAATTCCTGTCATACTTGAAAAACCCCTTGACAAATCTAATCTGATTAATTATATTTATCAGCATGATCTGATTTATCTGAATACTAAACAAACTCGCAGGCATCAGAAAAAGGATTCCCGGCGCCTGCGAAAGAAGACGTGTTCGGGGGAGGAAAGGCCATGAACAAAAAGGAGAAAATGGGTTGCTTGGCAGGAAGTGGAAAGGACTCGACCTGCTGCAAAGTGGAATCTTTGATCAGCGTCGATGAGCGGGGGCAGATGGTGCTGCCGAAAGATTTGAGGGAAAAGGCCAATATTAGACCCGGGGATAAACTGGCGGTGATCAGCTGGGAAAAGGAAGGGGCTATCTGCTGCTTCACGCTGATCAAGGCCGATTCCTTAGCCGGGGGAATTAGAGATTTTCTTGGCCCCATGATGCAGGATCTATCTAAAACTGAAACCAGGTAATCTACTCACTATCCCTGATTTCCCCCTCACCCTTCCCCTCTCCCCCGATTCCGGGGGAGAGGGCGGGGTGAGGGGGGATTCTCCCGGTGCTTTTTATGCAACGTTTAGGTCCACATGACCCGAGGACACCCGCGGACCATGAAAGTTAGTTGTTCCCTCTCCCGCTGGCGGGAGAGGGCTAGGGTGAGGGTGGATCGTTAGGTTTCCCCCTCACCTCAATCCTCTCCCCGGGGGGGAGAGGAGGATCCAGAGGAGCGATATTCTACGTAATGGAGGTAGAGAAATGAAACAAGAAGAAATCAAAAAGTACGTGCGCGATCGGTATGCTGGGGCTGCCAAACAGGGTTCATCCTGTTGCCAGCCGGCCGCTTCCTGCTGCGGCGGCGGAAGGGATACGGACCTCATCAGCAAAAGCATTGGGTACACCGACCAGGACCTTAAGGCGGTTCCGGAGGGGGCCAATTTGGGGCTCGGGTGCGGCAACCCCCTCGCCCTGGCATCGCTCCGCGAAGGAGAAACCGTCCTGGACCTCGGCTCGGGCGCAGGATTCGACTGTTTTCTGGCCGCCCGGCAGGTGGGGAAAAGCGGGAAGGTAATCGGCGTAGACATGACCCCGGAGATGCTCGACAAGGCCAGGGGAAATGCCGAGAAGGGGGATTTCACGAATGTGGAATTTCGCCTGGGAGAGATCGAGAACCTTCCGGTGGCGGACAACCAGGTGGATATCGTGATCTCCAACTGCGTTATCAACCTGTCACCGGCCAAGGAGAGGGTTTTCCAGGAGGCTTTCCGGGTGCTCAAACCCGGGGGCCGGTTGATGGTATCGGATATCGTTCTCAAGAAGGACCTTCCGGAGGAAATCAAGAATTCCGTTGCCGCTTACACCGCCTGCGTAGCCGGGGCCGTTCGCAAAGAAAAATATTTGGGTTCCATCCGGGCCGCCGGGTTTCAGGAGACGGATGTTCTGGAGGAGACGAATTACCCGCTCGACATAGCCGTAAGCGACCCCATGGCCAAAGCCGTTATCGAGACTTTGGGGTCTGCGGCTAAGGCCCGGGAATTGGCAGCCTCAATCGCGAGCATTAAGGTCTATGCGAAAAAGCCGGCCTAAGAAGAGGTTCAACCTGGGAGAAGATTTTCGATAACCTCCGGCCGCCAAACGTGACGAAAGAAGATTGATTAAAGATGAACCTTGATTTGGCCTCCCCCATGGATGAACCCTGGATCAGGAAAATGCTTACGCTTTGTGGATTACCGCATGAGGACATAACCCCCGAGCATCTTCGCCATTTTTGGGTAATCAAGGAAAAGGGAGAAATTCTCGGGACGGTTGGATTGGAAATCTTGGGCCGAGCGGCGCTTCTTCGTTCCTTGGCGGTTGATCCCCGGTTTCGAAACCGGGGGTTCGCCTCTGAATTAACCAAAATGGCCGAGGGAAACGCGCCTTCGCTCAAGGTCGAATTGCTCTATCTGCTCACGATGACGGCGGAAAGTTTTTTTCGGAAAAGGGGCTATCAAAAAACCGAAAGAAATTCGGTCCCGTCCGAGATCCAAGGGACGACGGAATTCCAAAGCTTCTGCCCGGCCAGCTCCGTTTGCATGGTCAAGATGCTTGGGGGTTGAAAAAAGATTTCGCCCGGAATCCGGTTCCGGCGCCACGTTTGGGTAGAATATCGTCTTATTCATGAAAGTGGAGGCAGCTCCAAACCGCTACAATCAATGGATCGCCTTGGGAAAGTTCTCCACCCGGCCTTCCTATAGGAAATTTCAAGAAGCGGTTTTTCACTTCTGAATTCCGGGCGTCATCCCTTAGTCTCTTAGAAATGATTTTGCGCTCAAGGTGGCAAGAAATTTCAGAAATCCCCCCTCGCCCCCCTTTGACAAAGGGGGGTTGGGTGGATTTCCGGATGTCAATATAGCCTTTTCGGTTCCGACTTGGCCGGATTAAGTCTTTTCCTGCGTTGCCCTCATCCTGCCAGAGAGAGAAATATGAAGGATTACGATCGCATCGCCAAGAAGATAACAATCGTGCTGTTCCTCTCCCAGGGCCTCAGCTCGGCCGGGTTCATCGCGGCCTTTACCGTTAACGCGCTGGTCGGGGTGGAGCTGACCGGGCAACCGGCCATGGCCGGGGTTCCCGGCGGCCTCTATGTGGTAGGACAGGCTTGCGGCGCGATAGTCTGGGGCTTCAGCATGGAGCGGATTGGCCGGCGACCGAGTATCGCCCTCGGACAACTCATCGGGGCGATCGGATCGGCGATCGCCGTGGCTGCCGTGGTTGACCGTTCTTTTTCATTTTTCCTATTTGGACTCGTCCTGGTGGGTATGGCCAGGTCGGCCATAGACCTGGGTCGCTTTGTCGCGGCCGAGGTCCACCTGCCGGCGAAGCGGGGCCGCGCCATTTCCAATGTGGTCCTGGGGAGCACGGTAGGCGCCATCTTCGGGCCGCTCCTGGTAGGCCCTATGGGGCAGGTGGCGAACTGGGCCGGCTACCCGGAGCTCTCGGGGGCTTATATGGCCGGTGCTGCCGTCCTGGTAGTGGCGGCGATGTTGATATTCGGGGGACTGCGGCCGGAGCCCCGCGATATTGGACGGGAGCTCGCCGGAATCCATCCGGGGTCGATCCCCCAGCAGACGCCGCGTTCCCTATCGGAGATCGTTCGCCATCCGGGGGTGATCGTGGCCATGGTGACCATGGCCTTTGCCCAAATGGTGATGGTGATCCCCATGTCGATCACTTCTGTTCACATGAAAGACCACCAGCACGCTCTGACCGCGGTGTCGCTGGTAATTTCCGCCCACACTTTTGGGATGTTCGCCTTCTCCATGATCTCCGGGAGGATGGCCGACCGTTGGGGGCGAGCCCGGGTGATCATCCTGGGCTCAGCGGTGCTGATCCTATCTTGCCTGATGGCCGCGCCTTCCATCAATCTCTTGCCGCTAACAATTGCCCTCTTCCTCCTGGGGCTGGGCTGGAACTTTGCTTATGTCGCCGGCTCGGCTTTGCTCGCAGACCAACTCTCCCCCAAGGAAAGGGCTAAAACCCAGGGATTCAACGATCTCCTCTTGAACCTATCTTCGGGAGCCAGCCAGATCGGGAGCGGTGTGGTGTATGCTGCGGGCGGCTATGGGGTTATGGCGTTGACAGCGGCGGCAATGGCGGTGGTTCCGCTGGGTCTGGCGGTATGGTGGCAGATCCGGGGGCGGCCGAGGAGATCGGTCCAGGCTTAAGGAAAGTGGGGAACCGGAATATAGAAAGGAGTAGAAGTGTAACTTTTGAGAGGTCTTTTCCGTCTTATAGGTAAATGATTAAGAGCTTATTCTTAAATAAACTGCTGCGATTAAATCCCCCTTTGAAAAAGGGGGACATAGGGGGATTTGCTTTGGCCCGCCTTGGAGAAATCCCCCCAACCCCCCTTTACAAAGGGGGGAATATTATTTACGGACAAGCTCTAAATAAGGAGGAAAGGTCTCATGGACGAAAAAACTTCTCTCTTGATCTGCCTCGGGGCTTCCACGGCGGCAAACTGCATTCCTTGTTTTGAACACTACCATAAAAAGGCTTCCGCAGCCGGCCTTACTTCGGAAGAGATCCTGGAAGCCGTGGAACTGGCCAGCAAAGTTAAAAGCGGCGCTCACTTAGTCTTGCGCAACAGCATCAAGACCTTTATGGGCCATGAAGCTTCGCCCGCCTCCTGTGGCTGTGGTCCATCCAAGAGCTCCTGCTGCGATTAAAGATGGAACGGCGGGAAAATGGACTTGTTGGAAATTCATGATCAATACTACCATCGGGTGAGGAAATTCATCCTCGCCTCGGTAAAAGACGAGTCGGTCGCGGATGACCTCATCCAGGAAACCTTTATTAAAATTCAGGGGAACCTGGACACCTTGCGAGATCGCTCTAAAATCTCCTCGTGGGTTTTTCAAATCGCTTACCACCTTTGCCAGGATCACTTCCGCGGATTGAAAAATTCTTCGACCCATGAAGAAATTCATGAAGGGTTGGTAAACATCCAGGAGACTCCCATTCAGAAGAAAATGGAGCAGGAAGAGATGTCCCAATGTGTTCAGGATCAACTCAACCTCCTTCCGGAAGCGATGCGGAGTATTCTTATCCTTGCGGACATAATGGATTTTACCCATCAGGAGATAGCCGATATTCTCGGCTTGAGCGTGGAAAACGTGAAAGTCAGGGTACACCGTGCCCGCAAAAAGTTTAAAGCGATCCTGAAAGAAAAATGCACCTTTGAAATCGATGAGCGAAACGTTCTAATTTGTGAACCGGTCGTAAAGAAAAACGGGAGGTAATTTTTATGTTTGCTTATGGAGGCATGTGGAGCGGTTTTCACTGGTGGTGGATCATTCCCCTCGCCATGATGATCTTGTGCTTTCTCATGATGCGCAGGCATCGGGGAGGCATGACGGGTTGGTCCAGGTCCCATCATAATGCCGGATCGGCCAGAGAGATCCTGGACAAACGGTACGCCCTTGGCGAGATCAGCCAGGAGGAATACGAAGAGAAGAAAAGGCATATAAGTCAATGAACGAATGAAGCTCGGTGGCCCCAAAATATGAGTCAATGGCGGATATGAGACGCGTGAATCAAAGAACTCCGTTTACTCCTTTGGAACTCTAACCGAGTCGTGGAGGTCGATTCCTTTGGCATATCAGGACTATATCCTGCTTTCCCTCCTATGGATTGCCTACTGCGTTGTTCATAGCGCCCTGATATCCATAAAAGTTATGGATTTTCTTAAGCGCGTTTTAGCGTCCAAATATCGGTTTTATCGGTTGTTTTTCAATACCTTTTCCGTGGGCACCCTCATCCCGCTGCTTATCTATTCGCATTCGGCCCGTTGGAGTACTGAACTGCTGTTCGCATGGAAAGGTTATATGCGCCTCATTCAGTACGGTATGATCACTCTTGGAGCGATTCTCCTGCTAACTGGGGCGCGCCATTACAGCGTGTTCCAGTTCCTTGGCATTAAACAAATCATGCAGGAGAGATCGGGGGGTGCTATGACCGCGAGCGGCGAGTTTGACTCAAGTGGGATTTTGGGGGTGATCCGCCATCCTTGGTATTTAGGGGTTTTCTTTCTCCTCTGGGCAAGTGATATCACCCTTAGGGGACTCCTGACCAACGTGGTCCTTTCATCTTACCTTGTGATCGGCACCATCCTCGAGGAGCGGAAGCTCGTTCTGGAGTTCGGAGACAAGTACAAGGAGTATCAACGTCAGGTATCGATGTTTATCCCGATCAAGTGGCTGAGATCCAAACTTCAGGGGTAGAGGCTGATACGGATACTCTATCGGCCTGCAAAGGGCCGCCCCGATGGTCCGGATAGACTGAATCTTAGGATTGATCATAAATTACAGGAATTTTTTCGTTCGGTCAAAGAGCTTTCAAAAAGGTGTAACCTTTTCTCTACCACCTCCGTCTTATGAAATAGAAAAACAAATCCTGCAGGGGGCAGGAAGCCCCCAAAAAAGGAGGAAAAAAATGTCTGAGGAGCAAAAAAAAACCGAAAAAGGGTTTCCGAGATGTTGCGCAGGGATGCCCCTTGGGGACATGATGCGGAAGATGATGGAAGCCAAAAAGTCCGGCGCCCCTTTCAACTGCGCCGAGATGATGTCCCAGATGAAGGCAATGTGCTGTGGGGCCGGAGAAAAGAAAGAAAGGTCCACCCAAGAAACCAAAGAGAATACCACTCGCGAACCATAACCCATGCCTGAAACTTCGTAATAACCGGGGCAGGTCGCAACCTTTTCTGTTGACGATCCTTTTAATAACGGATGATACCTGCCCCTTTATCGCCCCCAGCCAGACCCATCCGTATGAGAACGGATTATGCAGACATATTTCCGCTTTGTGTCTTGAGTCATTAATTCGATGAAAAAGTATTATCCTCGTGATGGCCCGAAATTCGGATGAAAAACCGAATCAAATTTTCCCTCACCTTTTTTTTCTTTACATTTCCAAAAGAGGCCTTAAAATAAGCTTTATCCCCATCATTATTCAAATCAACATTCTTTAGGAGGGAAGTAAAGTGCCAAAAAGGTATGCTTTATTGGTGGACCTTAGGCGATGTGTTGGCTGCACCTCTTGTCAGGTGAGTTGCAAGATGGAGAATGCAGTTCCAACAGGCCATTTTAGGGCCAAAGTGGATTTTGCCGATACGGGTGGATACCCCGTGGCCAAAAGGCATTTTTTCCCAAAACTCTGTAACAACTGCCAGGATCCCCCCTGCATCTTGCCCTGTCCGGTAAAAGGCGCAACCTACAAACGGGAAGATGGAGTGGTTATGGTCAATCGCGACCTTTGCATCGGCTGCGGGAGATGCCTCAAAGCCTGTCCGTACGGAGCCAGATACCTTCATCCTCGAATCCCCGTGAAGAATGACCCGGCAAAATACGCCAAAGAAGTCTCCGAGGTGAAAGGCAAGGCTGCGAAAGACCTGCGGGTGGTGGACAAATGCGACTACTGCAGCCACCGGCTGGCCGCCGGGATCGAGGAACCGGCCTGCGTTCGGAACTGTGCGGGAAAGGCAAGGGTTTTTGGCGATCTCAATGATCCGAACAGCGAGATTTCCAAGCTCGTTGCCTCAATAAAAACCGAGGATTGGAACCCCCAGTATGGAACGAAGCCGATGACCCCCTATATCGCCCCGGATAAAGAAGTCTTCAAAGCGGCCGACGGCCCGCTGAATGAATAGGAGGATACGCCATGGAAATTTCCCGCAGAATATTCTTAAAGTACGCCTCATCTCTGGCCGGCGTGGCCGCCTTAGATCAGACCGGTCTTTTATCCCTTAAAAAGCTGTCCCCCGCCGAAGCGGAAGCCGCCAAAGACGCTTTGGGTAAATATCAAGTGAAATACACGGCCTGCGCCATGTGCCCGGCGGAATGCGGCCTGGAAATGTGGACTCAGGATGGAAAGCTTTCCAAAGTTTACGGCAACAAAGAAGTGCCGTTGAATGACGGCATTGCCTGCGCAAAGGGTGCCGCGATCCCCCAGCTTGTCTATTCCCCTTACCGGTTGAAATATCCCATGATCCGGGTCGGGGAAAGGGGTTTGGGCAAATTCAAACGGGTAACCTGGGGAGAGGCCATCGAATACATTGGCAAGAAGTTGACCGATATTAAGAAAAAGTACGGAGCGGAATCGATCATCATGGACACCGGCGATGTGACCGACCGGGACCAGTATTGGCGATTGTTTTTTGCTTACGGATCCCCC
>Ga0315273_10009488_pt1 | contig 12346 bp, 11 predicted proteins | sample YL17G02_0_MG_FD_205753 | JGI IMG/M metagenome (GOLD analysis project Ga0315273, IMG submission 205753) | Sediment microbial communities from Yellowstone Lake, YNP, Wyoming, USA - YL17G02_0 | ecosystem: Environmental > Aquatic > Freshwater > Lake > Sediment | place: USA: Wyoming | collected... | reverse complement strand
GGTGCCCCATTGACCCGCCCCTGTCTCCGTCGTCAGGTGCTCTACGCCCTCTTTCATGTTGTAGTACGCCTGAGCGATCGATGTGTTCGTCTTGTGGCTCCCCGCCGGGCTCATATCCTCGCGCTTGAAGTATATCTTGGCCGGCGTCTTGAGGGCCTTCTCCAGTCCGACCGCTCTCTGCAGCGGGCTCGGCCGGTTGACCATCATGTATCCCTGGAGCACTTCGTCGGGGATGTCGATGTAGTTGTCCGAGGACATCTCCTGTGCGATCAGCGCCTTGGGGAACAGAGCCTCAAGGTCGGTCGGCGAGATCGGCTTCTTCGTCGCCGGGTTCAATGGAGGAGCTAGAGGCTCCGGAAGGTCGGGCAGTATGTTGTACCATCTCTTGGGCATCTCTTCGGGTGTCAGGTCCGTTCGTACGGGCTTCACTTGTATCCCTCTTGAGAATCCATGACTATCCGTACAATATATATCTCTTTCGAGCAATGATGTACAAATGTGTTGCTAGCATGGCCATCCAGCGACCATAGGTGAGCATCGGGCGCGGTTCGTCACTTCAGGTAGATCAGCCGGCTGTGCCTCGCGTCCCAGATCCAATCGTCTTCGGTCACGGCCTCTTCCCTTTTTGTGATCATGTTGTCGAGCTTGGCGTCGATGTCGTCAGCTTCGTGAACGGCGAGCGCCTCGGGGAACATCGGCTCGACGGGCGAACCCCACTCCTTCTTGCCGTGGTGCGACAGAAGTATGTGTCTGATCTTCGAAGTGAGAAGGTCGGGGAAGCCTTGGATCGTGGCGATTCGTCTCATAAGCTCCTGATCTCCTAGGATTATGTGCCCGAGCAGGTTCCCTTCCTTGGTCTGGTTGATGTTGCTCGTGACCTTGAAGCTCGTGACCTTGCCTATGTCGTGTAGGAGCGCCCCGGTCATCAGGAGATCTCTGTCAAGCTCAGCGTGCAGCTCGGCGATTCGCTCGCACATTGCCGCCACGTTCAGCGTGTGGTGGATGAGCCCTCCGACGGCTGCTGAATGTAGTTGTATGGATGCGGGCGATGTCGCGAACGCTTCCATGAACCCCTTGTCCTTGAAGAACGCCTCCAGGAGCCTCTTCATGTCTGCGTCCTTGACCGTCCCTATGATATCCGCCAGCCGAGACCTCATCTCGCCTATGTTCTCATAGGTCTTGATTAGTTCTCTGATGTCGTACGACCCCTCATCGAGTCTCGCCACCGACCCGCCGTTCTTGTCGTTGATCGAAACCTCGAGCAGGCCCCTGTACTCAGCCACCTCACCCTTCACCCTGACGACTTCCTCCCGATTGAAGGAATCGTGCAGTCTCTCGACGGCCGCCTTATCCGAGCCGCCCCAGTACTTGACCGTTATCTGGCCGGACCTATCGGCGACTCTGAACTCGAACATCGCCCCGTACTTGTAGTCGGTCACGGGCTTCTTGTAGTTCACTGAGAAGTAGCTGTCGACCTTTTCCCCGGGCTTCAGTCCGCTCACGAGCTGCTTGGATGCCATTTGCCTCTGCTCCCTTGCCTCTCCGCTTCCTGAGCGGGTTATGGGCAACGGCACGTATATGCTCTTTGTCAGTGGTGGGCCGAAAGTCGCTTCCCTCAGCTGTCGGACCGCGGTATGCTCAATCGCCATCGCCGCATCTGTCTCCGGAGTCGAGCGGTACGACGTTCGGCCGCACACGACCTCCGACTTACTGGGGACTTTACATCCCCTCGCACTGCCTGTACGCTACTTCGAACGCACCTGTGCGAATCTCTTCTTCAGGTTCCGCTCGAGCGCGGCCTTTTTCTTGGGGTCCGCAAGCAACAGCTTGGTCCCCTTCCATATCTCGGGGCATCGCTTTCCCTCCAGTCCCACGGTCCTCGCGATCTCGTGCTCGATGTCCTTCGCGTTCTCCCTGGTGACATTGATCCCGAGAGGTTCGAAGAATCCCTTCTTTTCCATGTGCGCTACGAAACAAGTCAAGCGCTCTCACCTCTTGAGCAGTTCAGCCATGCGCTTTCCGAGATCCCTCGCGCTCTGAAGGCCGTCCTTGTCCTTTCTAGCGTCGCCCTTGTCGTTGGCAGTGCACATCGCCCCTGGCATGCCGCCGCCGGGACCGGCGACGATCATGTCCTGCATTGCGAAAGTAGAGACCAGCTGGAGCACTGCCAGCTCCTGCCCGCCATGGGACCCGGCGCCGACACAGATAGCTCCTCCAACCTTGTTCTTGAGGTCCTTGTTCTGGTACGCTATGACCGACCTGTCCATGATTGCCTTCAGTTGTGCGGTGACACCTCCGCAGTAGATTGGCGACGCCAGGATGATTCCGTCCGCGCCGGCCATCCTCTCTATCAGTCTGAGTCCGTCATCCTTGATCGGGCAGTGCCAGGATCCGTCGAAGCATACCTCGCATCCTGTGCACGGCCTGACATCTAGATCCCTGATCGAAAGTGACTCGACCTCTATCCCCGCCTTCCTCAGAACCTTGGCCGCCTCATCGATCATGGTTTGTGTGTTCCCGCCCTTCCTGGGGCTGCCGTTGATCGCCAGCACTTTCATGGTATCACCGCTCTGCATCTGAGCGCACATGTACGGGCGTCTGCCCACAAAATCCTTCCTGAAAGGAAAAATGAAAACCTGCCTCGGCCCAGCACCCCAGGGGCCGAGAGCATCGCATCTTCCCTCTTCTTGTTCCCATCACCAGCACTTCGAGAACCCGCAGGTCCTGCAGACCACGCAGCCCTCGACGTACTCCACCATGCTTCCGCACTCCGGACACTCTGGGCAAACATCTCCCTTGTCGACATAGTTCTGCTTCTGAGTGCCGCCCTCGTCTTTCGGAGCCGCTGAGGCCGCCGCCTCCGGCGCCTCGCTCGCAACGCCTCTGTCCTTCGTGAAACGCTCCAACGCTTTCGCGACGGCGTCGCTGCACGAGAGCACCATCCCGCCGGGCTGCCAAAGCGGCGTAGGGCATCTGATGCCCTTCAGCTGCTTCACGATCGCCTCCGGCTCGATGCCGGACCTTAGGGCGAGCGATATCAACCTCCCGACCGCTTCGGCCTGGGAGGCCGTGCACCCGCCGGACTTTCCCATCTGCGTGAACACCTCGCAGAGTCCCCTTTCGTCCATGTTGATAGTGACATAGAGATGCCCGCAGCCCGTCTCAAGCCTCTGGGTGGACCCGCGCGTCACATATGGCCGCGCGCGCGGCAGTTTTGATGCTTCTTCGTCTTCGGGCGACACATCCTTCTTGGGTCTCTCCCCCACGCTCAGGACCTGGTCCTCCCTGCTGCCGTATCTGTATACGGTCACGCCCTTGCACCCGAGGTCGTAGGCGAGCTTGTAGACGTTCTCGACATCCTTGGGCGTCGCCTCGTTCGGGAAGTTGACGGTCTTGGACACTGCGTTGTCCGTGTATCCCTGGAACGATGCCTGCATGCGTATGTGCCATTCGGGCGAGATGTCGAGGGCAGTCACGAACAGCCGCCTGATGTCCTCCGGGACCATCTTGAGGTCCTTGAGCGAGCCCTTTGTGGCGATCTCCTTCATCAGGTCGTCCGTGAAGAACTCCCGGTCGTGCGCGACCTCAGCGAAGATCGGGTTGACCTCAGGCAGGATGTCCTTGTCCATAACGTTGCGGACATAGGCAACGGCGAAGATCGGCTCGATCCCGCTCGACACCCCAGATATGATGCTGATCGTTCCCGTCGGCGCGATGGTCGTGACCGTGGCGTTCCTTATCTTCGCGAACCGCTTGGCCAAGGTGCTCTCGGGGAAGTTCGGGAAGCTCCCGCGCTCTTCCGCGAGGACGACGGACTCCTTGTGCCCCTCGTCGTTGATGAACTTCATCAGCTCCCCCCCGAGCTTGAGCGCCTCCTCGGAATCGTACGGCATGCCGAGCCTCAGGAGCATGTCCGCGAAGCCCATCACGCCCAAGCCGATCTTCCTGTTGGCGCGTGTCATCTCTCCGATCTGCTTCAGCGGATACTTGTTGACATCGATGACGTTGTCCAGAAACCTCACGGACAATCGAACGGTATCGCCCAGCTTGACCCAGTCAAACGCCAATCGTCCGTCCTTGAACGTGAGCATCTTCGCAAGGTTGATGGAGCCTAGGTTGCAAGCCTCGTAGGGAAGGAGAGGCTGCTCGCCGCACGGGTTCGTGCTTTCGATCTCCCCGACCTTGGGCGTCGGATTGTCCTTGTTGATCCTGTCCAAGAAAACGATGCCCGGTTCCCCGTTCCTCCAGGCCATGTTGACGATCATCTCGAAGATCTTCCTGGCAGGCATCTTCTTGAACGGCTGCTTCGTGCGGGGATTGATCAGATCGTACTCCCCGTCCTCCTTCAGGGCCTCCATGAATTTGTCGGTCACCGCCACGGATATGTTGAAGTTGGTGAGCTTGGTCGAGTCCCTCTTGGACGTGATGAACTCGATTATGTCCGGATGGTCCACTCGCAGGATGCCCATGTTCGCCCCGCGCCTTGTGCCGCCCTGCTTGATTGTCTCAGTCGCGGCATTGAACACCTCCATGAAAGATATCGGGCCGCTGGACACGCCCGCAGTGCTCTTGACCGAGTCGCTGGCGGGCCTGAGTCTCGAGAAGCTGAAACCGGTGCCTCCGCCGCTGTTGTGAGACACGAAGCCGTTTGCCAAGTAGGCGTGCCTTTGAGGGACGGTGAGGTCGACCACTTCGCGCTTCCCAGCTGGCAGGACCGCCCTCACGGTCACGAAATAACATCCCTCATCGTCCGGCTCCTCATGCAGGAACCCCATCGCCCCGAGTTCCTCCGCCATCAGGTCGAGGTCTACCGAGTCCAGGCGCTTGGTGAGGATCATCGAATCGAACCCCACCTTCTCCTTGAAAACCAAGAACCCTGAACGCGTGCATAGGGTGAGCCTGACCCCCTCTCTCGCCGTCGGGACCCCGAGGTAGAACATAACTGTCTGAATGTCGGATGCTAGTCTCTCAGACCCGCACTCTGCGCTTATGACCCCGGTCGGCGAGATCCAACCACGGTCGCTGAAAGCCTTCCTCAGGAACGAGCACAGGGCGCGCTCGTCGGCATTGACGAGCCGCTCGTTGGCTCCGGACTCCGCGAACTCCCAGAGCTCGTGGTGCACGGCGGTCTCCGTGCCGCCCAACCAGCCTCCCAGCTTCATCACCAGCTTGTCCCCGGGTCTGAGCTGACCGATCTTGCGCCATTCCAGGTCGCCCTCTGGCGTCCTGACCATTAGCTTGTGGAGCGCGGTGCCCAGGATCCTGTTGCCCTCGAGTGTCTCGACCGCGAATACCTCTTGAACGCCGTTCTTGTGCCTGGATTTGACGATGTCCATGCCTTCATGCGTCTCGATCCAGGTGCCCTCGTCTACGGATCCAAGCATCTTGCAGCCCGAGTCGGTCATCACGAGCGTCTCGGGCACGAGACACTTGTGTATCAAGGCGGTGTACTTGATGGCGTCGAAGATCTCCTCCATGGAGTCTCCGATAGGCAGGACGAAGCAGGCAGAGAGCTGACCGAGCTCCTTGCCGGCGTTCATCAGCGTCGGGCTGTTCGGCATGAACTCCAGCCTGGTCATCATCTCGTAGAACTTCTCAGCGACCCTGTCTACCTCAGCATCTGATTTGCCATAGTTCTTCTCGGCCAGGGCTATGGCGCGTGCCACACGCTCGAAAAGCCCTCTGGGCGTCTCTACCGGCTTGCCGTCGTCGTCCTTCTTCAGGTATCTGCGTTCCAGTACGATCTTTGCGTTCGCGGTTATCTGAGGTTCGAGAGCCCATCCACGGCCATTCGCGGAGCTATTCCCGGCGGCGACAGTGCCTCCTCTTGTTTGATTCGGTGCGACCGACATTTCTCCCCCTCTGTTGTCGGGCCAGCCCTTCTCGGGCTCCCCTGCTGCCCAGCGCCTTCAGTGTCGTCGATAGCCTTGCCATTAGGTTCTCCGAGAGAAGACTATCTGTTGGCCCTCAACCTCCGCTTGGCACTCCGGAGGTGAAAAGCCTTGCTATTGCGTGCAGTGCGCGAACGCGCTACTTCGCATAAGTAGGTTTTCGAACACGACCTGGTAACAGACTTTCACTGGAAACTGAGGTTCCATCGGAAATAGATATCATATATGTTATCAGGTTTATTATCAGTCGATGCCACCAGATTGAATCATTGTTCACATTCGACCATGTCATGCAACGAATGATCTCTTGTCCGAAACCCGGATTGGGCGAAGCTTCTGTCGTTTGAATATTCCTCCTTTCCAACGAGTCGCATTATTTGAATAGCGGCAGAACATCTACCATCTTGCGACGATACCGTGCGGGACGCGGAGGACGTGCAATGAGGGTCAAGGTGAAGCTGTTCGCAGCTTTCAGGGACATCGTGGGAACGAAGGAGGAGAATCTCGAGCTGAGGGAAGGATCAACCGTCCAAAGCCTGCTCGAGGACTACATTCTCAGGTTCCCGCAGATGGGTCGCTTCAGAGAACACATAATCCTGTCCGTGAACAAGGAATACGGGGCTCCTGGCAAAATGCTCAAGGATGGAGACGAGGTTTCCTTCTTGCCTCCGGTCAGCGGGGGATGAATCCTGCATCGATGGTGGGCAACCTGAGAATTGCGGGGTTGTTCTCATGCGTGTTCTGCCTTTCCTTGTTGGCCACAGGCGTCCAGGTCGCTGCCAGCCCATCAGAATCTCCAGATCCAGGCCTAGCCGACGCAGGGTCGCACGCACCCGAGGTGCAGGCGACCAACTACGTGTATCATAACTACACCGATATCAAGAATCATCTAGTCGCCATTCAGGCTCAGCATTCTGACATATCGATGCTCTACGACATCGGGAATTCCTGGGAGACAGACCAGGGATTGGCGGATAGAGACATCCTAGCCATGAAGATCTCTGACAATGTGGCCGTCGACGAGGATGAGCCAGAGGTGCTAGTAGTCGGCCTACACCACGCGAGGGAGTGGACTACATCGGAGATCGCTCTCGAGCTCGCCGCCAACTTGACCGATGGGTATCAGAACGACACAAGGATAAGCTGGCTAGTGGACAACAGGGAGATATGGATTGTCCCGGTCGTGAACCCGGACGGCCTGGACTACGCGCTTGAGACTGACCAGTGGTGGCGGAAGAATCGACATGCGAACATCGATGGGTCCTACGGGGTCGACCTTAACCGCAACTACGGTGGCTCGATGAACGGCGATTCTGCCGGGGCATGGGGTGGGGCGGGCTCTTCTCATGTTCCGAGCGACGAAATCTACTGCGGCGTCGGACCCTTCTCGGAGCCGGAGACTCAGGCCATCAGGGACCTGGTCCTGGCGCACAATTTCACACTTATGTTGGACTACCACAGCTACGGTGATTTGGTCATGTGGCCGTGGGGATACAATACCAATAAGACCGCGGACGATGCGGACCTTGTGAGGATTGGGACCGAGTTCGCCAGGCTGAACGGATACACCGCAGAGCAGTCCGTGGGGCTGTATCCGACCACGGGTGACTCCATCGACTGGATGTACGGGGCGGAGGACGTATACCCGTTCTGTTTCGAGGTGGGCCAGTTGTTGTTCCACCCGACGAGTACGGCCGATGTCTTGGGCGTAATCGGGGACAATCTGCCGCCCGCGCATCTCGGGATCGAGATCGCTGGAGACCGGCAAGAGAGGCCCTTCCAGATCGAACACACTGCCGTATCCGCGCGGGACTACTCATCGCCCGGCTTCCCAATAGACGCCAACGTAACTGCTGCTAGAGGCGTCGATGTTTCCGCCCTGAGCGTCTTTTACAGAGTCGATGGGGGCGCCTGGTCCAATGTGGGTATGGGCCGATTCGCTGGAAATGACTCCTTCGAGGCAATGATTCCCGCTCAGTCCATCGGCAACACCGTCGACTACTACATCGTCGGATACGATGTATCCGGCGTGGAGCTGATGTCTCCGAGGTACGCCCCGTATGAGCTTCACTCATTCCTTGTGACTGCGGGCTCCACACCGCCGATAGCCGAAGCAGGAGACGTCCGATTGGCGCTCGTCGGAGAGACGGTCGTACTCGACGGGCGCGGGTCAACGGATGACATCGGGATCGAGAGCTATGCCTGGTCTTTCACGTACAACGGTTCCTTGGTTACGCTGAGCGGTCCGGTCCCTGTCTTTGAGTTCTGGGTACCAGCCGTGTACGAGATAACGCTGAACGTCACGGACGCTGCTGGATTCTTCGATCTTGACACCGTGAATGTGACGGTTTCGGGCGAACCGATCCCGGAGTTCGGCTCCCTGCTGGTCCCGACCGTGCTGCTCCTGATCGTGGCGGTCGGCCTATGGCGCAGGACGAGCAAAGGTTCTTGATCTCTGAGGAGCTCAATCGAGCAGGACGAGCTTGAGATTCAAGCCCTTGGGGCATTCGGTCCCAAGGTCTTCCACGGAAGTGATCTTGAACCTCGTGCCTTCCGCTCCCATGGGCCTGCAGAGCCTGCGGTTAGGGCAGCCTTGCTTGTTGCAGTCCGATTCTTCGAACGTGATCATGGACCCCTCGACTGCTTGAGAGTTCGGGATCGCCGCCCTGGTCGGGACGCGCTCGACCTCGACGACCCTCACGCCGCCCTCGTGGATCCTGCACTCGTGATGCACATCCCTCACCTCGGTCACCTTGTACCATCTGTTCTGCTCGAGGTGGAAGCAGACGTTCTTCACCTTGCACTCCCTGCAATCCGCTATCGGACCACCGAAAACGAACTCGAACCCTTTCTTGCACTGAGACTCGCCGACGACCGTCACCAATACCATCCTGAAACACCCCTTGTTCAGACCACTTTCGTAATCCTCGCCAGGCGTTCAGCGGCGTCCGGAGTCAGCCCCCTGTCCCCGAGCACGGTGTACCGGTCTTTCCTGATCTCGTGCGCGTGCACGAGTGCCTCTATCAGCTGTTCTTCGGACACACCGAGCTCCTTGGAGCTCGTAGGCGCACCTATCATCTGGAGGGCGTCCCGCATGCGTTGCCAGTTCCCTCCATGTAGGTACATCATCATGATTGACCCGACGCCGCACTGCTCTCCGTGGAGAGCCTTGCCTGGCGCGATTTTATCGAGAAGGTGAGAGAACATGTGTTCAGAGCCGCTCGTGGGCCTGGATGAACCCGCAACGGCCATCGAGATCCCCGAGATGATTATGGGCCTTATGGCCACCCATACGCTCTCCTCGAGGTTGGGCTTGATCCCGGCCGCGTTCTCAATGATGGATTCCGCGGCGTACTTGGCCAGGTTCGCCGCGCTTGAGCTGAAGTCCTCCATTCTGAGTCTCACGGCGAGCTCCCAGTCGAGGACGGCCGTGGTGTTGGAGATGACATCGGCGCACCCTGATGCCAGCAGACGATACGGAGCTTTGACTATCAGGGCGGTGTCGGCAATGACGCCCAAAGGGACGCTCGCAATGAGGGAGAGCGAGTTGCCGCCGTCCTTGATAGACGCGCGCGGGCTCGCGAGTCCGTCATGCGATGCGGATGTGGGCACGCTGATGAACGGCATCTTGAGGTTCGCTGAGGCGAGCTTCGCCAGGTCTATCTTGCTTCCGCCTCCAACACCCAGAAGGAACGAGGCCTTGACATCCTTCGCGACCTCCTCGACCTTGACCAGGTTCTGCTGGGTAGCAACGCCGACCTCGACCTGCTGCACATCGTATTTCTTCTGCAAGAGGGCGTCCTTCACCTGGTGAGCAGCGAGCACGCCGGTCGTGGGCCCGGTAACTATGAGAGCGGTACCTTTGAGCTCGAAGCCCTCGCACATATCGCCGATCTGACTTATGCAGCCGTGCCCGGCGAGGACCTGTCTGGGGAAATTCATGGCCCGTGTCTTCGTGAAGCCATCCGACATCTTTCAGCACTACCTCGGTACAATATGCCCCATTGGTTCATTAACTTATCGGTTTGTATTCAGATGCAGACATATATATGCCAGCAGCCAAAGAACACGGCGGATTCGTCACCTTAGGTTCGAGATCTTCTCCATCTTCTCTATGAGGTCGTCCATCCGGAACGGCTTAGGCAGGAACTCGACCGCGCCCGCGTCCCGGGCCTCCTTCTCCACCAGGACATCCGCGCTCACGAAGATCACCTTCTGGTTAGGATTCAACTTGATGATCTCCTTGGTGGCGTCCACCCCGTTCATGACGGGCATCCTGTGGTCCATGATGATCACATCAGGCTTGTCTGCCGAATTGCCATACTTCCTGAGCGCTTCCTCGCCGTCGAATGCAGTGCCGACCACCCTGTAGCCTCTGAGCTGAAGGATGTCGCGGTACAGCTCGACTATGAAGAGCTCGTCGTCGACTATCAGAACGCTCGTCATGGCTTCCCCGCCTTCCTGAGGACCAATACGAAGGTCGAGCCTTCATCCTCGGTCTTTCCTAGCTGGTGGGCATCGAAGTCCCCGCCGAGGCTGACCGCCATCATCTTGACGAACAGCAGCCCAGCCATCTTCACTGCCGTAGAGCCGTCCTGCTGGTAGACCGCATCGATGCTCTTGTCCTTCATCGCGGGCGGCAGTCTGGCATTCGGGTCCTCGACCGTCATGCTCCAGCACATCCTGCCACCGCAGTCAATCTCTTTGAGCATCAGAGAGAGCTCGATCTCCTCGTTCCTATCCAGTCCTACGATGCTGACCATCAGGTTGAAGATGAGGTTCTCCGCGGCGCTGTCGCCCAGTACGTAGGCTTCGTCGATCCTCGGGCTTATGCTCAGACTGACCTTCTTATCGGGGTAATGCCTCCTGAGCTCCCTCTCGGAGCGCAGTATCGCGGCCATAAGGTCCGCAGGTTTGAAGGAGTTCGGGTCGGCTTCTCTTGCGGCCATCAGTCTCTTGATGTTCTCTATGAGAATCGTGGAAGTGCGGATATGCGAGACCGCCTTCTCCACGTACTTCCTGACGGCCTTGTCCGTGATTGAGGTCGAGAGGATCAGCTCGAGGTATCCGAGGACGGCCTGGTTGCTGTTCAGTATGTCGTGGCCTAACATGTCCATGTAGAATGCTAGCTGCTTCTGCTGTTCGATGTCAACCTGCATCTCGGTCACAGATACCGTCCCCTAGATGATGCCCAATTATTGTTATGCGGTCGTGCGCATATCAAGCTTGTGGGGTCTATCTAGATCTGGTTCGTCGAGGCCATGTCGCTCCACGACCATCGAGCGCCATGAATGCCCAGTTCTACGCAGGGAAATCGTCCAATGTGACCTTGGGGACGGTCCCGTAGACCTGTGCGCCGTCGCACACCCACTTCCAGTAGTTCTTCGGCAGCGCCCCGCCGTAGTAGCTCGGATCCTTCTTGGACTCAATATGCGTGAGGTCCGTCAAGAGCATCCAGTATCTGCTCGAGTCCCTTCTGCCGGGCTTCTCAGGGAACTTCTTTCTGGAGTCCACCAGGATCTCGTCCTTATAGCATATGTGTGCATGTTCCTCGTCAAGGATGACCACTGAGAACCCCGGGTGCCGCTTGGCATAGTGCCTCAGGACGAGGTCCACGATCCTGTGCTCGAAGCTGCCCCTGCCAATGACCGCCTTGTTCTGCGCGTCCTCCACGAAGGTGATGTATTGCTTCGCCCGTCTGAACTCGCCCGTGACGCGCCTCACGCGGTCCTTCATCTCCTTGCCATCTGGCGACCGCTGGGCCAGATACGCCTTGGTCCCCGTCCTCTCGATCTGCGATAGGACGGTGAAGATCAGCTGGAACCTGTCGGGGGAGTTGAACCTTGATGCCCAGAAGATCTCGTCCTCCAGGATCTCCCACAGCTTCTCGTCCTCGAGGAAATCCATGCCTCCATACTCCTCCTTGTATTGGGAGTACAGCGCATCATAGTCAAGGGATTCGGAGTCCACGATGTCCTCGAAGTAGAACTTCTTGCTCTCCATGTCCTCAACGGGCTTCGCCTTGTACACCCTGCCTGCCATGTACGCCTTGATGACTGATCTCGGAGAGGGCTTGAACAGCACCAGCATTGGAGGACCTTTCCCTTTTGAATTATATGCTCGTGTGGATATAAGCTTTGGCCACGGATGCTCAAAAAGACTATCTATGTATTCGGACATGGTAATCCCGCTTGAACCAGCAATCCGACAAGCCGGCAAATGACCGCAAGTCCGAGGGTGTCGAGCTGTTCGACAGGGCAAACTCGGAATACGATGCGGGCAACTACGCGAGCGCTTTGGAGCTCTTTGACCGAGCGATCGAGCACGGCCTGATTAGCGAGGTCGTGCTGAACAACAGAGGGGCCGCGCTGGACGCCATCGGCAGGTACCCCGAGGCCAGCGAGTGCTACCGGTGGGCTACATCGATTTCGTCTTCTTACGAGCTTGCCTGGCAC
>Ga0315273_10009487_pt1 | contig 12346 bp, 6 predicted proteins | sample YL17G02_0_MG_FD_205753 | JGI IMG/M metagenome (GOLD analysis project Ga0315273, IMG submission 205753) | Sediment microbial communities from Yellowstone Lake, YNP, Wyoming, USA - YL17G02_0 | ecosystem: Environmental > Aquatic > Freshwater > Lake > Sediment | place: USA: Wyoming | collected... | reverse complement strand
GGCCAGTTTGTGGATGCAGTCGCGAAGGGCCGCAAGATGGACCGGAAGAAGGTGCTTGCGCTCGCCGACGGCCGCGTCTACACCGGCCAGCAGGCGAAGGATAACGGCCTGATTGATCAGATCGGGGGGATGAGCGAAGCGCTGGCCGAGGCAGGGAAACGGGGCGGCATCAAGGGCAGGCCGGAAACGAAGGAGTACGGCGCGCCGGCCTGGCTGAAGCGGATCTTCGGCGGGTCGGCCCAGTCACGGACGGTCAGCATCACCGGCGGGGTGCTCTACGATGACGTCGCCGCCCGACTGGTGCAGGGCGCGCTCGAGCAAGACCCGAGCTACCGGACACGGCAGGGCGCGATGTGACCCAGGCGCAGCCGGCAGCGCGCGCTCCAGGCGAGGGCGGGCTGGTCCTGATTGACGGGAACAGCCTGCTCTACCGCGCCTTTTTCGCGCTGCCGCCGCTCACCAACGCACAGGGCGAGGTGACCAACGCCGCCTACGGGTTCACCACCATGCTGCTCAAGGTGCTCGACGAGCAGCAGCCGGAGATGGTGGCGGTCGCCTTCGACCTGCCCGGGCCGACCTTCCGACACGAGATGTTCGAGGACTACAAGGCGACCCGCCGGGCGATGCCCGACGAGCTGGGTCCGCAGATAGGCATGGCCCGCGAGATCCTGTCGGCGATGCGGATCCCCGTCTACGAGATGGAGGGCTATGAGGCCGATGATGTTATCGGCACGCTCGCTACCAGGGCGGAGCAGGATGGGCGCCGCGTCCTTATTGTGACTGGCGACCTGGACGAGCTTCAGCTCGCCTCCGATCGTGTCTCCATCATGGTGACCCGGCGGGGGATTAGCGATACCCAAGTCTACGACGCCGCCGGGGTGAAGGAGCGGTACGGTCTCTCGCCCGACCAACTGTGTGACTACCGGGCGCTCAGGGGCGACACCAGCGACAACATCCCGGGTGTGCCCGGCATCGGCGAGAAAACCGCGAGCCAGTTGATCGCGCAGTTCGGGTCGCTGGAGAAGCTGCTCGCGGACAATACGCTGGTCAAGCCGCCGCGCATCGCCGCCGCGCTTGCCGCCCATGCCGATGTGGCGCGCCGGGCCAAGCTCCTCTCCGAGCTGGTGCGCGACCTCCCCATCGAGTTCGATCCGGCGAAGCTGCGCCTCCAAGAGCCGGACCGCGACCGGCTGGTCGGCATCTTCCGCCGGCTTGACTTCCGCAGCATACTGAAGCGGTTCGAGACCGCGGCGGCGGCTGCGAGCGCGCCCTTCCGCGCGATCACCACACCGAAAGAGGCCGAGTCCCTGGCGGCGGAGCTGGAGCGCGCAGGCGAGGCAGCCGTCCAGGTGGTGGACGGCGGTGGCGCGGCGCTCTCCGCGCCGCTGCTGGGACTGGCGCTGTCGGCGGGCGACGAAGAGCCAGCCGTCATCGCCTCTCCGGGAAACGGGCTGGACGAGCTGCTCGCCCCACTGAAACCAGCGCTCGAGTCTCCGCGGGTGTCGAAGGTCGGGCACGATCTCAAGCGGGCAGCGCTGCTGCTGTCCCGCCGCGGCATCGCGCTGGGCGGCCTCGCGTTCGATACCATGATCGCAGCCTACCTGGTGAACCCGACCAGGCCGTCAGAAGCGCTTAGTGCGGTGGCCTATGACTACCTGGAAGCCGAGACCCCGACGCTCACCAGCGAGGGAGCGGCTGACCCACAGGCGGTGGCGATCGCTGTCAAGCAGGTCCGCTCGCTCAAGGAGTTGCTCGAACAGCGCCTGTCGGAGATGGAGCTGACGTCGCTCTTCGGCGAGCTGGAGATGCCGCTGATCCCGGTGCTGATCGAGATGGAGAAGGCCGGGGTGGCGGTTGACTGCGACGCGCTCGCCGGGCTCTCGGGGAAGCTGGGTGCGAGGGCGGCCGAGCTGGAGAAGGAGATACACGCGCTGGCGGGCGAGGAGTTCAACATCAGCTCGCCACAGCAGCTACGGCGCATTCTGTTCGAGAAGCTTGGCCTGCCGCCCGACAAGACCAAGCGGACGAAGAGCGGCTACTCGACCGCGGCGGACGTGCTCGCCAACCTGGGGGAGTACGAGATCGTCGCCAAGACCCTGGAGTACCGGGAGGTGACGAAGCTCAAGTCCACCTACGTGGATGCGCTGCCGCCGCTGGTCAACCCGGCGACCGGCCGCATTCACACCTCTCTCAACCAGGCGGTGACCGCTACCGGCCGGCTCAGCAGCACTAACCCGAACCTGCAGAACATCCCGATCCGCTCCGAGGCGGGGATGGAGATCAGGCGGGCGTTCATCGCCGGCGGGCCCGGCCGCGTTCTCCTCTCGGCCGACTACTCCCAGATCGAGCTTCGCGTGTTGGCGCACATCACCCAGGATGAGAACCTGGTCCAGATCTTCGTGCGCGATGAAGACCTTCACCGGGCGGCAGCGATGGAGATATTCGGCGTGAGCCACGATGGCGTGACCCCGCAGATGCGCGCCTTCGCCAAGATGGTGAACTTCGGTATCCCCTACGGGATCAGCGATTTCCGGCTGTCGCGGGAGATGGGGATCTCCATTGAGGAGGCGCGCCGCTACATGTCGCGCTACTTCGACCGCTTTCCGAAGGTCCGCGAGTACGTTCAGCGCACGCCCGATGAGGCGAGGGAGCGCGGCTATGTGACCACGCTGTTAGGCCGACGCCGGCCCATCCCTGATCTGCGGAGCCGCGCCCCGGCCATTCGCCAAGCGGCGGAGCGAGTGGCGATCAACACGCCAATGCAGGGCAGCGCCGCTGACATCATCAAGCTCGCCATGCTCCGGGTGCACGAGGCGCTGGTCAGCCGCAAGCTCGCCGCCCGGCTGATCCTCCAGGTTCACGACGATCTGCTGCTGGAGTTGCCGGAGGGTGAGGTGGGGGAGACCGCCCGGCTTGTGGCAGAGTGCATGTCAGGCGCCTACAAGCTGCGGGTGCCCCTCACGGTCGAGGTCAAGGTCGGGCCCAACTGGGCGGACATGGAGCGGGCGGCCTAGCTGGTCAGAGGGGCCGGATTCGGCCGGGCCGACCTCGGGGGAGGAAGGAGAAGGGACCCCTGCGCCGAAACTATCCCTAGGCGTTCCCAGACAACACAGGAGCGCGATTCGCTTCGCAATGAGGCTCGCCCTGGCGGCAGTGTCGCGGTGGAGGCGGGCACTGACAATCCAAAGGGAGGCCGTGCCAGTGGATGCGGATTCTCCCATGGCTGGGCGGGGCATGCTGCCGAGAGGCGGCGTGCGCGCCCCAGCCCGGCACGTGGTGGAGAAGGATGAGCGGAACAATGGACACACCTGAGTACCGAACTGGAGCAGAGCAGCCGGAAGAGGCAAAGGAGCAAGCTAGCAGGCCTGAGGGCGAGGAGCCAACGCTGTCGCCGGCCTCGCAGGCCGAGATGGAAGCCCAGCTGTCGCCGCTGACAGCGGGCCAGATCGTCGAAGGCCTGATCGTGCAGATTGACGAGCGGGGGGCGCTGGTTGACGTCGGCACCAAGTCGGAAGGTCACATTTCCCGCGAGGACCTGGCAGACGGGACGACGGAGGAGGGGAGGCCGCTCGAGGTCGGCGACCGGATCTCCGTCTACGTCGTGCGGCCCGAGGATGACGAAGGCAATCCCGTTCTCTCCAAGAAGCGGGCCGACTACGAGCGCGTCTGGTGGCGGGTGATCGAGGCGCACGAGAAGGGCGAAGTGTTGAGTGCGATGGTGGTGGACCGGGTGAAGGGAGGCCTGGTGGTGGACCTGGGGCTGCGGGGCTTCCTGCCTGCATCGCACGTGCGGACCCGCAACGTCCACGCCCTGGACCGGTTTATCGGGCAGTCGCTCAAGGTCAAGATCGTCGAAGTGGATCGGGCCCGGAAACGGGTGGTCGTTTCGCACAAGAACGCGGTCGAGGACGAGCAGGAGAAGCGGCGCGAGAAGACGCTGGAGACGCTGGAGGAGAGCAAGGTCTACCGCGGTGTCGTGCGGCGCATCACAGACTACGGGGCGTTCGTGGACCTGGGCGGGGTGGACGGCCTCCTCCACGTGACGGAGATGTCCTGGACTCGCGTCAACCATCCCCGAGAGGTGGTGCAGGTCGGCGATAGGATTGACGTGATGGTGCTGCGCTACGACCGAGAGCAGAACCGCATCTCGCTCGGGCTGAAGCAGATCCTCCCGGACCCGTGGGAGGAGGTGCCGAAGAACTACAAGGTCGGCCAGATCGTGGCGGGGACGGTAACCAGGGTGGTGCCGTTCGGCGCCTTCATCAAGCTGGAGGGGACCGGGATCGAGGGGATAGTCCCCAATGCCGAGCTTCCGGGAGATCGAGGGAAGAAGGCGGCCGACGTGTTGAGCGCTGGCGGCAAAGTGGAGGTGAAGATCGTCAACATCCGCCCGGGCGAGCGGCGTATGACGCTGAGCCTGCGGCAGTTCGAGCAGGCGAAGGAGCGGCAACAGCTCAAGGAGTTCATGCAGCGTCAGGAGTCGAGCAGCCGCGTCACCATTGGCGACCTGTTCGGGAGCGTGCTGGCTGACGCGCACGCGGCGGCCAGCCAGCAGGCCGCCGCGGAGGCGGGGCCGGCGGCTGAGGCGAGCGAGGCAGAGGCGCCGACGCAAGACAAGGCGCAGGACGACGTAGCGGACGCGCAAGACGAAGCGAGAGACGCGGAGGACGACGCAAGAGACGCGCAAGACGGGGCGGAGGAGGATCCAGCATCGCTCGAAGGCGCGGCGTACTCGTCATCGGAGTCACCGGGGGAATCGGAAGCGGGAAGGGACTAGCGACCGAGTTCTTCCGCGAGCACGGGGCGGCGATCGTGGACGCCGACGAAGTCGCCCACCGGCTGACCCGGCCGGGGTCGGCCCTGGTCGAGCGGATCGCCGCCGAGTTCGGGCGCGGGTTGGTGGACGCGAAGGGGCAGCTCGACCGGCGGAAGTTGGCCAGCGCCGCCTTCAGCAGTCAGGAGACGGCCTCCCGGCTCAACGCCGTCACCCATCCGGCAATCGAGGCGGAGATCGGGCGCATGATCGCGGAGCTGGCGGGCGATGGGCGCACCCGGGTTATCTGCCTGGTCGCGCCGCTGCTGCTGGAGGCGGGGTATGCGGGCAGGGGGAAGGTGGACCGGGTGCTGGTGATGACCGCCGAGGAGCAGGAGCGAATCCGGCGGGTGGTCAAGAGGGATGGGCTGACGGAAGAGGAAGTGAAGCAACGGATAGCGGCCCAGATGCCGGCGGAGGGGCAGCGCCGGCTGGCCGATTGGGTGGTGGATACGACCGCGGGCAAAGAGCAGGCGGAGCAGCAGCTCGAGCGGATCTGGTCGGAACTTCAGCGCCAGTAGTCGCGTCTAATGGTAGCACCTGGTGAGCGAAACAGCGGGCGGCCTGGCTGAAGCTGGCGCCCGGTGTGCGGTAGACGGGGCGGCCGTGGCGACCCGGTTTGCATCGGGCCGTCTGGCTTTACAAGCGAAGGTGGGCTGTGATAGAATGCCCGCCGATCGCGGGTGTGGGGAGCCGGAGTCAGGGCGGGGCTTGATGGGGGCGCAATAGGGGCCCTCATCCTTTTCGTGTTGGCAGCGGCCGTGGGGCCGCGCACAGCAAGGAGACGACGGATCATGCGCACGTTCTCAGAGGGCCGGCTCGCGCGAAGAATCGCGTATGCGCTAAGTAGTGTGTTCCTGTGGTCAGTGGGCTTCATGGGCCTTGCCGTGCTCCCGGCCTCGGCTCAGATCGTGACGAAGGGCGCGAGCACGCAGTCCATTGCAGTCGTGCAATTCCAGAACAAGTCCAGGGTCAATCCCGAGACCCTGGGGGACGAGGCCTCTGCGGCGATCTCGGTCGAGCTGCGCGACCGGCTGCTGCTGGACGTGCTGCCGAAGGCCGACGTGTCACTGCAGATGCGCGATCTGGGCATGGTCCCGCCGTTGTCCGACGTGGAGATGGTCCGGCTGGCGACGGAGTTGGATGTGCAGATGGTCGTCGCCGGCGAGGTGCGGGGCGCGCGCATCGTCCAGACGAGGCAGGGGCGATACGCCGAGATCGTGCTGCTGGTGCGGCTCTTCGACCGCGTCGCGCGAGCGGATGTCAACGGGTCACTGGTGAAGGCGGTGAGCCCGACCTCCGACCAGAGCGACGAGGTCCTGCTGGAGAAAGCGCTGCAACAGGCGGCCTTCGCCGCGGTGGAGCAGATGAAGTCGCGGCCCACCGTCGCTGCCATGGTGTTGTGGTCGCGCGCCGACACCGTCTTCCTAAACGTCGGCACCCGGGGCGGCGTCCGGCCGGGGATGAGATTGGTGGCTGTCCGCGGGGGCGAGCGCATCGGCCTGGCAAAAGTGACTGAGGCGGACGCCATCGGTTCCTACGCGACCTCGGTCGAGGGGCCGCCGCTGCGCACGGGCGACAGCATGCGGGCGGTCTGGGAGACGCCGACGGGACTGAAGCCCGAGCGGGTAGGAGTGGCGCAGGCGCGGCGGAGCAGGTTCGAGAACATCGCGGTGGCGGCGGCGGTCTTCCTGGGGTTCGGTAACTACGCCAGCCGCGCGAGGAGGTCTGACGAAGGGAACACGACCGCGCCCGGATTCAAGGCGCTCAATATCGCGGATGGCGCCGACATGGGCATCTCCGGCTATCTCACGAGCTTCAACCCATCGCGAGACCTGCAGCCACGCCCGGCGGCGATCATCAAGTGGAACAGATACCAGAGCAGTGAGAAGCAGCGAATCCTCGGCTACTGGCTCCTGCGGGGAGGCGGAGAGATCCTCACCGTTCTGCTCACCGGCATCACCCAGGACACCTACCTGATTGACGATGGTCGCAACACTCCGGGCCTCCAGACACTCGATCTTCAACTGGACACGACGGACGGACGTCTGACCACCGCAGACGCGGTGTTCACCCCCTGGGAGCCAAGTGACTATAACTTCGATCTGAACCAGTGGGAAAACCCGACCTGGGGCGAGTTCTTGCAGGACAACTCTGACCAGGCGGTCGTGGAGCGGTTCACAGACTCGTTCTTCGCCGGATGGTTCCCTTCCGAATTGCCCGGCGATGACTTCGGCGGGATGTTCCCATCGGTGCTGTACTTCTACCAGATAGGGCCGTTGGTCATCAAACAGACTAGCACCGGCATCTGGGAGTTCGCGGGCACCGAGTTCAGCACTGTCCGGAACTTCGTCACCGGAGTTGCGCCTGCGGGAACCTACAGCATCTGGAATGAGTTCCTGCGCATGAGGCTTGGTGTGTACCGGGAGTACTACGTGGACCCCGTAACTAACCAGCCCTTCCACGTCAATCCATACGTTTTAGGTAACCAGGCCACCTTCCGGTTCTACTTCCCCTGGGGCGCGGACCAGATGCAGCTCCAACTCGCCCGCTCGCCCAACTTCGACTTCGACCCGGGACTGGGCGTGGCGAACATTGAGCTTCCCGCATCGCCGCCCGATCCGTCCCCGTTCTGGGAATGTAACCCGTACTACGTCACACCGAAGATAGACCTGTCGCAGGTTCCAGGCGGCAGCACTCTGTTCCTCTGGCGGGTGAGGGCGCGAAACACGAGCGACACCCATCCCGCGCAGACGCTGTCCTACGCGGTGGACGATATCGGCGATCCCATCATGCGTGGGTGGGTCCACTCGACCTCCAGCTTCTTCCAGATCGGCATCGGCGCCAGCCGCGCCTCGCTTATGCATGAGCAGCGAGGGGCGATGGAGGCGATACGGGCGGCCCGCGCCAGAGTCCCGCGGACGGCCACCACCGGCCGCGTGCACCGGACGCAATAGGCAAGTGCAATCAGGCGGCGGAGCCCTCCTGCCAGGGGCTCCGCCGCTTGCAGCTTGGCCCGCGAGAGGCATCAATGCCGCGGAGTCGCAGACATTGGGGGCTCAGCCTTCCGGCCCTCCTCTTCCTCGCCATCTTGCCGGCGGCCCACGCCTCGCCCCTGGTCGGTCAGCTCACGCTGAGCGCCGATTCCCTGCGCGTTCCCGCCGACGGCAAGACCTCGGTAGCCATCGCCATCGAGGTGCTGGACATGACGGGCACGCCCGTTGCCGACGGCACCTCGGTGAATCTCGTCACCACACTGGGTGAGATCATCTCGCCCGTCCAGACAATCGGGGGGATGGCGCAGACGGTGCTTACCCCTTCCACCGCGGCGGGGACGGCGCTCGTGTCGGCGATGGTCGGCTCGGCCAGGGCGACCGTTGAAGTGGAGTTCGTGGGAGTGCCCGGGAGCGCATCCCCCGGCTCCCGGATGGTGGAGCTATCGGCGGAGGAGCTATCCTACAACGCGGACCGGCAGTTCTTCGTGGCGGGGCCGAGCGCCCGCCTCAGCTACGAGACCATCGAGATGACCGCCGACGGTCTCGAATACGATGTGATGTTGAATGTCGTAAGGGCGCAGGGATCCGTCGTTCTCCGCTGCGGCTCTCATGAGGTCCGGGCCGACGCCCTGCGATATGACCTCTTCTCCCTGAGGGGCCGGCTGCTGCGGGCGGGAGCCGGCGAGCCCGAGTGGCTGCTGGTAGAGGGGGAGCAGCTCGCCACCAGGCCCGACCAGTCCAAGGACCAGGCGCTTTGGGAACCGATGCCGGTAGCGGAGTACCGCACCTGGGTGAAGGCCCGCAGCGCCGTTGTCAGCCCGCGGAAGCGGGTCATCCTTGACCACGCCGCGGTGTTCGTTGACGACATCCGCGTGATGGGGCTTCGCCGGCACGTGTTCGACCTGCGCCAGGGCCCCTCCCTCTTCGGCAACACGTTCGGGTACAGCACCTTGATGGGGCCGTCGCTGGATTTCCCCTACTACTACCGCGCCACCGGCAACCGGCTCGGAGTGCTGCACTTCACCCACAACCGCGCGGTGGGCGGGCTTGGCGACGAGCCCGGCTGGGCGCTCGGCCTCAGAGAGGAGTACTTCCGAGAGGGGAAGAGCGAGGGGTGGCTGTCGGTGAAGGATGTAACCGATCCCGCCAAGGGCATTGACTGGCAGCACCAGCTCAAGCTGGGCACCGGGTCGGCGCTAGGCGTAGGGGCCGGCGTCTCCACCTTCGAGGCGGACGGGCCGCGCCTGCGGTCGGCCGGGCTTACCTACTACCGGCCGCTGGCGGCAGGGAGGCTGTCGCTGTCGCTGTCGGCGAGCGACTTCGGGAGTTCCGAGCACTCCTACGCCGCCCTCTCCTACCGGCTCAAGGGTCTGACGGTCGGGTCGGGGGTGATCGTCAGCCCGGGGTTGAGCCTGCGCCACTCCCGCCGCTACAGCGCGGGAGAGCAGGTGCTGGTGAACCCCGAGACGGGCGAGGTGCTGGAGCTGTCCCAGGAGAGCTGGGGGACAACGACCTCGCCAGGGCTCGACATGGACATCAGCTTCCCCTCGCGGCTGATCGCCGAGAAGACGGAGCTCAACGTCTCGATGCATACCGGCTACGCCTGGGGGCTCGACGGGGGAGCCAGGTCGGTCTTCGACGCTCGTCTCGGCGTGGCCCGGCGGGTCTCGCAGAATGACTACCTCCGGTTGGACTACAGCTACTCCGGCGCGCCCTCCAGCCTTCAGCCGACGCCGTTCAGCGCCGGGCGGCAGCGGTTGAGCCTGAACGGGAGCACCACCTACCGCGGTTTCGGCCTCCGGCTCAACGCCTCGCAGGAGATCGGGGGCGACCGTCTCTTCGCGAACCTGGCGGCAGTGCGGCCGCTGCCCTGGGGGCGGGATGCCGATGGACAGACGCTGTGGTCTCTCCGGGCGAACTACCTGGTGAGCCATGTCTCGGAGTACAAGCTGGCGAGCACCCGGTTGGCGCTCTCCCGGCGGATGGGGCAGTACCACCTGACGATGTGCTACTCGCCGCAGGGGGGAGGGGGTTTCGCCAGCCAGCCTTGGGTCAGCCTCGACGGGTACGGTTACACCTACTCCGGTGGACGCCATTTCTGGCTAGAGGTGAGCGCCGCCGGCTACTAGTTGGGGGAGGTTCCCGGAGTAGCGGGGGGGGGCCGGCCGCAGGGCCTTCTCGATGTCGCTTCCAAATGACGCGTCCAATGTGACGCAAACGCCTGTTTTGTGATATAATGGTGTGTTATGGCCCGGGAGTTTGAACTCACCTCCGAACTCGGCCCGAAGGGCGATCAGCCAGAGGCGATCGAGCAGCTCGTCGAGGGTGTGCTGAGTGGCGGAGGTCGGGGCGGAGATGCCCCTGCCAGGAAGGTGCGCCAGACGCTCATCGGCGTGACCGGTTCGGGCAAGACCTTCACCGCCGCCAACGTGATCGCCCGGCTCCAGCGGCCGACGCTGGTGATCGCGCACAACAAGACGCTGGCAGCGCAGCTCTGCGGCGAGTTCCGCGAGTTCTTCCCGCACAACGCGGTGGGGTACTTCGTCTCCTACTACGACTACTATCAGCCCGAGGCGTACATCGCGCAGACCGACACCTATATCGAGAAGGACTCCTCGATCAATGAGGAGATTGACCGGCTGCGGCACTTCGCCACCCAGTCGCTGTTCGAGCGGCGAGATGTCATCGTGGTGGCGAGCGTCTCCTGCATCTATGCGCTGGGGAGCCCGGAGGAGTACCAGCGGGCGACGTTCCAGGTGCGCAAGGGCGAGGTGGCGGACCGCGACCGGTTGCTGCGGCGGCTGGTGGCGATGCAGTTCGAGCGCAACGACGTGAACCTGACCCGCGGCCATTTCCGGGTGCGGGGCGATGTGCTGGAGATCTTCCCGGTGGACGAGGAGCGGATCACCCGGGTGGAGATGCTCGGCGACGAAGTGGAGCGGATTCTGTCCATCAACCCGGTGACGGGCGAGATCATGGCGGAGCGCGACGGTGCGATGGTCTTCCCGGCGACGCACTATATGACCGACGCCGAGCAGCAGGAGCGGGGGCTCGCCTACATCGAGGCGGAGCTGGAGGAACGGCTGAAGCACTTCCACGATCGCGGGCGGGTGCTGGAGGCGCAGCGGCTGGAGCAGCGCACGCGCTACGACATGGAGATGATCCGCGAGATCGGCTACTGCCAGGGGATCGAGAACTACAGCCGGCACTTCGACGGCCGGGCGCCGGGGCAGGCGCCGTACACGCTGCTCGACTACTTCCCCGATGATTACCTGCTTATCATTGACGAGAGCCACCAGACCATCCCGCAGACCCAGGGGCAGCACGCGGCGGACCGCTCCCGCAAGGTGGCGCTGGTCGAGCACGGCTTCCGGCTTCCTTCGGCCTTCGACAACAGGCCGCTGACGTTCCAGGAGTTCGAGGAGCGAATGGGCGATGTGATCTTCACGTCAGCGACTCCGGGACCGTATGAGCACCGCGTGAGCCACCGCACCGTCGAGCAGATCGTGCGCCCGACCGGCCTGGTGGACCCCGAGGTGATCGTGCGGCCAACCAAGGGTCAGATTGATAACCTGATCGGCGAGATCCGGGTGCGGACTGCTCGGAGCGAGCGCGTCTTGGTGACGACGCTGACGAAGAAGATGGCGGAGGACCTATCCGATTACCTGGCGGAGGTGGATATCAAGGTGCACTACCTCCACTCCGAGGTGGAGACGCTGGTGCGGTCGGAGATCCTGCGAGACCTGCGGCTGGGGGTGTACGATGTGGTGGTCGGGATCAACCTGCTGCGGGAGGGACTGGACCTGCCGGAGGTGAGCCTGGTGGCGATCCTCGATGCGGACAAGGAAGGGTTCCTGCGCTCCGAGACGGCGCTGATTCAGACGATGGGGCGGGCGGCGCGGCATATCCAGGGCCAGGTCGTGATGTACGCTGACAATGTCACCGACTCGATGAGGCGGGCGATCGAGGAGACAAACCGCCGGCGCGCAAAGCAGGTCGAGTACAACGAGGCGCATGGCATCAAACCGGAGTCCATCCGCAAGGCGATCCGCGATCTGCTGGTGAACGAGGTCGCCGAGGAGTCGGCGATCTACGGGGAGGGCGAGCCGGGCCGGGACCTGGGAGACGTGGTTGCCGAGCTGGAGTACGACATGAAGCTCGCCGCTCAGGAGCTGCGGTTCGAGGAGGCGGCGAAGATACGCGACCGGATCAGGGGGTTGCACGGCGCGCCCGCCGGCCCGCCGAAGACGTACACCAAGCGGACGGTGCGGCGGCACGGGAAGAAGAGGCGGTGAGGGAACGGCGACGGGGAAACCACAGATGAACCCGCCGGAGGCGGGCAAGCGCAGAGGAACACAGATGGGACGCAGCGGCGCGACGATCCGGTTGGGCAGGGGCTTGCCCCTGCCCAACGCCTCGGAGTCTGTCTGCGTTCATCAGCGTCTAAGAGAACACGATGCCTTCCGATAAGATCATAGTCCGCGGTGCGCGGCAACATAACCTCAAGAACATCACCGTCGAGATACCCCGCGACAAG
>Ga0315273_10009486_pt1 | contig 12347 bp, 10 predicted proteins | sample YL17G02_0_MG_FD_205753 | JGI IMG/M metagenome (GOLD analysis project Ga0315273, IMG submission 205753) | Sediment microbial communities from Yellowstone Lake, YNP, Wyoming, USA - YL17G02_0 | ecosystem: Environmental > Aquatic > Freshwater > Lake > Sediment | place: USA: Wyoming | collected... | reverse complement strand
CCGAACCTACTGGGGCAAGGGTGACGGTCGAACTGGACAAGAACCCTGACTGCAAGGTGACTGTGAAGCTTCTCTCCTCTCAAGATAATGAAGTGCTGGGTAATCAAGAGGGACAGAAAAGGCAGTTCAGATTCGATGGCATAGACGCGGATTCCGTATATGTAACTGTAAAGGGCATCTCAGGTGAAGGCCAGGAGACCAACTCAGTCTCCGTGACTGGGGATGAGCAGACCATAAGTGTGACCTTAGAGCAAGACCTCTGCACTGTGCCAGTCGCTACAACCGGCAGATTGAGGCTCACTGTCAAGGACTCCTCTACTAACACTGAGATAAACGGTGTGTCCGTCTCAATAGCCGAGACGCAGAATGGCCAGCCCTTGGCGTACTCAGTGCAGAATCAGCAGATCAACGGGCATTTTGATGTCAGGCTCTCAGTCGGCAAGACGTACACCATCTATGCATCTAAGGAGGGCTTCTCAAGCGGTGAAGAGAACATCTATATAGACTCCAGTGACATCTCCAAAGTAGTGTCAATCACCCCGCTTCCGCCTTCAGCCCCGGAGACAGGGGAGGTCGAGGTATGCGTCAAGAGCGGCGGCCAGCCGGCAGGGGGCGGTTTGATAACGCTGATGGACTCAGCCGGCAATATGCTTGTCGAGGGCGACTTGGAAGAGGCTGAAGTCACCGAGCCCACATTGGAGGGCTGCTACGCCTTTAGCAATCTACTCTCAGGCAGCATAGTCTCTGCGTCGATGCAAAGGCCGCCGGCCGGGTGCGTCCCGGCAGCGGCTACTCCGCCGTCAGTGACTGTCGAAGCAGGCCGGAGGACTATCATAGACTTAGAAATGGACTGCCAGTCCGGGCTTGCTTACCTGAAGCTAAGGGTCCTGGGCAGGGACGGGTTAATACTAACCGAGAATGCGACAGTCACACTTTGGACTGCATCAGGCGAGCTGGTGCCAGGGACTGGCGCCGCGAATTCACTTGCCCTCGGCAGCGCAGGTTACACCGAAGAGGTCTCTGTACCGTCCGGCACGTCAATGTACGCATGGGCTCGGGGCCTGCCTTTAGGTTATCTAGACTACAAATCTCCCGCCATTGTCTTGAACACAAGCGAGCACAAGGCCGTAGATTTGAACCTCTCCTATCGCGAGCCCGAGGTCCCCTCAGAGAACTTCACATTCACTGGTGTGACTGTCCCGAGCAGCGTCGTGATAGAAAGCAACTTCACGGCGATGGTGGAAAAGATATTCTACGGCGATACTGAGCTGCCGTCGTCGTCTAATGTGACTGCGTCGATAGGTGGGTCAGAGTGCTCTGTCGTATATAGCCTGATGTGGGTGATCGAGTGCCAGGCTCCTGGTGAGACGAATTTCTATGACCTAATATTCCGCGCGCACTATGAGGGTTCTGTTGGTGATTACAGCGTGCCAGTGGAAGTCGTCTACCCGACTGCCCCGGGCGAAGGCATGCTGACTATAACACCAGTCTCAGGCAGCTATGGCGAACCGCCCTTGGTACTGCAGTTCGACATAAAGTTCAACGGCGTGCCGGTCACACAACTCGCCGGCGAGAACGAGAGCCTGGTCTATCTTGACTCCAGGAATGCCTACCCTGGCGAGATAGGCAACTTCGCCTATGACTCAAAAACGGGCCACTGGAAGATAGTCGCTGATGTGCCCTACAAGGGCGACTACCGGGCAATGCTGTCCATCCAAGTCCTCAGCAATGGCACACTCTACAGCACGTCATACACATTCGGTTTCACCTCGACTGCGCACTCTGAGGACCTCGAAGCAAATGTCATGATATTCAAGAAGCTCCTCACGGTCTCAGAGAGTTATAAGGTAGAAATAGTGCTTACCTTCAAAGGCAGGATCGCGTATGGGCTGAGCATATTCAAGCTGTACAATGACAATGTCTTCTATACCCTACTCTGGAAGAACGCGACCCAGAACTACGCCCTGCAGCTCGCCGCCCCGTCGACGGAGTCATGCTCATCGCAATTGCGCTTCGTGATAAAAGACGTCGAGGTCGCAGACCCGGAGACCATAATCGCAATAGACCTGTCAAAGCCAAAATCGGGCGTCTGCCCATTGGACAGCCAGGGATCATGCTCAAACGTAGAGAGCGCCAGGAAGTGCTATTCAAATTATGTCTCTCGGACTGCTTTCTACTCGACCGAACAGATCACGGCATGTGTCGTTTCCGCATGCCCCTCCTCGCTGCTGCCTACGTGCCCCTCCTCCAACAAAGGGGACCTTAACAGCGACTGCGCGGTGACGAGCGATGATGTAGGTTCGTTCGAAGAGTACATGCAGCTGGTGACGTCAGCCTCAACAAGGAACGGGCTAGCCGCGTGCCTTGACATGGACAATGACGGGGATGTGGACAATGACGACGTGACATGCCTCCAGAACATGGCCGCTACTAGGTGGTACGGCGACATCGCCTCAAGAACGGACAACAACGGGGCGTGCATTGATAGCCTTAGGGGTGGGTTCTGCTTTGACATAGACACCGGTTCCCCGATCCCCGGCGACTTGGTCTACGACCGCAGCATCCTCGAGGATGACACTGAGGTCATGCAGGGCATCATAGATGCGGTTTCTGCAGGGGTCACCACTTCCGAAGACCTCCTCTACTCAGCAGACTTCAACAAGGACGGCACGATAAACCAAGCCGACTTGGAATGCCAACGGCAGTTCATGAGCGTTGATTTTGAGACCGGGACTGTATTATCAGCCAGCATAGATGAGGCGTGCATGGCCATATTTGGTCTAGGGTGCGGGGCGCTGAAGGGCGATATCAACGCAGGCGGGAACATAGACGAGATAGACTTGCTCGTAGTGACGCTCATGGCCAAAGGCTATTTGGCGGTCATAGACAGCATATTCGAGTGCGCAGATGTCAATAGTGATGGCCGCATCGACAATTATGATGTGGAATGCATAGAGGCTTATCTGAGTGGCGACACGGGCAAGTGGCTGGCTTGCTTGGACTGCGATGCTGACTTACCAGAAGAGGCTTACAGCGAGTTTGAGATATGCAATGACGGCTATGACAACAACTGCGATGGGATGACAGACGATGACGACCCGTTATGCGAGTGCAGCAATACAACACCTTGTGGGTACACATATGACTCAGACGGCGGTGCGACGCTAGGCATAGAAGATGGGAACTACAAGAGATGCATCAGCGTCGACTGGACAAGCGAAGCGGGTACGACCGCCTCAGAGTGGACTCTAGAAGGTGGCTGGTCAGGTATGAGGTGGATTAGCGCAGAGAAGCTCGCCGAAGGCTGCGCGGATGACACGGGATGGGGTCACAAGTACACGTGCTCCGACAAGACGTTCACATGCGTCTACAACTACCCGAGTGGTTTCAAGTATGACAATCGCGCCAGTCCAGAAAATTTTGTCTGGATGGAGGGTCTTGGCAACATAGGGCCCGTGGGTACCACTGAGGATTGCGATAGCTACCCGTTATGTGCAGACGATTGGGTAAAGGTACAAGATGTCACTCATGATCGCGGCTGCTGTGAACATAGTTGGGGCAGATGTGTTGGTGAGGACGCCTGCAGGGTCTGCAGGTTCAAGTATGATTTCTGCAAGGACATACAATGCGGCAGCAGCGGTTCGCAGATAACCAATGGCCGCTGTTCTAAAGCCTTCAACAACTACAGGGAGAGCTGCACCAAGACTGGGGAATGCATGGGCGTCTATGGCTGCGCTAGCGGGTCGACTTGCTACACGTACACGCACTATAGCGATGCGAATTGCCAGACGCCACACTTGACTTATCCTCTGAAGGGTTGTCTCGCAGCGGACGGCCAGCCATTTGTCACAACTGGGTTGTGCACTACGGGCTGCTGCAATATGACAATGCCGGGGCAGACAGGATCATACCAAACAATACCGGCGACTGACTGCACAAGCTAAACAGTTGCAATAATTTTATCGAATACCTATTTCTTTAAACTCTTGACCCTCTCCTCCACACCCTTCTTCAGCTTCTCGCCTATGGGTTTGCCACCGTAGAAGTCGACCTTGGCGGCTATGGATATTCTGCCCGCAAGAGTCCTGGCAATCTTGCCCTTAGTTGTCTTCGGGGCTTGACTGACAAGCGGGTGCACATACAAAACACCATACTTCGGCGGCAGCTTCTTTGTCTTGAGGAACCTAAACATGGCCTTCTGCGCGCCCAGTATCTGGATGGTGGATGCCGGCAGGGTCGCCAGCTTCTCCAGCGAGCCCGCTTGTTCTAAAAGGAGCGCGCCCACATATGGCGTCGCCACGATGGACGTGTTCGGGGCGATGTAGTTCATCACATCCTCGATGTAGCTCCTTAGACCAGCTTCTTCCTTCGTCGCGTCCAAGATCGATTCCGCATATTTCTGCAGTGCTTTCATATCCTCCTCGGATACCTCTGAGCCTATGGAATCCTTCGCCACTTCAGGTATGAGCTTGGCGTATCTCTTATCTGTGAGGATTTTTTCCAAAGCCTTCTCATTGATGTTCTTCCTTAGGCCCACCTTAGCGACGAAGTTGGCGTATTCCTTGTTATCCTTTATCACCTCGTTAAGCTCAGGGAAATCGATCGCATGCCACTCCCTAAGTGTTTCACACTGCGTGTTGACGCTGTCCTCAAGGGCACGCTGCGCGCGCACGGCATTGATCACCTGCTTGTCCCGCCCGAAGCCCTTGCTCACCCCGAGCTTGGCCATCTCGCTGTTGATCGCCGACAGTATCTGCGGCAGCTCAGTCTTCTTGCAGAAGCCCAGCTTCTCGGCGATGTCCCCCAATGGGAGGCGCTCCTCGCCTTCGTAGGCCTTCGGGTAGCGGGCCTTCATCTTGCCCAGTTCAAAGCACTCTGCCATGAGCTTCTTGGCAATAACCTTCGGCTCTTTAGGGAAGAGCAGCTTGTCCTTGACCTGCCCGTTCTCGACCGCGAGTACGCCGATAGGCGTCTTGTAGATTTCCATTTCAATCCCTAAACCTCACAAATCCCTCTCTATTAAGTAATCAGCTACGTCGATTAAAATCCCTCTAGCTTTGGATTTGGGCAGTGCTATGAGCCCTTTCTTCCCGTCCTCGACTATCTTTTTAGCGACCCTTGCCGCATTGTCTATTGAGCCGTATTTCTCGATTATCTCTATAGCTGCCTTTATCTCGTCCTGCGAGTTGCGCGGCTTGTCGAGCATCCTCCCGAGGAATTCCCTTTCTGAGGGCCTGCAGGCCTCGAGTGTGCTTATGACCATCAATGTCCTCTTCCCCTCGTTTATGTCCCCGCCGATTTCCTTACCATACTTCTTCACATCCGCGCGCAGGTTAAGGACATCATCGTGTATCTGGAAGCCCACTCCTATGTCCATCCCAAAGTCACGGAGCCCGCGTATCTGCTTCTCAGTCCCGCCGCCTATGACCCCACCAGTCTCGCACGCCGCCGACATGAGTGCTCCTGTCTTGCGCCTTATCATCTCAAAGTAGTCTTTCTCAGTCAGGTCCCACCTCCGCTTTTCGACCCATGCGATGTCCATGGCTTGCCCTTCGCAGACTTCGGTTACTCGCTGGGCCAGTATCCCCAAGACGCGGGTTCCGGGCCCCCACTCCATCCTCTTTACAGCATCCACGAGCGCGCAGTATGCGACTGAGAACATCCCATCGCCCGCATTGATGGCTAACCCGAGCCCGTGCAGGTGATGCAAACAGGGCTTGCCGCGCCGCAATTCACTCTTGTCTGCGATGTCGTCATGTATGAGCGTGAAGTTGTGTATCATCTCGATTGCCGCTGCAGTAGTCAAAGCGTCTTTCGCCTTGCCGCCCACTGCTTCGCAGGCTATCATGCACATCGCCGGCCGCAGGCGCTTGCCACCTCGGGACATGATGTCGCGGAGAGGCGCATAGAGCTCGTCCAGCGGGCGGTCCAGGTATTCCCGTATCTCTTTCTCGGCAAGGGCTGCGCGGGACTTTATCTCCCTCTTCAGATTGGTCTTGGAAGAATTCACATGATATTAATCGGTGGAGTTATAAAAAATCAAGCTTCACCCCAGGTGAAGCTACTTTTTTACCTATTAGCATAATCTATACAGGTAAAAAATAGCGTGATTGCAGTTATCGATTATGGGGCTGGGAACCTAAGGAGCATTGTCAACGCCTGCAAAAAAGTCGGGGCAGAGACTGAGATAGTCACTAAGATAGGCTCGCCTGATGCCATAATACTCCCGGGTGTGGGCAACTTCGGCGATGCGATGGGCAAGCTGAAGCCGATAAGGCAAGACCTGATCGACGCAATCGAGGGTGGGACGCCCTTTTTGGGGTTGTGCTTAGGCTTACAGGTCTTATTCGAGAAGAGTGAAGAGGCGCCCGGTGTCAAGGGGTTGGGTATCTTAAATGGCTCTTGCAAGAGGTTTAAGGAGAGCGCTGGGAAAGTGCCGCACATGGGCTGGAACCAGGTCGGCCTCCGGCCGACCTCAGCGGCGAACGAGTCTAGGAAGTCGAGCTCGCCAATCTATCCACCCATATTCAACGGGGTCAAAGACAATGAGAATTTCTACTTTGTCCACTCTTACTATGCGCCAGTGGTGGAAGAGACTATTGGAATCTGCAACTACGGCATAGACTTCTCGGCCGTAGTCCAGAAAAAGAACATCTTCGCCTGCCAGTTTCATCCAGAGAGGAGCGGAGAGGCAGGGCTGAGGGTTTTGAACAACTTCGTCAGGGAAGCCTGCAAATGAGCTCTCTCACAACCCGGCTATTGCGAAGCCTGAGGGCGATGCGGTGCTAGTCATCGAAACGCTGCTTATCGAACCGAGTCCGATCGCAACGCCGATTGTAACCCCTATCACGAACAATACTACCACGAGTATTATCATGGTCAGCAGCAGGCCGGCTATGCCCGCACCCCATGTTGTGCCGTTGGCAATCCCAGCTGCCTTACCGGCTATCAACCACTCCCAGAGGGCCATTGCAAGCAGCAGCGCGAGGTAGATAAGCCCTACACCAGCCAGCGGGCCTGCCTTGGCCGGGTCAATCTGGCCAGTCACCATGCTCTGTGCCATTGTTTGCCCCATCAAGCCGAACATCACGACATTTATTATGACGCTCAGTGGCAGCTGTATGAAGAGGTAGAATGCAGCACCCGTGTAAGACAGGAGGCCAGTGGTCTTTTGCAGGTCATCCTTCTTCCCGCCTATGGATGCGGTTATCTTGGTCGTCAGCAGGCAAATTGCCAGGAATATGACAAGCCCTATCACAAGGCTGAAGATTTGGCCCAGCATGATGCTTGCTATTCCGCTGCCACCAACCCAGCTCATGAGGCTTTTACCTGCATACGTCACGCTCGACAGGGTGATTAAAGAGACTACGACATTGATGACAATCGCGATTGCCGCTACCGCCAAATAAAGCGTCAGCCCGTCTGCCAGGTTTGCGCCTTTCTTGAGTTTCCCGAGTGTCGCCGTGGGGGATATCAGTATCCCCGGGAGCGCGCCAAAGTTCAGAGCCATCTTGTCACCAGTCTAAATTACTTAATAGTAAATGGGAGTGAATATAAAAATAGGGCTTAAAAAGAATAAGTAAAAAACAAAAGAAAGGGGGGATTACATAATCCCACCCATCATGCTCAAGCTGCCTATGCTGACACCTACGCTCATCAGCACGCCGACTAGTACCATGGCAACTATTATGCCGACGATAAGCGCAGCGATGAAGTACGATACTGCACCCCCGACTAGGCTCGTCTTGTTAGCTACTGCCACTGCAGAGCCGCTGACATACATGGTCCATATGAAGCCTATAATGGCTATCACCCAACCAACGCCAGTCATGCCTGCGCTTGCTGTGCCGTAAGGTGTTATTGCCACCGCCACAAGGGCGATGCCTGCCATTGTCAGGACCATCTTCAGGAGCGTCATCACGAGGTTCACTACGCTTGAATAACCAAGCAACCCCACCGTCTTCTCCATGTCACCAGAGCCTTTGAATATGGCCTTGGCGAGCACAGATGACAGCCAGCCGATCACCACGAACAAGATGGCGCCTATCACTATCGCTATCACAAGACTCACTATGAGGCTCCCCAGGAACGGACCCATCATGCCCATCACGGGTATAATCCCGATTATGGCGCCGATAAGGGCCAGTATGATGTACATAACTATACCGTCCATCATAGTCGTCTTGTCCACTATGCTCTCAAATGCCTTCATTGGGCTGAAGAGCACTTGACCCAAAACACCGATGTTTATGCTCATTTTAGATTAGGTTGTTACCCCCGCCTATAGAAGGGAACTGCCTATAAAAACCTCCCCCAAACCGCATTTTTATGCCACTTGCCATTATTATCCCACCCAAAACCCATGGGAAATTTAAACAGGTACCTAAAAATGGCAAAGCAAAAAGGAATAACTGCTGCCGATGAGCACATTGAAGGCGTGCTGACAATGCCCGCTAGTGTGATCAACAAGGCTGCAAAATCGAAGCACGGCAAGACCCTAGGGGCACTGCTCTTCATAGCAGGCTTCCTTATAGCGGCCCTAGCCGGCCTGCTTGCGGGAGCTGCCGCAGCGGGAATGAACGTAGGCATGATACAAGCGAACGACCCGATGCTGTTAGGGCTAATGGCATTGATAGGCCTGATAGTCGGCCTGGTGAACGTCTCTGACAAGGAAGCCATAAACTTCCTGATAGGTGCGATCGCCATAACCGTGGCCGCCGGCGCAATGGCCCCACTAGCAAACGTTGGTGGGGGTGTAACGGGCGTCGTACAGGCGACCAACTTCGTAGCAGCCTTCATAGGCGGCATGATGCAGATGGTCGCAGCCTTCGTGGCACCGGCTGCATTAGTAGTCGGTCTGAAGGTCGTTTATTCAGCAGCAAGGGAGGCATAAGCCTTCCTTATTTCTTATTTTTCCCTCGCAAGAGGGGCTTTCTTATTTTTTCCTTAGGCAGGCAGCTTGGGCCCTATAGCATCCTCCTGCCGCTCCGCTCCTGTTCCATGAAGCGGTAGACAGTGGCGTGGGTCGCGCCCTTGATTATCAGGTCTATTGCCTTTGAGGCAAGGTCGACGTCCTCATCCAAGCCTATTATCGCGATGGTCTTGCCATACACGGACATGTTGGTATCGCTCAGCAGCTCTATTGCCCTCCACGCCTTCCCCTTCTCACCGATGACCCGGGACTTGACGCGGCGCATGTCCGACTCCTTGTGGTGCAGTATCTCATAAAGGTCGATCACCCTCAAGACATGGTCCTCCTGGAGGATTTCGATAGCATACTTCGGGTTGAAGCCCCTGCCGATGGCTTTCATGACGTCCAGGGCCTTCCACTCGGCAACACCGTCCTCTTCTGGTGAGGTTATCGTCACGCCCCCCTCGTGGATCACATTCAGCTTGACCTGGCACTTGGCCTCGAGGAAGCGCTTGGTCTTGCCGTCTTTGCCTATCAGCACCCCTACGCGGTCCTTCGGTATCTTCAAAAACTCAACCATCTTTCGCCCTCTTGCACGCCATTATCTTCTTAACTACGGCCTCAGGGTCGCACTCCACCCCGCGCCTTTTGAAATATGCGCATATGTTCTTCACATCCCTCTCCAAAAACTCGGAGGCCTTCGGGTGGCTCAGAAGGACGCCCTGGCCAAAGTCTATCAAATACGGCTTGCCCTTCCACATGAGTATGTTGTATTCGCTCAGGTCGGCGTGCACGAGCCCTGCCTTGTACATCTTGCCCATCTGCAAGGTTATCTCCTTGAAGGTCTTTTCCGGGTCTTCAGCCCCGCAGTCCATCAAGCGCGGCGCCGCATCATCATCGCCGATGAAGCTCATGACAAGGACGTTGTGCTCTATCGCTATCGGCCTCGGTGCCCTCACACCAGCTTCCTCAGCCTTCTTCAGGTTCCTGAACTCCTTCATCGCCCAGAGCATTATCAGGTCGCGCGGGTTCTGCTTCATCTTTTTGAAACGCTCGTCGCCGACTATGTAACCCAAGACTGTCGGGTTGCGGAAGTAGCTGGCCGAAGCCAGGCGGAATATCTTGATGGCTATGCGCTCTTTGCCCTTCACGCCCCTGAAGACGTCTGCTTCCTTCCCTGTGGCGACTGGCCCCATTATCCGGTCTATGTGGCCCTCGGAGCCCAGCTTGCCCACGGTGTTGAGGGTGCCGCTGCTGAAGACTCCCCCTTCGGTCTTCTGCATCTGCAGGTCCTTTCTGATGGTCTCAGACCTGCGGCTCCGCCTTTCAAGGTCGAAAACGTCCACGAAGTCTATTTCATCGCCTGCGAAGAAAAGCGCAGTGTGTTTTAATAATTATCTAGGTTAATATCTTCGCATGGCCGTACACAAGACCCCCCTTCGCCGGAGGGCCCAAGTCGCAATAGGGAGCTTCAAGGCAGGTTTATTGCCCGAGGGCGTCGGCTTCATAGTACTTAAGCCCGGATATAAGCAGCATGAGCCCGCGGTGGATAGCGTCCTGCAATCGCACAACATAATCCGCCTTGCTAGCAGGAAGCGGCGCTTCACACGCCGCAAGGTCAAGGACACCTACGAGCAGGTCTTCAGGGCGAAGCCCCACCTCATGAACGAGATGATGAGCGAGTTCTCTTCTAAGCACCTTTTCGACAAGAACATCCGCGTTGAGATGCTGTACGTCCCGAAAGGGACTGTCAGGGACCTTAAAGTCAGGAACGCAAGGGAGGCAGTCAAGAAGGTCCTCGGCCCGACGGACCCTAAGCAGGCGTGGGGCGAACAAAAGGAGACGGGGAAGCCCAACATACGCGGTGAGGCGTTCAAGCAGGCTGCTGAGCTGAATAAGCCCGCACCTGAGAGGACAAGGAACGTCGCCCACGGGCCGTCGCCCGAATACTCAGTCGACATGGGCTGGCCGACCGGGTTTGAGCCTGACTTGCACACATTCGTGACGCTAAATGACATAGCAAAGGCCCGGCGAAAGCTGGCTAAGTTGAAACAGTCGGGCGCTTTAAGGGACTAATGACCGGCCTCACTCTTGGCTCGAGAGGACTACGATGTTCTGTATCTCTTCCATGGGCTTGTTCAGGTGTATCTTGGTGTCTATGCTGCTTATGTGCTCTTGGTATATCTCGAAGAAATCCTTGCCGAGCCCGGCGATGCCCAGTTTCTCTTTGAACGCCTTGGCGCTGAGCGCGTGCGCTTCGCCCTTCACTATCAGCGCGTAGTGGCCGGTGCGCTTCATGTCGAGGTCCTCGAGTATGCCTATGTCTGCGCCGTTGCCGTCGACGACCCTCATTCCCCTAAGCGCCCTGGCCCTCATTTTGACTGTTAGTCTAATGTTATACTAGTTAAAAATGTGCCTAGTCCTAAAACGCCAGGTGAACTGCCTGCCAGGAAGCCGCCGAGGCTAAAAACCCAAACTAGCCCAAAAATAGCCTTTTTCTCCCTTTCAGCCTTAATCTTAACGCTTAATCATGCCTAAGAAGAAGTCCAAGAGGAAAGCTAGCAACAAACCCGCGTTCTTGATAGCAGCTGTCGTTTTGGTTGCTGCGGTTTTGATATTACTTTGCGGCCCTAACTGCTGCCTCAACTGCGGTTCTTCCCCGACCGGCGCTGCGACAGCCACGAAAGAGGGCGGCATATACGAGTACTTCTACAACGGGACAGCCAACGTCATCGGCGGAGCGAATGGCGAATCGCCTGGAGGCAATTTCACGATTTTGGATGTGACCGGTTGCGACCCAGGCAACCCGCCGTTCGCCTGCACCACGTGCAGTTCCATTTTTGTGATACCCATAACTGGCCCCTGGGCATGGAACCCAGCCGCTGGACCCCCCTTCCCACCTTTGCCCTATTGTCAGGACATGGGCGGGTCGGGCTTTGCTGTGGGATCGGACGCGCTGTGTGATGCTTACGTCCCGTCTCCCTTCAACGGCCCCTGCTTATACTCACCTGCGATGTTCAACTCACCCCCAATAGATGCACTCTGCCCGAGCGGCGTAAGGGTCAATCGCAACGCTAATCCGGGGGACTGCCAGCCGTTCGGCGTGATGGTGCCACCCCTTATTGACTTTACCAGCCCGTTCTTCCTAACCAGCGCGTTCTGCGGCAATGGGATTCCTGAGGGGGGCGAGGCCTGCGATGACCACAACACGAACAACTGTGACGGCTGCAAGGGAGACTGCTCCCGTGCGCAGCCTGTTTGTGGGGATTCAATAACCGAATGCAATGAAGAATGCGACGACGGCGGCACAGCCAACGGCGACGGATGCGACTCGATATGCTACTTGGAAGACTGCCCAGCGGGGTTGGCAGGTAGCGGCACGCCCGGTGACCCATGCATGATAACGGACTGCGACGACCTTCAATCAATGGACCAA
>Ga0315273_10009485_pt1 | contig 12347 bp, 19 predicted proteins | sample YL17G02_0_MG_FD_205753 | JGI IMG/M metagenome (GOLD analysis project Ga0315273, IMG submission 205753) | Sediment microbial communities from Yellowstone Lake, YNP, Wyoming, USA - YL17G02_0 | ecosystem: Environmental > Aquatic > Freshwater > Lake > Sediment | place: USA: Wyoming | collected... | reverse complement strand
TTCTATTGAACACTTTTTTTGCATCTATTACACCACAACATTCCCCATCTTCAACTTCAATTTCATAAACACCATCTTTCAGTATCCTTTCTTTCAAAAACTCTACAGCAGAGCGAACACTCTTCTCTTTGTAATATCTATCTCCAGATTCTAATAATTCATCTCCAAAATGCCATTTATTTTTCAAAGGTTCTGGTTTCATTTCTTCTATTACCATTCTATACTGCGTTAACAACATCATTATCTCTTTTTTATAGATTTTCATTTCTCCTCCTAACGAAACGTACCCCGAGACTCGCACCAGAGTCCTGAGGATCCCTAGTGCAGCCAAGGCCAGACCAATCAGAATCCGCATAGAACCTAGCGACATAACCTTTCTTCTTATTTAACTCAAAAGGCGGTTTTATGAAAAAGTCATCATAACTTGAGATTCCATTCATCTTTAATTGTTCTGCATACTTTGAGTTTGCTAACCAAATACATTCTTCTGCTGTAAGTAACTCATCTTCTCTATTACTTAGTACTAAATCATTCCAGCTTTTATTCTTGTCGTGTACGTCTCTTTCTACTTCTATCTTCAATTCTGGTATTTTAATCCACTCTATCTGTTCTATCTCATGTCCGCAATGTTTACAAGTTTTCATTTTTCCCCCTCCTCCTCAACCACGTCTTCAAATCCAACTAATATTAAGGTTATAGCCATATCTTTACTTATTTCATCCATATCTTCATCTTCATTTATACGTTTAATAACCCATTCTACAGCAGAGCGAACACTCTTCTCTTTGTAATATCTATCTCCAGATTCTAATAATTCATCTCCAAAATGCCATTTATTTTTCAAAGGTTCTGGTTTCATTTCTTCTCCTCCTTAGTTTAGCTTTCCTTCTGTAGTATTTTGCATATTGCCTAATAACATGATATTGCCATTCCACCGAACATTTATGAGAGCAGGTTACCCTTCTCTTATTATTACTTTTACAAGGTTTTTTACAAACTTTGCAACGATATCTACGCATCATTAGATTCCTTCCTTTTGAATAAATGATAGGTTTGTATCATTGCTTCAACTATCATTTAAAAAAGGTGGATTATTCCACCTTCTTAATTCTTAAACTATCAACTTCAATGTTAGTCTTAGGATTTCTTACTAAGGCTTTCTTGAAATAGATTTTCTTTCCAACAATATCTTTTGGTTTTAAAACACCACAGCTTTTTAAATAGTTACCATTCGTCTTGTTCAAATCAAAATCCCATTCCTTTTTATTGTTTTCAAGAAGTAATCTAAGTCTTTTCGTATTTGTCTTTTCATCTAAAATAACGCTTACATTAATAACAATATAAGCATCATTTTCATTCTCTACATTAATTGCTTTTAAAAAGTTTCCTGAAATGTAATCATTCCAGCTTTCCAGATTTTCGTTTGCGTTTGTCATTTTTGTTTTTCTCCTTTTCTTTTCTTTTCGATTCATGAATGATCATTCCGTTAAGCAAGTCAGTAATAGTATCTGCTATTCTGTTCTTTTCTTTAGTTATAATAATTTCAGTTTTTGTTTTCTTTCTTCTCTTGTTTCCTTGCATTTTTTCTCTCCTCGCTTTCTTGTCTTTCTAAAATATTATCAAACTCACCCATGACGAAATGAATCCCAGATAATCTGTTGCAGTTCATCTGATATGAATTAAAATCTCCATTGTCTTTCAATACTCTATTATCATAAGTGATAGCTTGAACTTCTCTTGCAATCTTGTCTTTAAACTTCTTAATGTTGTTATAAGTTAAACTCATCTATCACACCTTTTCTTTTAATTGGGTCTTACCTATTTTGCTTAATAGTATTCCAATCCCATCCAGATTCTTGTTCATCTCCACTAATGTCAGGTTGAGGTGTTGGATCTGGTTGAGTAAGTTCAGGCGGTAATAACCGACTTCTCTTAGGTTCTGGATTTCTTCCAATATCTCCTTCTGCGCTGTATCTTTCACTTCTAATTCCTGGTTGATCTGCTCCTGTGTTACCATCTTTTTTATCTCCTTTTGTTTTATTATCATCAGGCAGTTTACTTTGAATTGCCTTTATTTCTTTTATGAACTTTCTTTCGGTTAAAAATTTAACTATAAAAAATGTTGCTCCAACTGTTGCAAAGAATAATACTATTCCCAAAATCCCCATTGAGTCGTTCATGGTATCAATCCTGTTCCTTTCATGTTCTGAACTTGCTGCGCCATATACTCAACTGATGAAGCCATGTGACCTATTTCAGCAGTTAATCCTTTTAGCTCCTTGAATAAGATAACTAAACAGATTGTGAGTATCAGTATGAATACTCCGCTCATAAGCATGGTTCCGTATTTATCCCAGAAACTTGTTTTTTTATAAAGTTCTGCAAGGTTCCTTTCTATTCCAACTCTGTGGAACCTCATGTCATCATCAACATAATGAACATTAGCTTTGTGCATCTGTTGATCAATGTTAGGTATCTCAAAAGGAATCCACTCTCCATCTTCTCTTTCAAACATTTGATAAGTGTTCTTAGCAATCTGATACTTAGGTTTTGGAATTATCTTTCCGCCTGGAATAGTTCTGATCCAATAATCTCCAGCATTGCTTATCTTTATTTTACCGCCTTTGAACTTTCTTATTCTCATGGTTGTTGATCCAACTGTTTTATAAAGTTCTATGATCATGTTATATTTGATATAACGCCATGCAAAGAAAATAGCAACTCCAATAACAATCGCTGCAAATATTATCAGCAAGAACGCTAAGACATACATCATTATAGATCCACTTGAAAACGCTGGTAGATTAATTCCAGCAGCACTTAAAACTCCCATCAGCATACCACCTTCCATTTAAGCAATACTATTAAAATTATCACAGCCAAAGCAAGAGGGATAGAGCTTAAAAACATTATCTTTTCCAACCAGCTATGAAGATACCAATCCCTTCTCAAGTTCTGAGAAAGTTTATTCCTTTCAGCAGCGATCATATCCTTCTGCATCTTAGCCATCATCTTAGATTCTTTTGACATTAGAACAACACTCCCTGATGAATTATTTCATAAGTAAGAAAGATTACATAAGTCAAGAAAAGGAATGGAACATAAGGCATGAACTGAGTTTTGTATTTCTTTGGATTCTTCTTGACATAGATAACCATGATGGAATATAGTAAACATGAAACTGCTGTAAAGACTGAGAACTCCCAGAATGAATTAAAGAAGAAACTTAATCCAACCAAGACTTTTAGATCTGCTAAACCCATGAAGAAACTTATATCCATTAGGAATAATCCAATAAGGATAGAGAACAGAATGATTTCAATATGGAATGATCCATGAGAGAAAGTAAGCAGGAACATCAAGATCACAAACAATGTTGTTAAGGCAGATGGGATTCCTTTCCCTTCTTTGTTAAATGTGAATATATCAACTATAGAAATCAAAAGCAAGAATATCAATGCGATCAAGTGTTCAATCATTTTTTCTTGTAAACCTTTAGCCTTTCTTTCTTAATCTTTTCATCAATAGCTTCAATGATGATGTCTTGCATGTCTTTCCCTGAATCAATGCTAAGGTGTCTTAAAGAATTATGTATTCCATCTGGAATTAGAATATTTGTTTTACTCATGTTAGTTAGATTATTCTGCTTATATTTAAAGATGTTGTTATCATTATAAAATAAAAACTGAAAGATAGGATCAATAGATCCTATCAATCCCACATAAAGCATCTACATATTTGATTTCTTTATGTTCGTTAAGTGGTAACTGTCTTAGTTGTCTACTAAAAATTTTGTTGAAGTTTTGTTCCATCTTTTTACCTCTTTTCTTTTATTACTCATTATCTATATTAGTTATATTAGTTAACTAATATATAAACCTTTTGGTTGGGTAATTGTTACTTAGAAGTAATATAATTAGGAGTGAGAGCAGGATGTAACTCACTCCTAATTAATCGTAATCACTGATAAGATACTTTTTAATATATTATTCAATGCGCCAAACATCTGTGAGGATGTTAGAATCATGGTGCCAGGATATGCCTTCAACAACAAATCCTGGCGAGGTAATTGTTTGGTTCGAGTAATAACTAACTTGAGTAAGTCAGAATAATATTTAAGGCTTGTGTTACAACATGAGAATAATAAAAAAAAGAAAAAAGGTTTATGCGTTTCCTGACATTCCACCGTTACCTTCATGACCACCCATTATTCCAGCTCCTTTTATAGCCGAGATAATTATCACGACTAATAGGATCAAGACTACTAAAGCAGTCAATACAATAAAGGTTTGGAACCAATCTGGAACCGAACTCATAGACTGGTAAGTCTTGTTTATTGTTCTTGCAGGATCTAAATCTCCGTAACTATAGGTGTAAGTTACATTGATTGGAGTTCCATTAACATATCCTGAAGTAGTTCCATTCTTTGAAATAATACAGTTACTAACTGTAAAATTCGTGTGTAAACCACTTTCATAATAAACAACACTGGCATTTGCTCTCCCTATTCTTACTATGCTACAATCTGCGTTAGCGTGTGTTACTGCAATTGGCAAGGTATAAGTTGCACTTGCTCCTGAACCAACTGCTGAAGAATTTGTTTCGTTATCGATTCTTCCTTCACCAGCATCAGCTAACATAGCAGTTTGTAACTTTGATCCAGCGATTGAGAATGTCATTACGATTATTCCAACCATGAACAACATCACAACAACTGTGACAAGAATTTCAAGACCAGCTACTCCTCTCTCGGTTTTAAACATTTGTTTTTGTTTCATTTTAAAAAAGGTGAGGAGAGGGACTTATATCCTCTCCAAACTTTATGCTTGATTCACTAACTCATAATCCCAGCGCCTTTAATTGCACTGATTATTATTACGACTAATAAGATCAATACAACTAAAGCTGTAAGAACTATGAATGTTGGGAACCAGTCAGGCACGGAAGCCATTGATTGATAAGTGTTGTTTATCAAACTTGCTGCTGCAGTATCACCTGTTGCATTGATTGCTGCTTGTAATTTTGATCCAGCTATCGTGAATGTCATTACGATTATTCCAACCATGAATAACATTGCGATTACAGAAACTAAGATCTCAAGACCAGCGACACCTTTTTCTTTTTTAAGGTATTTATCAAACATTTGTTTTCACCAACTCCATTTCTTTGTGTTTTCATATTGTGTTTTACAAGGCACAACCGCTTGTTTCATCTGGCAAAGTATTCCTAAGCCATCATTAATGTATCCGTTATAAGCATACAAATATATAAATAATTGGTTACAATGTCACCAAAAAGGGACAATTTATATATAAGTTCTACTACATTACACTATTAGTTTAACCGAATGATAAAATAGAGGGAGGTCTTATGGCAACACGAGTTGGAATTTCACGATACCAATCATGGAGAGGATCTGCTGGTTCTGGAACAAATAGAGATATTCCAGCAGGAACCACTATCACTCAATTACCTGGTTCAAGTGTTGTAACTGTTTCTGATAGAAAGACTGGATCAACAGCAACTTATTCTTCTAATACTGGAGAACTTCAATCCGTTAAAACAAAAGAAGGTTATACTGCTTTCTATGATGCTTCTGGGAATATGGTTTCAGCAAGAGATCAGCAAGGAAATTTAGTTTATAATATTGCACAGGGACAATCCACTTATACAAAAAAAGTATCTGGCTTAGATCAATTAAGACAAAATGTTCCAAAGGAATTTCAAGGGAGTTTAAATGCTCAACAGGAACAACAAAATAAACAAGCAACAAAACCTTCAGGAAAGATAGATCAATATACTAATGCTGCAAAAAATATTTATAATAAACTTACTGGAACAAAACCAAATCAATTAACTCAGGTTACTGAATACACTCCTCAAAATAAAATAAAAAACTTATCAACTTATTATGTTCCTGAGGAACAAAGAATAACAAAACAGCAAGTCACAGATTTCTCAAGCATGGCAAGAACTCCTGAGAAACAAAATCAAGTTAAGCTATATTGGAACACTGGCGGATTAGATTATTTTAAGGAAAAAGAACAGCGTTACCAAACCGAATATCTTAGAAATTATGAAACTCCAAAGGAATCAACAATTGCCAAATCATATTTATTTGGTGGTGCTGCTGGAATTGTAGCACTTCCGATTGCAGTTAAAAATGCTTTGTTTCATCCTATAAAAACAAGTGTTGGAATGTGGACATCTGCTCCTGAATTAGGGCGACAAGCAAAACAGAATCCAGCATGGATGGCTTCTTATTTTGGATCACAAGCATTAGCTTCAAAAGGATTAGGAAAGGCTTATGAATATTCGCCTGTGAAATTAGAACTGGAAGCATTTAAACATACTGAACCTGTTGAAGTTCTAAGAAAGACAAAAGAAGGAAAGTTTGAACTTGTTAATCCAAAGAATTTAGAAAGGTTACCATTTAAAGTTCCTGAACCAAAAGAAGTTCCTTTTGGTAAGGTTGTTGGTGTTTCTGTTTCAGGAAAAGGTCATGTTCTTTTATATAGAGATATTTTAGGAAAATCAACATCCTTATTCAAAGTTCCAAAAGAAATAAATGTTCCTAAGTTATTAGGAAAAACAAAAGAATTTCAGCCAACAACATTTTCAGGAGCAAAGGTATTCAAGGAGAACTTACCAACATTCATTAAAGAACCAGCAATACTCTTAGAAGAAGGAAAGAAAGTTCCAGTTAATGTTCAGATTGAAAGAGCTTCATTATCATTGGAAGCTACAAGGGAACTTAGAAAGATAAAAATACCAAGACCTAAAGAACAGCCACTAAAACAAGGAACTCAATTATTAACTGTAGAAGAAACTAAAGCTGCTTTAAACTTGAATCTTCCTGAAAAGAAAATTGTTATGGGAAGCGGAGCAAGATATGATATTCTCCATCCTGAAGTTAAAACAAAACTCCCTCATGATATTGATTTGGTAATTAAGAATATGGGAGATGAAGCAAGGTTAGCTGAAATAACAAAGTTAGGAAAGACTGCATTTGAAAAAGTAAGCAAGGAAAAGTTTAGAGTTCCAGAAGCTGAACCTTACACAATTGAAAAGTTTGTTAATGGAAAGTGGGAGAAGGTTCAAGAGTTTAAAGGAAAAGGGATTGGAGCTGGAGATGAAGTTCCAGCAAAAGCATTTGGTTATGATCTTGATCTTATGAAAGATACTCAGAAAGTTTCAAAGAGATTAGAGATTTCAGCTTCAAGAATGGAAATGAAAAGACTTCTTGCTGCTTCAGTTGGAATAAGAGGAGAAAGACAATTAGGAGTAACTCATGCTGGTAGAGTTAAGGATGTTCCAAACTTTGCAAAGATAATATATTCACAGATGGAATATGCAAAATCATTAGGAAAGAAAACTCCAGCAGCAGAAAAATTAATTGCTCACTTTGAAAAAACTGGAGTAGATTTTAAATTAAAAGAAGGAGAATTCATAACTCAGGTTGCAGAACCAAAATCACCAAAAGGAAAATCTCCATTTATGGTTTCACATTCATTCAAAAATTCATTAAGAACTAATTTAGATACTCAGAAATTAAGCAATGATATTTCAAAGAGAATACAATCCTCAGCAAAGTTAAAAACTTCATCTGCGTTATCAAGATCTGTTTCATCTGCATTAAGCAAAAAGATTAATGTTTCAAGATTGATTTCTCCAAGCGTTTCAGTAAGTGCAAGATCACCATCTCCAAGATCTCCAAGTCCTTATGCTTCTCCTTCACCATCTCCAAAGAGTCCTTCACCATCTCCAAAGAGTCCTTCACCTTTTAGTCCAAGTCCTTCTCCAAGTCCAGGATCACCAAGTGTTTCAGTAAGTCCTTCACCATCTCCAAAGAGTCCTTCACCTTTTAGTCCAAGTCCTTCTCCAGTTATTAATTTCAAATGGAGTCCGATCATATCACCATCACCTGAATTAAGCGGTGGTGGATTCAGGATGCCTAAATTCAAAACTCCAGCAAGAGTTAGACAAGCATACAATCCTGACTTCACAGCAAGAGCTTTAGGCATTACAATGAAAGCTACTCAGAAGAATATTCAGAGAGCAATGAACAAAAGATATACTGGATTGGAAGTAAGGGCAGGTATCGTAAGATGATTGATTACAGGGAAGCTCTAAGTCCGCAGGAAATTCAGAATTATCAAGCTCAAGGATATTCTACTCAGGATTTGCAGAACGCAGTTGATACTCAATTGCAGCAGAATCAAGTCGATACTCAGCTTATGCACTCATTCAATAATATCCAGCAGCAAACTCTGATGGATCCAAGAAATAATGCTTCTAACACAATGGTTTCTTCAGCATTAATGAATAACTTAGTTCAGTGGCAGTTAGAAGTTGATTCCATCATTGAAAGAATTGAACATATGCTTAGAGGAGATAAGCCAGTATTCAGGAATGGAAATTTGATTTGGATGCCGCCTGAAAATAAAATGAATCAAATTCTTAATGATGAAGGAGTTGCAGAAATCATAAGGCTCTTATCAGTTTACATTAACAGGAATACATTGCTTTCAAACTATCGTGAAGAAGTTATTGATCTAAAGATTTATTATTTAGGGAGAGAGCTTTCAGATCTAATCTACTGCAAATATGAAATGATTGGGATGGACACCTTAGAGAAAAGAAAATATTATCCTATGATAGTTAGAGAGGTAGTTGATCAGGTTCATTCTGCTTACCTAAGAGCATTGCATGGAATGGAAAGAGAATCACTAAGGAAAATGGTTAATGTTACTCAAACTGATGCAATGAATAACGGCATGATGAATCAGGGAATGGTTCCGATGGCTCCAGCGCGTGAGAGAGGAATGCTTAACCCAATGAGATTATTATTTGGAAAATACAAATGAAAAAATTAATATTGATCATGATGACCGCACTATTAATAGCAGAGTGTTCTGCTTTGCCTTTCACAATAGAGATTGGTGAATCAGAAACCATTGACGGAGCATGGAGCATAAACATAGTTCCAGCAGAAGAAACTTCAAGTAGTTCTGTAACTTCTGATGGAATCTGGAGTAACAATTCTAATACTGTGTTTATAAACGATACTTATCCTCAGTCAGCAAATATTTCTAACATTTATACTACAGGTGTTGATATGAATTCAAGTTACGGATTTACTTTTCCTTCAATAAGTGGTTCTGGTTGGCTATGGAATCATGCAGAGAGTTTAGACACTGGATGCTATTGGAACTCAGTGCAAGGTAGTTATGAATTCAAATACTATGGAGAAAATGAGATAGTATTCAACATGCAGGAAGGAATAATACAAGCACAAGAAATAGAAATTAGTAATGTTTCAACAGAGAGCAGGATAGCTGGAAACTTAACAGTTAATACATTAAGAGTAAATAACATAATGGGAGCAACTGGAGATAACATTGCAATTAATATTACTAACATTCAAATGCAGGGTGGAAACCTAACTATGGAGAACTCCTCAATAGATTTCAATAGAATGACATTAGGAACTCAAACAAACTACAGCATAGGATTCCCATACATTGAATCAGGAATACCCGGTTGGGAATATAGTTGGTGCTTAGGAGAAAAAGGATTCTTAAAAGATACTAATCCTGTAATGTGTTTCAGGGAAGATTCTGGAGATATTATACTCTATCCAAAAACAAATTCAAACATAATATTAAATGCTGTATTAATACATTCTGATAACACAGTATCAGGAGTAAGAAACTTATCATTAGGCCAATCAGGTGCAATACAATATTCACTAACATTAGGAGAGGATTGGTGGCTTCAATTACCAAACGCAGCACCAGATTCAGGATTATTATTTGATGCAATTAACACACAATGGAGTTGGGCTGCATTAAGTAGAAAAATATTTAATATAACTGTAGATTTAAGCAGTGCAGGAAATGAGGCTTTAGAATTTATTAATGGAAGAGCTTCTGGAACAGTAACAGCAGAAGGAGGGTTTGGAATAACTTACGACTTAATAAATCCATCACTAAGATCGGTATTCAATGTAAATACTGCACCTGGGGGTTCAGCTAATGGAATTAAATTTAATGAAAGCGACCAAACATTACATTTATATTCAAATGGATTAAATAATCTAATAGTAACAAGAACAGGAATAAATACCACAGAAATATGCTTAGATGGAAATTGCATAAGTGCATGGACAAGTGGTGGAACATCAACTCAATGGTTAAATGACACAGATGGGAATATTTATTCTAATACTACAGGGGGCTATTCAGGAAATGTTTTAATATCAGGAGGATTAAATGCAACAGCAGGAAAGCATTGGGTACTACCTAAAGACACGATACTATGGTTAGGAGAAGATAAACAAGCATTTTTATATCGTTCATCAGATAATAGCTTACAATTTGGAAATAGTGCAGGACTGTTCGTAGTCAATGCAGAAACCTTAGTCAATGCTAATCTATTAATAAAAGACGGACAAACAATAAAAACTAATTTAATTGAATCTCAAACAGAAACATCAGTAAAAATAACTGATAATTTAAGTGTTACAGGAAACATAACAGGAAATATGATTTATGGAGAAATATACAACAAATCAGATACAGGGTTCTGTATAGTAGATTTAACTGCACAAGACGTTTATCATAATATAACTAACTTAACAGGTGGTTTATTAAATGGATTTACAAACAATACAAATAATCTAACAACATTAATTGCAGGAACTTACAAAGTAGACGGACATGTAAGTATGTCAGCTGGTGGTTCAGGAGAATTTGGATTAAAACTATTCATAGGTAATGTTGGGAAGGATAATTGCTATTCTCATCATCATATAGCTACTGGAGATGCAGTAACAATGGCTGTAAACTGTTTAGTAAAATTAAATGCTGGAGATGAAATTAGTCTACAAGTAGATGACCACATAAATCCACCAAACGACCCAACAATTAAATCAGTTAATCTAAATGCGTGGAGGATAGGAAATTGAATAAAAAACTAATATTAGTAGTTTTTATGTTAATTCTACTAATCGTAATAACTTTAGTAGTTGCTGAAACATTCATAGACGATAAATCAGGAATAACCATAAAAAACTGTGAAAGTTGTTATACTAATAGCTTAATAGGTTTTGATTACGAAAAAGAACATTTCATAATTCCAAGATATGATTTTCAAGGGGATAGACTAAAAGACCCAGAAAAAATAAAGTGGATAGCGGAATACTTAAATAAGAAAACACAGAAACCAATTCCATTTCCAGTTGATACAATTAAAGATTTAAGAAAAGGAGTGATTGTAAAATGAAAAAGTTTATATCATTATTAATATTTATGATCCTTATAGGTTATGCAACATGCTTTGTTAGTGCAGTCCAAACATACAAAGCTGGTGATTCCATAGATCTCAGGGTTTTCTGCACTAACAACGGCACTTATTGTTCTGCTGGAGCAGTTTGTAATGGGTCAGTTGTTGATCCTAAAGGAATGATCCTAATGAGCAATGTCAATATGACTACTTCTGATTATGTTATTTTCAACCTAACTTTGAATAGTTCTAATTCTACAGTTAATGGTGAATATCAATTCTCAGCTTTTTGTCTTGATCAGGGAAAGGCAAAGGCAGATTCCTTTTCATTCATGATAACTCCTTCAGGCATAGAGCCAACATCGTCACAAGGATTAATGTTCATAGCTTTATTGGTAATGACTTCTTTCCTGATGTGCCTATGCCTATACTTTAGTTTTGCTTTGGATGGGAATAATCTTTATGATGTTGGAGGTAATTTCCTTAAAGTTAATTTCAACAAATACATTAAACAGGGATTATTATTTTTCTCCTATCTGTTCTTTACAATAAATATTTATTTTGCATGGCAGATTTCAAGAAACTTTTTAGTTATAAACATAGCCACAGATTTATTAAGAAGTTTCTTCATGTTTTTAGAAATAATGACACTTCCGATATTTATTGGTTTTGTCATAACTGCATTAACTAAATTCGTTTTGGATTTAAGGCTTGATAAATTAGGAAAGAGAGGATTGAAAGAGTATGGTAAGAATTAGAAATCATCAACAGCAAGTTTGGTGTGATAAGGATTTCGTTAATATCCTTCATCAAGTCAAAGCACAAAGAATCGTTAATGGGATTCAAACAAAAAACTATGGTGATATAACAAAAGAAATGATCAACTCGCCATCATTCAAAAACCTTATGGATGATTTGCTAAGGAAAAAAAGAATCAATGATATTAATATAAAAATGGATTTTAAAAGATGAAAAACAAACTAATGAAAAACAAGAAAGGAGCATTAAGCGATCTGTTCATATTCATGGTTCTCGCTTTCATATTGAGTATCATAGTTGTT
>Ga0315273_10009482_pt1 | contig 12348 bp, 11 predicted proteins | sample YL17G02_0_MG_FD_205753 | JGI IMG/M metagenome (GOLD analysis project Ga0315273, IMG submission 205753) | Sediment microbial communities from Yellowstone Lake, YNP, Wyoming, USA - YL17G02_0 | ecosystem: Environmental > Aquatic > Freshwater > Lake > Sediment | place: USA: Wyoming | collected... | reverse complement strand
TCTCAAGGCATCGCCGTGGGCTTTATTCCGCCGCCCCATACGGGGCTGGGCCACCTGTTGGATTGCGGTGGGTGTCTGCAAATGTGTTATTGCACCCCGAGGGATTGCCGGCGCGCGGAGAAGCCTCGGGCTCAGAGAGAGGCGAGAAAGCCGCCGATCACGGCGAGAATGGGCTTGAGCTGCTTTTGGATCGGGTCGGCCGCCACCCCGAAGTTCTCGAGGGCCGTCGCGCCCAGCAGGAAGAGCGATCCCTTTGGGGCGAAGATGACCGGGCACGGGTTGCTGCCCTCAAGCCCGTCGATCTCGAAGTTGCAGTATCCGAACAAAAGCGTTTCCTGCCGCCCGTCCGCGAGCACCAGTCTTCGCGTGGCAGAGGGGGCGGCGCCAATCCGATTCAGGTAGTCCTCCGGGATAAAAGAGTAGAGAGCACCGGTGTCCACCCAGAACTCTTCCTCGAAGGATAGCTCCGGCTTCTGGAGGTTGGACACCTTAATCTTCTTCTTGAACATCCCCATCGCTGGGTCTCCGCTCTCCTGGCCGCCTTTCCCTGATTCCATCTTCGCCATCCCTCATCATTCTAGCACGCGGGCTCGGGACGGTCAACAGAGTTGCCGGCGCGGGGAGCCTAGCGTATAATTCGGATTTGCGGCGAAGCCGCCGCCGGAAGGAGGACCGATATGGCCAAGAACAAGAGCCGCTCGACGACGATTCTCTCCGTCCGCCGCGACGGGCGGGTCGCCATCGGCGGCGACGGACAGGTGACGGTCGGGGCGATCGTCGTGAAGCACCAGGCGCGGAAGATCCGCCGCCTCTACAACGACAAAGTCGCCATCGGCTTCGCGGGCGCGACGGCCGATGCCTTCGCCCTGATGGAGCGGTTCGAGGCGAAGCTCAAGGACTACCAGGGCAACGTGCCCCGGGCCGCCACCGAGCTGGCGAAGGAGTGGCGGACCGACCGGGTGCTGCGGCGGCTGGAGTCGCTCCTCGCCGTCGTCGACAAGCAGCATTCCTTCCTGCTCTCCGGCGCCGGCGACGTGATCGTGCCCGACGACGGGATCATCGGGATCGGTTCGGGGGGCGCCCTCGCGACCGCGGCGGCCCGGGCGCTCCTCCGCCACAGCTCGCTCGACGCCCCGAAGATCGTCGAGGAAGCGCTCCGCATCGCCGCCGGCCTGTGCATCTACACGAACGACCAGATCTACGTGGAAGAGGTGACATAACTCGCATGAAGCACTTGACTCCTCGCGTCATCGTCGCAGAGCTGGACAAGTACATCATCGGCCAGGACGCGGCGAAGAAGGCCGTGGCCATCGCGATCCGGAATCGCTGGCGGCGCCAGCAGCTCGCGCCCGATCTGCGCGACGAGGTGACGCCGAAAAACATCATTATGATCGGCCCGACCGGCGTCGGGAAGACCGAGATCGCCCGCCGGCTCGCAGGGCTCGTCAAGGCCCCGTTCATCAAGGTCGAGGCCTCGAAGTACACCGAGGTCGGCTACGTCGGCCGCGACGTCGAGTCGATGGTCCGCGACCTGGTCGAGGTGACGATGAACGCGGTCAACGCGGAGGAGATGGAGACCGTCCAGGAGAAGGCGGCGGGGCTCGCGGAGGAGCGGCTGCTCGATCTCCTGCTGCCCGAACGGCCGACGACGAGACACCCGGCGGCCGAAGAAGAAGACGAGGACGAGCAGGAGCACGAGCACGAGCAGGAGCCCGAGGGGACTGAAGTGGCCACCGAGCGGCAGTACGCGCGGGCCCGCGAGCGGTTCCGCCGACTGCTCCGCGACAGCAAGCTCGACGACCGCCGCGTCGAGATCACCAGCCAGGAACGGTCGCAACCGACGGTCGAGATCTTCTCGAGCGCCGGCATTGAGCAGATGGGCTTCGACTTCCAGAACATGTTCGAGCGCCTCATGCCCGGCCGCCAGGTCAGCCGCGCGATGACGGTCCGCGAGGCCCGCGACCTGCTGACCCAACAGGAGGCCGAGAAACTGGTCGACCGCGAGAAGGTCCGCTCGATCGCCCTCGAACGCGCGCAGAACTCGGGGATCATCTTCATCGACGAGATCGACAAGATCACGTCGGTCGGCCCGAAGGGCGCCGGCCCCGACGTCTCGCGCGAGGGCGTCCAGCGCGACCTCCTGCCCATCGTCGAGGGCTCGACGGTCGTGACCCGCCACGGCATGGTCCGCACCGACCACATTCTCTTCATCGCGGCCGGCGCGTTCACCGTCGCCAAGCCGTCCGACCTGATCCCCGAGCTTCAGGGGCGGTTCCCCATCCGCGTCGAGCTGAGCAGCCTGAGCGCCGACGACTTTGTCCGCATCCTCACCGAGCCGCGGAACGCCCTGACGAAGCAGTACGCCGCCCTCCTCGCCACGGAAGGCATCGGGATCGAGTTCGCGCCCGACGCCGTCCGCGCCATCGCCGACATCGCCGCCGTCATCAACGCGCGCGCGCAGAACATCGGCGCCCGACGCCTCCATACGGTCATGGAGAAGCTGCTCGAAGACATCTCCTTCTACGCCCCCGACCGCCGCGGCGAGCGCATCCAGGTCGATGCGAAGATGGTCAACGAAACCCTCAAGGACATCGTCCAGGACGAGGATCTGACGCGGTACATTCTGTAGGAGGGTAGCCATGAAGGCGAAGACGCCGGGCCGGCTCTACCGCCGCATCCGGGAGATCCTGGAGTCAGCTCGATCCACCGCCGCGCGGTCGGTGAACACGACCCAGGTCGTGGCCAATTGGCTGATCGGGCGGGAGATCGTGGAGGAGGAGCAGAGGGGGCGGACCAGGGCCCTCTATGGAGACAAGCTGGTCGAGGATCTCTCCGCGCGACTGCAAGCGGAGTTCGGCTCGGGATATAGCGAGACGAATCTGAAGTTGTTCCGTTTATTCTATCAGGTTTGCCCGGGATTGCTGAGCCCATCAAAAGGTCACGCACTGCGTGACCAATCGCGGCCTCAGCCGATCGACGCCCGAAGGGGACAGGGCGACTCGCCGCCGGCAATTCGTCACACGGCGCGTGACAAATCTCGGAAAGCCGGCCTACTTCATCCCTTGGCGATTCGTCACACGGTGTGTGACGAATCTTGGAAACCAGGGGTACTTCATCCTTCGCTGGCGTGGTCCATGTACCGACATCTCATTAGGGTGGACAGGCCGGAGGCCCGCGCGTTCTACGAGATCGAAGCCATCAAGAACAACTGGTCGGCGCGGGAATTGGAGCGGCAGATCAACAGCCTGCTCTACGAACGACTCGCCCTGAGCAGGGACAAGAAGGGCCTGATGCGGCTGGCCACGAAGGGGCAGGAGATCCTGCGACCCGCCGATGTCTTCAAAGACCCGATCGTCATCGAGTTCCTGGGCCTGCCGGAGTCGCCGAGGCTCGTCGAGTCCGATCTGGACCGGGCGTTGATCGACGACCTCCAGGCGTTCCTGCTGGAGATTGGCAGGGGCTTCGCGTTCGTGGCTCGCCAGGAGCGGATCACGCTTGACGGGGACCACTTCTATATCGACCTGGTCTTCTACCACACCGTCCTGAAGTGCTACGTGCTCATCGACCTGAAGGTGGGGAAGCTGACGCACGGCGACCTCGGCCAGCTACAGCTTTACGTGAACTACTTCGACGAGGAGCGATGTACGCCGGGCGACGGCCCGACCCTCGGGCTCATCCTGTGCACCGACAAGAACGACGCGGTGGTCCGCTACACGCTCGGTCCGGACCAGAAGAAGATCTTCGCGAGCCGCTACAAGCTGCACCTGCCCACGGAGGCGGAACTCCGGGTCGAAATCCGCCGCGAACTCAAGCTGTGGCGGAGAGAGAGGCCCGGGCAATAGGCCAAGGGATTTCGGGGGCAGGCCCCTTCGCCGGCCCGAAGCGTCGGCGAGTGTCTCTCATTGCATGTTCTCAGGTGGCGGCTCGGGCTTCGCCAGGGTGCGGCGGACGACCGGGCTGCACAAGTAGCTGACGTGAAAGAGCCCCGTCGCCGCGGCGACCAACACCCCCCACCATTGGAGCCAGAGCGGCAGGGAAAGCCAAGGTTCGTGCCCGTAACCGACTCTGAACCAGGCACATCCCTCGAACAGTGCCAGGCCACACGCCCAGGCGAAGAGCACGGCTCGTCCCCAGCGCCAGTGCATGAAGATCGCGGCCGCGCCCAGGATGCCGAACAATGCCGTGAGCATCGTGCCCCTTGTGGTCTCTCCGGAGCCCTGCCAGTACGAGAACATTCGGGCGAGATCGCCTCTGGCCAACTGCCAGTGCTGTCCCACGTACATCATCCAGAAGGCCCCGAGGGCCGCGGCATAGACGGCCAGCAAGTTGAGAGTCAGCGGGAGCGGGGTCGGCGCCGATGCCAGGCGCCCATAGGGGGATCGTGCCTCCTCGGACGCACCGGCCGCTCGCCGCAGGGACCACAGGTAGGAGACGACGACCGCTGTCCAGATAGCGGGTGCCACGCGCTCGAAGCCCTCCGCATACCCGAAACCGCTGTGTCGACGGTGCTCGACGGCAAGCCCGAGAAGCCAGTTGGAGGCGTCCTTGATAAGGTAAAGAGCACACCAGGAAAGGATGAATGCCGTCAAGCCCCATCGTCGTCGTGTCATCACCCCGATGATGCCAAGGACGGCGGCGGCCGCGGACAGGGCTCCTGCCCTTGGGAACCAACGCTCGAACGTGATCCCCGGGTGGGTGAGCCCCGCGACGCGACTGGGACCGTCCACGAACACGATAGCCCACCGCGCCGCATGGATCAGAGCGAGCAGGCAGAGCGCCAGGAGCGGCAGCGGAAGCCGGCTGGGGTGGCCAATGGGCGAGTCCGGCTCGGGAGGGTTTTCCTCGGGCGTGTTGACCTCACAAGTGCGATGGTCGTCGGTGCCCATGGAGGCCCCACGAAAAGGCGTCGCCGCGAGCCACTTCAGGCTAGGGATACCTTCCTGAAGGTATTTGAACCTTGGGGAGGCATGCCCTCTTCTTTCACGCTCTCACACTCCACGCTTCTTCGGGCGAGCGAGGCGCCGCGTGATGCGAAGGACGTGAGGGCCGAGGAGCAGGGCGACGGGGAGGAGCGTGCCGAGGGCGGCCTGGGGGCCGCTGTTCCAGGGGAACCAGCCGGGCAGGCAGCCGCAGCCCTTGCCACTCCGCCGCGCGAGCTGCGCGGCGGCGAGGCCCTGGCGCGCGGAGGTCATGTCCGGGTTCAACTCGACGGCGCGCTGGAACGATTCGGCGGCCTCGTCGAATTGCTTCTCCGTCAGTTGGATCTGGCCGCGGTAGTAGTAGGCCGGGGCGAAGCGCCGGTCGAGCGCGACGGCGCGGTCCAGGCTGCCCAGAGCGTCCTTCACCTTCTTCTGCCCGTAGAGGGCGAGGGCGAGATTGGCGAGGGTCTCGGGAGAATCGGCCTTGATGGTGAGCGCCTTACGAAACGTCGCTTCGGCCTTGGCGTACTCCTGGGGCACGAGGAGGAGCAGGCCGAGATGGTTGAGGGCTTCGACGTTCTCGGGCTCGAGTTCGAGGATGCGCTCGAAGTCGCGCCGCGCGGCCGCGAAGTTCGTCTGCTCGAAGTAGTAGACCGCGAGGGTCATGAGGGCGTGGACGTGGCTGGGGTCGAGTTCGACGGCCTTCTCGAGGTGCTCGACGGCGGCCCGCGGCCCGCCGAGCCGGTCGAGGAGCTGCGCCAGTTCGACGTAGGGCGCCGCGCTCCGGGTGCCGGCGGCAATCGCCTTGCGAAACTCCTGTTCGGCCTCCGCCCACTTCTGCTGGCGGCGGAGGACGAGTCCCTTGTTCGTGTGGGGCGCGGCGTAGGTGGGCAGGATGGCGATGGCGCGGTCGAACTCCTCGCAGGCGCGGTCTAGCTGGTCTGCCCGGGCGAGGGCGGCGCCGAGTTGATTGTGGATGAGGGCGGAGCCGGGGTCGTGCTGGAGCGCCAGCTCGTAGAGGCGCACCTGCTCGGCGGGGGTGCGGCCGCAATCGCCCTGCCAGAGTGCTACCGCCGCGGCCTCGTTGGCCACCAGCGGCTTTCCGCCCCGTTCGCGGTCCGCCGGCGAAAGCGGCAGTTGCATCAGCTCCGCCAGCCCGAGGGCCAGGCGGCCCGGCAGCTCATGGTCGGGCGCGTGGACGGCGGTTCGCTGCGAGGCGCCGGTCCCGACGTCCACCAGCTCGGCCTCCGCCGAGCCTTTTTCGGGCGCCGTCACGATGGCCACGAACTGCGCCCGCAGGAGCTTGCCCGCTTCCGCTACCTTCGCGGCCGCGGCCCCCGGCCCGGACGGGACGAGCCGCTGAGCGACCTCGACATTGCCGGGCAGGATGCGGTCGATCTCGCAGAGTCGAGCCAGCACGGCGCGCGCGACCCCCACCGCGTGCCAGTCCGCCCCCGGGCGCGCGACGACGGCGACACGGATCCGATCCTGTTCGCGAGCCAACAGGTGAGTCGAAGCGAGTGTCGCCATGAGAAGGGCCAGGGTTGCCCACAGGCATTGCGGATTGCGGATTGCGGGTTGGGGATTCGAGGAGAGAGCGGAGGCCGTGTGGACAGACATGCAGCGGGTCCTGATCATGAAATCCGGTAACTGCTCAGCCGAATGAAGCGGCGGTCGTGGCCGCAAAGTCAACCTCACAGCCGAGGCGGCTGTGAGGCACGCTCAAGCAAGAGCTTGAGCGTGGCACCCCCGGGGAATGCGGAAAGCTCTGGGTGCCACGCCCAAGTTCTTACTTGGGCGTGTCTTGGCGGCCACCCCGTGGCCGCCTTTTCAATCGGCTGAGCTGTTACGAAATCCGAAATCGCTACGGCCCGACGGGGCCGGCGATGGCCAGCGAGTAGCGCTCCGCCGTGAGGTGGCTCTGCGCGGCGCGCTGGATCGCATCCCGGGTGACCGAGCGGATGATGTCAGGATAGCGCGCGATGTAGTCGGCGCCGAGGCCGTACAGCTCGATGGAGTTCAGGGCGCCGGCCAGGCCGTCGTTGGTCTCGATCCGAAGGGGCAGGACTCCGACGAGGTAGCTCTGAACGTCGGCGATCTCCTGGTCGGTGACGGGCTGGTCCTGCATGCGGCGGATCTCGTCGAGGGCACTGGCGATGGCGCGTTCGGCGTTGGCGGGGTTGACGCCCGCGCGGATGCCCCAAAGGCCGTCGCCGAAGCCCTCGCGCATCCGGGCGAAGGCGTAGTAGGCGAGGCCCTGGCGGTCGCGGACATTGTCGCCGAGCCGCCCCATGAGAGCCATGCCGCCGAGGATGAGCGTGGCCTGGTCGAGGGCGTAGTAATTTGGGTGCGTCCGGGGGATGCCCTTGAAGCCGAGAGCGATGTCGACCTGAGTCTTGTCGGGGACGGGGACCGCGCGGCGCTGGGCCTGGTCGGGGTGGCAGGCGGCGAGATCGAGGCTCGGCAGGGCCTCGGCGGGGCGCGGCCAATCGCCCAGCCGCTCGGCGAGGCCGTCGAGAGCCTGGGCTGCCGGGACGTTGCCGACGAGGGTCATGAGCAGGGCGTCGGGGCGAAACAGCCGCGCGTGGCAGGCCACCAGGTCGTCGCGTCGGGCCGACTCGATGACGGGCCGGTAGCCGTGGGTTGGGTGCCGAAGCGGATGGCCGACGGGGTAGACGAGATGGCCCAGCTCGCGCTCGGCGACGGAGCGGGTGTCGGTTTCGAGTTGATCGAGGTGGGTGAGGAGTTCGCCGCGGGCGCGATCGAGTTCGGCGTCGGGGAAGCTCGCCTCGCGGAGCATCTCGATGAGGAGGTCGGCAACCGTGGGCCAGTCGCGGCTGAGGCACTTGGCATAGAAGCCGATGGCGTGGGTGCCGCACCCGATCGACAGCACAGCGCCCAGCGAGTCGACCCGCTCGTAGATCTGCTCATAGGTAAGCCGCGCGGTGGCCCGGTCCGCAACGTTGGAGGACAGGAGGGTCAGCCCCTCGAGGCCGGCGGGGTCGCACGTCGCGCCGCCGAGCAGCAGGCCGGAGACCACCGTGGTCTCGCTGGTGGGGTTCTCCAGGGCTTGGAGCCGCGCGCCGTTGGGCAGGGTGCGGCGAACGACGTCGGCGATCTTCGATTTTGGATTTTCGATTTTCGATGGCCCTCGGAAGACGTGATGCGTAACCTCCCTCCCGAAGGTTTCACACCTTCGGGAGGGTATGTCGAGGAATCTTCGGAATACCCTCCCGAAGGGCTGAACCCTTCGGGAGGAAAAGCAGCGCGCGGCACGCATCACGTTTGCGCCGGGATGAACCGCCCGATCGTTCGGTTGGACTCCGTGAAGTAAGTCGCCGCGACGCGCTGCACGTCGTCCCGCGTCACAGCGTCAATGCGGTCGAGGAAGGTCTCGAGGGTTCGGTGGCTGTCGAGGGCCTCGACGGTGCCCGCAATCCCGCCGATGGTGGTGATGCCGTCCCACGAGTAGGCGAAGGAGGCGCGGGTTTGGGTTCGAGCCTTCTCCATTTCCTCGGCGCTGGGCGGCTCGCGGCGGAGGCGGTCGATTTCGCCCAGGAGCGCCGCTTCCACGCGGTCGGGCTCCACGCCTTTGCGGACGGTGGCCCCGACCTCGAAGAGCGACGGGTCGATGCTGGCGGAGGCGCCCCCGTAGGCGTCGGAGGCCAGCTCGCTGCGGACGAGGGCGCGGTGGAGCCGCGAGGTGGCGCCGCCGACGGAGCCGCCCATGCCCAGGCCGCCCGCGCCGCCGAGGACAGCGGCGGCGACCTGGAGCGGGTACGCGTCGGCGTGGAGCCACGCAGGCGTATGGTACGCCGCCCGAACCAGGGCCGCGCCGCCGTGGAGACGCAACGTGACGCGGCGTTCGGTGAGTTGGGGCGGCTCGACGGAGCGGACCGCCGCCGGCTGGCCCGCGCCCGAGATCGGACCGTACAACTCCCCGATGCGGTCGAGGAGACGCGGGCGGTCGATGTGCCCGACGACCACGAGGAAGGCGTTGTTCGGCGTGTAATGGGTCCTGTAGTAGTGGTACAGGTCTTCGCGGGTCATCGAGCGCAGGTCGTCCTTGAACCCCAGCACGCTCCAGCGGTACGGGTGCTCGCGGAAGGCGGTGGCTTCGAGTTCCTCGCCGAGGAGGAAGGCCGGGTGATTTTCGGCTCCCTCGCGCTCCGAGAGGATGACCGTCCGCTCGGACTCGACTTCGGCCGGGTCGAAGCGCGCGTGGGCCATGCGGTCGGCTTCGATGCGCAGTCCGAGGTCCATGGCCTCGGACGGCAGCGTCTCGTAGTAGGCCGTGTAGTCGTGGGAGGTGAAACCGTTATTGACGCCGCCGTGCTTGGCGACCTGCTTGAAGATTTCGCCCTTGCCGAACTCGCGCCCGCCCTTGAAGAGCATGTGCTCGACCCAGTGCGAGGCGCCGGTGATGCCGCGGTGCTCGTTGCGCGACCCGACGCGGTACCAGGCCCAGACGGAAACGACAGGAGCTGTGTGCCGCTCGATCGTGAGGACCTTGAGGCCGTTGGGGAGAACGGCCTCTTCGATGCCGAGGTTCATGGGGTGGGAGCCTTCCTGGGGGTATCGGCAGCCTTGGCGGGGGACTTTCCGCCCTTCTCGTCGGCCTTCGCCGGGCGATCCTCGGGCCGGAGGAACTTGCGGACGTCGGAGTGCCACGTGAGTTTGTCCCGGTTCGCGGCGAGCCACTGCCGCCACTTGGCGACGGTGGCCTCGCGCATCGGCACCGGCCCCTTGGCGTCGAAGCCGATGTACTCCTTGACGCCCTTGGTGATGAGCTTGAACGCAGCCTCCCGAACCTTCTCATTGTCGCTCTCCATCCCCTGGATGAAGAACTCCAGCGCCTCGACGGGCGGATTCGGGACGACGGTGACACAGCGAAGGGCGGCCTCCTTGACGCGAGCGTCCGGGTTGGTCTTGTACATCTCGCGGAGGAAGTCGAGCTGGCCCTTGTCCTTCATCTTGACCGTCGTGTGGATGGCATCGCAGCGGACGAGCGGGTCGGGAGCGCTGAGAAGCTGCTGCACCAGCGGCTCGTAGGCCTTGGCTTTGGCGGTGTCCTTCTCGAACTGGGTCCGCACATATTCGAGAGCATAGCTGCGCAGCTCGGAGCCGCCGCTGGCCAGGGTTTTGCGCATCGCATCGTCGAACTTGGGGCAGCCGTCCTCCATCATCAGGCGGAGCGCCCAGCGGCCCACCTCGGGCGACTTGTCGGTCAGGGCCTCCTCGACCGCGGGCCAGATATCCTTGCCTTTCTTCCCGTAGTGGCGGAGGTGGTAGACGGCGGTGCTGCGGACGAAGTCGTCGGAATCGTTCTTCAGGACGTCGAGGACTGGGGCGTAGCCCTCGTCGGGAGCGAGCCGGCACACGGCGGCGACGGCCCACCAGCGCGCCTGGGGCCGCCGGTCTTTGAGGGCTTCCAGGAGCTTGGGCACGGCGGGCGCCCCGATCTGGACGAGCTGCTCGAAGGCGGGCATGCTGCCGTACTGGGTCTCGCCCAGCTCCTTGCAGAGCTTGGCGATCCGCGCGGCCTGATCCGCCTCCTTGGGCGGCTCGCCGGCCATGGCCGCCATAGCCGCCGCCCCCAGCCACACCGTAGCGAGTCGTCTCATCCGGATAGCTCCTTCTGGACGCCCTTCCAAGCGCTCCCATTATAGCAATGCGCCCCGACACGATGCAATTCTGCCCTGCTCGTGCTCGTGCTCCTGCTCGTGCTCGTCCTTTCCGAATGACGTGCTGAAGGAAGAAACCGAGCACGAGCAGGAGCAGGAGCACGAGCAAGGCAGACCAAGAGAGCGCGGAACCCCAAGTGCACAAACCAGACCCATTGGGATTCCCCACAGTCCCTGTGGGAAATCCCCACGCGGCTCCCGCACCCGCTCACAGGAGCAGGAGTCCGCAGTGCGGGAGCCACGCCTAAGCGATGGTGTCTTGACACCTTACACCGTAACTGATATCTAGTGGAATCGTGCGTGGGGGCTAGGCGGTCCTGGCACGGCGATTGCACTACCTCTCCCACGGTGGCGGGGCTTGGCTCTGCCTGTTCCAGAGATCGACGGCCTCGCCAGGTCGGCGAGGCCCGGGGAATCGGAAAAGGAGATTCGGCCATGAGGCGAGCACTGGCAGTGTGGCTCCTGGGGCTGGGCATGGCGTTCAGCGGCTTGGCCTGGGCGGAAGAGGGCGCCCCGGCCGGCGGCGACCAGCCCAAGCGTCCGTTCCGCGACCGCATTGGCAAGGGCCTCGATGCCAAGGGCGAGGGCCGCCCGGACGGCATGAAGCCCGGTGGCCCCGGCGCCGGAGGACCGCTCGGGCTCGTCGCCAACGACGCCCCGGCGGTCAAGGAGGAGATGAAGAACCACCTCGAGGCCATGAAGTTGCTCCTCGAGGAAGTCAAGACCCTCGCCCAGCAGATTCGCCAGGAAGCAATGGAGTTGCGCAAGGCGGGCGGCGAGAAGCCTCCGGCCGGCGACATCGCGAAGACGCACTCCGCACAGGCCGAGCAGATCGCGGGCAAGCTCGCCGGTCTCTTGGCCGCGCACCACGCGAAGCTCGCGAAGATCTACGGAGAACCAGCAGGCGACATGATCAAGAAGATGGGCGAGGACATCCTCAAGCGCCTGGCCGAGCGGCGCGGCGGCCCTGACGGCCAGGGACCGCCCAATGGCCAGGGCCGGCCCGGCGGCCAGGGACGCCGCTTGCGAGGCGATGGCCCGGCGGGCGGCGGACCCGCCGGCGGCGCAGCCCCCAAGGCAGCCCCCGAGAACTTCTGACGGTTCGGCACTCACCAGGAACGGCGGCTGTGGGTCCCTCAGCCGCCGTTTCCATGCCATCCGATGCGGTCGGCCCAGGGGCGGTTGCCCGCCACGCCGCCGTGTGCTAGCATGGGAACGGGGGAGGCCCCGGGGCAGGCAGTGAGGATTCCTATGCGACGCGCAGCTTGGCGGACACCGCTTGGGTTGCTGGGGGCGCTGGTCCTGTCCACCGCGGGATGCGGGCTCCTCTACTACGGGGCGGAACCCGCGCCCGAAGGCGAGATCACCGTCGAGCAGGCCCCGCCGCCGTCGCGGGCGGAAGTGGCGCCGCCGTGTCCCAGCCCCGCGCACGTCTGGTGCCCGGGCCACTGGTTCTGGCACCACGGCCGCCACGAGTGGCAACGGGGGCGCTGGGAGGTCCCGCCGCGGCGCTCCGCCGTCTGGGCCGCACCCACCTGGGACCGGGTCGAGCACGGCTGGCACTACACGCCAGGCCACTGGCAGTAGCCGGCACGCCCCCGGGCTGGTTCCCTCCCATTGCGCCAGACTCGGGGAGCTTCCAGGGCTGCGGAATCTGAATTTGTCGCGCTGCCGGCGGGGGATGGGGGGGGTGGCCGGAGGCGTGAGGATTCGGCCTTGTGGGGGCAGATAGCCCAGAGGAGGCA
>Ga0315273_10009481_pt1 | contig 12349 bp, 6 predicted proteins | sample YL17G02_0_MG_FD_205753 | JGI IMG/M metagenome (GOLD analysis project Ga0315273, IMG submission 205753) | Sediment microbial communities from Yellowstone Lake, YNP, Wyoming, USA - YL17G02_0 | ecosystem: Environmental > Aquatic > Freshwater > Lake > Sediment | place: USA: Wyoming | collected... | reverse complement strand
CATCGCCTCCATCGACACCAAGGCCCGCCTGATCAAGACCAGCCCGCCCTACGGCAATTACGGTTTCCGGGCCGGCGGCGACGGTGGACGGTTCTTTTTCCTCAACATCCTCGAAGAGTTGGACACGTCCGGCGAATGGTCCCTCGATCGCAAGACGGGGATCCTGTATTTCTGGCCGCCCGAAGCAATGGAAAAGGCATCCGTCATGGTCTCGATCGTCCAGACGCCGTTGATTTACATCAAGGACGCATCCCATATCGAAATCTGCAGCCTGACGATCGAGTGCGGCCGTGCCGGCGGCATCCAGATCGACGGCGGCTCCGACAATCGAATTGTCAACTGTATAATCCGCAATGTCGGTAATTGCGGTATTTCAATCGATGGCGGATCGAATCATGGCGTACAGGATTGTATCATCAGCGAAACCGGAGACGGGGGTATCTCGCTATCGGGCGGAGACCGCAAAACAATCTCACCCGCCGGCCACTTCGCCCGCAACAACCACATCCACCACATCGCCCGATGGTCGCGCTGCTACGCCCCGGCCATCGCCATGTCGGGCGTCGGAATCGTCGCGGCCAACAATCTCATCCACGACCATCCCCACTGTGCGATCCTCTTTGCCGGCAATGAGCATCTCATCGAGAAGAATGAAATCCATCACGTCTGCCTTGAGACTGGCGATGTCGGCGCCATCTACACCGGCAGGGATTATACCTATCGCGGCAACATCATCCGCCACAACTTCATCCATCACACCGGCGGCGTCGGCATGGGCTCCATGGGGATCTATATGGACGACTGCGTCAGCGGCACGCAGATCTACGGCAACATTCTCTGGGGCCTTCATCGCGCGGTCTTTCTCGGAGGCGGGCGAGACTTCACCGTCCAGAACAATATCTTCGTCAACTGCGACCCGGCCGTCGAACTGGACGGACGTGGACTCAGCAAATCACCCGTTTGGCACAACATGGTCTATCAGACCATGAAACAGCGGCTTGAAGAGATGAACCACAAACAGCCGCCGTATAGCACACGTTATGCGGAATTGGCGGCCCTTGATGCGTTTTATGCGGTTGATGACGGGGTACCGCCGGGGAATATTCTCGTGGCCAATAATATCTGCGTAGGCAGCGCCTTGTTGAAAATCACCTGGGGAGCCAATGACAAGATGGTCGACCTCCGCGACAACATCGAGAATATCGATCCCGGTTTCGCTAATCCCGATGCCGGCGATTTCCGGCTCAAAAGCGATTCGCCCGTATTCGAAAAGGGATTCAAGGCCATTCCCATAGAGACCATCGGCCGTATCGTGAAGAAATGACCTTTCTACCCCGTCATCAAAACAAAACCCCCTTGTCACCGTGAGGATGACAAGGGGTCAGGAAGCTAGGGAACTATGATTTGAACATAGACTAAATGATCCAGAGTCATTTGTGCTACCATTACACTATTCCCCAGTGTAGAAGCAATGCTCCGGAGACATTGTAGTATATCGGTTATAGGTTAGGGCTGGTGGTATCTCATCAGCGTGCTTGATGACTTCGGCAGAAGGATACTGGCCTGGCAACTCCAGCCATGTATGGACGCCAAGGCTTTTAGTGATGTCATTGAGTTGGCCTGTGAAGCAACAGGCGTAAAGAATGTTCCAGTGGAATATAAAACACATTTGCTCAGTGACAACGGTCCAGCATTGGTATCTAAGGAGTTTGCTGATTATCTCGAAGCAAAGGGGCTCGGTCATATACTGGCATCGCCATATCATCCCCAGACCAATGGCAAGATTGAACGGTATCAACGGTCGGTCAAAGAACAGGTATATTTGCACGTATGGGAATCTCCAGAAGAGCTTGAAAAAGAAACTGCCAGACTAGTTGCATGATACAACGGGCAACGGTATCATGAAGCCATAGGCAATGTCACCCCTGATGATGTCTACTTCGGCAGACGGGAAAAAATACTTGCGCGACGGGCACAATTGAAAGCACAAACCATTGAGAAACGTAAGGAGTTTAACTGTAAATTAACTGAAACCAGTGAGTCAAAACCGTCAACCAAATCTACCTTTTAAACTGTCTCATTTATGCTGACGACGTACATTCCTGATCTAGTGTGAGAGCAATGCGGCGACATTCCGCGATAGAGAAAGGATACCCGATGAGTAGATCAATGTGCCTGTTTACCTGTGTGGTAGTGTGCCTGTCGTTCATAATGGCTTCAGCCTGCGCTGCAGACACGCTGAAGCCTTTCGATGTCGAACTGCTAGGCGACAAGGCGAGCGTAAGGCTCGTTATATCAGGCATCGCCGGCTTGACAGCTGATGGTCCCGGGGGAAAACCCGGGTTCGCTATCAGTGGCGGCCAGTATGGGCTGCGGATTGCCGAGCCGGTTTTTGTAGGCCCGGAAACAACCGTCACCTGGTGGTGGAAGAAGCCGGAGGGTAAGATCTGCGTGCTCCAACTGACGCTGCAAAACCCGCAGACCGGCGCGATGAGATATTTAGGATACGGTGCAGGCTCTATTTCGGAGTCGGTATCTTCCGATCCTACCGTCGAGATATTCGTATCGGACGCGATTCCCACAGAGTGGACGAACGTGAAGCGGAACCTGCTGGCTGATATCAGGAATGTTCTTGGTTGGGATTCAGCGAAAATCGCCGAGGTCTACTTCAGCCCGTGGGATGACAAACCCGCCCAGTACGCTCAGGCCAATATCAACAACGCATTGTCTGCGGATGCGGCACGTAACAATGATTCGGCATTGCTGGAGTCAATCGGCAAGGGCAAGTATACTCCGTCAAGACTGAAGAAGACCGGGGAACAGCGAGAGTTGAAGTATGATACTAGTTTCGAGGAGACGGCCCCGGGGCGCAACAGCGCGGTGAACGAATGGAGCGCGTTCGGCTGGCCCGGCAACCAGGCCTTCAACAACATTGGCCGCGACCTGCGGGTGCGCTATCCGGCATACGATATGGTCTTCCGGCTTTATGATGGCGACAAAGAAATAGCCCCCGACCAACTCGACAGTTTCCGACTGGGGCTGGTACGAGGAAACCTGCCGGGCATTTGTGCCTGGTGGGAGCATGAAGGACTGAAGTATAGGGTCTCTGTGATGGCTGTTGGCTATGGCGATCAGGGAGCGTACGATCTCTACAAGGTAGAGGTGAGTAACCCGACCGGCGAGACCGAAGAGAGTAAGCTGGCTGTCGGCCTGGACGGTCCGCCGGATATGCGGCTTGACGGTGACCTGATAACTGGCCTCAACGGAGCATTCTTTGCGCTGATTGATAGGCCTGAGAACACGAACCTGATCACAAGGGATTGGGGACTGTGCGACAAACGCGCCAAGTCCTACAACACGGGTGCCGGACCAGGACAGACGGAAGAGGCGATTGCCACCACCCGTATCGGGATGGACGGCCCTCCGGTCATCTACAGGGTGAAGGTTGATAAGAGTCTGAACTACACGGTCTATCTCGCTGCTTCGCCTCACATCAGCCGCCTGCTGCAGTATCCCAAGAAATCCGGAGACCTCGTGTACCAGTACGAAGTAGAGGGCTGCGCTCTGCAGACCCTAGACTGGATTGATTACATAGGCAAGAAGGCGCAGCCTCTGTGCGTAGGTTTTACGGGCGCGCACGACGCCGATGGGGACGGCTATATCCAGGTCTCGGTGGGCACAGCTCCCAATTCCTGCTTTAAGCACACCCGCCTGAGCGTGATATACGTATTCCCTGATGACGTGAAGGTCGGCGATGTGTCCGAAGTCTACAGCGGCTCGATGAACGGCCAGTGTATTCAGCACGTAGATGTCGGCGCGACTCCTGAGGTCGGCTGGGGCAACCAGGTGTACGACATGACCGATGTGGGGTTGTGCAGGTTTAACGCCTTCTACGGCGGCAAGCTGAACGCAGGAGAGAGCAAGACCTACTGGTTGAAGGTCCCACCAATCCACCGGCGAGAACCGGTGAGCATGGGTTCTTACTCACATGCATTCCTGAATGTACTGCCTGATGAAGCGGTTCCACCGTTCGGCCCCGACCAGATCGCGAGGCTGCGCACGACGGATCCTGTGAAAGACTGGGACCGCGTGGTAGATTATTGGGGCAAGTTTTACGCCCGGATGGCACAGATAGACACCCCGGACTCCGTGCTGAAGGACATCTACTACTCGCGGCTCTCCACACGGCATATACTTGACGTGAAAATCGCGGACAAGATGTGGTGGAATGCCTGCAGTCCATGGTTCTACTACGACTTCGCCTACAGGGATCAGGCCTATGTCGTCCATGCCTACGACATGGCCGGTCTTCACGACCTGGCTCAACGGCTGTTGGAGGTGTATTGCATGGATCTCAAGGATGTACCGAAGGGGCCGATCAGCTTTGCCGAGGTTCCGCTGCAGTTGGGTATGGAGCCTGACGGCCTATGGCACACCCGCCCCGGGCAGTTCGATACCCAGGGCCAGAACCTCTGGTGCCTGGCCGAGCACTACAAGCTGTCCGGTGACAGGCCGTGGTTAGAGAAGACCGCGTATCCTTATATCAAGCGAGGGGCCATGTGGATAGTTAACTCCCGCCGAAAGCATATGGCGGAAGTGAAAGACACAAATGACCCGCGATACGGACTGATTGAACCCGGCGCAATGGAAGTGGCGGCTGTCACCAAAGGCATGCATATGTACTACATGGATGCCTGGGCCATCCTGGGACTTCAGGAAGCAGCCGACGCGGCGGAATCGCTTGGCCTCAAGGAGGATCAGAAGCTCTTCGCGGGCGAAGCGGCGGATATGAAGGTTTGCCTGCACAAATCCTGCGAGAAGACTTTCAGGCGTAGCGGTCTGTACCGAGGCTCTCTGTGGTATGGAGCGGAAGAAGATGGCGATGGAATGTATGGAATGTGGGGTCATACCCCGCTGGTTTGGCCGACCAGGGCGCTCAATCCCCACGATCCGATGCTCACGGCTACCTGGCGCAACATAGAGCGCACCTCCGACGAGAACGGCGGAGGGATATTCAGTGAGGGCCCCGGCAGCTGCTGGCCGTATATTGGGGTTGACTGGGCCATCAGCTACATCCTGCGCGGAGAGCCGGAGAAGACTCTGGATTACTTCTGTGCCTTCACCGATACCGCGGGTTTGACCTACAGTTGGGGCGAGGCTTACGAAAACGGCAGGAACTACAGCATGGGCGACCAGCCGCATTTCTGGGCCGACGCGCAGTGGGTAAGCCTCTACCGGCATCTATTCGTATTTGAGGATGGCGGGACGCTGATGCTGACTCCAGCGACCATGCGCCGCTGGCAGCAGTGCGGCAAGGGGATTGTCATCAAGAACCTCCCGACGCAGTTCGGTGATTTGGACCTGTCGGTAAAGCCGAATCCAAGCGGCAGCGCGATACATTACAGTTTCAAATTGACTCCAAAGGGCGACCAGGCAGCCCGCACGCTGGATAAGATTGTAATCGGCGCGCGGACCCCGCAAGGGCACTCATTGACCGGTGTGCGCCTGAACGGAAAACCACTGCACAGCTTCACCGCGGACACGGTTGTCGTCCCGAATCCGCTGCGCAACACCACTTACCGGTTGGAACTCACCTGTGGAGGGCGACAGTGACGTCTCTTCTTTGGCGGGTAGAACAGCTTGAGCGAGGAATCCTCTGGCTCAGTGCGTTTGCGCGGGTGGCTTGAGGAATCCCTGATGCTGCAGCCAGGTGGCACACGCCTGCGTCCACGTGGAGCACGGATGGTCACTCGGGCGGACGCCAAAGTCATGGGCGGCCGTCGCGTAGATGTGCAGCTCCGCCGGGACGCTGGCTTTCTTCAGCGCAAGATACATCAACACACTGTGCTCCGGCGGGCTGATGATATCGTCCCCGCCATGGGCAAGGAAGATCGGAGGCGTTCCGGCCGGGATACGCAGGCCGGGAGCGATCTGGTCTTTGTCCTTCGCCTTCAGGTAGCCCGAATAGACTCCAATGGCGAAGTCAGGCCGGCAACTGACTGTGTCCACATCGTCGATAGGCTCGTAGGCTCGCTGATCGAAGCTCGTTGCTGTCGCAATAGCCAGATGGCCGCCGGCCGAGAAACCCATGATGCCGATTTGCTGCGGCTGAATGCCCCACTCGTCTGCCTTGCTCCGCACCAAGCTGACGGCTCGCTGCGCATCCTGGAGCGGGCGCCGGGCTGGCTCGCCCTTGACCTCATCGGGCCGTCGCGGCACACGGTACTTGAGGATGATGCCGGTGGCGCCAATTGAGTTCAACCAGGCGGCCACTTCCTCACCTTCCAGTTGCCAGTAGAGATCCCAGTAGCCGCCCCCGGGGCAGATCAGCACCGCAGTCCCGGTGTCCTTCTCCTTCGCCAGCCGATAGATCGTTAGGGTCGGTTTGGTGACGTTGGTCACCAGCCTCGTCGGCTCGGTGACCTCGACCTGCTTGTGGTCCAGCTTCGGCGACATGCGGACCATTTCTGCGTCGATATTACCGCTTTCGTCCGGAGCCGTGCCCGGCCAAACCTCGACGACCAGCGGCTTGTCAGCCCCAACCGTAGGCCAAGCCGCGCACATCGATATGACCAGAGAAACCATCCATGTGAATCGCATGACTGAATAATCCTCCTTTCCTTGCATTGCTCGATCTCTTCGCAGTTTGCCCTGTGCTACAGCCGCAACCAGGTTATCGCGTTCTGCGAGCGGATTTTTTCCTTGTCGGCCTCACTCGCGTCCAATACTTCCAGCTTCACCAATGCGGGGTCCGGATAGTTGAAGGGCATCCCGGTCCCGAACATCACACGCTCGGCCCCCAGATTCGTTATGAGCTGCCCAAGCTCGTTCGCCAGCACAGCGCTCAAGCGGGACAGCTCGATGGCATAATTGGACGGCAGACCATTGTCCTTCCGCCCGAGCGGGCACCCTGTGTAGCCGATGCCGTTCAGCAAAATAAAGCGTGCTCTTGGGTGAGCTTTCACCAACTCGACAGTTTCCTCCAGCGGCACGTCGGGGACGTTCAGCAGCCAGCTCCGCTGGCGGTTGTCCTCCACGCGGATGGGAATGGAGATGACCATGCCTCGCTCGGTCGTGGCGTCCACGAGCTCCCGGGAGCATGGGCTGGAGAGCTGATAGTTGTGCCACTTGGGATAGAGGCGCAGGCCCGTCATGCCGAACTCCTCGTGGCAGATTTGCAGATCATCCTGCCAGCCGGCGTAGAACGGATTGATGACGGCAAATGGAATCAGACGGTCACTATGACCACGGACCTCCTCCGCCACCTCCTCATTGCCGGCCTGCGTGTTGCGGTAGGTGATGGCGCCGGCACTGGAGACGACCGCCCTGTCAATCTTTTTGGCGTCCATCAGAGCGAGCAGCGCCGCGGCCGTGTTGTGCCGCAGCCGGCGGAACGCAAAATGGCCGAGATAAGCATTCACGTCAACGATCATGATTTCCGCCTCCGCAAGAGCCTCATCATGTTCCCGCCCAGGATCTTCTCCTTGTCCTGTGTGCTCAAGTTTGCCCCGCGAATCTTGCCCACCCCTGCCGTCATGGACGAGTCGCAGCCGAACACGAGCCGATCCACGCCCACCACGGCCGCCGCCGTGTCCACCATGCCCTCATCCGTTACGCTGCCGCTGGTGTCGAGCAAGACGTTCGGCGCGTGGCGCAGGGCCTTAATCGTCCACTCCCAATCACCCCCGCCGGAGATGTGCGCGCAGATGAGCATGGCTTCTGGGTAGCGGCGAGCCAGTTCCGCCAGGTGTCCGCCGTCGGACATATGCGGCTGGTCCTCCACGAAGTAGTGGGAGTGCGACGCGTGGTGCAGGATCGGTACGCCCAGCTCAATCGCCAGCTCCACGATGGGAAAGACCACCGGCTCCGTGCAGGTGTACTCGTTGTAGAGCTTGATGCCAATAAACTCACGTTCTTCTACGCAGCGGCGGATTTCCTCCAACGCCTCCCGGCCGTAGCCGGGATTGACGTAGCAGTAGCCGAGCACCCGGCCGGGGAACCGGCGCATCCCGTCGGCTGTCCACTGGTTGCATTCCCGAAAGCCGTCGAGGGTCGCCGGCCAGTGAGGTGTGAGGGTCGAGCAGCACAGTTGGTCGATCCCCAGCTTGTCCGCTGCCTCGATGAGCTTGCGGTCGTCCGCCTCCCAGGTCGAGCGGCTGTGATGATTCAGGTGAGCATGGCAGTCGATAACCTTGCCTTTAGGCTGTGGACCACTCGACATAACGGGCGCAGATTGCCCGACGGCCACACCGCGGGCCGAGGGCAGCGCTATCCCTCCCAGCACCACGGCAGCCGAGCTTCTCAGAAGCATCCGTCGTGACACACGCACCTGAGATTGGGGTGAATCCAAGGTTGTCTGAAGAATGGTCATCTGTCTGAGCCTCCTTCCTCCGGCACTCATGAGCTTGGCCAGGGCAAGATCTCGATTCGCTCAAAGACCTGGAGTTCCGATAGTCCCATGCTTCTGCTCTCCAACAGCGTACAGGTGAAACGTACGTACCGACCAGTCAGCGGCTTCGTAAAGACGAGCGGGAATGAGTACGCCAGACGACCGCAAGCCGGCAGGTCCGCATAGACCGGACTGTCGTCGTGCTCCCAAGGCTCGTAGTCGGCGGGAGGATTCCACAGGTCATCGTGCCGGATCGTGCCGCCAGCTTGCCACTGCCGGCCATCCTCTGAGACAGCGACCTCGACGGATGCCGGATGGCAGAAGTGGGCGTCAGGCTGGTGTGTGCTCACGCGCACACCGGCAATCCGGGCCGGGTTCCCCAGATCAATCACGAAGGTCACCGGCTCGCCAGCGTCCCAGAAGGCGGTGGCGGCCTGGACTGACTTGTCTCGCACGTAGTCCGTCGGGGCGATAATGATGCCATTGGTCAACTCCTGGCCGTCGCTGTCAGAATTGCCCGACTGTGAGCTCGATCTCCGACTTGCCATATAGGGTTTGCCTTGGGCGAGCTCCTTGCCCCAACGGTACGTGATCTTCGTGTGCTCCCAGCCAGGCCCGACGTCGATACTGTCAGAGTATCCGTAGTGCCTGGCGCTGCCGCCATAGCCTTGCAGGCACATCCGCACCCAGTGCATCGTTGGGTCGCGCCGGCCCGCCGCGTTGATCGTGTACCGGTGGGGCACAGAACGAACCAACTCCGTGTGTGAGCGGACGATATCGCCTTCCAGGCGGTGCTCTGTCCAGTGGTACGTTACTTCGACAGACTGCCACGTCGTGTCTCGCGGCTTGTGGCATATGCACATCAACAGGTCCTGAATCCCTGGCATGTTATAGGTGGCTGCTCCGCTCTTGCAGAAGAACACGCCACGAAAGTACGCCTGCTGCGTACCAGTTGGAGCATCCCGAAAGCTTTGCAGAACCTGCTCATCGAACGGGAAGTCACCATCGTCATTCAGGTGGAATTGCTCAAATCTCGATCCGTCCCAGGAGCGGCGAAGGGAAACCCACGACTGTGGCGAGCGGTTTGTGCTGATCACGCCATAGGTGACGGACGTGATGTCGGTCGGAACTATAAGTCGCCACGTGACCGAGCACTCTTTGTCGTCCATACCCGCACCCAGCGTGGCCTTGTACATTCCATCCGGCTGTTTATCGCTGAATACGTTGTCTTCCGCGAAGGCCGTTTGCCGATATGCCCCTGCGTGCAGGACAGGCCACAGCTCCGTCGTCTCCACCTGCTCATCCGCACACAGGAGAACCTCGTTGGTGCCGAGCGTCAGCTTGGGCAAGGTGAGCCGATCGAGCTGAGTGACCGTGACCACACGCAAGGAATCGAAACCGACATGGTTCTTGTCCTGCGCCGCTCGCATCTCGACCTTGATCAGACCTTGCGTCACGCCCGCGACCTCATCGCGCAACGTCAGGTGCACCGCTTGTGGGCCGGTTCCTTCGGCGTTCCAGATAGGACGCCAATGGAGGCCGGCGTCTCGCGATACGGAGATACTCAGTGAGTCGTCACTGGCGCCGCGAAGACCGGCGCCGTCGATCCGCATCGAGGTAATCACATTGGCGGCGTAGATCTTGAAGACGACCCAAGCGGCCGTTGCAGACTCCGCCGGATGCAGATTGGGCCCGGCGCCGTCCTCACCTCGCAGCCTCACGCCACGATCCTCGTAGAAAACGCTGCGGCAGTCACTGGCAGCGAGGTTGGGCTCGAACAGCCAACGCCCGTTGCCACGAATGTGGTTCTCTCCGTTCTCGCCGTCGGGATCGGAGCCGTTTGGCATGGGACGAAAATAGGAGAGATCACCATCCGATTCCGTGCCTTGCCGGTCGCGGTTCAGCGGCCTCCAGTACCGCGTGTAGCACTCATACGGCCGCAGATTCAGTACGTAGCGATGGCCGAAATGAGCGCATTGACAGTATCGATCTACATCGTAGCCATCTGTATAGGAGGACGCTCCCTCGCCGAGAGTCCGGTTGAATACCACAGGCTGGTCAGCGGCACATCTCCAGCCGGACGAACCCAAGTGCGTGCCGCACGACTGCGCGTAGTGATAGAGGTAATAGTGTCCAGGCTCGCTCTTGCCGCCGGATAGTTCGCAGGCATGGGCCTCTTTGATCTGCTCGCAACTGGCCACCTGCTCATCGTGATTGAAGCAGTAGATGCTCATCGAGGAATCGAACAGATGCCAGGTTTTGCCGTCGTCCCAGGAGACCTCGCTGACCGTGTGATCACCCAATTGGACATACCGGGCCTGATAGCCGAGCTGCCGCCAGCAGGCGATGTTCAGCAGGGAGATGATGCCGCAGTTCATGGCGCCATAGGAGTTGAAGTGGAGGATCGGGTCCACGATGTATCGCCCATCCTCCATAGCACAACTCATCTGGTGTCGTCCTCGCCGGCCCCAGCGCCAGATGGCGATACACTTGTCCTGGGGTGTCTGCCAGCTGCTCGTGGCGGACTGGACCATTGATGCAAGATCGGTGTAGTCGGGTACGTTGTCCGTGGCGAGGTGGAGATTATAGACAGAGGCATCCGTGGGCCGACAGAATATGCAGCTGGCGAGCAGTGGGATCAAGATGAACGGGTGTCTGGGTACCAACTATCTTCCCATTTCACTGGGTAATGACTGCATCGTCAACCAAGTCTCTCCGGCACCTCTTTCATGGGGCCCATCCATTTCAGCTCGCGTTCGATATCCGTGTGCATGCGATACTTCTTTATCACGTCGGCGAACTTAGCGCCCCGGATGTCGATCCTGGACAGATCATCCTGTCCCAGGCCGCATTGTCCACAGTAGCCCAGATACCCCACCCAGGCGGCATTGATGCCCATAGCCTCGATGCCGACGCGGTCCGCGGCCACGTAGTCGGTTGAGGCGATGGCGATCCGCGAAGGCACGGAGGTGCCGTCGTTGGGTCCGTTGCCTTCCATGCCTTCGTAGCCGTCGATTACCGCTGCGCCCCAGAACGGCTGCAATTTCTGCGCGGTGAGCATGATATCGACATGAGTCTGACGCACCCCACCATGGTAGAGGCGTTTGTCATTCCAGCCGGGAGATTCCTTGCGCGCGCTGTGCAGGGGAGCACCCAGGGCCATGTTCTTGATCGACAACGTCGCGACCACCGTGTTGTGCGTCTTAAGCATGGCTGAACTGATGATGTACGCTTCAAGATCAAGGAGCCTGGCCGCCAGCCGCACCGGCGCCGGATGTAAGTCGCCGTCGAGAATCGTGTGGGTTTGGTACTTGCCCTCTTCGTTCAGATCGACTAAGCTGATTTCGAGCGGCTTATGTTCCGAGATGACCTGCTGATAGCGCAAGTTGTCATATCCCTCTGTAGTGAAGCCGGCCGAAGATTCGGCGATTACGATAGGACCTTTGAAGCGGGGAGCAAGTAAATCCGCAATGCCCTGGAGAGCGTCCGCGTGCGTGGAAGCCAACTGATTGAAAGGGTTTACGATGTTCGGCTTGATGACTACACGCTTCTTGGTTTTCAAGACGGGGAGGATCTGATCTTCAATCGCCACCAGCGATTGGCAGATGTTCTCACGCCGGCTGCTGCCGCTGGCGATGGAGACAGTGGATTTGCGGTTGGGAGAATCCTGCGAACGGGCCGGTTTGGTTGTCGCTTCCTCCGCGTGAAGGAGCTTGCTTGTCGCAATCGCTCCCGCCGCTGTCCAAAGAAAATTCCTGCGTGAAAGTTGCAATGGTGAACGGTTCACGGCATTATCCTCCGAATCCTCGGTGTGGACGAACTGGCATTCATTGATTCTCATAAGCCCTATTCTGATGGCAGACTAGGCCTTATACAAGCGTGACTTTTTTGATTTTGTCACAGTTGGATTCATGAAAAAGCTCGAAATGCCCCGAAGAGTTGCATATAAAGGCTCTATAG
>Ga0315273_10009480_pt1 | contig 12350 bp, 19 predicted proteins | sample YL17G02_0_MG_FD_205753 | JGI IMG/M metagenome (GOLD analysis project Ga0315273, IMG submission 205753) | Sediment microbial communities from Yellowstone Lake, YNP, Wyoming, USA - YL17G02_0 | ecosystem: Environmental > Aquatic > Freshwater > Lake > Sediment | place: USA: Wyoming | collected... | reverse complement strand
CACCGAGTAGATCCCGACCGCCTGCAAGCTGTGCGAGCGTTCGCTCTCCGGCTCGTACATGACCAGCGCCATTTCGCCGAGGCCGAGGATCGCGCTCAGTGTCAGCGCGGTCGGCATGTCGATCTTCTTCCCGCGGCCCACGGCGAGGAAGCCGTTGGCGATGCCCACGCCCATCGCGAAGCTGTAGGGGTGGTTGACCAGATCCTTGATCGTGACGGCCATTGTGGGGACTCCTACTGCGCGCCGTTCGGGGTTGCGGTCGCCGGCTGGTCCGGCAGTAGCGCCGGCAGTGCTGCCGCCATGTCGCGGACGCGGGCGTAGTTCCGGGCGTTGTAGCCCATCGTGGTGAGGCCGAACAGCGCGAGAACGGTGCCGCCCCAGCCGCCCGCCTTCACGCCGCCCCAGATCATCAGCGGGCCGATCACGGCAATGTCGAGCAGCCGCACGCGCTGGCTTTTGATCGTCGCGAGCGGATCGGGCACGCATGTGACCGGGGTGCCCAGGTCGAGCGTCACGGTGATCGGGACGTTGACACGCATGGGGCTACTTCCGCGACCCGTCGGGTTGCGTCTGGTCGCCCCATAGCTCGGCGATGTGCTGATTGACCGCCGTGTCCACGGCCTTCACCCGGTCGTCCACCGGTCCGAGCGCGGCGAGCAGCACCTCGTGCGGGATCCCCTTGCGGTCCGCCCACGTGGTGACGAGTTTCCGCACCTCATCGACCAGATGCGGCGCTTCCTCGGCGAGGAACTGGAGTAGCGAGGCAACGAACGCGAGCGCCATGTCAGCGTGCTCCCTTCGCCTGCTCGATGACGGCGACTGCTTCCTGCTCCGCCGTCGCGAGCGCGACCGCTGCGCGCGTCACGTCGGCGATGACTTGCTTGCCCTGATCGTACGCGACGATCGCGGTGACGAGCGCCGTGTGCGCGGCCGCCGCGGCGTCGATGGCGTCCCACACCGGCTTCCACTTCGCGCGGACGGCGAGCACCGCCGCCTCCGCCTGCTCGCGCGTGCCGTTCTGCGCCTTGACCAGATCCACCGCGGCGATCTGCTCCGCGCGGTACAGGGCCAGGGCCCCCGTCTCCGCGGTCTGCACCACGAGGCGCGTCGTGTTGGCGGTGACCGACGCGCCGTTCAAGGCGACCTGCTCGGCGGTCGCGCCGCAGCCCGAGAGGGCGACGGCTGCCACGGCGGCAGCAAGGGTGAGCCGGAAACGGGGAGGCACAACCAGCACGGTACGAGCCGCCTCGCGGGCCGTCAAGAAATCGGCAGCGGGGCTTCCGCCCGCCCCGCCCGCCCGCGCGCTCTACGCCGGAAAGGGAACAGCGGAACACGCGGGCGGGCTTTGACCCAGGAGGGGGGTCACCATGCCGAGGAGCCGCAGTCTACACCGCGCCGAGCGCTTCGGCAACATCGTCGAACTGGTCCACGTCCACGCCCCCGACGCGCTCGTAGAACCGCATCGTCGAGCCACGGAACTGCATTTCGATCGTGTCGAGGGGGCCGTTGCGCTGCTTGCCGATGATCAGCTCCGCGTTCCCGGTCGCCACTTCCGTGTCGTACATGTCCGGCCGGTAGATGAACCAGACGCTGTCGGCGTCCTGCTCGATGTTGCCCGACTCGCGAAGCGACGAGAGCTTCGGCCGGTGATCCTTGCCGTGCTTCTCCGTGTCGCGGTTCAACTGCGAGAGTGCGATAACGGGGACCTGCAAGTCTTTCGCTAACTGCTTCAGGCCGCGCGTGATGGATCCGATTTCCTGCTCGCGCGAGTCACCCCGCTCACGGTTGCCGCGCATGAGCTGCAAGTAGTCCACACAGATCAGACCGAGCCGCTTGCACGGCACCCCCATGCGCTCCGCCGCAACGTCGCGTTGCAGCTTCCGCGCTCGCGCCCGCAGCTCCATGAGCGACAGGCCAGCCGTGTCATCGATCCAGAGCGGCATCGACGCCACGTCGAGCGCCGCCTGCCGTAGCTCCGCCCACTGCTCGTCCTTCATCGCGTTGCGCCGCACGAGCGCCGTGTCGATCCCGCGCTCCGCACACGCGAGGCGCATCGCGATCTGCTCCTTCGGCATTTCGAGAGAGAACACCCCGACGCCGTCGGTGCAGGGCCGCGCGACGGCGGCGGCAATGTTCATCACGAGGCTGCTCTTACCGTGGCCTGGCCTGGCCGCGATGATGGTCAGATCACCCTTGTGCAAGCCCGCCGTCTTTTCGTCCAGCCGATGGAATCCCGTCGTGAGCCCGAAGCCGGTGAGGCCCAGCCGCTTCGCTTCCTCCATCCTGGCCACCTCAGTGGCCACTACGTCGCCGACGCGCGCGAACGCGGTCACCGATCCACTCGACCCCAGCTCCGCGAGCGACGCCTCGGCGTTCTGCACCAGCTCACGAGCGGGAGTCGGCGTGTCGTACGCCTCCGCGGCGAACGTCTGGCACTGCGCGATAAGCTGCCGCTTCTGCCAGGCGTCGCGGACGATTTCGGCGTACGCCGTGACGTTCGCGACGGCGGGCACCGAGTCCATGATCAGCGCGAGGTACGGGGGGCCGCCGACCTGCGCGAGCCGGCCATGCGCCTGTAGCCACGTCGCAACGGTGACCGTGTCCACCGGCTGGCTCGCCTCGTGGAGTGCCGCGACCGCCTCGAAGATCCGTCGGTTCGCATCGGAGTAGAAGTGCGGGACCTGGATGATGCCAGCGACCACGTCGTACTCGTCCGGCTTCAGCAGCACCGTGCTCAGCACCGCCGCCTCGGCGTCCAGGTTGTGCGGCGGTACCCTGCCGGGCGACGGACGGAGCGGTTGCACGGGTGCAGTGCTTTTCACTCCAGGCTGCATGACGGCGCTTCCTTGAGCGTGGTGACCGTGCTGAACGCCTCGACCAGATCGTCGAGCGTCCCGTGCGTGGTGATCAACGTCGCACGCTGCCGGTTCCATCGCTGGTAAAGCACGTCCTCCACCCGCTCTTTCAACCACGCCTCTTTCGCGAGCTTGCCCGTGTCCAGGTTGTCGAACACAAGCACGTCGGTGCTGCGCAGTCGGTCGGTTGGATCCTCGTCGTCCGAGTCGAACTTGTAACCCTTCATCGCGACCCGCAGCTCGTTCATGTCGGAGTACCAGAAGCGTTTCTGCGGCATGGTGCGGGGAAGGCTTCGCAGCACCGCGCACGCAAGGTGCGTCTTGCCGCTCGCGCGTGGCCCGCAGAGCACGAGCCACGGGTCGGTGCCGGCGCGCACCGCCGCGAAGAATCCAGCCACCGCGTCGAACGCCGTCTGCTGCGCGTCGGTTTCGGTGTTGAACGCGCTCAGCGTGGCGCTCCGGTAGCGCTCCGGTACGTCACTCACCGCGAGCCGCTGGCAGAGCCGCCACTCGCGGTACCGCTCGCAGCGGGCGCCGACGACGCGGTCCCCCTGCCAGACCGGGAGCTGGCCGGGGGGCAGGATCGAAGTCGCTCGGGCGCAGGCAGCGCCGGCCGGGGGGCACACCGCGCACATGCCGAGCCTTGCCTCGCAGTCCGAGTACCAGTCCGTCGTCTCGGCCACCAGGGCCGACTCACTCCAGCCCGGGGGGCAGCTTGCGCCGAGCCTTGGGTGCACCGCCCGCAGGTGCTCCGCCGGTCCCCCGGCCTCCCGCGCCGCCGTTCGTAGGGCCTCCCGGTCGGCCTCCCGCCCCGTCAGGATTTTCTCGGGGTCCAACACCCCCATCGCTCCCACTCGCTCCATGCTGGCCTCCACTTTCCTTCACGACTGTAAGGTTTCCTCTGCGTCTGGAATTTCCTGAATCGGGAGAGGCTTCCGAAAGGCTTGCCAAAGCCTTAGATCCAGATCCCGATCCCGATCCCGATTCTCTCTCTGAGAGAGGAAGGCTTTCGGAAGCCTTGCCAAAGCCTTGAAGGGTAAGCTGTGGGTGGTGCCGAGGTGAGTCCAGGTCGGCATAGCTGCTCAAAGCCACGCCATTTTGCCTCGCCGCGATGACCGGCCCGAAGGTTCGGTTCCAAGCTCTGAGCATTTCCGCGTTTGCCAGGTTCACCCCGGCCGGGACGGTTTCCAGGTGGGCGGCCTTCAGGGCGCACTCGGGCACGTCCCGCCAGGCTCGGAACCAGCCGACTAGCTGGTTCGGGTTCGTGCACTTGTTGTATTTCGGGGCGTTCGGCACCCGGATGACCCGGGCAGTGGCATCGAAGTACAGGTGCGCCTTGCCGGCGTCGTCCGGCATGAGCGCCCGGTTCAAGGCGTGCTCGGTCTGCTCGACCGTGAACGCCAGCCCGTCGGAAAGCGCGACGACACTCACCCCCTTGACCAGGCCGGGGATGGACGTTCGGACGTTCCCGAACAGGCAGAACGAAAACACCTCGCGCGCGTCGCTCGGCAGCGAGCGGTACCATGGGTCGTCCCACTTGCGCGGGTCGATGAGCCAAGCCATTCAGACGTGCCCCCGGCGCGTGAGCGCGGAGACGACGACAGCAGAGACAGCACGACCTTTGCCGCTGTTCACGGAGAGCCCCCCTTCGGTTCAGCCGGCAGCGGCGACTTGAGCGCGGAGCTTGCGTGCGTAGGCGCGAATCGCGCGGCGAATCGTGTCGGCCTTGTAGAGCTTCTCGATTTCCGCGGCATCCTCCAGCGCGCGGCGGTCCTCCTCGTCGAGAATGACCATCAAGTGGTATTTGTCGGGCGGTTTCTTCTTCGTCGTCGGCATCATGTTGCCTTCCCCGGTGCGAGTCACCCGCGCCAGGCCGTCGCATCACCGACGGCCCGCGCAGGGTCTATATCGCTACTAAAACGCGAGTAGCATCGTCAACGGCGATCTTCGGGCCCACGGTGCGAGCCCACCTGAGCGATCCCGTGCAAGTGCGCGCTGCCGCGACGGAATGCGAGCGCGATGGGCACGCAAAGAAAAAATCAGCGTGACGGAGCGTTATCCGTGTTGCGATCCGAGCGGGCATTTGCGGGGGGCGGGAAACGCGCGGCGCCGTGGTGTGGCACGCGGAAACCACGTCAGATCCTGGCGTTCAGCCAGGTCCTGCCGCGCCCCTTGCAGCCGTCGCGGTGGCTTTGCAGTCGATGCCGCTCCGTGGAAGCCGCGCCCAGTAGCCGTCGCGGTGGCTTTGCAGGTCCTTGCCGATGACCGCCGCGCCCTTGCAGCCGTCGCGGTGGCTTTGCAGGGTTCGCAGACGCGCGGGGAGAAGGTCCTGAACTCCACGCCGCGCCCTTGCAGCCGTCGCGGTGGCTTTGCAGGCAGCACGTTCGCCCGCACATACCGAATCGCGGCTTGGCCGCGTTATGCCATGTCTGCCGATGGCGTCAAGTGCCACCGGCAGACCTGAGCGATCACACGTTGTCCAGCTCGTCCGGTCCGGGCCCCGGATCCTCGCAGTCCCCGTTGCCGAACACGCCATCGCGGCGCGGTTCAACCGGGTCGAGGTGACGTGTCAGCTCCGCCAGCGGCGTGAGCGCGTCGAGTCGCACCAAGCGCGTCGGAACCCGAACCCTCTGCACAGGCGGGTACACCACGGGCGCCTCCAGAAAGCGGCGGTACTTCACGTAGCCCGGCAGCTCGGCGTAGCCGGCTTCCTCATTGAGACGCACGGCCACGATGAGGCCGCGGTCGCCACGGTGCCGCCCCTGGTCGAGGGGCTGCATGACGTGGCGGTGGTGCGGCTGCGAGCAGGTTTTCACCTCGCACGGGTAGGCGACCCCGCGGTGGTACACGAGCACGTCCTGGCCGTCTGGGCGGCCGTCGGAGCGCGGCGCCCACTCGTACCGCAGGCGCAGCGAGGCGAGCAGTGAAGCGAGCGCGTTTTCCCCGAGGTGCCCGATGCGGAATCGCCCTTCCGCCATCAGGCTCGTGTAGTTCGGGGTGTTGCGAATGTTCGCGTTTGCGTGGACCGCACGATCGTACTCGTCCGCGGCGCGCAGCATCGCCTCGGTGAGGGGCACAGTGGGCCAGGCCATGGTGTGACTCCCCGGCGGGGGCGGTCGGGAGCCCCCGCCGGGCGGCGATCACACGTTCGCCAGCTCGTCCGGTCCCGGCCCCGGATCGTCCGTGGCGTCGTTGCCGAACAGGCCCTCCTGGTGCGGCTCCACTGGCGGCGGCGGCGGCGGTCCCGGTGGCGGCGCGACGGGCTCGGCCGAGGGCCGCATCACTGGCGGCGGCGCGGAGATAGCGCTCTCGGGCGGTGCCGCCTCCGGTGCGGAACGCCGCGGGCGACCTCGCCGTGCGGCGGGTGCGGGCGTCTCGGGCGTGCTCTGCGTCACCGGTGCGGCCGCGTCGGCGGCGGGCGCTGCGTCCAGCACGGCAGCGTTGGCGGCGACCTCCGCCTCCACGTCCAGGGGCGGCGGCTCCGCTTCGAGCGCGGCCCGCGTCCGCACGTCGGCGATCCCCGCCAGCATCCGGCCCGCGTCGGCGTGCTCGATGATCGTCTTGTCCTCCGGGGAGAGCGGAACGAACCGGAGCACCTGCTTGACCGCCGTTTTCTCCCACATTTGCTCCTCCCACGCGACCCACGGCGACGACGGGTGGTTCCCGCTCCGGCTCATGGCGCGGATCTTCTGCACGAACTTCGCGGTGACCACACGGAACTGCTTCTCACCATCCTTCATGGTGACGACAGCGTAGGCGGCGATCAGATCGCTCTTGCGCTGCCCACCGGCCAGCGCGCCCACGACCTGCTCGCCACGCATCCCCTCCGCGATGGCGCGCTCGCGCCCGTACTGCGGCATGTCGAGCACGTCGGCGGGAATGTGCCGGAGCTTGGTGTCGAGCCCCAGCTCGTACTCGAAGAAATCACCGTAGTGCACGCAGTGCGCGGTGATGTTCGAGACGAGTCCCGAGCGGCGCGCCAGCTCGATGTACCCCTTCCAGCCGACGATGAGCTGGCACTGCTGCCCGTAGGGGAGCAGGTACGCGAGGCCCATGTTGCTGTCGGGCTCCAGGCCAAGCTGCGCGGCCTGCATGATGCCAGCGAGCACGCTCTCTCTGGAGCACTGGAGGAGCGCGGGCGTCTTGCGCACCGTGGTGAGCACGATGCGGAGCAGGCGCCCGGCGTCGAGCCCCTGCGGGAGCGCCGCCTCGATCTGCGGTCGCATCTTCATCAGCACGTCACGAAACTCGGTCTGCGCATCGCGCGGCGCGCCGTTCGAGCGGGTGGTGGTCAAGCCCTTGGGGCTGGTCTGGGGATTCGGCTGGTTCATGGTGTTCATTCCTCCTGGTTGCTGTTGCTGTTGTCGGTGGCGCTCGCGCGCCGGATGGTCTTGCCCGTCTTGCTGGTGATGCTCGCCTGGCAGCGGTGGCAACATGAGAAGTCGCCTGCGTCGCCGGTCACCGTGTCGTCGGGGCGGAGGCAGCCGAAGCAGACCAGATCCGTCCCGGCGACGGCGTTACGGAGCCCCTCGCGAATCAGCTCAGTGAGCCGGTCGAAGCCAAAGATGCTCATGGTGTGCCCTCACCACCGGTCATCACTACCTTGGGTTTCTTCGGCGCGACACGGTGGAGCTTGCGGAAGGTCGTCTCGGCGACCGTGTACGTCTTGCGCGTCTGGCGCTTGAACGTGAACCGACCCGCCTCGCCGGGCAGCTCCCCAGCCTCGTGCGTCCCGATCGCCGTCATCAACAGGTTCTCGTAGAACCGCTGCCGCTCGCTCCATGTCTTGATTGCTTCCTTCGCCGCGACCAGCTCGCGGTCCCACTCGATCGCCGCCTCGGGCAGCACGGTGGTGGTGCCGGCCAGCACCTCGACGACGAGGTTACGGAGCGCGCCGCTGGTGCTCTCGTCGCCGTCCACCGGCGGGTTCACTCCGGCCTGTACCGACTCGGCGAACGCGCGCGTCTCGGTCAGGATCAGATCGCAGAGGCCGGCGTCGTCGCGCTCGAAATCGAGCCAGCGGTGGTGCATGTACGGGCTGCCGATGATTGCGCTGAGCGAACCCCACTCGCTGCCGGAGACGAGCATCTGTGTCTGAAGCTGCGCCTGAAACTTCAGCGCAGGCGCGCCGTCGTCGGGCCACAGATCCTTGTTGCCGGTGCACTTCAACTCCAGCGGCCCGCGCGGTCCTCGCTTGCCGGGGAGCCACGCCCAGTAATCGAGCGTCGCACCGAGCCAGGGGTACGCTTTGCTGCGCAGTAGCTCCTGGCAGCGCTTCACCTTGCGACCAGTTTTCTTCACGTACTGCTCGGCGTTGAACGGCTCGGAGTCGTGCCCCATCTGGAGCACCTCCGGCTCCGCGAACATTTTTCGCTCCAGCATCCCGACCTTCTCGTACCAGAGCGCCGGCTTGCCGGGCACGATGCCGAGGATCGTGGGAACGTCGCTCGCGGTGATCAGACCGGCGCGAGCCTTGAGCCAGTCGGCGCGGCTCGCGTCAGCGGACACAAGCGTCTCGTATGCAGCGTTGCGCATGAGTGCCGGTATGCTCTCTCCCGTAGGCTGACGCAAGCCGTGGGCGGACAGGAAACGTCACGCCCTGCACGGGGCCGCGGTAATTCTGCACGGAAACGCGCGCCAGGTAAAGGACGCTTGACGCCGCCGGCAGCGGTGGTAGCGTCGCTGCCATGCCTGCAAGCAGAGGAAAGTTCTCGAAGTGCGGTCACCGAGCGTTCGGTGCTGCGTGCCCGCGTTGTAAGGATGCCGACCGGCTGGACGTACGCGCCGAGCGCGAGGCGCAGGCGGGCCGGGCGCGCGACGCCGATGCGCTGCGTGCCGAAGTGAAGCGCCTGCGCGGTCCGCAGATGCGCGGCGTGCGCCGGCCGCCGGTCGTGGTCGCGCAGCACGAGTCCGCCCGGCCCGGAGACACGGTACACTGAGAGGTTCGCGCATCCGAGCCTCGCACCTTGGGCGCCCCACCCCCTCACGCGGTGCGCTCACGGTGCGAGACTCGGGTGCGCAAACGAGAGACGGAACGAGACGGAGAGGATGATCTGAGTGCCGGAAACAGAGTACGTGTTCACGCAGCCGCACATGAACCCCCAGACCGATCCGACGGGAGCGCTCGCGAGCCTGCACTACCAGCTAGCGGCGACGGGGATCCTGAACCTGTTGCGCGAGGCGTGGGACAAGGCGAGCGACGACGCAAAGCGCACGCTTGCCGACCGAATCGTCCAGTGGGCGGGGAACAACATCAGCAACATGAACGTGTCCGACCTCGTGCGACACCTGCTCGGGAGGGTGGTCGCCGAGGGCCGGTTCGTGCTGACGGCCGAGCAGGACGCCACGCTGGTGCAGGCGCTCTACACGCACATGATGGGGCTGCTGAGCAGCAAGAGTAGCTGGGACATAGACAAGGTCCGTCAGGCCATCGTGGAGGCGGCGAAGCAGCGGCTCGGCGAAATGCAGGGGGAGCAGGCAGCGGCGGCGCTCGCGGCGCAGCCGGAGCTACCCGGCCGATGACACGTTCCTCCGCGCGCACCGCCAAGGCTCGTAAGTCGCGTCCCAAGGCTAAGAAACCGACGGTGCGGCAGACGCGCGAGCGAGCCAGGGAGCGCCGTCGCGCTCGACTGCGCCCGCCGCCTGCGACGCACGAGGTGTTCGGACTGCGGTGCCGAGTGCGGGAAGTGATGTTGCTCGACGAGACGATTGTGTTGGTGTCCGACGAGGATGGTAAGCAATTCGCGTTCCCGCTTCCGGTGCTCATCGGCCGCGGCTCGCTCGAAAACATCAAGCGTGGTCAGAGCGTCTGGCTGTCGGTGCGCGTGGAACGGGGCCGGGCAGCGGCCAGCGTTGGCGGGGACCCGGTTTCAGGGTAGGAGGGGAACACGATGGCCAACCCGAAGAACGAGAGCTACTTTGCTCCCCCGGCCGACGCGGCGGCGGTGCAGGGCGTGCAGGCGCAGAGCAGCCCGGCGTGGGGCGAGGACGCGGAGGAAATCGCGCGCACCGCCGGGCTCGGGAGCTACGGCGCGGAGACGCTCGACCAGGAGGCGCGGGAGGAGGCGGTGATCCGTGGCCTGGAGCGCACGGACGGCGAGGTGCGCGCGCTCCGCGCCATGGTCAACTGGCTCTGCGTCTGCGTCGTCGGGCTCGGCGTCGCGGTCGGCTGGATAGTGATGCACGGAAGGTGATGGGTACCGTGGCCAAGGTTCTCGCCGGGATCCCTGCCGGGACTGGAGGGCTTCGTGCGGTCCATGCCGGACCGGGACGGGGTGCTGCACCGGTGACCGACGAGCTTCGAGACGCGCTGCTGGCCTGGGCGGGAGCGCGGGATCTGGCGTGCCTCTACGGGGAGGGGCCCGATTTTGAAGGGCATCGGCTGCTGGAGGTCATCGCGCGCCTCTTTCCCGAGGTCATCATCCACGCGCGGAGCGCAGCGGGGACGCGCCTGTGCGGCGCGCCGGACGGTGGTGTCGTTCCCGGTGACACGTATGCGGATCACCTGTCGGTGCTCCGCTGCAAGAAGTGCTTGGGCCTGGTTGGATCGCCACAATGTGTACTTCGGAGGGAAGTGATGGCCGAAGCCGTGCGACTGGTGGGTCGTCGCATGAAGCCGCCGCCTCCCTTCGAGTCCGACCAGGAGAAGGGCGTGTACTTCTGGGTTCACGGCGGCGACCCTGAGCGCGGCGAGCCCGACGTGCAGCTTTCGACGCACCGCCACCCGCTGCTGCCGCACCACTGCGCGAAGCACAAGTGGTGGACCGACAAGGGCTGCCCGGTGTGCTCACTGAAGCGGAAGGCGCGCAGCGGCAAGGTGAAGGCGAAAGCGAAACGGAAGGCGAGGTCGCGTCCATGACCTACTACGTGCTGAACGACGAGGAGCAGGCGCAGGTGGCGCAGGTGGCGCAGGTGGCGCAGGCAGCGCTCACGCAGGTCGAGCACCGCGTGGCGCTGCGAGCCGCGACGCACCAGGCCCGGTACGCGCGCTGGGAGCTGGGCGGAATTCTGCTGGGCCTGCTCCGAGCGGGCGAGCCGAGCGTCCGGTTCGATGATCCCCGCGTGGCGCCGGCCCTGGAAGCCTGTCGCAACGCCGAGGCGGACCTGGGAGCGCTCACCACTTGACGCCAGTGGCAGCGGCGTCTAGGCTGCCCGGAGCATGACGCCCGAGCGCGATGAGCAGCCAGTGGCTGCCCCGCCGGTCAACCGGGACCGGGTGCTCGTCTGCGGTGGGCGGGAGTACCGGAACCGCACGCTCGTGTTCGCGACACTGAGCGTCGTGCAGCCGAAGCGGATCGCAGAGGGCGGGGCGCGCGGCGCCGATGCGCTGGCCCGCGAGTGGGCGGCGCAGTCGGTCGCCGCCGTTCAGTGCGACACGTTCGCCGCGGACTGGACCACCGACGGGAAGGCGGCGGGCGTGATTCGGAACGGTCGGATGCTCCGCGAATTCAAGCCCACGCTCGTGGTGGCGTTCCCGGGCGGCAAGGGGACGGCGGACATGGTGCGCCGTGCGGAGCGGGCCGGCGTCCCGGTGATCAAGATCACCGACGGGAGCGCCGGCAAGTGAAAGAGCCCATCGTTCTCGAAGGGCAGTCGTTCGACTGGGAGGAAGGCGCGCGCCTCGCCGAGCGGCACGGCGGCGGCAACACGATCCGCGGCGCGATGTTCAGCGACCCGGGCGTCATGGCGTGCCCCGGATGCGACGAGCTTCTGTGGCGCGAGGGCGTCCGGGTGCGCTGCCCGCACTGCGGGCATGAGTGGACGGTGGCGACTCCCGGTCCACGGACGGCGCGCGCGCTGCGGGCGCGCATCGCTCGCGTGGCAGAACGCGGCCCACGGACGCCGGCAGGGCGACAAGCGCAGGCCGAGGAGCTACAGACGCTCCGGGCAGAGCTTGCACAGGTGGGCGGATGACCGCGCCGGTCGATTCTGTGCCCGATGCGGTGCTGCCCGATGCGGGCACGCGCATCTGGATTGTCTCGCACGGCGGCGAGAACCATCTGCTCGTTCGTGAGCCGCTTGGCGGCATCGACGAGTGGGCGCGCGGCGTGGACGCCACCGTGCGAGAGTACCGGCTGGTGCGGAAGTTTCAGGTGGGCGGGACCACCAAGGCGGGAGACGCCGTTCGATGACGAAGCGCGTATGGCAGTGCGTGACATGCGCACGCCGGTACGGCTCCGGTTATCGGTGGTGGGATCTACCTCAAGAGAAGAAGGCTCGGCAATGAAGCACGGATGCACGGCAGACCCGACCATGCCAGGTACGGTGGACGAGAGTACGGGGTCGGTGGTTACTGCTAGATCCGCGCCACCTGTTCTCAGCGATCTGGTGGCAGCCGAGTTCGACATACTAAACAGCCGCATCGCGGAGCTTGAGGTTGTGCTTCGGCGCATCCAGACGGCGGATTGTGATTCGACGGGTGGCGCACCTACTGACCCGGCATGTGACTGTGTGCCGTGTTCCGCCCACCGGGTTCTAGGTGGAGCGAAGGGCTCG
>Ga0315273_10009479_pt1 | contig 12350 bp, 4 predicted proteins | sample YL17G02_0_MG_FD_205753 | JGI IMG/M metagenome (GOLD analysis project Ga0315273, IMG submission 205753) | Sediment microbial communities from Yellowstone Lake, YNP, Wyoming, USA - YL17G02_0 | ecosystem: Environmental > Aquatic > Freshwater > Lake > Sediment | place: USA: Wyoming | collected... | reverse complement strand
ATCCCGATGCCCCGCCAGGCGCTCAGGCTTCGCTCCATTTGCTCAACCCCCGTGGTATACGATCCTAGACAGGCCCGAGCCCGGCCCTGCAGGATGCTAGCAGCCCCTGACCAGAACTCAAACCCATGTTTGGCCGCCAGATCAGTGGCCGCGTCTGCCGACTCTGCCGCGGCCCGATAGTCACGCCGGAAACTCTGCAGCACGGCGGTCAGGACCAACGCCTGTGTCAGGCCAAAGGGCGAGATCTGCGCCATCTCCCGGGCCAATGACAGCGCCGTGAGCGCCCGCGCCGCGGCCTGGTCGGGAAAGCCGAGCAGCCACAGTACCCAGGCGGCGTAAGACATGCAGTTGATCCACGGGTCATCGCCGTGAACGAGGCCGTCGGCTGCCTGGTCAATGCTGGGTGAGCCGGCCAGGCATTCTTCATACTGCTCGTACGCCTTGGCCGGCTGCCCCAGGTACATGGTCGTAATGCCACGCGACCGGTGGGCTTCGGCCAGCAGGCTCGGTTCGCCGCTGAGTTGGGCGAGGGCCAGAAGCTGGTCTCCGAGCTTACGCGCAACCTGCAGCTCGCCACGCACGCGGTAAAACTGGAGCAGCCCGTTCACCGTAGGAAACAGCTGCGGGCTGCCCTCGGACGACGCGGCGAGCGCGTGCGCCCGGCTGTACACGCGGCCGACCTCCGGGTCCGCAAAGCCTCTCACAGCGGTGAGGGCGCTTCCGAGGTTGGTCAGCGCGGCAAGCTCCCGCCGGGTTCGTTCGGCGGTGGCCGGCAATCTCTCCAACAAATCCAGCGCGCTTTTCAGGTGAACGATAGCTTCATCGTTTGCACTCACCTGCCGCGCCTGGTTGCCGGCGGGCAACAGGTACTGGACGGCCTTCTCGATGCTGCCGGCCGTCTCAAAATGGCGCGCCAGCTGCACGGCGATCGAAGGCGCCTGGTCTCCGTAGAGATTTTCGAGGGCCTTGCCCACGTCCTCATGCAGATACGCGCGCTCGGCGTCGCTCATGCTGTCGTAGAGGTATCGTGCGTAGAGAGGCTGGCGGAAGCGATACCGCGAGAGACGGCGCCCATCCACCCGGCGCAACCCCTGGGTGGTCACCAATCGGTGCTCCCGGTCCAATTCGTCGCCCAGGCGCTGGATGACTTCTCGCTCGCCCGCCCCCAGCACTGCTGCCAGGACCTCCGCCGTGAATTCCTCGCCTTCTACGCTGGCAAGCTGCAGCATGTGCCTTAGATCGGGAGTCAGCCGGCCGATGCGCTTCTCGACGATCCCTTCGACGCGGGGAGGCAACCCGGCCCAACCAGGATCGCGTACTTCCGCCCACCCTCCTGTTCCTTGACGCTCCAGCTGGCCGGTGTCCTGTAAGTGCTGCCAGAGCTCCGTAACAAACAACGGCTGCCCACCGGTGTGCTCGTACAGGCGTTGGCGAAACCGCTGGCCCAACCGGTTAGGCTCGCGGTCGACCAGTGCGTCCACAAAACGACGCGCTTCGGCGGGGTCCTGCTCATCCAAGTCCACCAGGTTGTCGCCAAAGCGGCGCTTAAGTTCACCCACCAGGCTTGGCAGCGAGATACGCCGGCCGGCGGGCTCCAGGATCATGTCCTCGGGCCTGTATGTTCCGATAATCAGCACCCGATCTTCCAGAATTCGCCGGCTGAGATGCGACAGAAGGCCGATGGAGGATGCATCGGCCCACTGCAAGTCGTCGACGATCAATACCAGGGGCCGCCGGCGCGCCAGCCCCAGTATCACGCTGGCATATTCCGCAAAATAACGGGTCTGACTCGGCCTCGCCATGGGCCGGCTCACCCCCCACTGCGATAGGCCCCCCGTGCCGGTCGTCGCGCGCGGGCCGCCAGGCGAGCGAATTCCCACCTGTGGGAGCTGCGCATTCAAGGCCGTCCCCGCCATCAGCCGGATCAGGTCCGGGCCCCGGTCGGCGAGCACAGGCAGCGCGATGGGTCCGAAAGCCCGGAGGCGCCGGGCGTTTTCCTCGCTCATCGCGCCTTCCATGCCTCTGGACACTACGTCGCCGGTGAAGAGGTCCAGCACTTCGCGGAACGGCAGATACGCATCGCCCGGGCCGGTGTGGTAGTCACACGATCCTGTGGCGACCACCAACTCAAGGTGCGTCTCTTGGGCCCGCCTGGCAAACTCTCGTGCCAGGGCCGACTTGCCGGTGCCGGTTTCGCCCACGATGAACATGACCTGCCCGCTGCCCGCAAGCGCCTGGTCCAGCGCCGACCCGAGCTTGCTCATCTCGGCCGCCCGGCCGACAAAGTCGGAGGGGCGTGGGGCCACCGGGGAGGCCGTCGGAGCGGCAGGCTCCAGCACCGCCGGCAGATGCGAGATCGGCGTTGCCGGCAGGATTATCCCTCGCGCCAGAGCAGGAAGGGGAATGCTCTGCTTAGCCCTGATCGCCGTATACAGGTCCATCGTTTCGGGCGATGGCTGCACTCCCAGTTCCTCGTGCAGCATGCGTGAGCCCTCACGATGCTGCTTGAGCGCGGCCACGGTCTGCCCCGCCCACGCAGAGGAGCACATCATCTGGCGCAAGGCCTCTTCGTTCAGGGGATCGAGTGCGAGCCAGCGCCGTGCATAGGGAAGGGCGCGCTCGAATTCCTGCTGAGCGCTCATGCACTGCAGCAGCCTTTGCAGCGCGCCCGCCAGGTCGCGGCGCAGGCTCTCAGTCTGCAGCAACTGCCACTCGTCAAAGGCAAGGCTATCGGAGAGGGTAAACCCGGTCAAGAAAGGGCCTCGGTAGAGGTCCACGGCCTGAGCGAGCGGCGCCAGGCAGGCCGCGCAGACTTCGCGCGGGGCGTGGCCGTGCTCCGCGCAGCCCTCGAGGAGCGCCTGGAACTGGGACACATCGACCCATACCCATGCGCGGCGCGCCAGCCCGGCCTTCTCGCGGTCAACCTCCACCCATTCCTCTCCCAGAGTGCTCTTGAGTACCCAGAGGGCGTTGCGCAGATAAGCGTGCGCTTCGGCCTCACCATGATCGGGCCAAAGAAGCGCCGCCAGTTCGTCACGCCTGGATGATTCGCGGGCCAGGACGAGATAGGCGAGGAGCGCCAATGCTTTCCGGCGCGGGATTCTCAACGGGATGCCGTCGCGCTCCACGGACGGTGTGCCCAGCAACAGCAGGCGAATGCTCGACATGGCAACTCCCGGCTGGAACAGAGCGCAGTATCTGGGTGGTCTGCTCCGGCCAGCGCTGCCAAAGAACCGCAACCGCAGAGGGAACCGGGGAAGGTCACGCAGGCTGCCAGATGCACGGCCATGCAGCACCGCGTACCTGGTCCGGCCGCTCACGGCTGCGCGTTTGACGCAGCGTTTCTGATAATCAGTATACGTCAGAGTCGGACCGAGCGCAAGAGAGGAATGCATACGTGTCCGGCCAAAATGCCGCAGAATGCCTTCTGAGACGCTCTGTGAGACGCTGGCACGACGCGAGAGCGCTATTGTGGCTACTGAACAATCCGGTTTCGTAAGGAGAACAAGATGAGCACAATTAGGAAGCGAATCAGTTCGTTATTGGCGGTCATCGTGGTCCTGGGCCTTGCCTGGGGACCCAACCAGGCCGGAAGCGTCGCACATGCGCAGCAGGCGCAGGCGCAGGTGGTGGGCCAGGGGTTCACAGTCACTCCCGCCGACCTGGCATACATCCTCCTGCAGATCAAGATCGCCGAGCGTCACTCGAGGGCCCTTGCGGGTACCGAGCCCACCGCTCTGCCTAACCCCAACCCGGCAGGGGATCCCGTCTACTGCCAGTCGATGGTCGGCACGGGTCCTGACCAGATCCCGAACCCCCTGCTCTCCTTCGGTCTGCGGACTGTGGACGGCACCTGCAACAACCTGCAGATTGGCCAGCCGACCTACGGCGCTACCGACCAAACCTTCCGGCGGCTGACAACGCCTGTATTCAGATCTGCTGGGGACGCCACCGCGTTCGGCGGTCCTGCTAATTCGTCGTACGCTCAGACCAGCGGGTCGGTTGCCGACTCCCAGCCGCGCACGATCAGCAACCTGATCGTGGATCAGACCTCGACCAATCCGGCCGCGATCGCCGCCGCTGGGTTCCCCGTCAGGTCCCAGACACATACCTCAGACGTCGTGCCGTGTACCACGGAGCCGACGATTCCCGGGGGCACCGATGGCCTTCCTCCCGGCTGCGTACCTCAGTTTGAAACTTTGTTCATCCCGAACGTGACCACAGATGTGGGCCTCTCGCCTCCGTTCAACGCTTTGTTCACGATCTTTGGTCAGTTCTTTGATCACGGCCTCGACAAGATCACCAACGGTGGTAATGGCGCGGTCTTCGTGCCACTCCAGGCTGACGATCCGCTGATCGCCGGCAATGACCACATCCTTGGCAATGGCGACGATATGCCTGCCAACGCGCGGTTCATGGTTGTGACACGCGGCCACATTGTGAACGATCCTGTTACTGGGATCCGCAACGCGCTCAACACGGACAGCCCGTTTGTGGATCAGAGCCAGACCTACACCTCGCACGCGTCGCACCAGATCATTCTGCGTGAATACGTCAACAACACCGCCGGTATGCCGGTTTCGACGGGCAAGTTCCTCAGCTCGGCGGATGGCGGACTGGCCACCTGGGCGATGATCAAGGCTCAGGCCGCGACCATTCTCGGGCTTCAGCTCGTGGATGCGAACGTCGGCAATATCCCGATGATTGCTTCAGATCCCTATGGCAAGTTCATCCCCGGTCCTGCACGAGGTCTTCCCCAATACGTGACCGCTTCTGGTCTCGTTGAGGGCAATACTGCCGCTCCGGTGCTTGTCCCTGCAGACGCGGTCTTTATCAACACCGCCTTCCTGAACGACATCGCGCATAGCGCTGCTCCCACAGCGGGCGGCCCGGACGCGGACAGTGTCGCGGGCGGCTCGCTCGACACCCCGTCACCCGCTGGCACGTACGACAACGAGCTGCTCGACATCCACTTCATCTGTGGTGACGGCCGTTGTAATGAGAACATTGCGCTGAGCGCAGTTCACCAGGTCTTCCATACCGAGCACGATCGCCTGGTTGACTACATCCAGAACGTGCTTGCCAACGACACCTCCGCTACCGGAGTTGCCGCGCTGCCCGAGTGGCTGCTCACGAACGGCGCGAATGGCTGGAACGGTGAGCGCCTTTTCCAGGCGGCTCGTTTCGTGACCGAGATGGAATATCAGCACCTGGTGTTCGAGGAGTTTGCCCGCAAGGTTCAACCTGGGATCAACCCCTTCGAGCCCTTCGCGTTCAACCAGACGGATGTCAACCCGGCCATTACGGCTGAGTTTGCCCATGCCGTCTACCGCTTCGGCCACTCGATGCTGACCGAGGATATCGCGCGCATCAACGCCGACGGGTCGCGCAACGACATTCCGTTGTTCGACGGGTTCCTCAACCCGGCGGCATACACCCAGGCTACTCCCGGCGGCCCCACGGGCGTGCTCTCCTCCCAGGAAGCCGCTGGCTCGATCTTCATGGGTATGTCGGATCTGGTCGGCAACGAGATCGACGAGTTCGTCACCGACGTGCTGCGCAACCACCTGGTGGGCCTGCCTCAAGATCTGCCCGCGATCAACATGACGCGCGCACGCAGTGAAGGCGTCCCGTCCTTGAACAATTTCCGCAAGCAGGTGTTTGCGGTAACGAATGATGGTCAGTTGACGCCATACACAGACTGGATCGACTTTGGTCAGGCGCTCAAGCACCCCGAGTCGCTGATCAACTTTGTTGCGGCCTATGGCAGGCACTCGACCATCCTTGCAGAGACAACATTGGCAGGCAAGCGTGCTGCAGCCAGGGCTATCGTCGCCCCCGAACTTACCGATGTCCGTCCGCTAGATGCCGATGACTTCCTGTTCAGCATCGGCGCCTGGGCAGATGATGCAAGCGGTACCTCCACTACCGGCGTGGATGACATCGACATGTGGGTCGGCGGCCTCGCAGAGCACACCAACTTGTTCGGCGGCTTGCTCGGCTCCACCTTCAACTACGTGTTTGAGAACCAGCTGACCAACCTGCAGAACGGCGACAGGTTCTACTACCTGGGCCGTACTCCAGGCATGAACCTCAGGGCGCAGCTCGAAGGCAATTCGTTCGCCGAGTTGGTGATGCGCAATACGAATGCGCATACCCTCAAGGCTGACCCGTTCGCGACAGCCGACTGCAAGTTCGAGCTGGGCAGGATCACCTTCGGCGCCGGCGGCTCGGTCAATGATGACCCACTCTCGGATTGTGACGAAAACGCTTTGCTTCTCCACAGCCCGACCTGGGATGTCAGATACCGCCTCACCAACACCGTGGACCCGGCTGGTATCAACGGGCAATCTGTGTATAACGGCCGCCCCGGCCTTCTTGCAGACCGCATCTTCGGCGGCAACGACAGCGACACCTTCTGGGGCGGCGAGGGCAACGACGTCATCGAAGGCGGTGACGGAGCCGACATCGCCCTCGGCGGCGAAGGCAACGACATCATCACCGACCTCGCCGGCGACGATGTGCCCAAGGGCGGCCCCGGCAACGACGCCATCGACGGCGGTCCCGGCCTCGACATCGTCATGGGTGGCGACGGCAAGGACTTCACGAATGGCGGCGCCAACGCCAACGAGACCTTCCTCGGCGCAGGCGACGACTTTGCCATCGCCGGCCAGGGCCTCGATGCCATCTTCGGTGACAGCGGCGATGACTGGGAAGAAGGCGGCGATCAGGCTGACCTCCTCATCGGTGACAGCTCGAGTCTGTTCTTCGATGATCACAACGTGCCAGGCCATGACGTCATCATCGGTCAGGGCGGCGACGATGACTATGACGCCGAAGGCGGCGACGATGTCCTGGTTGCCGGTCCTGGCGTCGAAAAGAACGCCGGCGCCTCCGGCTACGACTGGTCGATTGGCCTTGGGGATCCTCAGCCGCAGAATGCGGACCTGGACCTCCCGATCGTGAATGCACCGCCGGCCAACGAAGTACGTGACCGTTTCAACGAGGTCGAGGCGCTCTCCGGCTGGAAGTTCGACGATATCCTCCGCGGTGAGAGCACTGTTCCGAGCCAGGTTGGTGGCGGCGGATTCATCGGGTGCGACGCGCTCGATCAGGCAGGTCTTGACCGCATCCTTGGTCTTGATGCGCTTGTTCCTCCGCTAAGCACACCTATTGGCCCAGTACTCGCCAATACCGTCACGCAGCATTGTCTGCTTACCGGCGACTTCGTCTGGGGCGAGGGCAACATTCTGCTTGGCGGCGCCGGCAGCGACCTGCTCGAAGGTCGCGGCGCTGACGACATCCTCGACGGCGACAAGTACCTGAACGTTCGCCTCAGCATTCGCACCTTCCCGAGCATCCCGGGCACCGAGATCGGCAGTACTGATCTCATGGAAAACGTTCCGACCGGTGCTGGCTGGACCGGAGCCCTTGCCGGCAAAACGCTGCAGCAAGCCGTGTTCGCTAGCCTGGTTGACCCAGGCAACATCGTCATCGTTCGGGAGGTCCTGGACCCCGGCCCCGGAACCGCTGTCGACACGGCCGCGTTCTCGGGTTCTTCTCTGACTGGCTACGTGGTCACTCAGAACCTGGACGGGAGTGTGACGGTGAGCGATGCGGCTGGCGCCGCCATCGACGGTACCGATACGCTTTGGAACATCGAACAACTGGTGTTCTGCGCAGTTCCGGGCATTAGACGCGGAACTTGTGATGTGTTGGGTGCGCCGGTCTTGCTCTCCACGATATTCCCGCCACCCAACACGCCAGCGAGCGGTACGGTGGCCATCAGCAGCCTCACTCCCAGCGAGAACCAACTGTTGACCGCCACCCCGGCGATCACCGATCCCAATGGAGTTGGAACGCTGAGCTTCAGCTGGCAGTCCGAAATCACCCCATTGAACTGGGTTGAGGTAGGGACTGGTTCGACATTCACTCCGCTGAACAATGCGGTAGGCTTCCCACTTCGGGTGGTAGCCAGTTTCTTTGATGGCCTCGGTGCGTTCGAAGTAGTCGTTGGACAAGTAACTGCACCGGTTATCAACGTCAACGATATACCCACCGGATTGCCGGTCCTGAGCAGCAATACGCCACTGCTCGGCGACCCGCTGACAGTTGATCTCAGCGGAATCGCTGATGCCGATGGCTTGGTTGGTGTGACATTCAGCTTCGAATGGCTGGCTAATGGAGTAGTCATCCCTGGCGAGACGGGCGCGTCGTTCGTACCCACCTCCGCTCAGGGTGGAAAGACTCTCCAAGTACGTGTCAACTTCACCGATAACCACGGCACCGCGGAATCTCTAACTTCCGCTTCTACCGCCGCTGTACCGGCTCCTTTGGCCCAAGTGGCGCCCGCGTCCCTTGCCTTCGGATCGCAAGTCACTGGAACCAACTCGGGGGCGCAAAGCATTACGGTTACCAATGCCGGCAATGCCAGTCTTACAGTATCCGGCGCTTCAGTAAGCCCCCTTGGACAGTTCTCGATAGTAGCCAGTGACTGTGCAACCGTCCTGCCTGGCGCTTCCTGCACCGTCGACGTGCGCTTCTCGCCCACTTCAACTGGCGTGAAGACTGCGACGATCGGTATCAACCATGATGGGTTGAACGGTTCACCCTCCAACGTCACCCTCAGCGGAACCGGCGTCACAGCCGCCGCACCCAATGCACCGACGATCGCCGCGGCCGTTCAGGGAAACGGATCGATCACGGTGACCTGGACTGCACCGGCGAACGATGGCGGCAGTCCCATCACTGGCTACGAGATCAGGGCGGTCAATAACGCCACCAACGCACAAGTCGGAGCCCTGCGGACGGCAGCCGCGAACGCGACCAGCCTGGCAATTACCACCGGACTGACCCTGGGCACGGCGTACCGTTTCTCGGTACGCGCCGTCAACGCAGTCGGCAGCGGGCCATTCTCGGCAGAGACCGCTGCAGTTGTATTCGCCCAAGCACCGGGTGCTCCGGTGATCGGCAACGCGGCTCGCGGGGCCGCTGGTGGGCCCATCACGGCGACCGCCAACTGGACGCCGCCGGCCAACTTCGGAGGCCTCCCGGCACCGAGCTACCGTGTGTATGCCCTCGTTATGAGCAGCAACCGCAACAATGCCACGGTTCTGCAAGAGTTCGCTTCGCCACTCCAGCCACCCGCGGCTCGCAACTTCACCTTTACCTTCACGCAAGCGAACCTGAACGTCAGGTTCCAGGTGGAAGCCATCAACGCGGTGGGCACTGGACCGAGGTCGGCACGGTCGGGTAACATCGTCCCGAGGTAGAAGTACTCAATGTAGGACGGACCTGCAAGCGCAACGTCAACTCCAGGCCGGCAGCCATTGGGTCGTTCACGGGGAGCCTGACGCTGGTGAGCAACGCCAGCGACAGCTCCCCGGTCATGAACCTCACCGGGAGCGGGCGCCAGGATGTCTAGGCGGCGCCTTCTCCCGGCGTGAGATGGGGCTCCGCTTCATGAAACAAAACTGTCGTCTCCCGTTCTCGGAAGCTTGAGAACAGTCAGAGCCGTGCACGACTTGCCATCACAGGCAAATCGTGGACGGTCGTAGAGACCTCTAGCCTCCCTCACTATACATGCCAAGTAGCCACTTCACATAGGCCCCAAGAATCTATTAGCAAAAAGGCCGGGCGGCAGGGTCTATCATGCGATAGCCGGCTTCGCCGGCAAAACCGAGGAGAATGTCATGATGCCAGAAAGGTTAGCCGGCGCCGGCGAACTCCCGACCCGAGACGGGCACACCCGCCACCTCCTGATGTAAGATGGTTACTTCGACGGCAATGTGGAAAAAGATGCGCGGCAAGCTCGGATATTTCCATCCTCTGCTGGGGACTTGGCATGCGCAAGCAGATTCCCCAACCGGTCCCGTTCACTGTACTCGGACTTACAGGCGCGTCCTCAACGGCAAGTTCGTTCAGCTCTCCGCGCACTGGGAAACCAGCCGGGCAGTCTACGAGGAGCTTGCATACTTCGGGGAGCGGGCAGAGGGAACGATCGGGTTTTGGTCTTTTACGTCTGACGGCAAGCATTCGGAGGGGATTGCCGCGGATGCAACCGATATCCACCCGCAGGCCATCGGATTTGAAGCTCCGATGCCCGCCGGGCTGGCGCGGACGGCGTATTGGCCGGATGACGAGGATGGCTTCTTCTGGGTGGTCGAAGCGAAGACCAAGACCGGCTGGAGGCGTTTCCTGCACCATCACTACCGGCCTCAATAAGGCGCTGGGTGGCGGCTCCGAGGGGACTGTCAGAGGGGGTGGACCGCACAAGGGGTCGAGAGCACAGCCAGCCCAAATGGGGTGATGGCCGACATACTGCCATCAGTTGGTGGTGTTCCGTAGGCATTAGCCGCCAGGTGCAGGACAAATCGTATCGACGTACTGGGCAAGGAGATTTCGACAATGCCGAAGATCACCCCATTCCTGTGGTTCAACGATAAGGCTGAAGAGGCAATGAATTTCTAGACTTCGATCTTTCGGAATTCGAAGATCGGAAGCGTCACCCGCTATGGAGAAGCCGGCCCTGGACCGGCGGGAACGGCCATGACTGCCACATTCCAGCTCGAAGGCCAGGAGTTCATGGCGTTGAACGGTGGTCCGGAATTCCATTTTACGCCGGCGATCTCGTTCTTCGTGGACTGCAAGACGCAGCAAGAAGTCGATGAACTATGGGAGAAGCTCTCCGAGGGCGGGAGGAAAGACAGGTGCGGCTGGCTCCAGGACAAGTATGGTCTGTCATGGCAGATCGTCCCCACTGCTTTGAGCGAGATGCTGGGCGACAAGGATCCTGAGAAAGCGCAGAGGGTCATGAATGCGATGCTTCAGATGGAAAAGTTCGACATCGCCAAGCTGAAGCTGGCATACCAGCAAGGATGACGCGTACTCTCATGCCTCGAGTCCCGAGCAACGACCGTAACTGGGCTCGTAATGGCCCTGGCCCTTTCCCCCGCGTCCCCGTGATGGTGAACCCGAAACCGGAAACCCCGGATTCCTGGTTGGCGGGCCGCTTGAACGCCCGTTAGCTTCCCTACTCGGAAGTCGAAGTGCCCCGAGCAGGGAAGCTCGTGTATCAGCGAAGCTGCGCCAGCTGGGTCGCCCTGTCAATCTGTAGCAGCCAAGCCATGGCGGCTCTCCGTTTCTGGACACTGGCGCACGACTGCTGCTAAGATGATGCGAGAGTCGACTGCCCGCCAGGGAGATGCCGCGATGCCCGATTCGATTTCACCCGAAGCCAATCTACAACGGTCCATGCGCTGGCCTGTCAAGCGGGCCGGCGCCGAATCCTATCTGACAATCTCGGTCACTGTCTTTGCGTTGACCGTGATTCTCACTCGCTTGTTTCTCCAGTTGACGGGCTTCCCGCAGCTCGGAGGCGGCGTGCTGCATTTCGCCCATGCGCTTTGGGGCGGGCTCCTGCTGATCGTAGCCGCCTGGGTGCCGCTCATCCTGGCCAACGAATGGGCCCTCGCGCTCTCCGCGGGATTGAGTGGTTTGGGCGTTGGATTGTTTATCGACGAAGTCGGGAAGTTCATCACCCGGCAAAACGATTACTTCTTTCCGCCGGCCGCCCCCTTGATCTACGGCTTTTTCATGATCCTGGTACTCTTGCTGCTGGTGGTGAGGAAAACCAGCCCAAATCATCCACGAAATGAGCTGTATCGCGCGCTCACCGGCCTGGCCGAGCTCGTCGACGTCGATCTGGACGCACACGAATATCAGGTCCTGGACCAGCGCCTGACCGTGGCGAGACAGTCGGCACAACCTCAGGTCGCCGGCCTGGCTGCGGCGCTGCAGGCCCATTTGCGGGACAACGTCATTCCGCTTGTCCCGGGGAAGCCGAACTTGTGGCGCCGGTTCACTGCGAAGGTGGTACATGCCGGTCTGCGTCTTGGACGCCAGCGGCATCGGGCGCTTATCCTCCTTGCCATGGCGCTGGTCGTCGCGGGCTCGGTGCTAGGACTCCTGCTACTGGTGCAGGGCGCCGGAGCCGCGCATAGTTCTGTCCTGCAGTTGCTGCGCCAGCTTCTCGCGCACGACGAGATCGCCGGCGCTGGCAGCGGGTTCTGGTTCTATCTGCGAATCGCCCTGGAGTTGCTGGTCAGTGCCATAGCCCTGGCGTCCGTCCTCCTTCTTCTGGGAAAACGAGAGCGCCAGGGCATCAACGCGGCATTCGTGGCCATGCTGCTTTCGTTGACAGGCGGCCGTTGTTGGCCTTCTATCTGGATCAATTTGGTGCGGTATTGACGGCCGTGTATCAATTCCTCGTCTTGCTGGTGGTGCAGGCTTACCGGCAATGGTATCTGGCCCAGCAGGCACCCCTTACGCCCACATGAGACTGTAAGAAG
>Ga0315273_10009476_pt1 | contig 12352 bp, 11 predicted proteins | sample YL17G02_0_MG_FD_205753 | JGI IMG/M metagenome (GOLD analysis project Ga0315273, IMG submission 205753) | Sediment microbial communities from Yellowstone Lake, YNP, Wyoming, USA - YL17G02_0 | ecosystem: Environmental > Aquatic > Freshwater > Lake > Sediment | place: USA: Wyoming | collected... | reverse complement strand
CAGGGCGCCGCGAAGGGCATCAAGCCGAAGCGGACGATGATCTTCCTGTGGGTGGCCGGCGAGGAAAAGGGCCTCTGGGGCTCGCAGTTCTTCAACCAGTTCCCGCCGATCGACATCACGAAGGTGGTGGCCGACCTCAATATGGACATGATCGGCCGCACCAAGACGCCGGGCTACGTCGATCCGCCGCAGTACAAGCTGATCGAGCCGGGTGAGGTCTTTGTGGTCGGCCCCGAGATCAGCAGCACCGACCTCGGGAAGATCGTCGACGGCGTGGCCGCGGCCTTCAAACTGAAGGTCAACCACTTCTACGACACGACCGCGCCCGATGCGACGCACGACAACCTCGGGCCGCAGCCCAACGGCCAGCGGATCTTCTACCGCAGCGATCACTACAACTTCGCGAAGAGCGGCATCCCGATCGCGTTCTTCGCCGACGGCCTGCACGTGGACTACCACCGGGTGACCGACAGCCCGGAGAAGATCGACTACGCGAACATGCTGGCGATCACCAGGACGGTGGCGTCGGTCGGCTGGACGGTCGCCAACAGCGCGACGCGCCCGAAGCTGAACGCGAAGCTGCCCGATCAGCTCGTCAACGACATGAAGGCCGCGCAGGCTGCCGGCTGGGGCAAGCTCACCCCGGTGCCGCCGCCGCTGCCGAAAATGCCGTTCTAGCCGTCGAGCGTCGCGCCGGGACTGACCGCCTTCGCCAAGGCTGCGGCGAGTCTCGCCGGAGCGCTTCGCGCGGAGGCGGAAGACCCGGCCACACCATTCAACGGACACGCCCTGGGAATCTCGTGTTCCCGGGGCGTGTTTGTTTCTGCGGTGCGCTCCTGCCGCCTCTGGCGTGTGTTGCGCCTCTGGCGTATTGACAGCCCCACGCACAGGCCTATGTTGGTACGGTACAGCTTGTCGTCCCCCTCGACATCCCCGGAGCCCAGACGCAAGGAGGCAGTTATGGGCACCCACCCGACACATGGGATTCTCCCCGGCTCCACCACCGGGCGCCGGACACGGCCGCCTGCGCGCCGGAAAGCCCTGGAGCCGACGTTCTCTCCCGAGCCGCAGCCGCCGGCCGCTCTGACGCACGAACAGATCGCTCTCACGCACGACGAGATCGCCCGGCGCGCCTGCGAGATCTACCAGGCGCGGAGCGCGGAAGGCGGCGACGCGCTCAGTGACTGGCTCACTGCGGAGCGCGAGTTGCGTGAATGCGCCGAGGCATCGACCTGTTCGCCGGCCCGGTCGGATCGCGAGTTCTACCCCTGATGACCGCCGAGCCCTGGGTGATCGTGCTGGCCGGCGGCGACGGCCGGCGCCTGGCGGCCGTCACGCGCGACGTCGACGGCCGCCCGGTCCCCAAGCAGTACTGGCCCGTGGACGGCGGCGCCCCGATGATGCGCTGGGCCATCCGCGCCCGGATGAGCTTGCGCCGTCGTACGGCGCGCTGCCCGTGGTGGACCTCTCGCACGACATGCTCGAACGCCGGCCGCAGGACCTGCGGGTGGTCCGCGTCGCACCGTGCGGGTGGAGCGATCTCGGCACGCCGGCGCGTCTCCAGTCTCTCCTGGTCAGCGATCAGCCCGCCGCGTGAGAAGTGGGACAGGTACAATCTCTCCGGTTGGTGAGAAATTGTGCCTGTCCCCAATTTCTGCGGGACGCCGGGAAGGAGCGCCGGTGACGATGCACCGCCTGTTCGTTGTGTTCGCTGTCGCGACCACTGTGTTGACCTGCGCGTCGGCCGCCCACGCACAAACGCCCAAGGTGATTCCCCTCTGGCCCGAGGGCGTGCCGGGCGCCAAGCCTGACGGCGGCCAGGAGCGCCTGGTCGACGACCGCGTCTCGAACGTGCAGGTCCCGACGCTGACGGTGTTCCCCGCCGACCCGGCCCGGGCGGTGGGCACGGCGGTCGTCATGTGCCCGGGCGGCGGCTACGTGCGCCTGGCGATCACCAAGGAAGGCAACGGGTTCGCGCGAATCCTGAACGACATCGGCGTGACGGTCTTCATCCTGAAGTACCGCCTGGTCGAATACGGGCACCCCGCCCCGCTCCAGGACGTGCTGCGCGCTGTGCGCCTGGTGCGGTCGCGGGCGACCGAGTTCGGGATCGATCCCGCCCGGATCGGCGTGATGGGTTCGTCGGCCGGCGGCCACCTGGCGGCTTCGGCGGCCACGCTCTACGACGCCCCCGAGGGCCGGACCGGCGCGGCGCTGGACGCCGTCTCCGCGCGTCCGGACTTCATCGCCCTGATCTATCCGGTCATCACCATGAAGCCGCCGTTTGCGCACATGGGCTCACGCAAGGCGCTGCTGGGCGCGGAACCCACCGACGCGCTGGTCGAGCGGATGTCGGTCGAGACGCAGGTCACCGCCGCGACGCCGCCGGCGTTTCTGGTGCACACGGGAGAGGACGCCAGCGTGCCCCTGGAAAACAGCATCCTGTTCTTCCAGGCGCTGCGCAAGGCGGGCGTGCCCGCCGAACTGCACCTCTTCGAAAAAGGCGCCCACGGCTTCGGCACCGCCCAGGGCCTGGGACCCACGTCCGACTGGCCCGCGCGCCTCGAAGGCTGGATGCGCGCCCACGGCTGGCTGACCCGCCCGCCTCGTCCTGAGCCTGCCGAAGGGGCGCCACGCCACTAGCGCCGGGCGCGCCCCGCGCAACCGAATCGGGTACACTCACAGGATGATGGTCCAGCCCGAGTCCGAGTCCGAGCGTGACCGCTTCGCTCGCGTGCTGTTCTACGCGGTGGTGCTGGTCATCGGGTACCTCGCGTTCCAGATCGTCGGCCCGTTCCTGGAGACGCTTGCCTGGGCCGGCGTCTTCGCGATGGTGCTGTTCCCGCTCCAGACGCGGCTCGCGCAGCGCCTCAAGCGGCCGGGAGCGGCGGCGGCCCTGACGACCCTGATTGCGGCCCTGCTGATTGTCGGCCCTGCGGTCACCGTCCTCACGATCCTGGCCACCGAAGTCACGACCGTGATTCAGCGAATCCAGAGCGGGGCCTTCGCGCTGCCCTCGTCTCCGGAGATCGAGGCCTGGTACGCCACGCTTCGCCAGCAGACGCTGCTGCCGCTGCCCGAGGAGATCGGCTCGACGCTCACCGATGCGGTGACGTCGGTCGCCACCTACATCGCGGGCAAGGCCGGCGCGATCCTCCAGAACGTCGCCGGTCTGGTCTTCCAGTTGTTCGTCATGCTCTTCGCGCTCTTCTACTGCCTGCGGGACGGCGGCCGAATGGTGGACACCGTCCGCACGCTGCTCCCGTTCGAGCCGGCGCGACGCGACCGCATGATTGCGCAGACCAACGATCTCGTCGTCGCGACAGTCGGATCGACGTTCGCCGTGGCCATCACACAAGGCACGCTGACGGGCCTGACGCTGGGCCTGCTCGGCTTCCATGCGCCGGTGTTCTGGGGCGTGATGACCTCGTTCTTCTCGCTGCTCCCGGCGGTGGGCTCGGCCCTGGTGTGGGGCCCGGCCGCCCTCTACCTGTTCGCCACCGGCGACATCGTGCGCGGCGTCATCCTGCTCGGCGTCGGCGTGGGCGTGATCGGCATGGCGGACAACGTGCTGCGTCCCCTGCTGCTGAGCGGCCGCACGACGATGCACGGACTGCTGGTGTTTGTGAGCCTGCTGGGCGGCGTCGCGGCGTTCGGCTTTATCGGCCTGGTCATCGGCCCGGTGATCATGGCGGCCTTTGAGTCGCTGCTCGGCGCGGCAGCGCCCGCCGCCGCGACGCCGGCCGAACTGGCCGAGCCGGCCGAGCCGACCGGCCTGATCGACCCGACCGACGCGGTATGATGGCATCGCTGTGACCTCCCGCGCCGCACGCGCCACCGTCCTGGCGGCCATCATCATCTGCGCCGTACTCGCGCTGCAGGCGCAGTCGCCGCGTGCGGCCGCGCCGTACGCCGCCGTGACCGCCGACGGGCGTCGGGCCGTCGCCGCGTCCACCGTCGGCGATCAGGAATTCCTGCGGCTTGACGATCTGACCGCGATTCTGAAGGTCTCGGTGCGCGAGGATCGCGCCGGCCACGCGCTGACGCTCACACGCGGCGGCACGACGGTCGTCCTCTCGCTCGACCAGGGCCTGGCCTCGATCGGCGGGCGGCTGATCTCGCTCTCGTCACCGCCGGTACGCGACGGCTCGCGGTGGCTGGTCGCCCCCGACGTGGTCGCCCGCGCGCTGAGCCTGGCCGCCGGCACGCGCCTGGACGTCCGGCGGACCTCGCGTCTGGTGGTGGTCGGTGACGTGCGCGTGCCTCGCGTGACCATCCGCCAGGACGCGGCGGGCTCGAGCACGCGCGTCTCGGTGGATCTGGTCCCGCGCACGACCTACACCGTGACGCAGGAGGCGCGCCGCCTCGTGGTGAAGTTCGACGCCGACGGCCTCGACGCGACGGCCACGGGCGGCTCGCAGGGGCTGGTCGAATCGGTCACGACCATCGAGCCGGCGACGCTCCTGATTCACCTGGCGCCGGGCTTCGCATCGTTCCGCAGCGCCACCGTGCCGCTCGATGCGACGTCGTCTCGCCTCGTAATCGACCTGATGCCCGCGGGCGGCGGCACTCAGCCGCCCCCGTCGCCGTTTGCGCCGAAGCCCGCAGAACCTCCGCCGACCAGGCCCGCGGCCGACATGTCGGCGCTGGTGGCGTCGCAAACGCCGGCGCTGCGCACGATTGTGATCGACCCGGGCCACGGCGGCGACGAGATCGGGACGCGCGGGGCGGCCGGTACGCTCGAGAAGGACGTGACGCTGGACGTGGCCAGGCGGCTGAAGGCCTCCCTCGAAGGGCGGCTCGGCATCCGCGTGCTGCTGACGCGGGACGAAGACCGGCTGGTGCCGCTCGATGAGCGCGCGTCGATGGCGAACAACAACAAGGCGGATCTCTTCATCAGCCTGCACGCCAACGCGTCCCTGCGCCCCGACATCCGCGGCGCGGAAGTGTTCTATCTGAGCCTCGACGGGTTCGGCGATGCCGCCCGCACGCTGGCCGAGTCGCCGAAGGGCACGCCGGTGCCGGCGCTGGGCGGCGGGTCCCGCGACATCGAGCTCATCGCGTGGGACATGGCACAGGCGCGGCACCTGGCGGAGTCCGCGGTGTTCGCCGGCCTCATCGAGGAGGAGCTGCGGCGGCGCGTCGAGATGAGCGCGCGCGCGATCCAGCAGGCCCCGTTCCGGGTGCTGGCCTCAGCCAACATGCCGGCGGTGCTGGTCGAGATGGCGTTCCTCAGCCACGCCCAGCAGGAAGCCCTGCTCGGCGGTGACGAGTTCAAGAACCGGATCGCGCAGGGGCTCTACGACGCCATCGTGCGGTACCGGTTGCGGCTCGAGACGCCGCCGTCGAAGCGGCGCCCGTAGGACCATGGCCATCACGTCCCGATTCGTCGCGCTCACCCTGGTGGCGGCCGTGTCGACCGGCGTCGGCACGTGGGTGGCCGTGCGGTATGTCGTGCGGCCGCAGCCGCCGCGGCCAAGCGCCGCCTCGGCCGCCGCGCAGGCCGGCTCAGCCGAAACCCGGCGGATCAAGGCGGCGCTCTACTACATCGCCGCCGACGGCCTGCGCCTGCAGGCGGCCCAGCGGGACGTGGCGTACGCCGACGGCACGCCGGACCAGGCGAAGCGGATTCTCGAAGCGCTGCTCGGGCCGCCGCCGCCCGGGATGCTCAGCGCCATTCCGCCGGGCACGGCGCTTCGCGGCGTGTACCTGGCCGAGGGCGGCGCGGCCTACGTCGACTTCACGGCGGCCCTGCAGACGAATCATCCCGGCGGATCGCTCAGCGAGATCCTGACCGTCTACGCCATCGTCTCGTCGGTGACGGCGAACCTGCCCGCGGTGACCGCCGTCCAGATCCTGATTGACGGCCACGAGGCCGACACGCTCGCGGGCCACGTCGACTTGCGGCGGCCGCTGCCGCCATCCGCGCCCTGGACCGAGAAAGGACCGTCATGACCCGTGCCGACAACCGCGCCGCCGACCAACTGCGTCCGGTGGTGATCACGCCGCAGTACCTGCTCCACCCGGAAGGCTCGGTCCTGGTCGAGGCCGGCCGCACCCGGGTCATCTGCACCGCGAGCCTCGAAGACCGCGTGCCGCCGTTTCTGCGCAACAGCGGCAAGGGATGGGTGACCGCGGAGTACGGCATGCTGCCGCGCGCCACCACCACGCGCACGACACGCGAGGCCTCGGCGGGCAAAGTCGGCGGGCGCACGCAGGAGATCCAGCGGCTCATCGGCCGCTCGCTGCGCGCGGTGACGCGGATGGAGGAGATGGGCGAGCGCACGATCTGGATCGACTGCGACGTGATCCAGGCGGACGGCGGCACCCGCACGGCGTCGATCACCGGCGCGTACGTCGCGCTGGTGCTCGCGCTGCGCACGCTCGTGCAGCGCGGCGTCCTGTCGCACGTGCCGGTCACCGACCACGTCGCGGCCACCAGCGTCGGCATCGTCGGCGACGTGCCGATGCTGGATCTAGCCTACGAAGAGGACTCGCGGGCCGAGGTGGACATGAACGTCGTCAAGACGTCGGACGGGCGCTACATCGAGATCCAGGGCACGGCCGAGACCACGCCGTTCGGCCGCGAGCGGCTGCAGGAGTTGCTCGACCTGGCCGACGCGGGGATTGCGAGCCTGGTGGCGATCCAGCGCCAGGTGCTGGGCCAGGGTGCCTGAGGTGCGGCTGCTCGTCGCCACGACCAACCGCCACAAGTTGCGCGAGATCCGCGCCATCCTGGCCGGCCTCAATCTCGAGATCGACGGCCTCGACGCGTACCCGGCGATCGCGGAGCCGGAGGAAACCGGCGCGACCTTCGAAGAGAACGCGCGGCAGAAGGCCGTCTCCTATTCGACGCGGCTCGGGGTGCCGGCGGTGGCCGAGGACTCGGGCCTGGAGATCGACGGGCTCGGCGGCGAGCCGGGCGTGCACTCGGCGCGGTACGGCGGCCCCGAGGCCGACACGTACGACAAGAAGTTCGCGCTGGTGTACCGCCGCCTGCGCGAACGCGGCACGCTTGGCAGCTCGGCCCGGTTCGTCTGCGCGCTGGCGATGGCCGACGGCGACCGCATCCTCTACCAGTCGCGCGGCGCGATCGAGGGCGTGATCGCGGACGGCCCGCGCGGCGACGGCGGCTTCGGCTACGACCCGATCCTCTTCTTGCCGCCGCACGGCCGGACGCTCGCCGAACTGACCGAGGACGAGAAGGCGCAGGTCAGCCATCGGGGCCAGGCCTTCCGCCGGTTCCGCGACGCGCTCGCCGCACAACCTGCGCTCCTGGATCGATGAAGACAGTTGCTGCCGCGCGCCGCCCCTGCCCTGAGCCCGTCGAACGGGCGGACGCCGCTCCACTGGCCGAGGTGCGCCTGGACGTGTGGCTGGATGTCGCGTGCCTCTTCAAGACCCGGTCCGAAGCGCAGCAGGCCTGCCGGGGCGGCAAGGTCGACGTGAACGGCCAGGGCGCCAAGCCCCACCGGCTGCTGAAGGTCGGCGACACGCTGCGCCTCACGCGCGCGGCCGGCCGGCGCCAGATCGTCGTCGTCCTGACGCTGGCCGAGCAGCACCTTCCGAAGGCCGCCGCGCGGCGGCTCTACCAGGACACGACCCCGCCGCCGACTCCCGAGGAGGCGGCCGTCCGCGAACTCGAGCGGCATTTCTGGAAGTCCCGCCTCCCCGTGTCAGCGGCAACGCCCGACCACCGGGAGCGTCGCCGCCTGCGTCGGGTCAAGGAAGGCGAAGTGTAATCTCCGGCACCGGACGTGCCGATACTCTCAACACGAACTGGTACGCTCCGGGTGCGCCCGGGCGCGCGACCATCCGTCGCCTCCCCCGAGCGGGGCGACCGCAGGGCGTCCTGAGGAGAACGATCATGCTGGATTCGATCAAGCGGGTCAACGAGTTGCGCCAACTGCTGGCCGAGGCCAAGCGGGAGCGCGAGCACGCGGCCGACGTCCTGGCGAACCTCCTGACCGGGGGCGCGAAGGTTGACGAGGTGGATCGGTCGCTCAGGCGCTCCCACGAGGAAGCGCATGCGATGAGCGACACGCTCACGCGGCTCGCCCTCCGCATGGACGCCCTCGACGCTCGCCTCCCGACGCTCGAGACGGTGGATACGCGCATCGAGAACCTCAGCCGGTCGGTCGGCGCGATCGAGCAGACGACGCAGGGTCTCCTGGGCCCCGACAGCCCCCTCCAGACGTCCCGCGCCCTCGCCCAGCAGATCGACGCCCAGCAGATGCAGGCGCGGGCGAGCCTCGAGGCGCTGCGCATGGACCAGGACGCGCTCGACCTGCTTCGCGAACAGCTGCGGCAGGCGCAGGGCGAGACCAAGGACGCCTCCGACCGGTTCAACGCGACGAAGGCCGAGTTCGAACAGGCCCGGGTGCTGGCGGCGCAGCTCACGCAGGACTACGGCAAGATCCGCGACACGGCCCGCGAGGCGCGCGAGTATTCCGACGCGACGATGGATGCGGCGAAGGAGATCGAGAAAAAGCTCGCCTCGTTCACGGCGCTCGAGGAGATGAGCAAGGCCGCGAAGGAACGGCTGGCCTCGCTCAATCTCCTGGCCGAGCACGTCGCGCAGAAGACCAAGGCGCTGGACGCCCAGAAGCAGACCGTCGAGCACGCGATCGTCGAGTCGAACCGGCTCAACGAGATGGTCTGGACCATGGACGGGCAGGTGGCGAAGCTCAACGAGCAGATCCGCCACGTCACGCGCACCGAGGAGACCGTCGATCGGATCGAGAAGCTCGCGCGGGAGACCGCGGCGCAAGTCGACGCGGCGACCTCGTCGAAGGACGCCTTCCTGCAGGACCTGGGCCGCATGGACAGGGACCGCGCCGTGCTGTCCGAGTTCATCCGCGGCTACCAGGAGCGGGTCGTGCTGGAGCGGCGGGCGCTCGACAGCTTCGACCAGCGCCTCGTTGCGGCGCACGCCGCCGTCCAGGACATCGAGGCCAAGGTGGAGACGGTGACGGCGAAGGATCGGGCGCTGGCCGCCATGAACCAGCAGCTCACGGCAATGGACACCCAGGCGGGCGCCCTGCTCGGGCAGGTCACGGAACTGGAGCAGCGCCAGGCGAAACTCGACAGCCTCCGCGATCGGCTCGACGAGGTCGACGATCTGTCGCAGCGGACGGAGCAGAAGCACGCCAACCTGGTCGAACTGCGCGCGACGCTCGACACGCTGAAAGGCGAGATCGACGGGTTCTACCTCGCCCACAAGACGGTGCAGCAGATGGTGGAACGGCTCGATGCGGACCGCGTCTCGCTGGCGACGTTCATGGAACGCATGGACACCTTCCGGGCGTTCTCCCCCGAGCTCGACGCCAAGCTCGACACGGTGACCGCTCGCCTGTCGATCGTCGATGAGGGCGTGCACAAGGCCTCGAACCTCGTGTCGCTGGCGGACCAGCTCGACCGGGAGATGACGCGGATCGCGAACAACCAGCGATTCGTCGAGAAGGTCGAGACCCGCATGAACGCCCTGCACACGCTGGCGACCGACGTCGGCAGCAAGCTCGCCGAGCAGCTCGCCCGCCGCGCCGAGATCGACACGCTGAGCGGCGCGTGCGACACGGTGGCCGTGCACCTGGCCGACGTGGAGCAGAAGCTGGAGGCGCTCTCGGCCGTGCATCACGCGCTCGAGCCGCTGCGCACCGAGGTGGCGGAACTCAAGACGCAGACCGATCAGGCGTACACGCGCTTCAAGGACGCCCAGCAGGCCGAGGCCGTCGTGGCCGAACAGGGGCGCCGGCTCGAAGCGCTGGTCTCGGCTAACCGCAACGCGTCGGCCGAGGTGGCTGTCAGTCTGAAGCAGGTCCAGGGTCTGGCCGATGAGCTGAAGAAGTCCACCGCGACCAAGGACGGGCTGCTCGAGGAGCTGACCCGCGTGCAGGGACGCCAGCGCGACGTGATGGCCCAGGCGGCGGCCTCCGACGCCCAGGCCACGCGGCTGGACGCCGCCCTGCGTCAGCTCGAGCAGCGCCGCACGCAGATGGCCTTCATGGAGAAGTCCATCTCCGGCTTCGAAACCAAGCTCGATGCGCTCCGGAACCTCTCGGAGGATGTCGACCGCAAGATCGACGCGCTCGACAGCCGCTCGGCGGTGGTCGACGCGGTGAAGCGGGAAGTCGACGGCGTGCACGACGTGTCGGCCCGCAGCCGCGCCGATCTGCAGCACCTGACTGATCAGCGCGTCGAGGTGCTCGCGATCCGGCAGCAGGTCGATGCCCTGCTCGCCCGCGCGAGCGAGACGCAGGCGCAGATGGACCGGATCGAGGAGCGCCGTCAGCACGTGGACGAAGTCTACGGCAAGGCAAACTCCGTGGTGAACCTGCTGGAGGACGTGCGCCTGAACCTCGAACTGGTCAACGAACAGAAGGCCGTCGTCGACCACGTCGCGGCGGATCTGGCCAGGCTCGACAGCCTCGTCGCGAGCAGCCAGCGGACGCTCAAGGCGCTGGAGGCCGAGCGCGAGCTCGCCCAGCGCATCGAGAAGAGCATCACGACGCTGCGCGCCGGCAAGGGCAAAGACGACGACGCGAAGGGCCAGCGCAGCGCGTAGGCGGCGCCCCCCGGTCGCGTGACTGGGTCCCGCGCGATCAGCGCGCGGGGGCCTTGGTGGTCAGGTACTCCCGCTCGAAATCGGCGAACGCGATGCCGAACCGCTGGACGAACGCATCGTTGAAATCGATGCCGCCCGACACGTCGGTGACCAGCGCCATGACGATCAGCACGTTCACGCGGTCGATCATGGCGTTCACCGCCAGCACCGACTGTGCGTACGCCAGGTCCACCTCCCCTGCCTGGAGCGAGGCGAACGATCCGGCGAGCGTGGCCAGGCTGAGCCGCCTGGCTTCGCCGCGCACGGCCGTCCAGGCGCGCGCCAGGCCGCCGGTTTCGAAGTAACCCGCCAGCCCTTCGTTCAGCCACGTCGGCACGCTGCGCGGCGCCACGCTGTGGACCAGCGCGTGCACGTACTCGTGGGTCAGCACACGCTCGAGTTCGCGTGGATCGTTCACCGCGCCCCGCAGCGGGACCCGGATCCGGCCGTCGAACACGCCGCCGCTCCACTGCGGCGATCGCGTGATGTCGCGGAACTGGTCCCGCGTGTAGAAGATCACCGTGATCGGTTCGGTCGGGTAGGTCAGCAGCGTGGGGTTGATGCGGTCGTAGGCGGCCTCGAGCAGATCGATGGCTCGTTGGGCGACGGCTTCCTCGGCGGGGCCTTCGACCAGCACCGTGAAGTGGCTGCCGTGCGTCTGGAGAAACGTCGCATGCAACGCCGCTTCCTGCCGCCAGCGATCGAGACGCGCCGCCAGGCGCCGTTCCCCGGGGGCGGCCGCCAGGGCGGCCTCGTAGGTCCGGATCGCCCCTGCCAGATCCGCACGCTCGTAGAGCAGTTCGCCCAGCACGAGCGACGCCGGGGTCAGCCGCGGCGACAGGTCGAGTGCGCGCGTCAGCGCGTCGACGGCCGCCTCCGCCTGCCCGCGCTGCTGCGCGACCAGGCCGCGAGCCAGATGCACGAGCGGGTTCTTCGGTTCGGTGCGGCCCGCCGCGTCGAGCAGGGCGTCGGCCCGGTCGAGGTCGCCCGCGTTGAAGGCCTGCCAGGCGTCGTGCAGCGGCCCGCTGGCCGGCAGCACGATCGAGAACGTCTGCCGGGACTCGGGTGCGGCGCCGGGCGCCGGGCTGACCTGGCGCGCCGACACCGTCACGGGAACCGCCCCCGCGATCACGACGGCGGCCGCCGCCGCGGTCCACCATCCGCGATGGCGTCGGCCACGGGATTGGTGCGCCGCCGTCGGGTCAGGTCGATCGGCGCTCATGAGACGCGATATGCCACGGGTCCATGTTACCGCGCAACCGGCGCGTCCTGCCTTACTTCGAGGGCGGCGGCGTGGTCTTCGCCGCCTTCAGGTACTTGTCGTACCACGCCAGGATGCGCTGCTCGAAGTCCACGCTCTCGGCCGCGTTGGACGGCGGCCGGTGCGCGCCGTTCGCGTAGCGGACCCACTCCACCTCTTTCCCCAGTCGCCGCAGGGCGTAGTAGATCTCCCGCGACTGGCTCGAGGGCACGTTCGGGTCCTGGTCGCCGGTGATGCACAGGAGCGGCGTGGTAATGCGGTCCGCGTGCAGAATGGCCGACGTGTCGAGGTAGCGCTCGGGGTACTCCCACAGCGTGCCGCCGATCCGGTCCTGGCTCTTCTCCGGCGCGTGCGTGTTGCGCACGCCGAGCCTCGGGCTGTCGGTGTAGAAGCTCACCATGTCGACCTTGCCCGACACGTTGATGGCGGCCTTGAAGCGATCGGTCTGCGTGAGCAGCAGCACCGTGGCGTAGCCGCCGTAGCTGGTG
>Ga0315273_10009475_pt1 | contig 12352 bp, 12 predicted proteins | sample YL17G02_0_MG_FD_205753 | JGI IMG/M metagenome (GOLD analysis project Ga0315273, IMG submission 205753) | Sediment microbial communities from Yellowstone Lake, YNP, Wyoming, USA - YL17G02_0 | ecosystem: Environmental > Aquatic > Freshwater > Lake > Sediment | place: USA: Wyoming | collected... | reverse complement strand
AAGACCATTGTCGTCAAAGTGGGCTCGAGCACGGTCGCCGACGATCATCTCCGTCTGCGTCGGCGTCTGCTCTCCGGGCTCGTCGCCGAAGTGGCTGGTCTGGTCCATGCCGGGGATCGCGTCGTGCTCGTCTCGAGCGGCGCCATCGCCTGTGGTCAGCACGTGTTGGGGGTCACGGAGCGGCCTCGCCAGATCCCGGCCCTCCAGGCCGCGTCGGCCGTCGGCCAGGGCCGGCTGTTCGCCTACTACGAGCGGCTGTTCGACGATCGTGAGCTCACGGCGGCGCAAGTCCTGCTCACCAGTGAGGATTTTGCCCGGCGTTCCAGCTACGTCAACGCGCGCAACACGCTGCGCCGGCTGCTCGCCTGGGGCGTGGTCCCGGTCATCAACGAGAACGACACCACGGCGACCGACGAGATCCGCTTCGGCGACAACGACGTCCTCGCCGCGCAGGTGGCCATCATGTTGCGCGCCGAGACGCTGCTGCTGCTCACCGACCAGGATGGTCTCTACACGAGCGATCCGCGCAGCGACAGCAGCGCGCGACTGGTGGAGCGCGTCGAGCGGCCGGAGGACCTGGTCGCGCTCGACGTCGGCGAGACCACGCGGCGCGGCGCCGGCGGCATGCGCGGCAAGGTGGCGGCGGCGCTCATGGCCGCCGCCGCCGACGTACGCACGGTCATCGCCAACGGCGCCTCACCCGGCGTCATCACCGCGGTGGCGAGCGGCGTCGCCGTGGGCACGGTCGTGGCGCCGCGGGCTTCGGGAGTCTCCGCCTTCAAGTTGTGGCTGCGCTACGCCAAACCGGTGCGTGGTAAGCTTGAGATCGATGCCGGTGCGGCGCGCGCCCTTGCCAAGGCCGGAAGCAGCCTGCTGCCAGTCGGCGTGACTGCTGTCCACGGCGGCTTCGCCGCCGGCGATGCGGTCGCCATCGTCGATACGGCCGGCGTCGAGATCGCTCGCGGTCTTTCGACCATGAGCGCCCGCGATGTGCGGCGGGTGTGCGGTCTGCGCAGCGACGAAGTGCGTGCTCTCAATCGTCAGCTGGACGACGAGGTCGTACACCGGGATTGTCTGGTCCTGGTCGGCAAGTCGGTCGGCGAGGAGGTCGTGTGAAGGTCGAGCAGCTTTGCATCGCGGCACGGGACGCCTCACGCGCCCTGGCCACGTTGCCGCGAGCGCGCAAGGACGAGGCGCTCATCGCCGTGGCCGAGGCACTCGACCGGCGCGCCGCGGAGATCCTCACGGAGAACCGGGAGGACGTGAAGCTGGCGCGCGAGAACCGGCTGCCGGACGCGATGGTCGATCGCCTTCTTCTCGACGAGGACCGTCTCAAAGAAGTCTCCGCCAGCGTCCGCGCTTTGGCGGCGTTTCCCGATCCCATCGGCCAGATCGTTGACGGATGGCGTCTGGAGAACGGGCTCGAACTGCGCAAGGTGCGTGTGCCGCTCGGCGTGGTCGCCGTCGTCTACGAGGCGCGGCCCAATGTCACCGTGGACGCGGCATGCCTGTGCCTCAAGACCGGCAACGCCGTGATCCTGCGCGGAGGCTCGGCCGCCAAGCACACGAACCGTATCCTGACGGAGGTCGTGCAGGGCGCGGTCATCGAGGCAGGGCTGCCACGCGAGGTCGTGGCGTATCTGAGCCCCGACGATCGGCGCGAGCTGACCGAACTCATCCAGCAGCGCCGCTACGTCGATCTTGTGATCCCCCGTGGCGGTGAGCAGCTCAAGGACTACCTCCTCGAGCACAGCCGGGTCCCCGTGGTGTACGCCGCCGGGGGCAACTGCCACGTCTACGTCGATGCGGCGGCCGATCTCGACAAAGCGGTAGAGATCATCATCAACGCCAAGTGCCAGCGGCCGGGGGTGTGCAACGCGGCCGAGACGCTGCTTGTGCACGAGGCCGTGGCGGCCGCTTTCCTGCCGCGCGCCGTAGAGGAGCTCAAGCGGCGCGGCGTCGAGCTGGTCGTCGACGAGGCGACCGCCGGCATCCTCGCCGACCCTTCGCTGAAGCGGGCCACAGAGGCGGACTACGAGACCGAGTTCCTCGCCCTGAAGCTCGCGGTACGCGTGGTCGCCTCGATCGACGAGGCCCTGGATCACATCGCGCGGTACGGCACGCGCCACTCGGAGGCGATCGTCAGCGACGATCTGGTCGCCGCCAATCGCTTCACGGCGGAGGTCGACGCCGGCTGCGTCTACGTGAACGCCTCGACGCGTTTCACCGACGGAGGCCAGTTCGGCCTTGGCGGCGAGATGGGCAACTCCACTCAGAAACTGCACGTCCGCGGGCCCATCGCTCTGGACGATCTCACCTGCGTGAAGTACGTGCTCTGGGGCGACGGGCAGGTGCGAGGGTAGGACGTGGACGCAGCGCGTCCCCGTCTCGGCGTGCTCGGTGGCAGCTTCGATCCGCCGCATCTGGGGCACTTGGTCATCGCCTCTGAGGCACACGCGCGGCATGGTCTGGAGCGCGTCCTGTTCGCTCCGGCCGCGGCTCCTCCGCACAAGGTCGCCGAGAGCAGCACTTCTGCCGATATCCGCCTCGAGATGACCGCGCTGGCGGTCGCGGACGACGCGCGCTTCGCGGTCTCGGAGGTCGAGATGGAGCGTGGCCTGATCTTCACCCGCGACACGATGGCGGCGGTCGCCGCTCGCCATCCCGGGTACGACCTCGCTTTCATCATGGGGTCGGACTCCCTCCTCCAGTTTGACGCGTGGCACGATCCCGCAGGGGTCCTCGAGCTTTGTACGTTGCTGGTGGCGGTCCGGCCCGGCGACGACCGCGGGGCGGTCGCCGCCGCGGCCGCGCGCTGGGGCGCCGGGTCCGTGGTCGTCATCGAGGCTCCTGTGATCGGCGTCTCCTCGAGCGTCGTCAGGGCGCGCGTCGCCGCCGGTCTGCCCATCCGCTACCTGGTCCCCGCGGCGGTCGAGACTCTCGTGCGCCGGCGCGGGCTCTACCTCTCGCTGTGATGCAGCGCGCCACCGCGGAGCTCCTCGCGCAGGCACGGCTCTCTCCACCTCGTCTGGAGCACTCCCGCCGTGTCGCGGCACAGGCCGCGGCGTTCGCGCGGCGCTGGGGCGCCTCGCCGGAGGCGGCCGAGCTCGCCGGCTTGCTGCACGACCTTTCCCGGGAAGCGTCGGCCGATGAGATCCTCGCGGCGGCGTCCCGGTACGGCATCGAGGTAGGCCCGATCGAGGCGCGCCGCCCGGTCGGTCTTCTGCACGCCCAGGTGGCGGCCGCCGAGCTCGAGGAGGCCGGTCTGGACGGTGAGGTGACCGCGGCCATCGCCCGGCACACCGTCGGCGGCGCCGGCATGACGGTGCTCGAGAAGTGCGTGTACCTCGCCGACTACTGCGAGCCGGGCAGGGACGTGCAGGGACTCGAGGAGATCCGCCGTCTGGGGCAGAGCTCGCTGGACGAGGCCGTGGCGGTGGCCGCACGCCAGACCCTGCTCGACCTCATCGTGCGGCGTCGCCCGGTCGTGCCGGAGGCTCTCGAGCTCTACAATGAGTGCTATGTCTCCGGCTGAGGGTTCACGGGTCGAGCGACACCGCCAGCGTAAGCCCAGCGCCGCGGACCAGCCTCGGGTCGAGGGCTCGAGGACGGATCGTCTTCGCCGCCGCCGCCGCGGCTCGGTGGAGCGACGGCAGGCGTACGTGCTGTATGTGCTGGCTGTCGCTGTGGCCTTCGGCGCGGTGCTCGGCGCCTGGTACTTCGCGGCGCGCTTCCTGGGCGGCGGGGAGGAGGCAAGAGCTCCCGGGCACCTGACGCTGGTCACTCTGGCCGCCCCAGACTCCGGCAAGCCTGTCGCCGCCGCTCTCCTCGTGCGGGACGGCACTACCTCAGGCTACACGTTGTATGCCATTCCGCGGGATCTCCTGCTTGCCGGACCGAAAGGCGAGTACGTGTTCGCCGCCGACTCCATGACCACCGGCGACCTCCAGGCCGACCTCGAGCGCGTCATCGGCGCCCAGGTCGACGCCGCGTACGTGCTGCCCGCCGGCGTCCTCGACGAACTCGCCGGCGTCGACGCGCTCCAGGTAGAGCTCGGCCGTCCGGTCACCGTGCGGCGCGGCGGCGTCGAGCGCGTCTACAAGGACAGGATGGTGATCGCGGCGAGCGAGATTGCCGAGATGGTCGCCACGTCGGGGGCGGGCGGCTACGACGGCACGACCGTCCAGGAAGGACTCTGGACTGCCGTCTTGCAGGCCGCTGCGCTGCGCCCCGAGAGCGCCCGCTCGCAGACGGTCGGCGCGATCGTCTCCGGAGCTTCAGGATCGTCTGATCGCGGGTACCTGAAGGAGGCGCTCATAGGGCTCTTGGCGGGAGGGGTCACGGTGGCGCGCATGCCCTCCACGTCGCGCGTCGCCGAAGGGCAGTTCGCCTTCGTGCCGGACCCCGAGGGCATCATGGCCGGCATCACCCGCAAGAGTTCGGGGTATCGCTCCCGCTTCACGGTGGTCGTGCGGAACGGCAGCGGGAAGGTCGGTATCGGTGAGGCTGTCGCGCGGCGGCTGTCCACGCTCGATGTGAATCTGTCCGCCACAGGCAACGCCGACCGCTTCGACTACCATCAGACCCGCATCCTCGCGGGGAGCGGGGCGCTGGCGGTGGCCGAGGACATCCGTGCTATACTCGGCCGCGGCGTCTTGCTCAACGGCGCGAATGTGGCGCCCGACACCGTCCTGGTGATCGTCGGCGACGACCTCGAAGCCGGGGACCTCAAACCAAAGGATCAGCCGTAGCATCTGACGCTGAGTTCACGAAGGCCAGAGAACTGGCCAGCGCCATCGCCGCCCACGCCGCCGACAAGAAGGCACAGGACATCGTCGTGCTTGCCATGGGCGCTGCGGTCAACTACACCGACTTCTTCGTCATCGCCACCGGCGCCAACCCGCGTCAGACCAAGGCCATCGCCGAGGAGATCGTGTTCAAGCTGAAGCCGCGGCACCGTCCCACGCGCATCGAGGGTGAGCGTGAGGGCGAATGGGTCCTGCTGGATTACCTCGATGTGGTCGTCCACGTGTTCACTCCGGCGGCGCGCGACTTCTACCGCCTCGAGGCGCTGTGGGGCGACGTGCCCCACTTCCGCGAGGTCGCCGCGCAGGTCTGACGGCGCTCAGGGTCGCCGCGCGTCGCCGGACTCTTCGCGTGACTCTTGTCGATTGACCGGGAGACGGCGCGGAGCTATCATACGAACGTATGTTCGTATCCCAGCGAGCGATCCTGCACCTCGACATGGACGCCTTCTTTGCCTCGGTCGAGCAGGCGCGGCGTCCTGAGCTGCGTGGTCTGCCGGTGATCGTCGGCGGCGAGCGCGGTGGTCGTGGTGTGGTCTCTGCCTGCTCGTACGAAGCGCGTGCCTTCGGCGTGCACAGCGCCATGCCCATCTTCCAGGCCGCCCATCTCTGCCCGCACGGAATGTTCCTGCCTGTCGATATGCGGGCGTACGTGGCGGTGCACGACGCCATGCTCGAGCTGTTGCGCCGCTACACCGATCTCGTCGAGGTCGCCTCCATCGACGAAGCCTATCTCGACGTCACGGGCAGCCGGCGGCTGTTCGGGCCACCGCGGACCATCGCCCTGCGCATCCAGGAGCAGGTGTACGACGCTCACGGCATCACCTGCTCGATCGGCCTTGGGCCCACCAAGCTTCTGGCCAAGCTGGCCGCCGGCCTCAACAAACCGGCCGGTATCGGCGAGCTCACCGCCGCCGACGTGCAAGGTCGTCTGCGCGATCTGCCCGTGGGCGAGATCTGCGGTATCGGCCCCGTCACCCAGGAGCAGCTCGCCGCTCTTGGTCTCACCACGGTCGGGATGCTCCAGGACATGCCGTTCCCGCTGCTCGCCGCCGCTTTCGGGAACGGCGCTCACGGCTTGCGCCAGCTCGCCCTGGGGCAGGGCTTTTCTCCGGTCCGTAGCCGGCGGCCGCTGCCTAAGTCGGTCAGTCGCGAGATCACCTTCCGCGACGACACCAACGACCTCGAACTGCTACGCGCCACCCTGCTCGCGCTCGTCGAGCGCGCCGTCGCCGAGTTGCGCGGCAAGGGTATGGCCGCGCGGACGGTCGCGCTCAAAGTACGTTTCAACACGTTCCACACCGTCGGCCGGCGGCGGACTCTGGCGCGGCCGGCGGCGGCCACCCGGCCGCTCTACGAGACGGCCTTGGCGCTCCTCGACGAACTCGACGTCGGCGCCCGCTGGGTGCGCCTCGTCGGCATCAGCGTCGGCAACCTCACGCACGATGCCTTCCAGTTGACCCTTGACGACGGCTGGCGCGAGGAGGCGCTCGGCGCGGCCGTCGACCGTGTGCGCTCCAGGTACGGGTTCGCGGCGCTCACTCTCGCTGGGGGCGCTCTGGCACGTGAGCACCTGCACCAAGGGGGCGGTGGCCCGGCGTGAAGCAAGGGGCCTGTGATAAAATGCACTCTTCCGAACGGGTGCGAACAGCGCATGCACCCACGCGCGCCGACAGCCTGCGAGACGACTCACGAGGAGAGCCTGGATGAAGGACCCTGGCAAGATCAGGAACATCGCGCTTGTCGGCCACCGCGGTACCGGCAAGACGTCGCTGCTCGAGGGCCTGCTGTACAAGGCCGGCGTGGTCAATCGCCTGGGGCACGTGGTCGACGGCACGACCGTCTCCGACTATGCCGACGATGAGAAGCGCCGGCAGCTTAGCCTGTCGGCCGGCCTCGCGCACATCGAGCGCAATGGGCTCAGCTACAACCTCATCGACACGCCCGGCGACTCGAGCTTCCTGGCCGACACCATCGCCTCACTGCGGGTCGTCGAGACGGCCCTCGTGGTCATCAACAGCGTCCTCGGCGTCGAGGTCCAGACCGAGCGGCTCTGGGCGCGCGCCGACGAACGCGGGCTCGCGCGCATCCTCTTCTGCAACATGCTCGACCGCGACCGCGCCGACTTCAGCCTCACGGTCGCGCGCCTGCGCGAGGCCTTCGGCCCGCAGGTCGTCGCCGTGGAGATCCCCGTCGGCAGCGAGCACGAGTTCACGGGCGTCGTCGACCTGTTCTGCATGAAGGCTCACCTCTACGAGGGCGAGCAGGCCACCGAGGTCGACATCCCAGCCGACCTCACGGTGGTCGCGGAAGAGGCGCGTGGCAGACTCGTCGAGGCCGTCGCCGAGACCGACGACGAGCTCCTCGAGAGGTTCTTCGCCGAGGAGGAGATCACCACGGCCGAGCTCGAGGCGGCCTTCGCCAGGGCGGTCGCCGCGGCCAAACTGTTCCCCGTCGCCGCCGGCTCGGCCACGCACCTCATCGGGGTGGACCGCCTGCTCGACCTTCTGGCTCTGGCCCCCGCCCCCGACGCCGTCGCGCCGCCGCGGGCGCTCGACGCGGACGACGCCGAGCTCGAGCTCGCTTGCGACGTCACCAGGCCGGCGGTCGCCTTCGTGTTCAAGACGATGGCCGACCAGTTCAGCGGCCGCATCAACGTCTTCCGCGTCTTCCAGGGAGCCGTCAAGAGCGACGCCAACGTCGTCGTCGGGCGCGACGGCCACAAGGAGCGCATCGGCCAGCTGCTCAAGAACCAGGGCAAGGAGACCAAGCCGACCGACGGCCTCTGCGCCGGCGATATCGGCGCGGTGGCCAAACTCAAGGACGTCGTCACCGGCGACACGCTCGCGGCCGAGGGCGCGCGCCTCACCTTCCCGGCCATCGACTTCCCGTCGCCGCTCATGAGCTTCGCTATCGAGGCCAAGAACAAGGGCGACGAGGACAAGGTCATCCAGGCGCTGCGCCGCATGTCCGAAGAAGACCTGATGATGGAGGAGCACCGCGACGTACAGACCGGCGAGACCATCGTCTCCGGCATGAGTCAGCTGCACGTGGAGGTCATCTGCGAGCGCCTCAAGCGCCGCTTCGGCGTCGAAGTCCATCTGCATCCGCCGCGGGTGCCGTATCGCGAGACGGTCAAGATGAGCGCCAAGTCCCAGGGCCGTCACAAGAAGCAGACCGGCGGCCGCGGCCAGTTCGGCGACACCTGGATCGAGGTGCAGCCCATGCCGCGCGGCGGCGGCGTCGAGTTCGTCGACAAGATCGTCGGCGGCGTGATCCCGCGCAACTTCATCCCGGCCGTGGAGAAGGGCGTACTGGAGGCCACGCACGAAGGGTTCCTGGCCGGTTACCCGGTGGTCGACGTGCGCGTCATCCTCTACGACGGCTCGCATCACCCTGTGGACTCATCCGAGATGGCCTTCAAGATCGCCGGCTCGATCGGCTTCAGGGCGGCCGCCGAGAAGGCGCAGCCCACGCTGCTCGAGCCCATCATGAACGTGGAGGTGACCGTCCCCGAGGAGGCCGTCGGCGACATCATCGGCGATCTCAACTCGCGGCGCGGCAGGGTACTGGGCATGACGCCGCGTGGCCACGCCGACGTGGTCGCAGCCGAGGTGCCGCTCGCCGAGATGCTGAGCTACGCCCCCGACCTCACCTCGATGACCGGGGGGCGCGGCGACTATCACATGGAGATCCTGCGCTACGAAGAAGTCCCGGCACACCTCGCGCAAAAGATCGTCGAGCAGGCCAAGCTCGACAAGGAAGAGGCGCAGAAGGGCTGAGGCGACAGTAAGATCGAGTCCAGAAGATCAACGGAGGTCCTCGTGTCAGACAGCGGCACAATGCGCGTGAAGAGCGGTCTCGCCGACATGCTCAAGGGCGGCGTCATCATGGACGTCACCAATGCTGAGCAGGCGAAGATCGCCGAGGACGCGGGCGCTTGCGCCGTGATGGCGCTGGAGCGGGTGCCCAGCGACATCCGCGCCCAAGGGGGCGTGGCCCGCATGGCCGATCCCACGAAGATCCGCGAGATCCAGGAGTGCGTCTCCATCCCGGTGATGGCAAAGGCGCGTATCGGCCATTTCGTCGAGGCGCAGATCCTCGAGGCCCTCGAGGTCGACTACATCGACGAGAGCGAGGTCCTCACGCCGGCGGACCAGGCCAATCACATCAACAAGTGGAAGTTCAAGGTGCCGTTCGTCTGCGGGGCCATCAACCTCGGTGAGGCGCTGCGTCGCATCAGCGAGGGCGCCGCCATGATCCGCACCAAGGGCGAGGCGGGCACTGGCGACGTGGTCGAGGCCGTGCGTCATATGCGCACCATCATGGGCGAGATCCGGCGTCTCCAGACACTCGACGGAGACGAGCTCTTCGTCGCCGCCAAGGAATTGCCGGCCCCGTACGAGTTGGTGCGCTGGGTCGCCGAGCACGGGCGCCTGCCTGTCGTGAACTTCAGCGCCGGTGGCATCGCCACTCCCGCCGATGCCGCCCTCATGATGCAGCTTGGCGCCGAGGGTGTGTTCGTCGGTTCCGGCATCTTCAAGAGCTCCGATCCTCAACGACGGGCGCTGGCCATCGTCAAGGCGACCACCAACTACCGCGACGCCGGCATTCTCGCCGAGGTCTCGGTGGGTCTCGGCGAGGCCATGCCGGGCATCGACGCCGCGCGCCTGCCCGAGGAACTCAAGATCCAGCACCGCGGCTGGTGAGCGACGGGGACGCTGTGAGCTTGAACGACGCCAGAGGCCGGCTGGACGGCATACTCTCGCCGGAGCCGGTGCGCCTCGCGGCGGGTCCGGGCGTCGGCCTGACCTTGGGCGTGTTGGCGCTGCAGGGCGACTTCCGCGAGCATCGCGCGGTGTTCGAGCGCCTCGGCGCCCGCACGCTGGAGGTGCGGCATCCGAGCGATCTCGCCGGTCTCGATGGGCTCGTCATCCCGGGCGGCGAGAGTACGACGATGAGCAAGCTCATCGTCGCCCACGACCTGTCCGGGCCCATTCGTGCATTCCATGCTGCCGGGGGTGCCGTCTACGGTACATGCGCGGGCCTTATCCTGGCGGCGCGAGAGACGGTCGAGGGCGCTCCGCCCACCCTGAGCCTCATCGACGTCACCGCGCGCCGCAACGCCTTTGGGCGCCAGGTGCACAGCTTTGAGGCCGACGTCCCGGTAGCGAGGCTCGCGGGCGGCCCGATGCGCGCAGTGTTCATCCGCGCGCCGTGGATCGAGCGCGCTGGTGTCGAGGTCGAGATCCTCGCCACTTGGGCGGGCCATATCGTCGCCGCGCGAGAGGGCCGCGTGCTCGTCGTCGCCTTCCACCCGGAGCTGACCGACGATGTGCGCCTGCACGAGTTGTTCCTGCGCACCATCCGTGGCGCCGACTGTCCCCCGGCCGGGGCCGGGGCAGGGGATGCTTCGGCACCATCGGTCGGGTCGAGCCGCGCCGTCGCGGCGGCGTGCGCCAACTGCTGAGAAGGGAGGTGGTGTCCTCATGTCCGGGCACTCGAAGTGGGCGACCATCAAGCACAAGAAGGGCAAGACAGACGCCAAGCGCGGGCAGCTGTTCTCGAAGCTCTCCCGCGCCATCACCGTCGCGGCGCGTGAAGGTGGTGCCGACGTCGCCATGAACGTCACGCTGGCCAACGCCGTCGAGAAGGCGAAGAGCTACTCGATGCCCAAGGAGAACATCGAACGGGCTATCCAGCGCGGCGGCGGCGGGGCCGACGGTGCCTCGTTCGAGAGCATCCTGTACGAGGGGTACGGTCCTGCCGGCGTGGCCATCATCGTGGACGTGCTGACCGACAACAAGAACCGTTCGGCCGCCGAGGTGCGCAACATCTTCAACAAGCACGGCGGCCAGCTTGCGCAGTCGGGCGCCGTGGCCTGGGTGTTCGAGCGTCGCGGGTCCATCCTCGTCGATGCCTCGAAGTACGGGGAAGACGACATCATGGCCGCCGCCATCGAGGCCGGCGCCGACGACGTCGTGCCCGACGGCGAGCACTACGAGATCCTCACGCAGCCGGCCGACTTCGGCGCCGTGCGCGACGCGCTCGTGGCGGCGGGGATCGAGTGTGAGGAGGCGGTACTCACAATGATCCCCAAGACCACCGTCAAGCTCGAGGAGAACGACGCTCGCAAGACCCTGAAGATCGTCGATGCGCTCGAGGAGAGCGACGACGTTCAGGAGGTCTACGCGAACTTCGACATCCCCGAGGACGTGCTCGAGCGTCTCGCCGGCTAGCGCTTGCCATCGGCTGTGGGGGCCAGCCCGGAACAGGAGCGCAGCGTGGGGAAGGAGTCGCTGATCGTCCTCGGCTTCGATCCAGGCACGGCCAACACCGGCTGGGGGGTCGTGGAGCGCCGCGGCAATCGCCTCGCCGCGCTCGGCCACGGCTGCATCGTCACCTCGGCCAAGGACGACACGCACGTGCGGCTGCGCCGGATCTACGACGAGGCCTGCCTCCTCATCCGCCGCTTCCAGCCGGACGTCGTCGTGCTCGAGGAGCTCTTCGTCAACGTCAACGTCAGGACCGCGCTGGCGGTGGGACAGGCCAAGGGCGTCCTCTACCTCGCCGCCTCAGATCTCCCCGTGGCGCCGTGTGAGTACTCGCCGCTGCAGGTCAAGCGCGCGGTCACGGGCTACGGTCGGGCGAGCAAGATCCAGGTGCAGGAGATGACCAAGGTGATCCTCGGGCTGGCGCGCATCCCTCGGCCAGATCACGCCGCCGACGCTCTCGCCGTCGCCATCACGCATGCCCATCAGTGTGCCATGGTGGTCGCCGACGACGTTTCCCGACCGAGGTCCACGCCGTGATCGCCTCGGTCCACGGGAGTCTCCGGCTCGTCGACGGCGAACGCGCCGTCATCGAGGTCGGTGGTCTGGGCCTCGAGGTGCTGGCCTCCGCGCGCACTCTGGGCGCTCTCGCCGGCAGACTCGGCCAGGAGGTCAGCCTGGTCACCTATCTCCTTGTGCGCGCCGACGCGCTGCAGCTCTTCGGGTTCCGCGACGCCCAGGAGCGCACCTTCTTCCTGTGGCTGATCACGGTCAGCGGCGTGGGCCCCAAAGTGGCTCTGGCCGTGCTCTCCGGGTATCCCGTCGAGGAGTTGCGAGTGGCTATCGCCCGCGACGACGTCAAGAAGTTCGAGAGCATCCCCGGCATCGGCAGGCGCATCGCGCAGCGTCTGGTGGTCGAGCTCAAAGACAAGGTGGGGCAGTTGCCGCCTGTCGCCGACGGAGAAGGCGGCGTCCCGCTGCCGGTACCCACGGATCCCTTCCTGGAGGCGAGGTCGGCGCTGCAGAACTTCGGGCTCAGCCTGCGCGAAGCCGAAGACGCTCTGCGCGGCGCGCCTGAAGACGCGCCCGTCGAGGAGCTGCTGCGCTTCGCGCTCAACCGTGAGCGGAGTGCGTCGTGAGTCCTGGTGCGCCGCGCATCGGCGACCCCAGCGAGCTCCCCGAAGAACATGACGTCGAGCTCTCGCTGCGGCCGCGCCGCTTCGCCGACTTCGTGGGCCAGTCGGCCGCCAAGGAGCAGCTCGAGATCTTCGTCCA
>Ga0315273_10009474_pt1 | contig 12352 bp, 10 predicted proteins | sample YL17G02_0_MG_FD_205753 | JGI IMG/M metagenome (GOLD analysis project Ga0315273, IMG submission 205753) | Sediment microbial communities from Yellowstone Lake, YNP, Wyoming, USA - YL17G02_0 | ecosystem: Environmental > Aquatic > Freshwater > Lake > Sediment | place: USA: Wyoming | collected... | reverse complement strand
TGGTTGCACCAACTGGAGCGCTTTCGGTGGCTACAGGCGCCTGCCCCCCGCCACACGCCGAGACCACGATAACGACCACAATGAACGTAAATATCGCTTTTAGACTTTTCATCATTCATTCCTCCTGAGAATCATGTTACCCTCCCAAAATCGATTGTGTTCCGGGCAATTACAACCTCTCCGCTACGCGCCAGTTCATCCGGAGTGTTCCGACCTGCTGCATGAACCATACGCAAAATAAATAGTGCAGCGCAAAAACTGTTATGCACTAAAACCAACGCCTGTTTCAAACTATATCAGAACAACCCATAAATGGCAAGCAGGTTTAGTGCAGACGCCCGGAGAAAGCACAGGATACTGTCCAGAAAGTAAGGGCTCATTGAGAAAAGTGAGCTTCCAGTCGCAGGGCTTCAGCCAGTTTCTACACCATCCTAAAAAATTGTGTTGAGATCAACCAGGCACAATATCCTGTTGAATCAATTCCCAGCGAATATTTGGAGAACCTTTTCGAACCCATAACACCCCATCCGGTAAATAATCTTTCAGGGTCTCTATCTGGATTCGACTATAATCTCCCAGGTACTTCAACGTCTGATCCCAGGGAACCTGCCACCATAACTCGGGGATCACATCCGGTTTTTGTTCCAGAATGGAGCGATTGTAATCCCACTTATTATGTCCCGGGCGCCAGTTGAGCAAAGAAACGCCATCCGGGGGACGTACCGGTTCGTGGGCAATCACCCGATCGCTCTTTCCCAATAGATCATAACTGTATCGTTCAGAAAAATAAGGTATCCCTCCCGCTCCAATCACCAGTACGGTCGCATCCGGGGTTGTGATCTTCTGGATAAAATTGCTCAACACAAGCGCTTTCTGCAGGCCATTCAGATCAGATGGTTTACGCAGCAGGACATAATCCCATGAATGGAAGTCGATTAATGAATTGAAGTAAAAAAGGCTGAGGAGGATAAAGAATACCATTCCCCCATGCGACACAGCCAGCCGTAGACGCGGATGGGGCACAGGTTTCACGCTATTGATTTTTTCCAGAATTGCCTGCCGGATTGAATCGATCGATAAAGCAAACAGAATAAAATAAACCGGCATCACAATGGTGAAAAACCGGTTGCTCCCCCCTCGATGTTCCCACGCGTCACCACCCACATAAATGCTGTAGGCTACATATACCCCAAAAATTACGAAAAGATACCAGGTGAGCTTATCCCGCCGGAATATGAGAAAAAGCAATGGGACCAGAAACAAGACCATATTAAAGTTCATAACAAATTTAATGAATACATACAGGCCGCGTTCCAACCTGAGAGATAAAATGCCGTTGGCCATTTTGAGGTAGTATGTGTTGGGCAACACATCCCCATAATACCAGAGCCTGAGCAGCGTCTGGGCTAAAGAAAAACCTCCCAGAATCACCAGACCCCAAAGCAGGTTTTTCCGCCTGTTTTTTGAGTCTGCAAGCAAGAGGAAACCCCAGGTTACCACGCCCAAAAGCAGCATATCCATTCGCACCAGCGAGGCTGTCCCTAATATCAGGTATATAGCTGGCGAAAATTTTTGAGACTTCAGACTGTTAAGCATCATCCAGGCTGTCAGCGTGGTGACCAGCGTCAAAATTCCAACCTCTGTACCCAACAGGCTCCAGTTGTTAATTGGATAATAAAAGGCAGTTAACAGGACTGCAGCCAGGGCAGGCACTGTACTGCCGCCCGTATAGGCATCAACGATCTTTTTGACGAAAATCAAATTCAAGATGAGAAATACAGCCCCGCTGAGCTGGATTGGCAGGCTGGTCAAATTAACCGGTATGGGAAACAGATGAAAAAAAGCCATGTAGACTGTCCACAGCGGATTTGAGATACCTTCCACCCGTTCTCCCCCCGCATTCCAGACCAGCCCATTTCCCTGGGCAAGGTTGCGGGCATACGTCATGGAGATCATGGAATCATCGAACAGGCCAAAATATGGCTTCCCATCGAAAACAACCATGTTCTTGTAGATAAATAACAGAGCATAAGCTGCATAAACGATCAGCAGAATTCCAAAAAGAAACTTGCCTGCGTTTTTTATATGCCCCACGTACATCTCCCGAATCAAAAAATGCTTGTTTTATTTTATCATATGCCAGTCCCACTCCATTCGAGGCCGTGTGAGACGAACTATCTGTGTTTTTTGTTGTTTCGTGTTAAACTTGGAACAGCGCTGGCAATGAGGGGCAAGAGCAGTTGAAATGCTGCCCTGGTGATTATTTGCCAGAACATTACTTCATCTCCGGACAAGTACATCCGGAGTGTTCCGATCAGGAGCACATTGCATGACTTATGAAATCCTTCAATAAATTACCGACATCCTGATCGAAGGAAAAACCGATGCTGTCGTTTCGCTGACTCAACAGGCGGTGGACGCAGGATTGGAACCCATGGACATCTTTCAAAAAGGATGGGCGCGGTAAAAATAACCCGCCAACTTATCGCCTAAGGAGCTTACCATGCCACAAAAAGTAACCGGAATCACCAATCCCAAACTGAGTTTAAATATTCTCACCGATGAAGAAGTAAAACAGATTCATAATGCCACGCTGGAGGTAATTGAGACCGCCGGTGTGCGCTTCCCGTCGCAAAAGGCACTCAAGATCCTGTCCGATGCCGGGGCAAAGATCGATTGGGACAAGCACATTGCCCGTATCCCGGGACATATCCTATCGAAATACCTGGCCAAAGCGCCGCCTACCTATACCCTGGCAGCGCTCGATCCGGCGCTCGACCTCCCAATGGATGGGAACCACAGCTTCCTGGGCACTGATGGCTGCGGTGTAACGATCATTGACGCTCACACCGGGCAGAAACGGACTTCCACCAAGCAGGACGTCTCGGACGTGGCCCGCGTGGCCGATTACCTGGAGGAAATTGCTTTTCACTGGGTGCCGCTTTCGGCACAGGATTGCCCGCCCGAAAGCCGCGGCCTGCACGAACTGGAAGCCATCTGGAATGTGTCCAGGAAGCACATGCAGACCGAATCCATCGTTAACGAGAAGGAAATGCGCGCAGGGGTTGAAATGGCGGCTGCCCTGGCGGGCGGCAAGGATGCCCTGCGCAAGCGCCCGATATTTTCGATCATGCAGTGCACTGCCAGCCCACTGGGACACGACGGCGGCAGCCTGGATGCCGGGTTGATTGCGGCAGAAGCAGGCCTGCCCGTTGGCTACATGACCATGGCAGCCTGCCTGACCACCGGTCCGGCAACGCTGGCTGGCGACCTGGTAGTGGGCAACGCCGAGGTGATTTCGGCACTGGCACTCATGGAAATGGCCTACCCGGGCTGCCCGGTATATTACGCCGCAGCCCAGACCGCGTCGGACCTGCGCACGGGCGCTTATACCGGCGGAGGTCCAGCCGACTACCTGTTTGGGGCTGCCACAAACCGCCTGGCAGATTTTTACAAGGTACCGCTTTCAATGGGTGCATTTGCCACCGGTGCAAAGGAATCTGACTGGCAGGCCGGCGTGGAAAACGCCCTATCGGCTTTTATGGCAGCCTCCACCATGTCTGATATGCTGCTGGGGGCCGGGCTGCTGCACGGCTCGCGCGTCTTTGCATATGAGCAACTCGTGATGGACTGCGAGATCTGGAACATGCTGGAGAATACCTTCCAGGGCATCGTGGTCAACGATGAAACCCTGGCGTTGGACGTCATCCGGGAAACAGGCCCGGGCGGGAACTTCCTGACGAGCAAACACACGGTCAAACACATGCGCGAATTATGGCAGCCCAAGTTGATGGACCGCCGCCCTTATGAGACCTGGGAGCAGAAGCACGATGGCGCCCGCACCTGGGCACTGGACAGGGCGCGCAAGATCCTGGCAGAGCACCACCCGGCCCCGCTGGATGATCGTTTGAAGGCAGAATTGAAGAAGATCATCGCCGGGGTGGAAGGAAAAAAGTAATCCCGGCTCCGGGCCACAACACTCGTTCCGGGCAACACCCCCCTCCGGACAAGTACATCTGTTCCGGGCAACAACACCCGGAATCTATCGAGAGTGTTCCGAATTAAGATTTGCCTGACACCCTGCTGACCACCAAGTTTTTCTTTCCGCCTCTACGCCAGGCGCTGGTGCCGCGCCCCCACCTGGTTGAGAAACTGGGACGCGGTTTGAGCGGGCCGCTCACGCTGATCTCGGCTCCTGCCGGGTACGGCAAGACAACCCTGTTGAGCGAGTGGCGCGCCGGACCAGGCAGGGATTTTCCCGCAGCGTGGTTATCTCTGGATGATGGGGATAATGATCCGGAACGTTTTATGGTTTACCTGGCCGCCGCGCTGGAAAAGGTGAAAACCGGCCTGGTGAGCGGCACAACCCGGCAGCTTCAACTTCCCCAACCCCCACCGATGGAGGCTGTGCTGACTTCATTGCTTTACGAGCTGGGCAGTTTCTCCGGCAACCTGGTGCTGATCCTGGACGACTGGCATGTAATCACATCTCTTAAAAGCCAGAAAGCGCTCAGCTTTCTACTCAACAACCTGGTGGCGAATATGCACCTGGTGGTACTCACCCGCGCCGATCCCGCGCTGCCCCTGGCCCGGCTGCGCGCCCGCAGCCAACTGGTGGAGATCCGCACTGGCGACCTGCGCTTCTCACCAGGGGAAGTGGTCATATTTCTAAACAAGGTGATGGGCCTGGCCCTCTCGCCCACAGATGTTGACAGCCTGGAGCACCGTACCGAAGGGTGGATAGCGGGTCTGCAACTGGCGGCGCTTTCCATGCAGGGTCGTTACGATACGGACAGCTTCATTCAGGCATTTGCCGGCAGCCACCGCTACATTATTGATTATCTGGTCGAAGATGTCATCCAGCGGCAGAACCAGGGCGTGCAGGATTTCTTGCTGCGAACCTGCATTCTGGAGCGCCTGTGCAGCCCGCTGTGTGATGCCGTTCTGGAAAACGGCATTACCTCCGATGATCCTCCCCAGCCCGGAGCGACCCTCTCCTGCCAGCAAATGCTGGAATATCTTGAACGCAACAACCTGTTTTTAACCCCACTGGACGACGAGCGCAAGTGGTACCGCTATCATCCCCTGTTTTCCGAGGTGCTGCGCGCCCGCCTGCAGCTCATGCAGACCGGTGAGTTCCATGAACTGCATCGCCGGGCGGCTGGCTGGTACGAAGCCAATCGCCTGATCCCCGAAGCCATGCAGCATGCGCTGAGTGCAGGGGATTTTAATCTGGCCGCGGGTATCCTGGAACAGGCAGGGAGCGCCATGCTGGCCAGCGGCAGATGGGGGCAGTTGCTTGCCTGGCTGAACATGCTGCCGGCAGAAGTGGTGCGCGCCAACCCGGCACTGGGGCTGTTCTACGCCTGGGGGCTGGTGCTTACCAGGCAATTGGAAGACGTTGAACGCCGCCTAATGGATGTGGAATCCGCCCTAAGTCAGTCCAGCTGCGAAAATACCCTGCAGCTGGACTGGCGGGGGCAAATCTCAGCGGTGCGCGGGCGGGCGGCATACCTGCGGGGTGACCTGAAGAGCGCCATTCAACACTCACGCGAAGGGCTGGAGCTGCTGCCCAGCGAAGAATTAACAACGCGGGGCATCCTGACGATGACCCTGGGGCTGAGCTACATCTCGATTGGTGAGCTGGCAGAAGCCAGTCGCTTGCTGGAGGAAGCCCATCGAGTAAACCAGACAGCCAGGAACCAAGGCCTGGTATTAGAGGCGGCTGGCACGCTGGCACAAATCCAAGAAGCACAGGGTCACCTGCGGAAGGCAGCAAGTACTTACCGGGAGATCCTGAAAATCTCTGGTGGACACGCCAACCCGAACGGAGTAGCTGCCCACCTGAACCTGGGTAACGTGCTGTATGAATGGCGCGACCTGGAAGACGCCGAGCGGCACCTGCAGGCCGGGCTGGACATGGCGCAGCAGATTCACATGCCAGACGGGGTGCTGCTGGGCTGCGCCTGGCTGGCACGGGTGAAGCTGGCGCAGGGCGAGCGGGAAAGCTCGGCTGATTTCATGAGGCAGGCCGAGATGCAGGTGCAGGCCTTCTCCCAGTCAACCCTGAACCAGTACACAGCCGCCTGGATGGCCCATCTGGCGCTGATGAGCGGGGACAGGACGGCAGCAGAAGGCTGGATGGGCGGAGGCGATTTGCGGCCCGAGGAGATCCAGTCGAATAACCTGGTTGTGCGCAAGAGAGAATATCTGGTGCGGGTGCAGATGCTGCTGGAACAGGGGAAACCAGTTGAGGCGGAGGCGTGCCTGGAAAAGCTGTTGGAGGTGGCAAAATCGAGCGGGTTGATCGGCTGCGAGGTGGAGATCCTGGCGCTGAAGGCATTGAGCCGCAAAGCGCTGGGCGACAGCGCAGGCGCAATAGATGCGCTTGGATTGGCTCTCCAGCGCGGCGAGCCGGAGGGGTACACGGCAACGTTCATCGACCTGGGGGCATCCATGGCGGAGCTGCTGCGTACTGCGGCAGGGCGCGGCCCTGTTGCGGGACCCGCCGCCAGACTGTTGGCATTGATGGACAGCGGGCCAAGAAAACAAACACCTGCTCCTGCCCCCCAGCCGCTGGTGGAACCGCTAAGCGAGCGCGAGCTGGAGGTGTTATGCCTGGTGGCTGCCGGTAAATCAAACCGGGAGATTGCAGCTGAGCTGGTGCTGGCGACGGGGACGGTCAAGAAACACCTGAGCAATATCTTCGGCAAGCTGGATGCGCAGAGCCGCACACAGTGCGTGGCACGCGGGCGGGAACTCGGCCTGCTTTAGACGGAGGCAGTGCTCCTTCAAACTTCCGGCCCTTTCCCCTAAATGCGGGAAGGGGATTTGTTTTTAATTGGAGAAAATAAACCCCTGAATACGACTTTTGGGGCATGACTCCGCCCGGGGTTTACGGATAGACTGGGGATGCAATTGAAAATTCAAATTATTAGAAAAGGAAAGGATGTAAAAAATGGAACCTAATAGAAAATCTCAAATCGGTCGGAACGTGACGGTGTTTGTCGCCCTGGCAGTGGTGTACGCGGTTTTGATCATCGCCGCCGGCAACCTGGCTGACTCCTTTGCCCAGACTGTTTTGGTAGGAACGGGCTGCGCAGTCTTCGGGGCAGGGCTGGTGTTCTTCCTGGTGCGGATGTTCCAGTTGAACCAGGAGAAATAGAAAGCCTCCATGAAGGATAAGAAAAACAGACCAGAATCGACCGGGGAGTCCCTGCTCCCCGGTCAACTGTCTTCTCCAAGGGGCGAGCAGGAGATCTACGAAATCTACATCGAGGGACACCTGAACCCGGCCTGGTCGGAACTGCTGGGCGGCTTCACTGTGACCAACCTTGAAAACGGCGAGACTTTGCTGACCGGCCCGGCACCCGACCAGTCCGCCCTACACGGCCTGCTGGCCAGGGTACGCGATATGAACCTGAAGCTGGTACTGGTAAGAAAAAAAGAGGTGTAAACTTGAGGGGGTAATTATTTGGGAGTGAGGTAACCATTCGTGACATTATCCATTTTTGGAAAATGTCCATCATTAAATATGTAACGAAGGGGGTGTTAATGTGTTAATGGATGAAAAGCATCAAGGCCAGGTGGTTCAGTACAAAATCCCCATCAAGGGACAAATCCCCGAACACCAGGCAGTGCGGTTTGACGGCCTGTCCATTACCTGCACAAAATCTGGAGAAACGCTCATCGCCGGTCCGGTCGAGGATCAAGCAACTCTCCACGGACTGCTCGCCAAAATCTGTGACCTGAATTTGACACTCATTTCTGTAAATTAGGAGACAAAAAATGAAGACTCAAATTTCCTTCAAAGATCTGATCATCCCTGTTATCGTCATGCTGGCGTTTTGGGGCATTGCCATCTGGGGTTTTACCGCCTCAGGTTACATCCAGCCACTGATCATGTTCGGATACATCGGTACTTCGCTTGGCGTTGGGCTTGGCCTGTATGGCACGCTTCCCAAAAAACAAAAGCCGATCGGTCGCCGGCTAACACTTTTCCTCGTCGGGCTGTTTCTCATCGGCTTCGCGATTTTTATGGGGCGCGAGAATGTTCAGCTCGAAGGCGCGCTGTTTGGCCTCCTGACCGGTGTGGTCCAAATGGGTGTCATTCATTACGCCATTGCCAAGATCTTCGGCCCGTTACTCTTTGGGCGGCTTTGGTGCGGGTGGGCTTGCTGGACGGTGATGGTACTTGACCTGCTCCCGTTCAAACGGTCCTCCGGTCGCCTGCCCGGACGTTGGGGCTGGCTCCGCTATCTGCACTTTGGCATCAGCCTGACCGTCGTCCTGGTGCTCGTCTACCTCGTCGGGTTCCGCGACGGCGCAACCGGGACAACAGCCGTCACCTGGTTCATCATCGGCAATCTGCTGTATTACGCGGTTGGGATTGTTCTGGCATACACACTCAAAGACAACCGCGCTTTCTGCAAATACATCTGCCCGGTGAGCGTGCCGCTCAAGGTCACTTCACGCTTTTCCATGCTTAAAATCAGCGGCGACGCCGAAAAATGCAACGAGTGCGGGGCATGCGTCAAGATGTGCCCGATGGATATTCGCATCTCCGATTACGTAAAGAACGGACAACGCGTTCTTTCCACTGAATGCATCCTGTGCCAGACCTGCATCACCACCTGTGCGCCGGATGCCCTGAAGCTTTCCTTCGGTTTTGACCTGGGCGGGAAAGACCTGCTGCGCGAGCGAGGAATTTAGCCATGTTTAACCAAAATTGGATCAGACGGAACTCAATTGTGTTGTATTTCATCCTGGCAATTGTATTCTCGTGGTCAATTTACATTCCACTCGTCTTTGTGCGGCAGGGTTGGGTGAACGCGCAAATCCCATATTCCATTCACTATCTTGCCTCCTTTGGCCCTGCGCTGGCGGCGATCATCCTGACAGGATTGACCAATGGCAGGGATGGGCTGCGCGAGCTATGGAGGCGCATCATCAAATGGCGCGTAAACTGGCCCTATGCTGTTTTTGCGATCCTGGCGCCTATCGTGCTCTTCGGTCTCTCGGTCGTAGCAATGCAAATTATCCAGGGCGAATGGCCTGACCTGCGCCTGCTCGGACAGGTCAATTATCTACCTTACCTTGGCTGTGGCGTGTTGCCGCTCTGGCTGATCACATTCGGTTTTGGCGAAGAAATTGGCTGGCGCGGCTTTGCTTTGCCTCGCCTGCAGAAGACACGAAGCGCTTCAAAAGCCACGCTGGTTCTTGGCTTGTTTTGGATTCTCTGGCATTTGCCAACATTTTTTTATCACGAAACTTATGTTGGCATGGGTTGGATTATTTTACCGGGTTTTGTCATTGGCGTGTTGTGCGGAGCAGTTTTATTTACCTGGCTGTACAATGGCACCGGTGGAAGTGTGTTGATGGTGGCGCTCTGGCACGGAATTTTTGATTTACTCACCGCGTCTAAAGCTGGACAGGACATCATCCCCATCATCATGAGCGCAGGTGTGATCATCTGGGCGCTGTATGTTGCCAATGTTAATAAACCGTGGGGCTTCCGTTTCCAGAAAAAACATATTCAAGAATAAAAAATGCTCCTTACTAGAGAGGACAACATGCCAGGAAAGATCAGCAATTTCTTTATGAAGGCCATCATCAACTCACCCCTGCACCCCCTTTTGGGAAATGCCTTTGGCGTGATCACCGTGGAAGGCTGCAGGACGGGTAAACTGTATTCCACGCCGATCAACATCACCCGCAATGGTGACGATCTGACTGCCGTGAGCCTGAAAAGCCGTACATGGTGGCGCAACCTGAGGGGCGGAAGACAGGCACAATTGAGACTGGCGGGCAGGCAATTTGCGGTGAGCAGTGAAGTTCTGGAGAGCCGCGAGGCGGTCATCGAAGGCTTCAGGCAGTACCTCAAGCTAAATAGTGGCTATGCGAAGTATTACGGGGTGCACCTCACAGATGAGCAACCAGCAGCGGAAGACCTGGAAAGGCTGGCCAGCGAAAGGGTGATCATCCGCTTTCGCCGCTCCCAGGCTATCACCAGCCAACCACCTCTTTAATACTGTACCGGTAATCTCACCATCCGTGTCGCCGCGCGCTACCAGCCAATGGGTTCAAGCGCGGCCGTTCTGTCGCCCTTGTGTCCCACGCCATATAATGCTAAAATTCTAATTATAAATAATCCATTGTTCAGCTAATTGCTTTTTCTTATTAACCAATCCCTCTTATAGAGAGGAATATCGTTTTTTCTTCCCACTCATGGCGTAACAGATTTTACCAACCTGACCTGCCTGGAAGTTTAGTCAAATTAAAATTTGTAATATGGAGGTGCAACCCGGATCTAAATCAAATCGTAATTGCTCTTACAGATTAAGTCAGAATCCAAATATTCTATTAGGAGAGAGAGACAAAGTATGAAACGCACATTTGGAGTAATCCTGGTAACATTCATCACATTCACGCTCATTTTGAGCGCCTGTGGTACACCGGCAACACCGCCACCGGCAGCAACCCAACCACCGGCGGCTCCGGCTACCGAAGCACCCCCTCCGCCAACCGCGGTTGTTCCACCTACGGCTGCCCCCACCGAGGCGCCAACGGTAGTACCCACTGTCGATAAAAAAGGCGGGCGTTTTGTGTATATCGACACTTCGGGCTTTTATCCATTAGACCCGTTCGTGACCCCCTGGTTCACCTATACCCAGGGCTGGATGTACGATTCGCTGGTGGCATTGGCACTGGATTATAGAAGCTACGTCAGCAACCTGGCGGAAAGCTGGGAGATTGCCACCGATGGTTTGAAAGTCACCTTTACACTCAGACCAGACATCACGTTCCACGATGGCACCCCCTGTGACGCTACGGCGGTGAAGTGGAACCTGGACCGCTATGCCTTAGGCACTGAAGCACAGATCGACAACAACTGGCCAGATTACATCGCATCGGTCGAAGCACCAGATGCACTGACGGTGGTGGTTAATTTCAAAAAACCCTACGCACCGTTCTTCTCTGACCTGACCCTTTCTTATATCATCTCGCCGACTGCCTTCGAAAAACTGGGCAAAGACGGCTTTACTAATGCTCCAGTTGGCACAGGCCCATTCATGCCCACAGAGATCATCCCCAATACGCATGTCCTGTATAAGCGCAACCCGGACTATAACTGGGGTCCATCTTTCGTCGACAACAAGGGCCCGATGAATTTTGACGAAGTCGAGATTAAATTCGTGGTAGATGAACCAGCCGCCTTTGCTGCCCTCGAAGCAGGCGAAGCATCTGCAATCACTCTGTCACCGTCATTCCTTTCAAAAGCAAAAGCCAATGATAAAATTGCCCTCCAACAGGGCCAGGATAACACCGTGTATTACCTGGGTTTCAACAATAAAATCTGGCCGTTCACCGATAAGGACTTCCGCCTGGCAGTCAATTACGCCCTCAACCGTGAAGAAATCATCCAGGCAGTGTTGGAAGGTGAGGCCATGGCCAATTATTCCTACCTGGCTCCGGCAACCTGGGGTTTTGATGAATCGTTGAATAAAGCTGCCGCCGCAACCTTCGCCTACAATCCTGACAAAGCCAAGGAACTGCTGGCAGGACTTGGCTATAAGGATGACAACGGAGATAACGTCCTGGAAAAAGACGGCAAGGCTCTGTCCCTCAAGGTGGTCGTTCCGGTGGTGGATTTCTGGCAGCGGACAGCCGAGATAGTCCAGTCACAACTGGCTGAAGTGGGCATCAAGATGACCATCGAACAGATGGAAGCCTCCGCCATTCCCGATTTGCTCAACAAATGCTCGATGGAGTTCTTCTTCAGGCAGTACGGACTGGCTGACCCGAGCATCCTGAGCGTGTTTTACGGTCCCAGAGTTGGCGCCGGCAACCGCAACTGCTGGGCAGACGCCAAGACGGATGAGCTATTCGCAGTTACCGACAGCACGGTCGATCCGGTCAAGCGCCAGGAAGCAGTCAACACCCTGGTCACTTACCTGTCAGAGGTACGCCCGAATGCCCCCCTGCTCTCACAATATGTGTACACTGCGTACAACAAGAATATTCAGGGTTTGAAGTTTGATATGGTCGCTGCCTTCTACCTGAACGATGCCTACATGACCAAGTAGACACAATAACCTTTAATCACTGGTAACACAACATAAGGGCACCGGTCGTAAATCCGGTGCCCTTATGAGTTAATTCGGGAAGCAGGGGTTGCGTGGAAGACCTGGAAAGGCGGGCAAACGCAAGCGTGATGATCCGCTTTCACCACCTCCAGGTTATCATCAGCCGACCACCTCTTTAAAAATGCGCAGGTAATTTCCGCCCAGGATACCCATAATCTCGCCATCGGTGTAGCCGCGCGCTACCAGCCCGCGGGTGATGTTAATGA
>Ga0315273_10009472_pt1 | contig 12353 bp, 14 predicted proteins | sample YL17G02_0_MG_FD_205753 | JGI IMG/M metagenome (GOLD analysis project Ga0315273, IMG submission 205753) | Sediment microbial communities from Yellowstone Lake, YNP, Wyoming, USA - YL17G02_0 | ecosystem: Environmental > Aquatic > Freshwater > Lake > Sediment | place: USA: Wyoming | collected... | reverse complement strand
AGTCACATATTTACCAATACTTGGCTTTCTGCTGCCTACTGCCTGTTTTTTATCCAGATCTGCTTCGGCCCGCTGCGCACCAGCAGTCTGTCTATCAAGCAACTCCTTTGACATTTGAAGCTTAAGTATAAAATTATTTTTTTGTTCATCAGTTAAATACCTGCTAACCGACTTAAGCTCAGCTAAAGCGTTATTGTACGCCTGCTGAGATACACCTGGTTCAGCTCGCTTCATAACTGACAAGTATCCACCAAGACGCTTCTGAGTAAGCTCAAGAGCGCCACCTTTTGTATAAGCATTAATATAATCTAATGCACCCTCTTTAAATTTCTCTGACTCAACATTTGAACGCTTAAGTATTTCAGCATCCTCAATCAAAAGCTGTTTTACATTATCATTCAATTCCTCAACAGCCTGATTATACTGCTCTTCGCTATATTGACCTCCAACTAATGCATTCTGAAGCTCTTTTGCTCTAAGATTCTTCAATAATCTCAGGCCCTTCATATGATCAATAGCTCTAAGCCGATTCATGCTGCTGGGCGACAAAACTTTAGCTAATTCAGCTAATCTATCCTCATCTCCAACACTTAAATATCCATCCCTTATGCTTTTTTGGGTTATTGAATCAAGTTCCGCCTGAGCATTATCCATCCTTATTTTTAAACTTGATTCTGACTGAGAAGGAAGTGATGGAACATACTCATCTTCAATAAGGTTGAGAACGGCTCCACGCTGAAGAATATTTTTTTGAAGATTTTCACTTTTAGATGTATCTTCATAAAAAGCCTTCATAATATAGTCTTTCTTCTTCATATCGCTACTATTCCTTATAAAATCAGAAAGGTCTCTATAACCTTGAGATCTCAATTCATCTTCATTTCTGATCCAAACATCTGCCATTACCTGCTGTTTATCTGAAGAATCCATAAATTCATATTCTTCCCAAGAGACAGCCGCTTCTGTTGATGGAATAGTCTTTCCAATAGTGCGCATACCCTTTGGTTTCCTTCCAGATGTCATATATCTTACATCTTGACCAAGAGCAAGCTCTTCTTCTTCTAACATAGTTTTTGCTACCTGCTTATATTCCTCTACTTGAACAGGATCGGTGACACCAGCATCTCTGAGCATATTTTCAACTTCCCCTTCATTGTATGCATATGGTACTGCACCATAAGGAACCAACTTACCTGCAGGATTCCTAACTACAGGTATCAAGGGTTTGTCTGCGAAAGACAATCTTGCAAGTCTAGTAGAAATACCTCTAGAGGCCAAACTATGCCTATATGACTCATTTCTCCAACCCACAGGATTATACCTTCTCATAACAACACCTCAATACTTCTTATTTACCTGTTCAAGCTTTCCTACAACTTGTGCTAATTTCTTTCCAAAGCTATACTGCCGTGGAGTCAATCCATGCTTATTTACCATATAAAACACCTCCTAATTATCTTTTCTTTACTGCGCCTTTACCTGCTTTAGCCATTTTACCAAAGCCCCTTGTTAATACATTGTTTCCGTATGTCATTTTTGCACCTCTACTTTTTTCCTTTTACTGAAGAACTGCCCCATGAGTTCATTTTACCCACTAGCTTTGTTCCCCAACTATCTTTGCCTACTCCTACTTTTTTGCCTGCGTGTACTACAGGATATTTCCATGCCATTTTAATTCCTCCTTGTTTTTATACCGTAATCCAAGCTCTTATACGCCTGGACTTATTAACTAACTCATCTACTCCTATGCTTATATTTGCTACCTGCTGCTGAGTTTGATTTACTATTGACAATGTTGCATTAACATTTGTCTCTATGATGCCTAACTGGGACAATATCAATAATGTATTTTGATATGTTGCATTCATCATAGGAAACAATGTAGTCTCCAAATAAAGCTGCATATAAGTCTGATTTATTAAAAGAGAATCAAGCTTTGCATTAACACTATTATTCATCTGAGCTATCTGATTAAGTATTTCTGTCATATTTGCGCTAAATGAAGAATTCATCTGTAATACAATATCTTTTATTTCAGATACAGTCACATTAATATTGATTACCGTCATATTTATGCTACCAACTGTGCTGTTTATATCAGTAAGATTAACATTAACACTTAAATTGCCAAGCAAATACTTAATCTCATCCAACTCCTTATTATAATTAGTATAAAGCTTGTATACAGTGCCATCTCCGCCAATTGCATACGCATGTTGAGCATCATACATTGTCAATTCATTTATACTGGACAAACTATATGCCAAATTATTTGGATATATCGGATTAACCAAATAACCATACTGATATGTAGATGCACGCCAAGAAACACCATCATAATGATAGAACGAACCTGGACCATTTGTACTAAACCATATATCGTTCTCTGAAGCCGCAACAATAGATGTAATGATCATCGTACTAGAAGAACCAACATCATAAGCTAAAGAAACCACTCCATTATCAAATTTCCAAACCTTACTTGATAACACATCTCCAGAAACAACATACCCAGTATCCTTATCTAGCATAAAGACATCTTTTGTATGAGATGACTCAGGAATTGAATAATAAATATAATCAGTGCCATTATACCATATAAAATCACCAGTTTCAGCACAAGACATTAAAACAGAATATCTACTAATATTATTCACATTATCATACCATGGAAAACTAGAGATATGGCCTTCTGTGCAAAAAATCGAAAAGTTAATAGGATTAGACCAAGAAGATGCATTATCAAAAGTAACCCATACTATTCCAGACTCTTCTATTAAATAAACAATTGTGTCAGACTCTGCGGTCAATTTGAATGCTTCAATAGCCAAGCTGCTGTTACCTGAAGAACCAATAATTTCCTGCGGAGCACCACCATTTACTGAATATATACCATCTCCAACAGTAGGAGATCCTTGAAGGAATAAGCTAAACCAAGCAAATGGCGTATTGCCATCTACCACACTTACTGCACTAATGGTTTGTTGCTGTGCATTAATCAAAGAGACATCTAAAGAGCTCCAAGTCTCCCCATCCCAATACCAAACAAGATTGTTTGATTGATTTGCAGCGTATATATAAACATCATCATTAGAAAGCATATCTATCCCAGATAAAAATCCACTTCCGCCAAGTGTTGTATAATATGGAGCAGTAGTATCAACTGACCACAAAGCCAAATCCATTGACTTAATCAAATTATATATTGGAACAAGAGATTCTGAGCTTAAATTACCAGAACCGCCATTAACTGTTAAATTAGATAACTGAAGTATTATCTGTGAAAAATTATTCTGAACTTGATTACTAAAATTTAATATCTGATTTGATAAATTATTATAATATTGACTACTTATATTAGTGTAATTCGCCAAAGAATCCTGAGTATCTTTTATTCTCTTAACCCAATCTGGATTCTGCCACTCACCATAAGCGACTGCAGTATCACCCTGATACCTGCAAGTTATCTCTGTTAAATAAGTCCCCATTGTGGTTGTCATATTAACTTGATATCTCCATTTGCCCGTTGTACCATTGGTGTTATTTAAAACTGGCAACATCTGAGCATCCTGCTCCCAAATTGTGCCATTAGGATACCAAGAAGAAATGGTGGCGTTAAGAGCGACATCTTCAATTAAATAACCATAGCCATCAAAACAAGCTCCGTAGACAGTCATCTGCTCACCAGTCTCGTAAATAGAACCCTTAAGCATAGCCTTTAATTTGCTTGGATTACTTGATTCCTCATTTGTCTGCATAAGCTGAACTGGCAATTCACTATTTAACATTGGAGTTTCCCTAATGTAGCGAACATTATTCAATACACTTGATGAAAGGAATAAACCAGACAATATAAATACAAAAACTACCACAACAAGTATCTTCATTTTCATTGTTCATCACTCCAGGACATTAAACCGCGAAACTTCCCTTTACTGTTGTCCAACATATTAGGAATTGAATTTAAACTAAAATCACTTTCTGAAACTTTGCCGCCAGATACAATATCAACTACTGCAGGAGCACTATTCTCCACAGGAATAGCTGCATTTAATCTCTTAAGCTTATTTCTAAGCACTCCAGTCATTGCAGACAACTTATTTGAACTATTCTTTAGACTCCTCTCAACTTCTGATATTTTCTTAGTCTCATCTGATATTTTGCCTGCGCCACTGCCGCCAAGAACACTGAAACCAAAACCATCATTTCTCTCCATATGGACTAATTGATCCCTATTTTGCGGAGTCAAAACAAGCTTCCTAACATCCTGAACAACATTCCACCTATCTTTTATCTTGCCATTTTCAGACTCTAACTCTGTAATAGCATCAATTAAATCATTCCTTTTCCCAGATAAGAAAGCTTTATTACCTTTTTCAAAAGCTGCCGTATTAATACTAGCAAGCTCCATTTTTCTATTATATACAGAATCAACTTCTTGTTCTGCGCGATGAGCATCCTTATACCTAATTTTCTTTGCAATATCATCAGCATCAGAATCCTCTACTGAAAGACCAGCAACTCTTAATGGATTAAATAATCCAAAGTTTTCCACCTTTTCTTTAGATTCTCTGGCCCGCTTCTCCGCTATAAATCTATCAATTGCAGACTCAGAAGGCTGCCCAGAAGCGTCCCTAATATTTTTAAGTCCAGTGACAGCAATCTCCTCTCCTGCAGTTCCTAAAAAGCGGGCTGTTCCACCCACCAAGCCTCGAGTCGCTATATCAGCCTCATCTAATGCTGAAGTTGTCCTGCCAGTCGTAACAAATCTAGATCTTTGCTTTGTTAATTCTATTCTAGAATCACTTAGTCCAGATTTTTTAAGAAGCTTATCATCAACCTTTTCTCCTCTATCAGCACTAGCTATTGCACCTTTAAACATGGCATCCCTTATGGCAGTTTGTCTTAATGGATCAGTTTTATATTTTTCTAATAGAACAGAACCTTCAGCATAAGAACCTGAACTTATTCTACTTAAAGCTGAATTATAATCCTTCAATGCTGTCAATTTTAATTCAGCTTGCAAAGCATTCTCCTCTCTTTGTTTGGCAGAACTAGGCTTAAGAACTCTCTTCTGCTTTCTCCCACCACCAGAAATTATAGACTTCTTGCCAGTTTCATCAGTTTCAACCACAGTTTCTGTATATGTAATAGGTTCACCATCTATCTCTTCAGCTTCACTATAAATCTCCGCAGGACTCTTGCCCTCTTCAAATGGTTCAATAATAACTTTGCGATTCGCTACTTTTCTCATATTAATATCAATAGTAGGACCAGATTTGCCCTTAAAGCTAGTCCTATAACCACGAGCAGCCATACTATGCCTGTACGAATCTCCAAACCAACCTATCCTTGAAAATCTCATTTTATAGCCTCATATAAATAATAAATCATTTTCATATGGTGTTTTTTTATCAGTATAAGCCTTAGAGCTTTTTTGTAAATATGGATCCCAATATTCTGAATCCTTAAGACCTAATTGTTTCTCCTCTTCTAGTGACAATGGCTCATTTAAATCTACTTTAGGACTTCTAATATCTCTCCACTTTGATTCTACAGATTTTTTCATAAGATTAGCTTCTCGTCCTGCTAACTCATTAAACTTCTGCCATTTTGTTTTAGCAGCATCATCAGCAGATTTTTTTTTCATTTCTTGATATCTAGAAATACTCTCAAATCTATCAAAGAAATCTTCTAGATCAATCTTCTTCATCTCTTCTCTACCCTTCTCTCTTTGTGCTTTTATAATTTCAGACTGAACAGACTGAAAATCATCATTTTCAGGAAAAGCATCAAGATCTGATTTTTTAGCACTATAAGATTCCCCTTTATATGAATATTTTTTCTTCAAAGCTGCTCTGAAAGAATTTTCTATTACATCAGTCGGAGTATATGACTTATTTCCTTCTTCTACAATTGCCTGATTTGGTAAATTCATATCACGTATAACTTTTATAATCCTATTGTAATATGCAGCAGGATTCTCTCCTGGAATTATAGGTCTATCTGCAAGCGCTTCACCAAGCTTATCTAAATAATCAACCCTTTTATAATCAACTGGCAATGATCCAAAAACTTTTGCCTTTACAATTTCAAGATCTTCATCTGGAGTTAAATTATAGATAAGAGGATTAATAAATTCTCCCTTTTCCATTTCTATTCCAACTGAAACCTGAGATGGAGTTCTTCTAGGAGGAGCTCTAGTAAATAAATTACCAGGACTTACACGAGCTTTTTCTGTAGAAAGACGAACATTTTCTAACCAAGTAGATGGCCTCAAAGTCCCTCTTGCAACTGTCGCCATAGATGTTCTTATGCCTCTAGCTGCCAAAGAATGCCTATAATTATCGTATTTCCAGCCTTTCATTTTAATGCCTCTCCAGATCAAATGGTATTGGTTCAAATGCATCTGATGTAACCATCGGGACCGTTACAAAACCTTCAGGTGTCTCAACAGATCTTTGAAAAGAAAGTGGGACAGACCCCAGCGGTAATGCTGAGGGTCCGCCTTCCACTTGTTGGGCTTGCTGTTCTAATCCATAGATTGACGCCGTGGGCACAGCATCCTGTATTTCTATGGGATAAGTAAGTGCTTGTAATGACTGCTGCTGATCAGGCAATGCTCCTAAAGAGCCAAGAGAACTCATATCAACTGCGGGGCGAACTTCTCCATATCCCGGGAAGAGTGGACCCATATCAGGCTTTGGGACGGCCCCAACTTTTTTAAATTCACGCCCGCCAGTCGTCTGTATCCCTCTTGCTTGTAATGATTTAAAAAGATCTTTAACCTCACCAGTTTCAGGATCTATAAATTTAGGATTTTCTTTTCTATCTCGTCCTTTAAGATAATTTTTTACTTCATTGCCGCCATACCCTTCGATCATGCCTAATTCCCCTAAAACAGGTGCAAAAGAACGTCTTGTTGAAATACCTTTGGCAGAAAGAGAGTGCCTATATTGCTCACCATACCATCCTCGTGATCTCATTAGAAAAATAGAGGCTCTGTCATTTATAAATCGCCGTGAAAGATATGTACAATAAGCACCAAGATATATGCTCTAGAATATAATATCTTGCTGTCTTTATAAACCATTTATAAACCATTAAGACTTCTTCTTCTTGCCGCCACCAGTGCCAGGAATAGTCCATACGCCCGAAAGCTCCTTATTAAGCTTTATTCTGGCAGCAATTTCACCTACTATAATAGAAGACCTAAGTTCAGTATAAAGCTTATTAATGATCTGATGAAGCATAGAAGAAGGAATATAACCGCATTTCTTCAAATAAATCTTTTCTGCAGTCTTGAATAAATCAGTATCTAATACCTTATTGCACCAGACTTCAATCTCATCCTGCTGTGTTCTGCCAGTTAACCTATCAAGATGTGCATCCTTTTTTGCTTCATATGCTGCCAAAAATTCTTTAGAAACACCAACACCATAAGGATGAGGAATCCTAACATATCCCAAAGTATGAAGATCTCTAGTTTTAAAAGCCGCATAACACTCATTTGTTTCATAATCTAAAAACATAGTCTCCATAACATATAATGAACTTTGATACTCAGGCTTTAAAGTAGGAGAACAAAAAATAAAATGAATACTCTTCTTTCTCAACTGCTCTTTTAATGCCTCAAGAATAATATTTACACGATGGCTGTCAACACCATATGATTCACTCTGTTCATCCACAAGTACAGCAGTGCCTGGTTTCAGATTACCTTTGTTGTACACTAAATCATTATAGTCAAAAAAAATATGATCAGTAGAAAAATTAGGATCAAGCATAAAACAAAGGGCTATCGCGCAAAATGACTTCCCACTATTAGAAGATAATACCCCATTTGTTAAAACATAATTATGATTATCTTCTACTTCAATATCATATACATCAGATATACCTTGACATATTTCAGAAACTTCTTCACCAAAATAAGAATAAAATAAACGCTCATAATCCGCAAAACCACATTTTCTTAATTCTGGCATCTCTTTAATCCATCTACTCAAAACTATATCTTGTATATAACCTTCCCTTATACACCTTCTTATACTACCTAATCTATGTCTCCCAAGCTTCCCTAAACCATTCAAATCAAATTTACCACCCTTTATCGGCAACTTTTTATAACAAGATCTACCCTGTGGCTGTTGATAATGTTTCTCTAAAATCTCCCCAACTCTTATTCTTTTCTTTCCAAAAAAATCAAAACTACTTAATAATTTAGATGCCGATTCTGACGCAAGATTTAAAGAATAATACTTATTACCCAACCATTTACCTGACTTAAGAATTCTATACTGTTTATTGCTACTAACTCCATAAAAATATAGTAATAAAAATTGCAACTGTTCAATCCACTCATTACACTTAGAAACAAACTTTACTTCTAAATTTATTTTACCGCTACTTGCTCCTTTTCTCATATTGAAACCAGAATCACATATTATATATCCATCAAGAACCCCCTTCATATAACTCATTGATCCATTAGAAACTATCTTTTTTATTGACTTTTTACCCAATTGAGACAAATTCTCACACTTAGCAATACCTATTCCCCTTTTTCTTCTAGTTGCAACCATATTAGCTTTCTTCGCACAATACAATAAATATTCAACAACTTCATTATCTTCCTTAGAAATATTCCCATCACCAGAACCATCAGCTATATAAGATCCATGAATCACACCTCTATAATAATCAACATCTTTTTTTGTATATTTTTCAATATTACCCTGCCAACTTAATATCATATCACCATTTTTTAGATTCCCAGCATACATTGGAGCAACCTTACCACTAATTAAAGTAAATAACTTATGTCGTAAAGTAACATTAACCTCATTGCCATATTTCATTTTTATATTTAAATATTTTTGATTCTTATACTCAAATCTATTAAGCACCTTTTTCCACTCCTTTATTCCAGAAGAAGATAAAGATACTACTTCATCACCAACCACAATTTGCTCTATTGGTAAAAATAACATTTTACCATTCCTTCTTATAAATATTTTAGTCCCTTTACAGTGACAACCCTGACTTCCTTCTATCGAAGAGATAAATGAATGATTGGCATCAACATCTTTTCTAGAATTAATAATTTCAAATAAATTTTCTGTATAATCTTCTTCTAATGCACGATAGAATGTAGGATCAGTCATAGACTTTAAATCAAGCCTATCCCTTGTTTCCCTATCAAGCTGTGTAATATCTATTCCCTGATTTGCCATCTAATCCCACACTACTTTTATGTATTTATTATTATCAAATTCTTTTAACTTTTTATTGATCATCTTAACTACTTTTTCCGATGACACATTATTATCTAATGACATATTAATATCATAAGCCAAAGCTCTCAACATACCGCTAACATATATTTTTTTCATTACATCGGCCTCTGGAACTTCCTGCCAACTGCTTTTTGCCTGACAATTGAATAAATCCACTGCTTAATCTCATTCAACTTTCTCTCTATATCAAATTTTGTAACTGTCAAGCCGTCGGCCCTCTCGAAAAAACTGTAAAAATCAGGGTTTGACTCAAGGGCCATCTCAATATCATATAAGCTAAAACCTGCATTAATCTGATCCTCATCTAATACCATGTACTCAACTTGCTGAATATAATTTTGCAAAGCAAGATACTCATCACTACCTGGATCAAAGAACTGAAAAGCTGCCATAAATAACTCACTCCAATACTGCTCTGTGTAGGGACACACCCTTATCACATATGAGGCATGAGGTAGTTTAATGACATAATTCTCATTGTTATAATTTCTTCCCAACTATATCTCATCATTACCATGTCTTATATATTCACCTTATTCATTTCTTTCTTTGCTTTCATTCTTTCTTTCTTAATCATTTTGAATTCTTTATGTAATCGCCTCAAACGCTGAGTATTCGCATCACTCCACTTCAACTTTTTTTGAAGCTCGCGCAAACTAGGCAAATCCCAACCTATTATGATTCCATAAATCCAAGCGTCTTGAGTTGTTTCACCCATGTCTCTTGCTGAAAACGCTAAGGTTGTTTCTAGGCTTTCTAAAGGATCCTCAATCATATTTAATTTTCCCCCATCTTCTTTTCTTTTGCTAATTGTGCCCAACAATCTAGCCCTAATCTTACCAGAACATCCCGACAAAATAGATATTTGCTTTAAATTTTTACCAGATTTATACATCTCTTCCCAACTATATCGCATCATAACCATCTAAAATACACCATAATATTTAGCTAATAAATGACGATACTCAGGAGGAACATCCTCAATTACAATCTTACCTCTCTTGATTTGATCATAATAACTCCTAAGCTTTTTCCTTTCATTTAAACTTTCCAATTCTGAATTTTTGCTCAATTTCGTTCACCCTATTTTCTAAACGCAACAGATGCTCACCCTCTTTGATGCGCACCTCAATAATAGCTTCACTAACTTCAAGCGCTATCTGGTCATCCACACCCTGTTTTTTACATATCTCTGCGATTCTTTTATTTATATAGGTTTTAACGGCCTGATCTATATATTCTTTCTCCACCCTAATCTGGATACTTTTGCTCAATCGATACACCTTGCGCACATATCCTTGTATTTAGCAGAAGGCTTTTTTGAACACCACTCTGAAAAATGCATCTTGCATTTTTTACAAATACCCCTTCTAATATATCCAATCGCCACATAGACCACTATACAATATACCCCAATAAAGACACTATAACCAGTATAGCACCTACTAACATCATCATAATTGCTACACGTTCCTTCCCTTCATGCATAAACTTCATATCTATGTCTTCATCATAGAATGGAAGCCCTGTTTTAATAACAAAAAACTCTTTCATTTATACATCCTTCCAGGAGCCAGAATAATTAACTGGTTATCACCTTGGTAATCACCTAACATTTGAATATTTTATCTATTTAAGATCTTGTTTCTTGTTCTCCCATAGGATTAGGAAGTTTCAGTAGCTTCCTGTTTTCCAATTCTTTTCTGTGATCTGCGTCGAGACCAGAGGCACGCTGATTGATTGCAACCATGTCTTTGAGGAACTCATGTATCTGTCCTCTCCATGCTTCTTTGATAACTGCATGATCTATCCTAGCAATATCTAGGTGTCCCCTATTGGGCCAGTACATCCCGTATTTTCGCAACATTGACACAGCATAAACCTTAACATCACCGACTAATTGACTATGTTCATCTTCTAAAAGCCGCAAAACCTTTGGTTCTTCAAACATAGACATAGGGAAACCAAATTTCTTAAAAATAAAACAATCCTCTTTAATTATATAATTTGATGGATTGATGCCCTTCTTCTTCATTTCAACAACATCTTCATCACTCAAACTAGCAATTTTATTCAAATCCTTGTAAGACTGCAGCTGACAATAGCCTATAATCTTGCCAACCCTGAACTCTCCATGCTCCTTGTCTCCAGTAAAATACAAATCCTTCAACATTGGAGGCTTAGACAAAATACCAGCATCTACTATATTCTGTATATCTAAAGCAACAAGATCAACTGGAGGCTTCTGTAAATACTTGAATATACCATAGACAACAATGCCTATCATAGACAGAACAATACCCCAGATCAATATCTTCTGAAGCATGGCGTAAACACCGATTGTGCCCTCAGTCGCCAATGTATATATAATAACCAGAATAACGAGTATAACTACTCCAACTAAGATTATCCTGCCTTTATCTGAGTGCGATTCTGGTTGTGATGCCATATATTTCTACCTACCTCAAAAAGAATATCACTAATGTTGTTATAAATGCAACAACGCCTAGTCCTACAAGTCCCATTAAGATCCAAAAAACAGTCTTATTCTTGCTCTTCACAGGTTCTGATTTAACAGGAGGCTGCGGTGGAGCTACTTTCGGCGGTAACCCCTGCGGTGCAGGGTTTCCCATAGGATATTGCTGCTGTGAATAGACAGGCTGCTGTTGAAAATGAGGAGTCCAAAGCTCTCGCGGTGGCATTGGTGCAGGCGGCAGCTGAGGATTAAACTGCTGTTGTTGTTGCTGCCTTATTGGCCACCCATTTTGGTCATAAAACTGCTGATTTTGAGGATAAAACCCTTGATTTTGAGGATTTATCTGCTGTTGTGGCTGAAACTGCTGATTTTGCTGAAAATTCGACTGTTGTTGCTGTTGCTGTGGCTGAAAATTCTGCTGTTGCTGTGGCTGCGGGCTAACGAATTGCCCTTGTATTGGTTGTTGCTGAGAGCCACCTTGTTGCTGCTGTTGTTGTTGTCTTCTCTGAATTAGATACCCATTTTCATCATATTCTTCATTCATTTTAATAAACCTCCTTCTCTTCTCTCTTTCAATA
>Ga0315273_10009471_pt1 | contig 12355 bp, 8 predicted proteins | sample YL17G02_0_MG_FD_205753 | JGI IMG/M metagenome (GOLD analysis project Ga0315273, IMG submission 205753) | Sediment microbial communities from Yellowstone Lake, YNP, Wyoming, USA - YL17G02_0 | ecosystem: Environmental > Aquatic > Freshwater > Lake > Sediment | place: USA: Wyoming | collected... | reverse complement strand
GCCGCGCGCCAGTGGCTCGACAGCCAACTGAGCCCCCGGCACTCGTTCGAGAGCTTCGTCGTCGGCAGCAGCAATCGCTTCACGCACGCCGCCTGCATGGCCGTCGCACAGAACCCCGGGCACTCCTACAACCCGCTCTTCATCTTCGGCGGCTCGGGCCTGGGCAAGACCCACCTGCTGCACGCCATCGGCCACCAGGTGATGTGCAGCAGGCCCGGGCTGCGTGTCTACTACGTGCCGGCCGAGCGTTTCACCAACGAGATGATCTACGCGATCCAGCACGCCCAGACCCTGGCGTTCCGCAACAAGTACCGGAACGTGGACCTGCTCCTGATCGACGACATCCAGTTCCTGGCGGGGAAGGAGAGCACGCAGGAGGAGTTCTTCTACACCTTCAACGCGCTGCGCGACGCGCACAAGCAGATCGTGGTGACCGCGGACAAGCCGCCCAAGGACATCCCGATGCTCGAAGCGCGCCTCACCTCGCGCTTCAACCAGGGCCTCGTCACCGACATCAAGCAGCCCGACCTCGAGACCCGCATCGCCATCCTGCGCAATCGCTGCGACCAGGAGGGCGCCGACGTGCGCCTCTCGGACGACGTGCTGCTGCTCATCGCGGACCGCGTCCGCACGAACATCCGCGACCTCGAGGGCTGCCTGGTGCGGCTGATGGCGGTGGCCGCTCTGACCGGCCAGGAGATCTCGCTCGAGCTGGCCGAGGAGGTGCTTCAGCACTACGTCAACCCGGAGCCCGACCAGCTCACGCCGGAGCGCATCGTGGCGCTGGTGGCCGAGCAGTTCGGTATCAAGGCCGAGGCGCTCTTCGGCCAGCGGCGGACGCGCTCGGTGGCGCTGCCGCGGCAGGTCGCGATGTACCTGCTGCGCCAGCTCACGGAGCTCTCGCTGGTGGACATCGGCCGCGTCTTCGGTGGCCGGGACCACTCCACCGTCATCTACGCCTGCGAGAAGGTGGGCGCGATGGTGGCGACGGATAACGACTTCGCGGAGCGCATCAACGGCCTCATCTCCACCCTGGCCACTGGATGAGCTGTGGATAACCTGTGGAGGGCTGGGGATACCCGACCCTCGTGGGCAAGGACCTTGCAAAGGCGTGCACAAAGGGCGGGGCTTCCCACACCCGCCGGCTCCCTTTCCAAGCCTTGTCCGCACGCCGCTTGCGAGCGCCGGGAAGCGCTCCTCCACGGACTCCACAGCCCCTACTGCTACTAGTCTTTTTCTTATTGGGTAACAAGCAGTTAGAGTCATAGACAGCGACCCGAAATCACTTGCGGACGACCCTCGTGCCGCCTATGATGCTTGGGTTTCGGACGTGAGCCTCCGGCGATCGTCGTCCCGCCCCGCGGAACCCGTGGCCGGACTTGGGCTTCCCCCAGTCAGGGAGTGACCTTTATGGAGCTGACCATCCAGCAGGGCGACCTCGCCTTCGCCGTCGCGCGGGCCCTTGGATCGGTGTCGAGCAAGAGCCCCCTGCCGCTCCTGAGTTGTGTGCTGATCGAGGCTGAAAAGGGTGGTTTGCGCGTGACGGGCACTGACCTCGACGTGACCACTTCCGTGCGGGTCCCTTGCACCATCTCGAGCTCCGGCAAGGTGGCGGTCTCGGCGCGGCATTTTCACGAGGTCGTGCGGAAGATGCCGAAGGGCACGCTGGCGCTGACGGTGCGCGGCGGACAGTGCCAGGTGGACTACGGCGAGGGGAAGGGCTGGTCGCGCTTTCCCGTGCAGGATCCTGCGGAATTCCCGCGCATCCCCGAGTTGAAGGGCGAGTCGCGTGTCACGCTCGAGGGAGCCACGCTCTCCCGGCTGGCGGCGCGGACCATGTACTCCTCCTCGACCGAGGAGACGCGTCCGCAGCTGAACGGCGTGCTGCTCCTGGGCACCGAGAAGGGGCTGACCTTCGTCGCCACCGACGGCCACCGGCTCTCGCGGGCCTCGCGCAAGGGTTCCTACGCGGGCCTCACCGCGCAGGGCATCATCGTGCCGACGCGCGCGCTCCAGACCGTGAGCCGCACGGCCGAGGAGGCCACCAGCCCGGTCGAGATCGAGGTCGCCACCGGCCGCAACCAGGCGGGCTTCAGCACCCAGGTGGGGGAGTACCGCGTGCAGATCATCACGCGACTCCTCGAGGGGACCTATCCGAACTACGAGCAGGTCATCCCGAAGGACAATCCACGCAGCCTCACGGCGCGCCGCGACGACCTCATCCAGGCCATCGACATCGTCGCCTCGCACGCGGACAACGTGACGCGGCAGGTGCGCTTCTCGGTGCGCAAGGGAGACCTGGGTGTCTCCTCGACCACGCAGGAGCTGGGGGCCGGCGAGCAGAAGCTGGCCGCCGAGTACGACGGGGAGCCGCTCGAGATCGGCTACAACGCGGGCTACCTGCTGGAGATCCTGCGCTGCATCCCCACGGAGCAGGTCCTGTTCCGGCTGAAGACGTCGCTCTCGGCCGGGGTCATCGAGCCCGTGGGGGCCATGCCGCAGGGCGAAGAGGACCTGCTCTGCCTGATCATGCCGCTGCGCCTCCCCGACGCGGGGACGTAGCGCGTGGAGTCGCTGTCCAGCGTGCTCCCGCGCGTCTTCAAGCAGCTCGGGCTCGAAGAGGGGCTGCTGGGCTGGCGGGCGGTCCACGAGTGGGAACAGGCCGTCGGGCCGCGCATCGCGCGGCACACCCGGGCGGTGGCCTTCCGTGAGGGCGTGCTCCAGGTCGAGGTCGAAGGCTCCGCCTGGATGCACGAGCTGGGGTTCCTCAAGGTGGACCTCATGCGGAAGATCAACCGGCACCTCGGCAGCCGCCTGGTGCGGAACGTGCGGTTCGTCCTACCCCGGGGAGGGATCCTCAGGTGAGTGTCGAGAAGGGGGAGAGCGGATTGGCTGAGGGAACGAAGGCCAAGGGCCACCATTACGACGCCACCAGCATCCAGGTCCTCGAGGGCCTGGAGGCGGTGCGCAAGCGCCCGGCCATGTACATCGGCGACGTGAGCACGCGCGGGCTGCATCACCTCGTCTACGAGGTGGTGGACAACTCCGTGGACGAGGCCCTGGGCGGGTTCTGCGACGAGATCTCGGTGACGATCGAGCAGGACGGCAGCGTCACCGTCGTGGACAACGGGCGTGGCATCCCCGTGGATCTCCACGCCACCACGAAGAAGCCGGCGCTCGAGGTCGTCATGACCACGCTGCACGCCGGCGGCAAGTTCGACAGCGAGAGCTACCACGTCTCCGGCGGCCTGCACGGCGTGGGGGTCTCGGTGGTGAACGCGCTGGCGGAATGGTGCGAGGTCGAGGTCCTCAAGGAAGGCACGATCTACACCCAGCGCTACGAGTACGGGAAGCCGACCGCCGCGATGAAGTCGCACCCCGCCGAGAAGGGGCGCAGGGGCACCGGCACGACCACGCGCTTCATGCCGGACGGGAAGACCTTCGCCGACACGACCTTCCACTACGACACGCTGGCCGGACGGCTGCGCGAGCTCGCGTTCCTGAACAGCGGGCTCAAGATCCGCCTCACGGACACGCGCACCGGCAAGACCCACGAGTTCGTCTACAAGGGCGGCATCATCGAGTTCGTGAAGTACCTGAACCAGAACAAGGAAGTCCTCCATCCGAAGCCGGTGACGTTCAGCCGCGAGCGCGACAGCGTGGCCGTGGACGTGTCGCTCCAGTACAACGACAGCTACGTCGAGTCGGTGCACTCCTTCGTCAACAACATCAACACGATCGAGGGCGGCACCCACCTGATCGGCTTCCGCTCGGCCCTCACCCGCTCGCTGGTGAACTACGCCGAGCGCGAGGGGATGACCAAGAACAACAAGGCGACGGTGAGCGGCGAGGATGTGCGGGAGGGCCTCACCGCGGTGATCTCGGTCAAGATGCAGAACCCCCAGTTCGAGGGGCAGACCAAGACCAAGCTGGGCAACAGCGAGGTCAAGGGCATCGTCGAGAGCACCGTGGGCGAGGGGCTGCGCGAATACTTCGACGAGAACCCCTCGGTGGTGCGGCGGATCGTCGAGAAGATGCTGGCGGCCTCGCGCGCCCGCGAGGCCGCGCGCAAGGCGCGCGAGCTGGCACGGCGCAAGACCATCCTCGACGGCGGGGCGCTCCCCGGGAAGCTCGCGGACTGCTCGCTCGACGACCCGGCGACCTGCGAGATCTTCATCGTCGAGGGCGACTCGGCGGGCGGCACCGCGAAGCAGGGACGGGACCGGCGCTTCCAGGCCATCCTGCCCATCCGCGGCAAGATCCTCAACGTCGAGAAAGCGCGCATCGACAAGGTGCTCGCCAACGAGGAGATCCGCAGCATCATCACGGCGATGGGGGCGGGGGTGAAGGAGGAGTTCGACGCCGCGAAGCTCCGCTACCACAAGATCATCCTGATGACCGACGCCGACGTGGACGGAGCGCACATCCGCACCCTGCTCCTGACGTTCCTCTACCGCGAGTTCAAGGACCTGGTGGACAACGGCTACGTGTACATCGCGCAGCCGCCCCTGTTCCTGGTGAAGAGCGGCAAGGAGGAGATCTACTGCTACGACGAGAAGGAGCGCGATGCGGCCATCACGCGCGTCGGGCGCAAGAACATCCAGGTCCAGCGCTACAAGGGTCTCGGCGAGATGAACCCGATCCAGCTGTGGCGCACCACCATGAATCCGGAGACCCGCACGCTGCTGCGGGTCACCAGCGACGATGCGGTGGAGGCCGACCGCATCTTCACCATCCTGATGGGGGAGCAGGTCGAGCCGCGTCGGCAGTTCATCGAAGAGAACGCCCTCAGCGTGCGGAACCTGGACGTATGATGCCGAGACGAGCAGCGCCCGCCGCGGCGGGCCGGATGACGTTGCTGGGAATCGCGCTGGCGGTCGTGCTGCTGGCGCCGGGGGTGACGCGGGCCGGGGCGTGGGGCCCGGAGCTGAGCGGCTCGGCGGGTAGTTCGTTCGCGGTGCTGGGCACGCCCCAGGGCGGAGGGGCCTCGCTGTCGCTGTCGGCGATGTGGCCGGTGGTGCCGCGGCTGTCCTTCGGGGTGATGTTCCACGGCGACGATGCGGGTTCGACGGTAGACAGCCTGAGGGACGCGCAGGGCCGCGGGCGGGCCTACGGGAAGATCGAGCAAGTCCACCGCGCGGCCTGGGGCGCGTCCTGGCGGCTCGACGCCGCGGCGCCGGCACGGCTCGGGGTGACCCCCTTCGCCAGCGCGACCTGGGGCTACTACCGGGTCACCGACGACCTGCGCGGCGACCCGGTCGGGAGTATCGGCTCGACCGGCTTCAGCCTCGCGGCGGGGGCGCGCCGGCCGCTCGGTGGCCATTTCGCGCTCGGGGCGGTCGTCCGCTATCACCGGTTGTTCAACGATCGCGAAGGTCGCTTCATGAGTGCCGGCCTCGAGTGCGCCTGGCGCTGAGACTCCAAGACCGTCGCCCGGGCGGGATCCTCGCCGGGCGCAAGGCAGGGACGCGAGCATGGCACTGAACGACCGCACCAGGATCATCGACACGCAGATCGAAGACGAGATGAAGACCAGCTACATCAACTACTCGATGTCGGTCATCGTCTCGCGCGCGCTGCCCGACGTCCGCGACGGGCTCAAGCCCTCGCAGCGCCGCATCCTGGTCGCGATGAACGACCTGAACCTGGCGCCGGGGCGGGGCTACCGGAAGTGCGCCAAGATCGCCGGCGACACCTCGGGCAACTACCACCCGCACGGCGAGGGCGTGGTCTACCCGACGCTCGTGCGCCTGGCCCAGGACTGGGTCATGCGCTACCCGCTGGTGGACGGCCAGGGCAACTTCGGCTCCATCGACGGCGACGCTCCGGCGGCCATGCGCTACACCGAGGCCCGGCTCACGCACCTCGCGGTCGAGATGCTCGCGGACCTCGAGAAGGACACGGTGGACCTGCGGCCCAACTACGACGAGACCCGCGAGGAGCCGACCGTGCTGCCGGGCGTGCTGCCGAACCTGCTCGTCAACGGCTGCTCGGGCATCGCGGTGGGCATGGCGACCGAGGTGCCGCCGCACAACCTCCGCGAGGTGTGCGACGCCATCGTGCACGTCATCGAGCACCCGGACGCCACGCCCGAGGCGCTCGCCCAGATCGTCAAGGGGCCGGATTTCCCCACGGGCGGCATCATCTACGGGATCCAGGGCATCCGGGACTGCTACACGACCGGGCGCGGCCTCATCAAGGTGCGCGCGCGCGTCCAGGTCGAAGAGGGCCGCGCCGGGCGCATGAGCCTGGTGGCGAACGAGATCCCGTTCCAGGTCAGCAAGGCGAACCTGCTCGAGAAGATCGCCGATCTGGTGCGCCAGGGGCGGATCACGGGCATCAGCGACCTGCGCGACGAGTCCGACCGCGACGGCATGCGCATCGTGATCGAGCTCAAGAAGGATGCCAACCCCAAGATCGTGCTCAACCAACTCTTCGTCCACACCCCGCTCCAGGTGACGTTCGGCGCCATCATGCTGGCCCTGGTGAAGAACCGGCCGCAGGTGATGAACCTGCGCCAGCTCGTGGACGAGTACGTGCGCCACCGGCAGGAGGTCGTGAGGCGCCGCGCCGAGTTCGACCTCGCCGAGGCCGAGAAGCGCGCCCACATCCTCGAAGGCCTCAAGATCGCCCTCGACCACCTGGACGCCGTCATCACCCTGATCCGCGGGTCGAAGGACGTGGACGCCGCGCGCCAGGGCCTCATGGGCCAGTTCAAGCTGAGCGAGATCCAGGCGAACGCCATTCTCGAGATGCGGCTCTCGCGCCTGACCGGGCTCGAGCGCGCGAAGGTCGAGCAGGAGTATCTCGAGGTCATCCAGCTCATCGAGCGGCTGCGGTCGATCCTCGCCAACCCGAAGAAGATGCTCGCCATCATCCAGGACGAGGTCCGGCGCCTGCGGGAGAAGTACGGCGACGACCGGCGCACCGAGATCATGGGCGAGGAGGGCGAGATCGGCTACGAGGACACCATCGAGCAGAAGGACATGGTGATCACGATCTCGCACGCCGGCTACATCAAGCGCCAGGAGATCGCCGCCTACCGCTCGCAGCGGCGCGGCGGCAAGGGCGTGATCGGCGCGCGGACCAAGGAAGAGGACTTCATCGAGCACCTGTTCGTGGCCAACACGCACGCCTACCTGCTGATCCTCACCGATCGCGGCCGCTGCTACTGGCTCAAGGTGCACGAGATCGACCAGGCCGGGCGCATGGCGAAGGGCCGGCCGCTCGTGAACCACCTCGAGGGCATGGGCCGCGAGGAGCGGGTGCAGGCGGTGGTGGCGGTGAAGGAGTTCGACGACCAGCACTACCTGGTGTGCGCCACGAAGAAGGGTCTCATCAAGAAGACCGTGCTCTCGGCCTACAGCCACCCGCGCAAGATCGGCATCAACGCCATCCTGCTCGAAGAGGGCGACGGCCTGATCGAGGGCATCCTCACCGACGGCACGCAGGACATCATCCTCGCGAAGAAGAAGGGCCTCGCCATCCGCTTCCACGAGAACGAGGTCCGCGCCATGGGCCGCACGTCGTACGGCGTCAAGGCGGTGACGCTCGACGAGGACGAGGACGAGGTCGTGAGCATGGTCGGGGTCAAGCGCCAGACGACGCTGCTGGCCGTCACCGAGCACGGCTTCGGCAAGCGCAGCGAGATCTCCGAGTACCGCGTCTCGCACCGCGGCGGCAAGGGCATCATCACCATCAAGACCACCGAGCGGAACGGCTGCATCGTGGCCGTGAAGGAGGTCGTGGACGGTGACGAGCTGATGATCATGACCCGCTCCGGCCAGCTCATCCGCATGCCCGTGAAGGGCATCGGCGTGATGGGCCGCAACACGCAGGGCGTCACGCTGGTGAACCTGACGCCCACCGAGGGCGAGCTGCTGCCGGACGTGGTGGCCGGCGTCACGCGGGTGGTGAGCGAGGACGACGAGGGCGGCAACGGCAGCGGCAACGGCAACGGGGACGGGGGAGAAGCCGCGGCTGCCGCGGAGCCCGTCGAGTAGCGTGGCGCCCGCGTCCCGGACCCAGCTGCGCGGTCTGGGCGCGATGGTGACCGCCACGCTGCTGTGGGGCGCCACCTTCGTCGTCATCCGCGACAGCCTGCGCGCGATCGACCCGCTGGCGCTCGTCTTCGGCCGCTTTGCCGCGGCGAGCGCGGTGCTGGTGGTGCTCGCGCTCCCGCGCCGGCGTTCGCTCACGCGCGCCACGCTCCTCGGCGGCGCGCTGGCGGGGGTGTGCTTCGCCGCCGGCTTCCTCTCGCAGGCCATCGGGCTCATGCATACGAGCGCGGGCAGCTCGGCCTTCCTGACCAGCGCAGGCACCTTGTTCGCGGCCTTCTACGCCTGGCCGCTCCTCGGACAGCGGCCGGCGGGCGTGCTGCTGCAGGGCGTGCTGCTGGCCCTGGCGGGCTCGGCCCTGCTCTCGGTCGGCGCGCTCGGGCCGGGCGGCCTGCGCCTCGGCGCGGGGGAGTTGTGGACGCTGTGCGGCGCGGCGATCTTCGGCCTGCAGATCGTGGTGCTCGCGCGGTTCGCGCCGCGCGCTGACGGGCTCGTGCTGGGGGCGGTGCAGGCACTCACCGTGACCGTCGTGCTGCTGCCGTTCGCGGGCGGCGCGGCCGCGCCCTTTGCCGGCCTCGCCGCGGCGGACTGGTGGCGCTTCGCCTACCTGGTCGCGGCGGGGAGCATCGTGGCCCCGCTGCTGCAGATCTTCGCGCAGCGCCTGCTGCCTGCCGGGCGGGTGGCGCTGCTGTTCGCGCTCGAGCCGGTCTTCGCGGTGGTCTTCGCCCTCACCCTGGGGCGCGAAAGCTTCTCGACCCGCTGGTGGCTGGGCGCCGCGCTCATCCTTACCGGCGTGGTGCGGGTGGAGTGGGACGCGGCGCGGCGGCCTTTGCGGGTGGGGGCGCCGCCGGCCGCAGCGTAGCGTCGAGCCAGGCGAGGAAGCGCGCGGCCAGGGCCGGGTCGCTGCGGAACTGGGCGAGGCCCTGCCCCCCCAGCGCGGATTCCGCCACCCGCGAGGCCGGGCGGTTCCCGGCCTGGTAGAGGGCGTCGGTGATCACGTAGGTCGCGTCGAAATCGTCGGGTGCGATCTGGAAGAAGACCGGCAGGCCCAGCTGCGCCAGACGCGCGCGCGTCAGCCCACGGTCCACCGGCGCGGGTGCGGGGCTCACGAGCAGGAGCGCCTTCACGCGCGGATCCAGCGTCGCGGCCTCGACTGCCATGGTCGCGCTGGCCCCCACGCCCACGACCAGGTAGCGCGTGCTGTCCACGGTGGTGACGCGCCGGACCCCGCGCACGGCGTCGCGCACATCGCGCGCGACGCGCGCCTGCAGGGCCACCTCGCGGTCGAACCAGGCGTCGGGTGAGGGGCAGGAAGGGTTCACCGACGCGCCGTGGCCGCGCGGGTAGAGCATCAGGGTCGTGATGCCGTGCCGCCGCAGGGCGAGCGCGAGGCTGTCACCGGAGGCGAGGGTGTCTCCCGGGGCCAGCAGCAGGACCGCCAGCAGCGCGGGCCCGCGGCGGGCCGGGGCCGGGGTGGCGGTCCCGCGGCGCGGCGTCCGGCCGCGCGCGGGGCTCGCCGCGGGCACGAGGAGGCCGCCGAGCGGGAAGCCGTCCGAGGCGGTGAGCGCGAGCAACCGCCCGCCCAGCGCGGACGCCAGCACGGTCTCGGGCCGGTCGTGGTCGTCCACGCCGCGGAACACCTCGGCGCGGAGGCGGGGCGCCAGGCCGAGCTGCTTGCCGGCCTGCTCGAGCATCTCGATCACCTCGTCGTCGGTGCCGCGCGCGCGGACCGCGACGGGCAGCAGCAGGTCCACGGCCCGGCGGTGGTCCTTGAGCGCAAACGCCACGCGGGCCATGCGAAAGCGCCACTCGTGACGCGGGAGCAGTCGGCGCTCGACGGTGGCGAAGAGCTTCGCCGCGGTGTCGGCCTTCCCCTGGAGGAAGTGCGCCCACGCGATCCGGCTGACGAGCGCGGGCGGAGCGGCCAGTTCGGAGTTCGCCCGCGCGGCCGTGAGGAGCCGGATCGCCTCGGCGGCGTCCCCCGCGCCGCGGCGCAGCAGCAGTTGGTCCACGAGGGCCAGCAGGGGCTCCTCGCTGCCGAGCAGATCGAAGGCGCGCCGGTGGCAGACGATGGCGCTGTCGAGCCGGCCCTCGCGCTGGAAGCTCGTGCCCGCGTAGCCCAGCGCCTCGCCGGCGCCGACGTGGTCGCCGGCGTCGCCGGCGGAGTCGGCGTAGGCGAGCAACTGCGCGCGCAGGCTGGCGGGCGCGTCCGCGAGGGTGAGCAGGGCGCGGGCGCGCGTGGCCGGGGGCTCCGCCAGAGCGGGGAATGCGCAGACGAGCAGCAGCAGGGACAGCAGGGTGACGGGCCTCATGGGGGATCCTCCCGGGCGGGTGGATTCTGGATGATGGACAGGAACTCGCGCTCGAGGGGCGAGGGCCCGTGCTCGGGCCCACCCCACGCCGCGCGGGCGAGGGTGCGGACGACTCGGCCGAGATGGAGGACGACGACGCGGTCGCAGAGGCGTTCGACCGTCTCGACGACGTGGCTCGCGAACACCACCGCGCATCCGCGGCCGGCCGAAGCGCGCAGTTCGAGCTTGGCGGCGAGAGCGGAGGCGGCGTCGAAGCCCTCGAGCGCCTCGTCGAGCAGGAGCACCGCCGGATGGTGCAGGACGGCGGCCGCGAACGAGAGCTTCTTGCGCATGCCGTGCGACAGGCCCGCCACCGGCTCGTCGGCGCGTCCGGCCAGGTCGAGCGCGGCGAGGAGCCGCGCGGAGCGCTCACGCGCGGCGGCCGGGGCGAGCCCGCGGATGGCGGCCACGAACGCGAGATGCTCGGCCGCCGAGAGTTCCTCGTAGAAGGCGGGTTGCTCGGCGGCGTAACCCAGGCGGCGCCGCGCCTCGATGGGATCCGCGCCGAGGTCCACGCCGCCCACGCTCACGCGGCCCTCGTCTGCGGGCTGGAGCCCTGCAACGGTGCGCAGCAGGGTGCTCTTGCCGGCGCCGTTGGGGCCGAGGAGCCCGAGGATCTCGCCCGGGCGCGCCTCGAGCGACACGCGGTCGAGCGCGAGCCGCGTCCCGTAGCGCCGCGTCAGTCCCTCGAGGACCAGCATCACACCTCCCCGGCCGCGACGTCGGCCGCAAGCGTGACGCGGGCGCGCAGCCGCCGCAGGGCCTGCGCGAGCGCCCCTAGCAGGATGACCCAGCCCGCCAACGGGAACATGGCGCTCGCGGCCAGGGCGAGTGCGAGCCAGAGCAGGACCAGCCGCTGTGCGGTCTCGACCCGCGGGAAGAGCGTCACGCCATAGGTCACTCCCAGCACCCCGATGAGCAGCGTGGCGAGCGCCAGGGCCGCGGCCAGCTGTGCGCGCGCCCCGGCCCCGAGCGGCCGCGCGACGAGCGCGAGGAGCAACGCCGTGACAGCGGCCGCGGCGGCGACGGCGGCGGCGCGCAGAGCCCACACCCGGCGCGCTCGCAGCGGCAGCGCGGCCAGCAGCGGATAGGGGTCGCCCGACGAGAGCGCGATCATCCAGTCCGCGAGCGTGGCGGCCGCGGCCAGGAGCAGCACCGCCGAGAACGCCGCCGCGGCCGCGGGCTCGAGCGGCAGCGCCCAGACCGCGGCCGCGAGGACCAGCAGCACCGCCCAGGCCCCGGCGCGCGCGCGCGCCGGCGGGTGACGCAGCGTGCGCGCGAGGTCCTTCCGCAGGAACGCGCGGGCGGCCCCGCCGCTCCAGCATGCCGGGGCCCGTCTTGTAGCCGGTGCGGTCCGCGTGGCGACGAAGAGCCGCTCGAGCGCGCGGGCCGCCGTCTGCCGCGTCGGCCCGGCGGGAAGGCGCCACAGGGCGAGCCCGGTGGCGAACGCTCCGCCCGCGCGGCTGCTGACCATGAGAAACGTGAGGAAGGCCGCAGCCAGGATGACGGGCGCCCACCACGGCACGAGTCCCGTGGCCGCGGCCAGCAGGCCGAGCGCCGCGGGGAGCACCCAGAGCGCGTGCAGTCCCGACTCCCAGGCCGACTGCTCCGCGATCGCCCGCGGCGGGACGGGTAACGCCAGCCACTCCGGACCCGCGGGGCTGCGGCGCAGGCGGCGCGAAAGGTCGGCCCCCGCGATGATCCCACCCAGCACCGCGCCGGCCGCGAGCGCGGCGGCCAGGGCCGCGGCGACCGCGGCCGCGCCGTGCGTGCGCGCGAGTTGGTCGAGCGGCAGGCGGGCCCGCCAGGCGACCGCGGCCGCGCCGAGCAGCCCCAGGAGGACCAACTCGAACCGCAGGACCGGGTCGAGCCGCCTGAGGCGGCGCAGGAGCAACGCCCGCCTCAGGCGGCGAAAGGCGGGAGCGTTCTGGGGTGTGGGGTTGGCCA
>Ga0315273_10009470_pt1 | contig 12355 bp, 13 predicted proteins | sample YL17G02_0_MG_FD_205753 | JGI IMG/M metagenome (GOLD analysis project Ga0315273, IMG submission 205753) | Sediment microbial communities from Yellowstone Lake, YNP, Wyoming, USA - YL17G02_0 | ecosystem: Environmental > Aquatic > Freshwater > Lake > Sediment | place: USA: Wyoming | collected... | reverse complement strand
TCTCGGTGATCGCTTCGTAGAGGTTGTTGGGGAGGATCGCCATCCCGGCCGCCTCGCGCTCCGCGGCGTCCATCTTGTAGATGTTGGGCTCCACGGCCGCCGGCAGCTCGTAGCCCTTCTCGATACCCTCGAGGCCCGCGGCGAGCATGACGGCGAAGGCGAGATACGGGTTGGCCGCCGGGTCTGGGTTGCGCAGCTCGGCGCGTACCGTGCTCTCCTTGCCCTGGATGTAGAGCGGCACGCGGATCAGCGCCGTGCGGTTGCGGTGCGCCCAGCTCACGTAGACGGGCGCCTCGTAGCCCGGCACCAGTCGCTTGTAGCTGTTGACCCACTGGTTGAGGACCGCGCAGATCTCGCGCATGTGGCGGAGCTGCCCGGCGATGAAGCCCTTGGCGAGGTCCGAGAGGTGGTCCGGGTCGTCGGCGCTGAAGAAGGCGTTGTCTTCCCCGCGGAAGAGCGACTGGTGGACGTGCATGCCGCTGCCGTTGACGCCGTGGATGGGCTTCGGCATGAAGGTCGCGTAGACGCCGTTGTGAGCCGCGACCTCCTTGACGATCAGGCGGCAGATCATCATCCGGTCGGCCATGAGGAGGGCCTCGTCGTAGTGGGGGTCGATCTCGTGCTGCGACGGGGCGACCTCATGGTGCGAGGCCTCCATGGGGATGTCGAGCTTGTCGAGCGTGCGCATGGTCTGCTTGCGCAGGTCGTTGCCGAGGTCGGCGGGCAGGACGTCGAAGTAGCCGCCCTCGTCGGTGAGCTCCGGCTTGTCGCCCGCCTTGAAGTAGAAGTACTCGAGCTCGGGGCCGACGTAGAACGCGAGGCCCATGTCGGCGGCGCGCTTGAGCTGGCGGCGCAGGACCCAGCGCGGGTCGCCTTCGTACGGCTGGTAGTTGCGGTCGAGGACGTCGCAGAACACGAAGGCGGTCCTCTCGTGGTTCTGCGACCAGGGGAGGATCTTGAACGTCGTCAGGTCGGGCATCGCCACGATGTCCGACTCCTCGATCTCGGCGTAGCCGGCGATCGACGAGCCGTCGAAGGGCGCGCCGCTCTCGAGGACGCTGTCCAGCTGGCGGTCGGGGATCTCGACCATCTTGAGGTTGCCGAGGATGTCGGTGAACCAGAGCTGGACGTGCTTGACGTTCTCGTCGGCGACGCGCTGGCGGATCGTGGCCTGGAGCTCCTTGTCCATGGTCATCCTTTCAGGCCGGTAGTCCGTGGGGCCGCCGGCGCCGGAGGCGGCCGGCGGCTGTCGCTACGGGGAGGTTGTACCAACAGGGACGGGCGGGGGCAAACGGACGCTCGCGGCGCGCCGGCCTTGCCAGCTTCACCCCAGCCTCAACGCACACTCATTGCGTACCCCTTGACGCGAGCGTATACTGCGCGCGACCGTTTGGGGGGCGGGCCAGCCGCCCGATTGGGCCACGAAAGGAGACCGCATGGCGACTGAGGCCTACTGCGTCAAGTGTCGCGCCAAGAGGGTCATGAAGGACGAGAAGCAGGTCACGATGAAGAACGGCAAGCCTGCGACTCAGGGCGTGTGCCCGAAGTGCGGCACCAAGATGTTCAAGATCGGGAAGAGCAAGTAGGGTCCGATCGCCTAGCTTAGGTTTGTGGGGTGGGGGGGGGGGGGGGCCCGGCGGCCCCCCCGGCCCTCTCGTCGTTCTCATGCCGTTTGCAGGCACATTCCGCGCTGCCGGCGGGCGCGGACCGGCGCCGGGCCCTGTGGTACCATGCCTCCGGCGCCCTCGTAGCTCAGTGGATAGAGCACAGGTTTCCTAAACCTGGTGTCGCTGGTTCGATTCCAGCCGGGGGCACCACAAGTGCCTGCATATGGTGTCTTCGGCTTGGGCCACTCGGCCCGTTGCCTTCCGAATCGGCGAGACTGCCCACATTCTGCCGACGAGACGCCTGTGGAGTTCCGGTAGATGCTTTACACCGTGGCTCCGGCAGGTGCGTGACAGTTCAGGACGCGGCTCCGGTACCCGGGCGACAGTGGCTCCGGTAGCCGTGTTACACCTCCCACGCTCCTGTGGGGCCAGCCCTTGCTCGATAGACGACCCTGCAGGGTCGATCGGCGAGGGAGGGCAGCTGTCGTGCTCATCGAGCTGGGAGTCGTGGAGCAGCGCCATCAGGCAGTGCTGGAGGTCATGGGCGGCCTCTGCGTCACCGAGGTCGCGCGCCGCTACGGGGTCACGCGCCAGACGGTGCATCGCTGGCTGCGCAGGTACGCCCGCGTCGGCATCGCCGGCCTCGCCGACGCCTCCTCGCGGCCCGCGACCTGCCCGCATCAGATGCGGCCCGCCGTCGAGGCGCGCATCGTCGCGCTGCGCCGCGAGCATCCCTCCTGGGGGCCGCGCACCATCGCTCACTACCTGGCCCGGGAAGAGCTCGGTCCCCTGCCCAGCCGCTCCTCGATCTACCGCTGCCTCGTGCGCCAGCGGCTCATCGAGCCGCAGAAGCGGCGGCGCAAGCGCGAAGACTACCGGCGCTGGGAGCGCAGCCGCTCGATGGAGCTCTGGCAGATGGACGTCATGGGCGGCGTGCGCCTCGAGGGCGGTCGTGAGCTGAAGATCATCACCGGCATCGACGACCACTCGCGCTTCTGCGTCTGCGCGCGTCTCACCCCCAGGGCCACGGCGCGTCCCGTCTGCGAGGCCCTCATCGCCGCCATGGCCCGTCATGGCACCCCGGAGCAGCTCCTCACCGACAACGGCAAGGTGTTCACGGCGCGCTTCGGCAGAGGGCCCGGCGAGGTGCTCTTCGACCGCCTCTTGCGCGAGAACGGCGTGCGCCACCTGCTCACCGCGCCCAGAAGCCCGACCACCACCGGCAAGGTCGAGCGCTTCCACAAGACCGTGCGCTCAGAGTTCCTTGCCGGGCGCAGCTTCGCCTCGCTCGAGGCGGCCCAGGAGGCTCTCGACGTTTGGCTCGAGAGCTACAACTGCGAGCGCCCCCACCAGGGCATCGGCATGGTCGCCCCGGCGCAGCGCTTCGCCCTGGCCGCCGCAGAGCACTTGGCGCCGGTCGCGCTCCTCGCCGCGGACGAGGAGACGCGCGAGCCTACCACCCGCACCTACACCCGGCGGGTCAGCGCCTCGGGTCGCATCAGCTTCGAGGACCACGCCTACCACGTCGGCGTCTGGCTCGCCGGTGAGGCCGTCGAGCTCAGCTGCCGCGACGGCCTCCTGGAGATCGTCCACCGCGGCGTGCTCGTCGCCTGCCCCGCCCGCCGCTTCCCGGCGAGGGTCGCAGCTTCGCTGCGGCCTCGCCCTCCCAGGCCTCGCCCCACGCGACCCCAGACGGCAGGCGTGCCCGTCATGCGCAAGGTCGGCACCGGAGGCGAGATCAGCTTCGCCGGCACGAGCTACCGCGTCGGCAACGCGCACCGCTTGGAAGAGGTCGGGGTGCGCCTCGTCGGCGACACGGTGGAGATCTCGCAGGACGGAAGGCTGATCAAGACGCACGCGGCGAGGCACGATCGCTCGAAGGAACACGGCGCCTTCGCAACGCCGGGGGGACGACCTCACAGGCGCAACGCTGCTCGTGACTCAAGAGCTGAAGGCGTAACAGACGTACTGGAGCCAATGCGTAACGCGGGTGGTGAGACTTGACACTGCCGACACGCCCCGCGCTCGGACTCGTCGCACCGCACGTATGGACTGGCCCGTGCGGCGAACAAGGGGTGGTGCATGTCACACGGGTGGCCCACGTCCAGGCTGACAAGCGAGGACGCAGTCCTCTCCACCCTCCTCGAGCTCCATGGTAGGAGGTGGCTCTGCCGGGGCCAGGATGGGCGGTTCGACGGGCTCATCCCGTCTCTGGATCGTAAGACCAAGGGCCAGTCCAGGCTGGAGAGGCTGGGCCGAGAACGTCAGTGCATCGAGGTGTTCCGAGCTAAAACGCTCGGCACTTCGTGGACGCGGGTGAAGAACTCTCGCTGCACGATGATCTTGTGGCCTTGATAGTGCTCCGGCACTACTCTGTGCCGACCCGCTTGCTCGATTGGATCACGTCTCCGCACGTGGCCGCATACTTCGCTTGTCAGGACGCCGATGGCGACGACGGCGAGCTCTGGTGCTTCGACCGTGACCGATATGCGGCTGAGGGCGCGAGGCAATGGGAGCGGTGGCCGGAGACGCTTCTCCCAGATGACCCGACCAAGTTCGGTTTCTCCCGGACTGCGTTTCTCGTCGAGGAGCCGCCGGACTGGTTCGTCTGCGAGTTCTATCCTCCCGGCTTCCCGCGGCAACGTGCACAGAATGGCTTCTACTCCGCGACGGCACGCTTCGACCGGGACCACGCGAACGCGATCGAGGAGCTGCTAGGCGACCAGCGCTTCTGTCAGCTGTAAACCATCGACGCGGCACTTAAGACGTCGATGAGAAGGAGGCTTCGCTCTCGCCGACTGGGTCCCCCGGCTCTTACGCCAGAGCCCTCACTGGGACTATCATAGAAAGTGGACCGATGAATGGGTTCCGGCCACTAACGACAATCCATCTCACCCGAAAGGACGCCTCGTGAAACGCAACCCCCACGTCGGCCATCCGCGTAGCGGCGGCCTCAGCATGAGCTTGTTCAATGAGGCAGAGCTCGACGATATCCATTTGGCGACGCTCGAGGTTCTTGAGAGGACGGGGGTGTTCGTCGAGGACGACGAGGCCCTCGACATCTATGCGGACGGCAACTGCCGCGTCGACCGCGAGACACACATGGTCAGGATTCCACCGCACATCGTCGAGGACGCGACCCGCAGCGCACCGTCGAAGATCGTCCTCGGCGCGCGCGACCCGAGGAACGCTGTCGTGCTCGAGCCTGGGCGCGTCTCGTTCTGCAACTTTGACGAGGGCATCATGGTCAACGATCTCCGGACCGGTGAGCATCGGAAACCGACGGTGCAGGACCTCGCCGAGGTCGCCCGCGTCGTAGATGCTCTCCCCAATATGGACTTCTATGAACCGGCTGTCGTCCCAGCAGACGCCCCCCTCGAGACGGCTGAGCTCTATGGCACAGAGGCGGCGCTCTCCAACACCACCAAGCACGTCGGAGCCGCGCCGACCTCTCGCTGGGAGGCGCGCAAGATCATTGAGATGGCGACGGCCATCGTGGGCGACGAGGAAGCGTTGCGCGAGAACCCCCTAGTCAGCTTCGGCGCTTGTCCGGTGAGTCCGCTCAAGCTTCCCCGTGACGCCACCGAGGTGATCGTCGAGGCGGCACGGCATGGCCTGGCCTGCGTCGTCGCTCCGATGGCCATGTCCGGCGCGTCGTCGCCTGTCACGCTCGCCGGTTCGATGGTGATACACAACACAGAGGCTCTTGCCTGCATCACGCTCTCGCAGCTCACCGAGCGCGGGGCATCCGCCTACTACGGCGGCTCCACGACTGCAATGGATTTGCGATTGGCGGCGGCCAGTGTGGGCTCACCCGAGCTTGCCCTCCTTTCTGTCGCCACCGCGGAGATGGCGCGACGATACCTGATTCCGAGCTACGTGGCCGGCTTGTAGGCGGATTCGAAGCTCGATGACTGCCAGACCGGTCATGAGAAGACCCTCACTGGCCTGTTGGTTGCGTTGGCAGGGGCCAACGTGATCTTCGGGGCAGGAATGATTGAGTCGGGCGTCACCTTCGACTGTGCACAGCTCGTGGTCGACGACGAAATCGCGGCGATGATCAAGCACTGTCTGACGGGCGTGCCTGTGACCGACCAGACCCTGGCGGTGGAGGACATCGCCGCGGTCGGGCCGTTCGGCGACTTCCTGTCACTCGACGCGACCATGCGCCACATGCGCGAGCAGAGCATGCCGAAGCTGATGGATCGCCGCGTACGCGAAGACTGGGAGCAGCGGGGTGCGACCGACGTGCATGTGCGAGCACGCGAGAAAGCGCTGGAGATCGTCGAGGGGCACGAGCCGGTGGCTCTCGATTCGGATGTTGCCACCAGGATCCGACAGATTGTGGAGCTGGCTGACCGGGATATGGCCCTCTCCCGGGGTGCGCGCGTGACACTATGAATGACGGGCGTGCAGCCTGCGTCGGCAGACTAACTAGGACCTCGTCGCGCACGCGGTCGGGCCGGCCGCGCGGGTCTGCGCCGCGCCGGCGGCGGCGGGCTGGGGGGCCGGCCGCGTCCGTCCGCCGGTCACACGACCCAGGCGACGCGCACGCGCCCGAACCTGTAGCGCGTGCCCGACGAGCCGAGCTTCCACCACACGCGGTATGGTCGGTGGTGTGGGCGTCGATGACCTTCTGACCCGCACTGTTCGTGCCGACCGGCACGGCGACGTGATCCCAGCCGCCGTCCCCCGTCCAGTCGTGACTCGAGCGAGAGGCGTTTGTGCCGGAAGGAGCGGAAAAGAAGTGAAAGCGGGACAGGGTGGGCCCAGACTTCGACCCCGACGACCCTGAGACGCGCTGGGTGACGACGAACGGTGGAGACCTGCCGTGTCAGGTCGAGGTGAGGCTCGGGCGCCCGGACCGGGGCCCCCTCGCCTGCACGGGGCTGCGCGTCGGCGCGGTGGAGGACATCGCCGCGGTCGGTCCGTTCGGGGACTTCCTCAGCCTCGACGCCACCATGCGTCACATGCGCGAGCAGAGCCAGCCCGAGTTCCTCGACCGCCGCGTCCGTGAGGACTGGGAGTCGCGCGGCTCGAGCGACCTCTATCAGCGCTGCCTCGAGAAGGCTCGCGAGGTGATCCGGGAGTACAAGCCGGAGCCGTTGCCGGACGACGTCGCGGCCCGCATCCGCGCCATCGTCGAAGAGACCGACCGGGCCGCCGGCGTCGCCTGACCGGCGTCGCCCAAAGGAGGGAAGGACGACCGTGAAAGACCAGCTCAAGCAGGCAATCATCGAGGGCAACGCCGAGACCGTGAACGCCCTCACCCAGGCGCTGCTCGCCAGCGGCGCCAGCGCCCGCGAGATCCTCGAGGGGGCGCTGCTGCCCGGCATGGCGGTGGTCGGCGAGCGCATGCGCTCCGGCGACTGCTTCATCCCCGAGGTGCTCCTCAGCGCGCGCACCATGCAGGGCGCCCTCGACCTTCTCCGGCCGCACATGGCCGCGGGCGACTCGATGAGCCTCGGCACCGTGGTCATCGGCACCGTCGAGGGTGACCTCCACGACATCGGCAAGAACCTCGTCGGGATGATGCTGCAGGGGGCCGGCTTCGAGGTCGTCAACCTCGGCACCGGCGTGACCCCGGCGCAGTTCGTCGCCGCGGTGACCGAGCAAAAGGCGACCATCCTCGGCATGAGCGCCCTGCTCACCACCACCCTGCCCAAGATGGTGGCGACGATCGCTGCCTTGAAGGACGCCGGCCTGCGCGAGCAGGTCAAGGTGATGATCGGCGGCGCCCCGGTGACCCAGGCCTACGCCGACGAGATCGGCGCCGACGGCTACGGCGCCAACGCCGCGGCCGCGGTCGACAAGGCCAAGGCGCTGGTGGCGGTCACAGCATGAAGTAGGCCGATCGGTTGGGACAACTCGAGGCCCCGGGGTAGCTCATCACGGCGTGCGGTTTCCGGAGGTTCGTGGAGGTGTGCAGCACGTACAAACGCATGTGAGCCGATCGCCGGCGGAGCACGCCGGTCTCACCGCGACCGATCACGAGGTTGCCCGTCACGACCCGGACTACTGGACGATCAGCTGGGCTGGCCAGGGTCATCTGCCGCAGCCGATCGATGTGCTGCCCGAGTACCTGCAGATCAAGGCTGGCCGCCGCGATCTGGCCATCGGCGGCCTGCAGACTGAGCGCCAGCGCCAGATCGACCAGCTCAACCAGCGGCTGAACGACATGGCAGACGTGCTGGAGTCACTACCGGCGCAGATCGGAGCCATGCGCTGAGGATCGGTGGGGCAGGCTGGCCCGGCTGAGGCGCCGGCCAGGCCAGCCCGCCGGTCAGGTCAGGCCAGCTCGCCCCTGCCGTTGCGATTGGCCCAGGTGATTGGGGCTCTGTGGACTGCCGCTGCCGACGAGACGCCTGAGAGGTACCAAAACGCCGATTCGTCATGCCGCAACAGGATAGTACTCGTGGATCAGGCCGCCGAGGAGGTCACGCCGTCTGATCTCCGGCACGATCTCCACCGGCTCGACGTGGCTCTGCTTCTCAGGTACGCGAAGATCGATCCCGCGGTGAGGTCGCTCAGCGTTGTAGTGACTGGCGTAGCTCGCAAGAACATAGTTGAGATGGCGGCGCCCGAGGATCAGGGTCCAGTCGAGGGCTTCGTGGCGTAGCGTCTTTACGCAGCGCTCGGCGATAGCATTGGCCTTAGGTGATCTGGTGGGCGTGCGGATGATGCCGATGCCCTCGGTGCGAAGCACCTCATCGAACGGGCCGCAGAACTTGGAGTTCCGGTCGTGGATGAGGAAGCGCACCGGTTCATCGCGCTCGTCGAGTTTGAAGCAGAGGTTGCGCGCTTGCTGGGTGACGAAGGTTCCATTTGGGCTACGCGTTGCGGCCGTGATGTGGAGCCGGTGGAGTTGCCCCGTTCTCGTTGATACCTGCGAACTAACACACTGCAGCTTGAGGCCGACACTGCTCCAGTCTCCGCTCGAACTCAGCCGGTGACAAGTTGCCGAGCGACGAGTGGCGCCGGTACGAGTTGTAGAAGCCCTCGATGTAGCGGAAGATCGCGAACCTCGCTTCGTCCCTCGTCTTGAAGGTGTGCCGGTGAACGCATTCCTTCTTGATGGTCGCCATCACCGACTCGGTCACGGCGTTGTCGTGCGGGACGCCGGTGGCACCCATAGAGGCGAGGATGCCCGAGTCGCGCAGCGTTCTGCCGAGGGCCAGGGAGCGATACTGGGCGCCGCGGTCGGAGTGGTGGACGAGCCCTGCCTGCGGTCGCCGCATCGTCGTCCCCATCCCCAGTGCGTCGATCACGATGTCGGCCTTCAGGTCGTCGCGCATCGACCAGCCGACGATGCGCTTGGTGCAGGCGTCCATGACCACGGCGAGAAACAACCAGCCCTCCCAGGTCGGCACGTAGGTGATGTCGGCGAACCAGACCTGGTTCGGTTCGCCTGCCGTGAAGTCGCGGCGCACGAGGTCGGTCGCGGCCTCACTCTCAGGCACAGCCGCTTTGCGCCGCCGGCGCCGCCCCTCGCGTCCCGACACGCCGGCGATGCCGAGCTCGCGCATCAGGCGGGCGACGCGCTTGCGCGAGACGCGGATGCCCTCGTCGGCGAGGTCATCGAGGATGCGCGGCGCACCGTAGGTGTCGTGGCTGCTCTCGAAGTGGCTCGTGATGCGCTCCTTGAGGCGCGCGTCCTCCAGCCGGCGAGGCGACGGGGCGCGTCTCTTCCAGGCATGGTAGCCCGCGGCGGTCACGCCGAGCACGCGGGCCATCCGGGAGATCGAGTGGCGTGACTTCTCTTCGTCGATCAGCCGGAACCTCATCGCCGACGATCGGTCTCCCGGGCGAAGAAAAGCGCTGCCTTGCGGAGGATCTCCTTCTCCTCCTCGAGAATCCTCACCTCACGTCTGAGGCGCTTGAGCTCGGCGCGCTCCTCGCTCGTGAGACCTTCCTCGACGCCCTCGTCGATCTGGGCCTGGTGCACCCACTTGCGTAGGGTCCCGGGGGCCACGCCTATCTGGCGCGCCGTCACCTTGATCCCACGTCCGCCGACGCGGTACAGCCTGACCGCCTCGATCCGAAACTCCGGCGTGTACGCCACGCTGACTCCCTTCTCGGACACTCATGGTGTCCACTTTCAGGGTGTCAACGAAACCGGGTCAACTCCACGGCGCGAACCGACCTCGATAAAGAACAGCACATAGAGCGTCCTCAGAAACGCGCTCTCCACGGTGAAGAAGTCACACGCCAAGATGCCATCGGCCTGGCTGCGCAAGAACTCCGACCAGCTTGGACCTCGCCGAGGAGCAGGGCCGAGGCCTTCTCGGGCCAGCAGCCGCTTGATAGAGCTGGCCCCGACGCGAATGCCGAGCTTGCGCAGCTCCCCCTGGATCCTGACATAGCCCCAGCGTGGGTTGTCCTTGGCCATCCGAAGGATCAGCCGGCAGATCTTGAGATCAAGCGGCGGACGCCCGGTTCTTCTGCGCCGGTAGGTCCACTTTCGCTTCACAAGCTGGCGATGCCAAGCAAGGAGCGTGGCCGGGGTGACGATGAAGCAGGACCAGCGCTCCCTAGGCAGCAGGCGCGCCGCTGCGGCAAGGAGGAGTCGGTCCCGCCGTCGCAGCTTGAGGCGACCGGCTTTGCGCTGTGGGACCTTCACTTCGTGGCGAAGGACGAGGATCTCGACCTCCCGGTCGCGCTGGTCGCCGGCGGGCGCCAAACGAAAGACGGCACGCAACACCATGTAGAGGAGGGAGAAGAGCATTGCTGGATCCTAGAGAAGCGCTGGTCAGATGGCGAATCGGGTTTTGGCACCCCTCATGCAGCGCCCGCCATTCGCTGAGTCTCTAGAGTGGCGGCTCCTCCTTGACGCCGATGGCAAGCTGCTTCGAAGACGTGACCGAGGGACCGCGGCCGGCCATGGGTGAGGTCCCCGGTCGGGAGGCGGCCGCTGCTGTCCCCTACTCCTCGTAGATCGACCAGAGCTTGCGCACGGGCGCGAGACTGCGCCAGAACCCGCTGCTGCCCTTGGGGGTGTCGAGGATGTCGCCGGGCCCGGCATGCAAGACGGTGCCGTCGTCGAGCTCGATCTCCACCTCGCCCTCGAGGATCAGCGCCACCTCGTGGTACGGGCGCACGAAGCGCCGGCGCTGGACGTCACGCTGCCAGAAGCCGACGCTGAACTTGCCGTCCGGCGACGCGGCCGCGGTGAACTCACCGCCCGGCGGGTCGGTCTCCTCGGGATTGCGTGCCGCCTCGCTCCACACCACGTCGCCGGGTTTGATGACCCGGATCTGCGGGCTTGCGTCGTCCGTCATCTCGAACCTCCGTCGTCGTGCGGTCCGTCGGCGCTTGCGAGCACCGCACGTGCCGCGTTCTCCACCACTCCGTCCTCGACGTGGACACCCTGCTCCGCCAGCGCGTACTCGAGGGCGTGGAGGCAGGAGAGCACGTTCTCCTCGCGGCTGGCGTAGCCCATGAGGCCGACGCGCCACACCTTGCCGGCGAGGGCGCCCAGCCCGGCGCCGATCTCGATGCCGAAGCCGTCCAGAAGCCGCGCCCGGACGGCCGCCTCGTCCACGCCGGCGGGGACCACGACCACATTGAGCTGCGGCAGGCAGTCCTTCTCGGGGACAAGCAGCGCGAGGCCGAGGGCGTCCAGGCCCGCCGCCAGCGCGAGGTGATTGCGCCGATGGCGGGCCCACGCGTTCTCCAGTCCCTCTTCGCGCAGCATGAGGAGCGCCTCGTGGAGGCCGTACAGGGCGTTCACGGGCGCCGTGTGATGGTAGGTGCGCGCTCCGGACGACCAGTAGCCGAGCTGGAGGTCCAGGTCCATGAACCAGCTCTGGCAGGGAGTCGTCCGCCCGCGCACCTTGGCCACGGCACCCTCGCTGAAGGTGACCGGCGACAGGCCGGGCGGACACGAGAGGCACTTCTGCGTGCCCGTGTACACCGCGTCGGCGCCCCACTCGTCGACGTCGACCGGGCAGCCGCCGACGGCGGTGACCGCGTCGACGATCGCCAGGCAACCATGCTCGTGCGCAAGCGCCACCAGCGGCGCAGGGTCGGTATGCGCCCCGGTGGACGTCTCGGCCTGGACGAACGCCACGACCTTCGCCTCGGGGTGCTCGCGCAACGCGGCCTCGACCTTGTCGGCGGACACCGGCGCGCGCCACTCGTCGTCGACGACGACCGGCACGCCGCCGCAGCGGCGCACGTTCTCGAGCATGCGACCGCCGAACGCGCCGTTGCGACACACGACCACAGCGTCGCCCGGCTCCACGAGATTGACGAAACAGGTCTCCATGCCGACCGAACCCGGACTCGACACGGGGAACGTGACTTCGTTGCGCGTCCGGAAGGCATAGCGCAGAAGTTCCTTGACTTCCTCCATCATCGCCACGAAGGCCGGGTCGAGGTGGCCGATGGTCGGCCGGGCCATCGCTTCGAGTACGCGCGGGTGAACGTCGGACGGGCCCGGCCCCATGAGGATCCGCTGCGGCGGGCGGAAGGGGCCGATCCCGGCCGTCGCGTCGGGCGTCCCGCCGACGGACTGGGATGCTTGCGCCGTGTCGTCGTTCATGCGCGTCCCTTCGCGGTCAGAGGACACTGAAGCGATCGGGCCTGAGGAGCTCGAGATCCACGGACGGCGCGCGTCCGCCGACGACCTCGGCCACGAGCTTGCCGGTGACGGGCCCGTGATTGATGCCGTTCATGCAGTGGCCCGTGGCCACGACCAGGTTGTCGTAGCCGGCCGGGCGGCCGATCATCGGCAGCCCGTCGGGCGA
>Ga0315273_10009469_pt1 | contig 12356 bp, 6 predicted proteins | sample YL17G02_0_MG_FD_205753 | JGI IMG/M metagenome (GOLD analysis project Ga0315273, IMG submission 205753) | Sediment microbial communities from Yellowstone Lake, YNP, Wyoming, USA - YL17G02_0 | ecosystem: Environmental > Aquatic > Freshwater > Lake > Sediment | place: USA: Wyoming | collected... | reverse complement strand
TCGAGTAGCCCGGATCGGTGGTGACGACGCGATCCAGTACCACCACCGCATCGGTCTGACGCAGGTAGGCGAGTTTGCGCACCACGGATGACACTTTCGCCGGGTTGCCCGGCTCGGCGTAGCGAGTAGAGTTGTAGGCGGCAGTGATGTCCGCGGCGACATAGTCGAACTGGTCGGAAGCCGACTCGAAAGCGACGATATCTCCGGCCTCGTAGTGTGCCCCAGCATGCTGGTTGCGCCGCCAGTCTTCTACCGAGGTCAGCGCCACCCCCGTGGGGATGATCACCCGTTGTCCGCCGGAGATGGCATCAAAGCGCTTGGTCTGCCGGGCGGCGGTGCTGAACTCTCCCGGAGCGTGGACAAGGAGGCTGTTGACCGAGACCGTTTGCAGGTAGTAGCCCAGCCGGTAGCGGCCGAAATAGTCCGTCTCGTATGTGCCGCTGTGGACTGCGAGCGGTGAGCCGCGGAAGATCTCGAAGGCGCCCTGGTCGTAGTGACCGTGGTGGGCGAAGACATCGCCGGCGTTGAAGCTGATCCAGGTGGCGTCTGGGTCGCCCCAGCGCTCGACGAAGAACGCCTGCCCAATACTGTCGCGGCCGAAGAGCCTGGCCTTGGGCAGATGGGCGTTGAGGTAGTCCGCCGGGCGCTGTCGGTCGTAGCCCACAGGCATTGGCAGGTCCGGGTCGTAGCTCAGCACCGCGGTCCAGGCTAGGGCCCGGTGGTATGGTTTCGCCCGCAGTGTGCGGAAGTAGTCCGCGGAGGCCACCACGGCTGGATCGCGACAGATGCGAGCGAAGTAGTCCTGCACGTGCTGCCACTGGCTGGTGTTGCCAGGACCCTGCGAGTAAGCGTCGCCGAAGCGCATGAGCGTGCCGTCCGGGCGCGTGGCGTAGAGATGCCACAAGGCGGTCTGCCGGATCATATCGGTCAGGTCCACCCCCGCGATGTGGTCCTGCCCGGTGGCAGTGATGTAGCAATCCGTAGCCAGGGCGTAGGGGAACTGCCGGTTGTACATCCAGTAGCTTGGTCCCTCGGGCCAGCCCTGGGTCAACGCCAGCGCGCGGGCGGACTGGGCGAAGTGAGTCATGGCGCGCCGCTGCAGTTCCTCCGCGCGGGGATGAACAGACAGGCTGAGCGCCGCCACCAGGGTGTTGTTGCCCAGCTGGTTGCGGCCGTGCCACATCGCCGAGTAGCTGCCGTCCAGTTCCACCAACTCCTCCACGACCGCGGCTGCGATGCGCTCCTCGATCCTCGTCCGCTTCTCCTCGGTCATGCCCGGGTAGTTGAAGAGCCAGTCATAGGCCAGCCCGTACTGCCACACGTCCGAGTAGTAGGACGACTTGGCCGTGACAGAGATCTCGCCGTCCAGCAAAGCGCGCAGGGCTGCGTCAGCGAAGCGATCCTCGCCGGTGACCACCCAGCAGACGGCGAAGCTCAGCGGATCGTCGTCGAGCGGCTTCCCTTCCGTCGCTTCCTTCAGCGCCTCCTCGGCTCCCAGCAGTGCCGGCGCGAGGTAGCCTCGCAGCGTCTCGTTGGTCTGGCAAAAGTCCCGGACGGAGGCGACTGTCCTGGCGCCGGCCGTGCCGTCCGGCCGAAGCCCAAGGCGGGGGTGATCCGGGCGGACAGCCGGGTACTGGCTGGAGTCAGCCCCGCGTGCCATCGTAGACACCGCCAGACAGGCCCCGACCATGAGTGCCAACAACGCGAGGGGGAACGTCAGGTTAGCCATGCTGCATACCTCCGCGCCGTGCCTGCGTGCTGCGAGGATCACACTACCCCAGCCCTCTCTCGCCACCTGCGCATCGGCTGACTGGCGGCATCCTCGTCACCAGGGCTCCCGGACGAGCTTCTTGCCGAGCGCCTCGGCCCGTGCGATCAGGTCGGGACGTGCGGCCGCGGCGCCGACGGGTCCGAGTTCGGCTCCTACGAGCACCTCGACGTCACTGAAGTCACCCATCCACCCGAGGTAGAATGGAACCGTCTCCGCCACGTGTCGGTAGTCGTCGCGTTCCTTGTCCATGTAAGTCACGATGATCGCCGCTCGCCGCTTTCCCGACAGCCGGTTCTTCCCTTCCCAAGCCGCACAGCGATCGAAGAAGCTCTTGAACTGACCCGAGAGCCCATCGCGGTAGATGGGAGAAGCCAGCAGCCAGACGTCGGCCAGCCGGAGCGCCGCGAAGACCGGGGTCAGGCCGTCGTGAATTACGCACTCCCCCTCCGGCGCGCAGCGCTCGCAGGCCTGGCAGCCACGGTAGGTCAGGCCATTGAGATGAACCGAGGCCGTCTCCGCTCCTGCCGACGCCGCACCTCTGAGCGCGGCCTGGAGCAGTGTGCTAGAGTTCCCCGCGCGGCGCGGGCTGCCTGCGATGCCGATCACCTTCACCGTACCGCTCTCTCCTGGTACATCGCTCGAAGAGCTTGCAGGATGCATCACACTGACTCGCGCTGGGTATGCGCGTGCGCGTACTTGACGAAAGCGCGGCTGGCAGCATCCTGCCACTCGGGCCGTACGCCGATCCCGTCCATCGAGCCATAGTGGCCGGCGATGAAACCTCCGCCGCGAGCGCCCAGCTTCTCCACCAGGTCGCGGGCGAAGGCCTCGATGCGCGCTAGGTCGCCGGTCGGCAGCACACGCTGAATGTCAACCGGGCACCAGAAAGTCACTCTCCCACCGAACTCCCCTGCAAGCCGGTCAATGCCGTAGAGCCCAGGCTGATCGAGCTGCAGCACGGCGATGCCGCACTCTATCAGGTCTTCGATGATGTCGTGGATATAGCCGCAGGAGTGCATCCAGACAGAAAGCCCTCTCCCGTGGGCGTGGTCGCAGAGAGTGGTGAAGTAGGGCTTGAAGATGCTGCGCCACATGGCGGGGCTGACCAACAGCCGGTCCTGGGTACCCCAGTCCTCGCAGAAGAACACGCCGTCCGCGCCGGCGCTCGCCCAGTTATCGATGCAGCGGCAGAGCAGAGCGGTCACCCGTTCCCCGAGACGCCCCACTTCGCCCGGGTGAAGCAGCAGGTCCGCGAGGAAGATGTCCATGCGCCGCAGATAGCGCATGACAGCGAATGGGAATCCCGGCAGGCCGCCCAGCCGGAATCGGTCGGGGTGTGCGGCAAAACTGGCAGCGGCTCGTTCGTAGCGCCCCGGGTCGTCGAAAGTCGGCATGCGGTAGCTATCGAGCTGACACCAGTCCTGCAGCGCTCCCTGCACCACCTCGCCCTGGTAGAAATCCGTCGTGGCAGCCCACACGTTTCCCCATTCGTCCTCCCACATCCGTCCCTTCTCCGGATCGAAGCTGCGACTCGGCTTCCACTTGGGGTCAGGGCTGGCCCCTGCCCAGGCGATATCATCCGGGTAGGGATCGGGCAGCGACAGCGCGATCCGCTCCGGATGACGAAACTCAAGCGTCCTCAGTACGATCTCCCGCGATGTCATGTTGCTCTCCGGTGGGCGAGGCCTGCGGCTCCGCATCTGGAGCCGAGTCCACGTTCTCCCGCCGGCCCAGGGGCTCCTGCCCAGGAACTGGGGCGCGTCGCGGTGGCAGCCCGTGACCCGCCTCGTTCAACGGCAAAGTCAGGGATGAATCCCCGAACATTGAGCTGTTCGACACCGTGCTGGAGACGGGGGCGCCGGCGGACCTCTTCAGACTCGAGACCGTGCAGGCCTACATGCAGTATGTGCGGGCCAACGCGGAGGAGGCCGTTCGCCGCGCGGTCGCGGCCCCTGCCGCATCTCAGGGCACCATGAACAACTTCACGTTAGGGAGCGAGGACCACCAGTACTACGAGACCATCTGCGGCGGCACCGGCGCTGGACTGGCCTTCGAAGGCAAGGCCAGCGGCGCTCCGCCGCGTATCATAACACTACGACGTGCGCCTCACCCTCCACGCCGGTTGCCACATCACGCCCCACAATGCGCCACGTCCCGGGCGCATCGCTGAGGGCCAGCGGAACCGCGCCCTCTCCTACTCCCTTCGGAAGCGGCAGCCGGAACGCGTAGTGGGTGCACTCCGATCCGTCCGGCGCGTAGACTTTGACAGTGGCAACATGGTCGCCGATCTCGCCACTGCCGGAGCCGCGCAGCGCGATGCGGAGCGCCACCTGCTGCCCTGCGGTGACGGCGTCAGGCACGCCGACTTCAACACCGATGACCGTGTATGGGAGCCTCGCGTAGATCCGCGCGTCCCCATAGCTCAGGCGCGTCACAACGCAGTCGGTATGGCCCAGGTACTGCCTCGCCCGAACGTCGTAGATGTGGCGCGCATCAGGGAAGGTGATCCGAACCAGGTCGCCGTTCTCGCCCAACGTGGGGCGCATGTCCTCCAGCGGAGGGATTCCGGTTTCATCGCCCATCGCGGCCTTCTGCTCCGGCGCGCCCGGGTAGCGGACGATGCCGAAGTAGTCAGCGCTGCCGGCGCGGTAGCGAACCGACTCGCAGGTGAGCGCCGGCGTTCCGTCCTCGTTCAGGACCGACGCAGGAGGCGCAATCTCGGCCTCCCGCATGAGGCCCGAGATCAGGCCCACGAGTCCCGCGACCTTCCCTCGATCCCCTGGCCCACTGCCAAGCAGGAGTGGGGCGAGAGAGAACCCAAGGTAGATGGCCTCACCGCTGCCGTAGCGCCGCCGGGCAACCCCGGGGTGCTGCTCGCACCACTCCTGCTCGGCGCCGCTGACGCGCACTGACCCTCCGGCGTCTGTCTTCTGGAAGTCGCCGGGGCGCACCGTCTCGTGGGCGATCCCGAAAAGCGAGTCGAGCCGACCGCCCCGACGCCAGCGGCAGTGCTCGTTCATGACCGCAGGCCACATATCCGCGATCACCACCCCGCCGGCCGCCACGAACTCCTCGATGCCAGCGGCCTCCTTGTCAGAGATAGCCACCGAGTGTGGCAGGATGAGCAGGCGGCAGCCGCGGCGCCGCAGTTCGCCCTTCTCGATCTGAGTGTAGCCGACGAAGTCATACTGATACCCGAGCCCCTCGAGCAGGCTGGTCCAGGCGATGCGATCGCGGTTGAACACCGCGAACGCCTTGCTGCTCCGGTTTCCCCACTCGTGGTCCACGATCTCGCCGTCCGTAATCCATGTGCCGTGGATGCTCGGATAGGAGTAGTGAATCGCGATCCCGCAGTTGTCCCGTTGCGCCGCGCCGAGCAGGCGCGCGATGCCGTCTCCCCGCAGTTCCCCGAAGTGCCGCGCTAGGTCAGCGCCGCTTCTGCAGAACGTCAGGTCAGGGTTGAGGCACGAGATCTCCCAGAAGATCACGCAGCCGGCAGTGTCGCCGTTGAGCAGCCGTCCCCACAGCTGCAAGCTGAGGTCGGGATCGCTCACCCCGTAGCCGGTGCAGCCGGTGCACCGCATTCCGGGGTAGAACGAGCGGTTGAACTCATCAAGGTTCTCGCCCGTGTACTGCTGCATCTGGTCAACATAGTGGTTGATGCGGGAGTAGTCGTAGCCATTGAACGGGTTCCCCGCCTGGTTGCCGGAGAGGCAGATGACAGCGTTCGGATCGATGCTGCGGATGATGTCCCTGCCTTCCCGGTAGACGTCGGCCCACATCGCCTCCATCCAGGTGCGGAAATCGGCCCACGGGACGTAGTTGGCGCTTGCCTGGGCCTCCTCCGCGGTGGCCGGGAGCACTGCCTCCCACCGGCGGTAGCCCGTGCCCCACTCCTCATTCAGCGCTCGCAGCGTGCGGTAGGTCTTGCGCAGCCAGTTCCGAAAACCGTCCAGGCACGTCGGAGACCAGCAGAGGTCGAGTCCACCCCCGAAGTAGGTAAGAGACGGCTCCTCGTAGGCGTAGTAGCTCACCGGCGAGAAACGCGCGAACTGAGTCACCTTCGAGCTGAGATCGTCTCGGAACCGAGCGCGGTACTCGGGGCTGGTGAAGCATGGCTCCCGAACCAGCCACTTCTTGTCCCTGGTCTGCAGATAGCCCTTACGGCTCTCGTTCCAGCGCCTCTGAAAGTGCCGCGGGTGGAAGCCATAGCAGACGACATCCGCCTGGATCTTGAAGTTCACATGCTCCGACATCTCGGGCGAGATCGCGCCCATCACTGAGACGTTCATCTGCTCGAGGCGCTTCCCGATCTCCGTCCAGCGGCCAGGCGCCGGCTCTGGCAGGAAGCGGTCCATGATGATCTCGTAATCGTCCCAAACCTGGGGGATGAGCACGAAGACCGGCGCCGACTTGCGGTCGAGAATCCGTTCACCGTGGCCGACCTGGCAAACCACGCGACCCAGCCGGGTGAGACAGTTCGCAGTTGCCAGGTCGTAGGACAGAGAATGCTCCCCGGCGACCGCCACGTCGTGGCGAGCCCGGTCCAGCACGCGGCCATAGTTGTCCTCGAAGTGGATAGCGACTGTCACCTTCGTGGGCGACGCGGCCGTCAGTCGCACCTCACCCGAGACAGCCGCGCCCACCGCGACGACACTGGGAGCCGCGTCGAGCGAACGTACCTCGACCTCACGCGGCACGTCGAACACCGCGGCGCCCCAATCCAGAACGCCAGAACTGTCCCTCACCACCACGTCGGCGAACTGCAGGCCGCCGTTCAGATGCGAAGGCACCGGAATCGAGAGATCCCCCGCGGCAGACGCGGCGCTGAGCTCGGCTGTATGCTGGACGCGAGACCGTTCGTCTCGAAACGTTACTGTCCCCGTGACTGGCCTGGCATCACCCGCGAGGCGCACCTTTACCATGCCATTCTGGACCGAGATTTCGTCTATCCGAACCCCTGGTTCCTTTTGTGCCGCCCACACGATGGCTCGACACAGCAACGAGTAGTAGTACTCCCAGTAGGGATACGTCTGTTGGCAGCCCCACGGATCGGCAATCTGCGGGCTGAAGCAGAAGTTCTCGTAGCCCAGCGCCACCACACGACCTTTGCCATACGGCTTGACCGCGATCACCGGAGCGCCGCCGGCCTCCACCAGCGCCTCACCCCCAGCGCGGTACGCGAAGTGACTCATGTGGTCGAACGGCAGCGCTTCGAGCGGCACATTCGCGGTGATGTAGTGGGGTCCGGTGGTCCGCCAGACCTCACCGCTGATCGGCCTGGGCTCTTTCCAGCTATCCTCCGTAACGGGCCGTTCCTCGGCGCGCACGGGAAGCAGTGGCGACAGTTCTGCCAGCTCCCCGAGTCTCTCTGGGTCGCAGCGCGGGCCGACAAGGACCAGCCCGGTCCCGTTCTCCACGCGCTGGGCGATCGCCGCTCTCGCCTCCTGCGGCAACTCGTGCCAGGGATGGGTGCCGGGCAGCACCAGAACCTCATAGGATTGGTCAGATGTTAGGTCCTCGATGAGATACTGGTAGTCGGCGGTGTACGGGCTCCCGTGCGGTCCCCCGCGCTTTCCGTAGAAATCGCCGAAACCCCAGGCGTTGTAGCCCCCTGAGTCCAGGGTCAGCGTGTCGTACACCAGGCTCAGGCGCTGTGCGAGTTCGACCACATCCCGCCCGCCAACCACGTTAGGCATCATCCAGGCGCGGATCGGCCCGCGGCTGTAGGGGTCGGCCCATTTGACGTGGGGCGTCACCACCTCCATCGAATGAAGCACATCCATCCGTCCGGCTGGCACCGCGCGGCCAGGCCGCGACGACGCGCGCTCGGCCAAGGCGAAACACAACGCCGCCATCAGAAGCAACAGGAACTCCATAGCTCTTTTCCCTCGCCCGCATCGAGGATCCCGGCCGCTATTGTACTCGCTGACGTCGAACGCGACTACTGCACTTCGCCGAACGGAGTAACGGCGAAGCGCGGATAGACCGCGCCACGGTCGGGCGTAGCACCCCTGCCGCCGTTACTTCCATATGCGAGCATCATTGGCTCCAGGCGTGCGACGCTACGCGCCGCGCCGACGGCGATGTGGGAGCGAACTCACGCGCCGGGTTTGTCGGCGTCGGGAAGGCGAGCGTACTCGCAGGGAGAACTGGGCGACTGGAGGGTTCGCTATGTCCGAGAACCAGATCCTTGTGGCCGAGCTCTGCGGTGACGAGCTTCGGGTGTCCAGATACCATCTCCGGCTGGCTTCGTCGTCACGTTACCCCGGCGCGGAGCCGCATCTGAGTGCTGTTTTGCGACGGCTGAAGCCGCATGTATTGCTCTGGGACCCCGGTGATCCGCGGGGGAGGGAATCCGGGCGCTCGTTCTCCGCCGGCAGGTGGCTGGCATTGCCCTCCGACCATCCAGGTCCGGAGTGCGCCGGGCTGGAAGTACCCAGGGGTGAGATGGCGTCACTGTCTCAGCTGCTCAGAGGGCTCGCCGGGGCAGTGGCCGCCGGAGAGCACCAGTGTCTGCCAGGCCCCGAGAAGGCCGAGCCGGGCGAATGCGTGGACGAACACGGCCGCTCCCGCTCTGTGGAGGCCGAAACGGAGGATGAGTCAGTCGGTCTCTCGGTGAGCGCGCCCGCAGCGCCGAATCCTGCGATGGAGACCCCAGACGCTGAGTGTCCCACCTCTGCGGAGGCTGGTGCGGACGCATACGAGACGACGAGGCAATTGGCCCGTCTCTTGGCGGCGCGCGCGAGACGCGCGTGCGAAGAATCGAGGAACGCGCAGCCTGGCGCCGCTCGCCTGGCAGGTTAGCGCTGCGCGGTGGAGGCCGGCGTCGTCTGAACCGCTTCCTCCGCGACGTGCCGGACCTCCGTGTCCGGGTCAGTCGCAGCGGCGCGCCGCAGGGCCTGCAATGCCGACAGGTTCTCCCGGCGGGCCGCCAGGATCTGCGCGGCCCTCAGCCTGACGCGTGGGGCCGGATCTCTGGCCAGGAGCCGGATGATCTCTTCTGTCGCATCCTCTTGCCTCAGCAGCAACAAGCCCTCGAGCCCTGCCAGACGCACCTCGGTCTCGAGCGAACTCAGCTCAGGTCGGAGGTCCTCGACCGTCCACCGGCCGGCGAGCAACTGTGACAGAGCTTCGGTCACCGACTGAGCCACCTCAGGACGCGCCTTCTGCGCGTCGGTCAGAATGCGGCGAAGCAGGTCCTCTTCAACATCGGCGAGGGCGGGGATCACCCACTCCCGATGCCCGGCGTCGGCGAGCAGTTCCAGCAGCGCGTCTTGCACCCCGTTGCGTGCGAAGTTCAGCAGGCAAGCGGCTACCGCGTTCCTCACAGAGGCGTCCGGATCGGCGGCAAGCTTCAGCACTTGCCTGGCCATCTCAGGATGGTGAGGCGAGACCGAGAACGCGGCGTCCACGGCTCGCGATCGTACGTACGCGTCCGTGTCCCCCAGCCTCGACATGATAGCATGCAGGTACGGCGCTGCGCCTTCGCCTATCCGGCCCAGCGCATTCATGATGGCAGCGCGCACGTGTGGGCTCGGATCGGTGGCTGCCGCCGCAAGGGTGCCGGCCCACTCAGCCGACCGGGTCTTGCCCAGTACTCCGACGACGGCCGCCCTAACCTTGGGGTCTGGACTATTCAGGTACTGAACGAGGGACTGACATTGCTCGCTGCTGACTACATCCCAGAGCCCACGGCCTGCGATGGCTCTCACAGCTTCATCCGAGTCCTGGAGAGCGACCATCATCGGGTCCGACACCATCGGATCCTCGGCGTGGCTCAGGATCTCCATGGCTCGCGCCCGCAGCCCAGGGTCGTCCGAGTTGACGACATCGAGCAGGATGATGGGTAGAACGCCATAGGCTCCCATCTCGCCGAGCCCAGCCATGGCCGCCGCCCGCACGTCCGCGTCGCCGTCGTGGAGAGCGACCCGCACAAGCGCGTGAATGGCCTCCTCGCTGTTTGTGGCGCCAAGCGCCCGGGCGACCTTCTCGCGCACGACGGTTGAGCCATCGTGCATCGCCCGTAAGAGTGCCTCGCCCGCTCTGCGGGCGGCTTCGCCCTCGGGTGTGGAAGGCGGAGCTGACGGCAGCAGCCGGAGCGCGTTGCGGAGTCCTTCGGCGGCCCTGGAGCGAACGTTCGGAGACGGGTCCCCCAGCGCATTGGTGAGCGATTCGCTCGCGCCTGGGGCGCCGATTCGGCCAAGCGCCTCCACGGCGGTTGTTCTCAGCGCCTCGTCCGGATCGTTGAGCAGCTCCTGGAGCGGGCCGATAACCGTGGGAAGTGCCGTCTCTCCGAGCAGACGCGCACACGCCTCGCGGGTTGCCGTGCCGGGCACCTCAATGCCTCGGCGAATGGGATCGATCGCGCCAGCGAGAGCCGCTGCTCGCAGCGCGGCGACCGCCGCGCGCCGCTGCTCGCCCTCGAGTCCGGACACCTGCGCCACCCATGAGTCGAGGTTACCGTTGCGCTCCAACGCTCGTGCGAAATCGTGAGCGAATCCGCGGTTGAGGCTGGATAGGGCACGCTCGTACGCCGACAGCGGGTGGGCCGCCTTGGCAGCGATCGCCGCAAGCAGTTGCTCGGAGGCGCGGAAGCTCAAATCCTCAGAGGCACGCCGGTCCAGGGCAAGGGCCAGTTCCCCGAGGTGCTCGCCCCCGAGTTGGGCTAGCGCCAGACCTACCTCGTTCTGGACGTCGGGACTGGGATCGTCGAGGGCGCGCAGCAGCGCGCTCGGCGTCCCCTCATCTGCCCCCAGGGCGCCCAGGGCGCGTGCAGCCCTCGCTCGCACATGGTCGCTGGGATCCGACAGCAAGCACGCCACCGCCTGCGCGCTGTCTCCGGCGCGGGTGAGCACGAGGGCCTCGATGGCCATGCACCGCACAGTCTGATCCGGGTCGAGCAGCGCCCTCCTGAGCGCGGGGCCGCCTTTCGGGCCCGCCTGCTCGATCACCTCGCGGGCGACCGAGCGCAGCGGCTCGTCCGCACCTGACAGCGCTTGCAGCAGCTGACGTATCGGGTGCTGACACGCCAACCGCGCGAGCGACTCAACAGCGGCCTTCCGGACAGGGCCTCTTGTGGAGGTTGCTGCGAGCAGCAGGGGCTCGACAGCCACTTTAGCGGGATGGAGACTCAGCAACTGTGCCGCGCGCACGCGTTCGTGCACGCGCCCGCGCCCGAGCCGCTCCGAGAGCATGTCTGCCGGGAATCTCTGCCTCAGCAGGCTCCCCGCTGCTGCTGATTCGGGGTGCGACGGGTCCTCGGCGGCCCCAATCAGGAAATCCGTAACCGTTCCTAGGTCCGCCGTCGGCCATGCACTGACCAGGTGCAGAGTGCTCAGCCTCTGCAGTGCGTCAGGAGAGCTGAGTGCCTTCTTGAGCCATGCGCGGCGACCCTGGACGCGCCTGCGCCGGAAGATCGAGCGCCAACCGGCCGTGGCGGCCATCGCGCCGAGCAGCATTGCCAGCACGATCCCGGGGTACGGCGCACCCTGTGAGGTCACTCGCGACGGAGCCTCAGGCGGGCGTGCCAGAGAGACAGGCGGGGTCTCGACGCGCCGAGCAATCGGCGGTCGTGGCTTCGGCGTTGTGGTCCCCCCTGTGGCTTGGGCAGCCTTGTTGGCTGCCGGTCCAGCGCCCGGCGCAGTCTGCCCCGTCTGGGCCGCCGGCGTGACATGCCCGGCTGGCCGGGAGACTGCTGTGGCGATCCTCGGCGGGCTGAACTGGATGAGGATGCCCCCGGTGTTGGCGGAGGGTCTGATTCTGTGACGGATGCGGTCGGCCGGCAGTGCGAGCTCGAACAGGACCCGCGTGACTGGGCACTCACCACCAACCTGGCTGACGGCGACGCCCTTGACCCCAGCCCTGGCGGCGAGCGAGGGGGCAGTCAACGTCGGGCTCACCTGCACGCCAGGCAGATCAACGCCGAGACGCGGCGGGTTGTTGAGGGAGAACGTTGTGAACTTGGGCGGCTGGCGGCTGTCGGTCACGAGTTCGACACTGAGGCCGCGCCCGGAAGGGATCGCGACCACGGCTGTCAGCGCCGCTGCCTTGTTGGCACCGCCCAGTGCCGACAGTGCGGCCCCGAGTGCCAGGCAGGCCACCCCGACCAGGACACGCGGCCGGGAGCACCCGCCGACGCAGACGCCGAGGGCACGCGTGAGGAACGCGCAGAGAAGTCGCCGCCTTACCGACATTGCTGGCTCCGGAGCCGGCCCCGAGCGTCGGCTCCCATGTCCTCCGACTCGGGCCGCATGAGCCCGACCATGCTTGCGAGCCTTGGTATCTCCCTTGTTCCACACCGTGGGCGCCGTGTGAGATGAGCGCCACCTGCTCTCACAGCCGCAGGCAAGCACTGTGCCGGTCGGTGGGCGTTCGGCGTAGCCTGGACCCGGGGGGGTCACGGAGGGTTGTGGGTGATTGGGCCAGGCGCTGCGGCCCCCCACCAGGCGCCGGAGCCGCTGTCCCGACACCACCCTGCAGGCCGCAGACGCTCCTCAGGGCAGTCGCAGCCACGTAACGGGCATACCGGGTGCACTCCTTGCTCGCCGAGGACGCTGGCCCTACCTGGGATCGCCGACGGAGA
>Ga0315273_10009467_pt1 | contig 12357 bp, 9 predicted proteins | sample YL17G02_0_MG_FD_205753 | JGI IMG/M metagenome (GOLD analysis project Ga0315273, IMG submission 205753) | Sediment microbial communities from Yellowstone Lake, YNP, Wyoming, USA - YL17G02_0 | ecosystem: Environmental > Aquatic > Freshwater > Lake > Sediment | place: USA: Wyoming | collected... | reverse complement strand
TGGCTGGTGCGACGACGTCGCGGTCGATCCCATCAACACCGCCAACGTGTGGGCCGCCATCGAAGGCAAGGGCGTCTACCGCTCGACCGATTCCGGCGTCAACTGGACCATCACGCTCGCGGCCCCTGCGCGGGTGAACCTCGCGGTCTCGAAGAACCACCCGAGCGTCCTGTTCGCGAGCCTCGTGACCGGACCGGGCTACCTGTTCGGCATGTACAAGTCGAGCGATGGCGGCCAGAGCTGGGCACTGCTCGGCGCGACTCCGGATTACCTCGGCGGCCAGGGGTGGTACGACAACACCGTGGTGATCAGCCCCACCGACACGAACACCGTCATCGCGGGCGGAGTCTATCCCTACAGCGCCTCCGCCAAGGGCATCATCAAGACCGTCAACGGCGGCGCCACGTGGACCGACATCACCCACGGTATCGACAACAGCGTGGTGCATCCGGACCAGCACTGTCTCGCGTTCGGACCGGATGGCGCGTTGTGGCTCGGGAACGACGGCGGCGTCTGGAAGAGCCCGGACCTGGGCGCGCACTGGCTCTCGCTCAACAACGGCCTTGGCATCACGCAGTTCTACTCCGTGGCCGCGCACCCGACCGACACCGGCGACATCATCGGCGGCACGCAGGACAACGGTTCCGCCCGCTATCGCGGCACCGGGGTGTGGCCGCAGGTGGTGTCGGGTGACGGTGGCCCGGTGATGTACCAGCGCGAGAGCCCGAACTTCTTCTACACCACCTACGTGCGATTGAACCCGCTCTATAAGTGGAATGACGGCGCTTATGTCGGCGCCATCACCGGCGCATGGGCCGGCTCCGAACGCGCCGACTGGGCCAACGGACCGCTGATCGAGGACCCGACGGTGAACGGCACCTTCTACGTCGGCACCTACCGGGTCTGGAAGAGCACCAATAGCGGTGGTTCCTGGAACACCGTCAGTCCCGACCTGAGCGGCGGCTCGGGCCGGCTGCTCTCGCTCGCGGTGTCGCCGCTCGACCCGAACCAGCTGTGGAGCGGCTCCAGCGACGGCAACCTGCGGCGGACGCGCGACGGCGGCGCCGACTGGACCTTCCTGGTGCCGAACGTCGGCGGGGCGAAGATCACCGATCTCTCGCTGAGTCCGGCCGACACGGCGATCGCCTACGTGTGCGCCGACATGACCTCGGGCCGGCGCATCCAGTACACCGACGACGGCGGCGACTCGCTCACCGACGTCTCGGGCAATCTTCCGGTGGGGGTGCGCTCGATGTGTCTCGCGGTGGATTGGCGTACCACGCCGGCGCGTCTCTACGTTGGCACCGACTATGGTGTGTATGCTTCGCTCGACGGAGGCGGGAACTGGGTCAAGGCCAGCAACGGCATGCCCAACGTCGCGATCTACGAGCTGGCCATCGACACGGCCAACAGCAAGCTCGTCGCCGCCACGCACGGCCGCGGCATGTGGCGGGCGAACCTCGACGTGAGCGGCCCGGCGCTCGCCATCACGGCGCCGACCGGCGGCGAATCGTGGCCGGTGGGCGCCTCGCGCACCATCACCTGGACCGCGAGCGATCCGAGCGGCGTGGCCTCGGTCGATCTGCTGCTCTCGCTCGATGGCGGCGTCAGCTATCCCAACCGGATCGCGAGCAACCTCGCCAACACCGGAAGCTACCCGTGGACCGTGGCCCCGGGCGCCACGACCCGTGCGCGGGTGCGGGTGGTGGCGAAGGACGCACTCGGCCAGCCGTCGATCGCCGCCAGTGCGGCCAACTTCGCCCTCACCACCATCCCCACCGCGGTGAGCGACGGCGTGACGGCATACGCGCTCGAACCGGTGGCGCCGAGCCCCGGACGTGCGCCGTTCACGGTGCGCTTCGCGCTGCCCGAGGCGGGGGCGGTGACGGTCGAGGTGTACGATGTCGGCGGCCGCCGTGTGCGCTCGCTCGCCGCCGGCGGGTTCGGCGCCGGGCGCCACGCCCTGATCTGGGATGGCCACGACCGCGACGGCATGCCGTCGCCCGACGGGGTCTACTTCGTGCGGCTTCGCGCCACCGGCCAGGACCGGGTGCGGCGCGTCGCGCTGGTGCGCTGATCGCGGGCTCCGCCCCGTCGAAAGCGGCCTTGGGGGTGCGGGTTACGGGCATTCCCTCACGCGCCGGCTGAAGTCTCACCGGGATCCCGCACCGGGCGCCCATCGGTCGCGCCACGGTTTGTCGGGATGGCGCACGCTCCGCTACATTGCGGTCCCCTCGCAGAGGAGACCCGCCGGATGCCCTCGGTAAGATTCCAGCACGTGTCCAAGAGCTACGGCCGCGGTCAGCGGGCCGTCAGCGATGTCAGCCTCGAGATCTCCGACGGCGAGCTGCTCGTGCTGGTCGGACCGTCCGGCTGCGGTAAGTCGACCCTGCTGCGGATGGTGGCGGGACTCGAAGAGATCTCCGAGGGCGAGATCCGGATCGGCGAGAAGGTGGTCAACGACGTCGCGCCACGCGATCGGGACGTGGCGATGGTATTCCAGAACTACGCGCTCTACCCGCACATGTCGGTGTTCGACAACATGGCGTTCGGGTTGCGCCGCCGCCGCTTCGCCGACGCCGAGGTGGATCGCCGCGTGCGTGCCGCCGCCGGGACACTCGGCCTCGGCGACTACCTGCTGCGCCGGCCGCGCGAGCTGTCGGGCGGCGAGCGCCAGCGTGTCGCGCTCGGACGCGCGATGGTCCGCGATCCGCAGGTGTTCCTGTTCGACGAGCCATTGTCCAATCTCGACGCCAAGCTGCGCGTGCAGATGCGCGCCGAGATCAAGCGGCTGCACGCCCGCACCGGCACGACCATGGTCTACGTCACCCACGATCAGGTCGAGGCCATGACGCTGGGCGACCGCATCGCCGTCATGCGCGGGGGTCTGCTCCAGCAGGTGGCGGATCCATTCACGCTTTACAACAGCCCCGCCAACCAGTTCGTCGCCGGGTTCATCGGCAGCCCGCCCATCAACTTCTTCCACGCCACGGTCGCCGACGGCGGCGCGCTCGAAGCGGGGGGCGCGCGCATGGTGCTGCCAGGGAACTGGGCGGCGGCGCTGGAAGCCCGGCACGGGAAGGCCGTCGTCGTCGGGATCCGGCCGGAGGACCTGACGCTCTCGTCGACCGGGGCCGGCACGGGGATCACCGCGCGCGCCGACGTGCGCGAGCCACTGGGCAACGAGGTGCTGGTGCACTGGGACAGCCCGGTCGGGGCGCTCATCTCGCGCATCCCCGGCCAGGTCTCGCCGGGGGCGGGGGAGAGCGCCACGCTGCACTTCACGTGGGAGCGGCTGCACCTGTTCGACGCCACCAGCGAGCAGGCGCTCACACCCACGGTCTGAGCCCCGCGGGGCCCGGCTTCACGTGCCTCATGGCGAATCGGAGCGGACCGGATCCACACCCGTCACGCACGTGCCATGACCGGCTCGCTCGCCAGCGGACGCGGGAAGAAGCGCGTGCTTCCGCATCCGCGGGGCCCCTGCTAGCTTCTGATGCGGCCGATGCACCTGAACCCGGAGACTCCCGATGCGCAAGCCCAATCACGCCGACGCCGAGCTGATGCTGCACCTCTACGAGATCCGCCGCGATCCCGAGCTGAGACGCGCGCGCGCCTGGTTCCTCACCGAGTTCAAGCCGCAGAGCTGGGCCGAGATCAAGGCGCGCTACCTGAGTCACAGTGAAGAGGACCGTTGGTTCCGCATGACGATCAGCTACTGGGAGATGGTCGGTACGCTGGTCAACCGCGGCGTGCTGCACGATGAGTTGTTCTTCGACCACACCGGCGAGGACATCGTGACCTGGGATCGCTGCGCGAGCTGGATCGCGGATGCGCGCGCCGACATCCGCCGGACCTATCTCTACCAGTTCGAACGCATGGTCACGGCGCACCAGGCGTTCCGCCAGAAGACCATCGCGGCGGCCGCCAGGCGCACCACCCGCCCGGCACGCGCCGGCGCGAAGCGGCGCGGGCGCTGATCATGTCGAGCTCTTTCGGGCGCCTGTTCGTCATCACCACCTTCGGCGAATCGCACGGCGGCGGGGTGGGTGTGGTGGTGGACGGCATGCCACCGGGCATCGCCGTCGACCCGGCCGCGATCCAGCGCGAGCTCGATCGCCGGCGCCCGGGACAGAGCGCGCTCACCACGCAGCGCAAGGAAGCCGACGCGATCGAGATCCTGTCGGGCGTGTTCGAGGGCATGACCCTCGGCACGCCGATCGCGATGATGGTGCGCAACACCGACCAGCGTTCGCAGGACTACGACGCGCTCAAGGACGTGTTCCGTCCCGGCCACGCCGACTACAGCTACTGGCAGAAGTACGGCGTGCGTGATCACCGCGGCGGCGGCCGCTCGTCGGGACGCGAGACCGTGGGTCGCGTCGCCGCCGGCGCGCTGGCCCGGCTCGCACTCGCCACCGTCGGTGTGCAGGTCCTGGGCGGCACCGTGCGAGTGGCGGGCGTCGAGGCGGCGCGGCGCGACTGGGATGAGACCGAGAAGAATCCCGTACGTTGTCCCGACGCGGCGGCCGCGGTCGACATGGCGAAGGCCATCGAAGCGGCGCGCGACGCGAAGGACTCCGTCGGCGGCGTGGTCGAGGTCGTGGCGCGGGGTGTGCCGGCCGGATGGGGCGATCCCACCATGAACAAGCTCGACGCACTGCTCGGCGCCGCGATGCTGAGCATCCCCGCCACCAAGGGAGTCGAGATCGGCGGCGGCTTCGCGATGTGCGAGCGTCACGGCTCCGAGACCAACGATGTCTTCGACGGCGCTCGCTACCTCACCAACTTCAACGGCGGCATCTCGGGCGGCATCTCGAATGGCGCCGAGCTGGTGGTGCGTGTCGCGGTGCGGCCCGCGACCTCGATCGGCAAGCCGCAGAGCGCGGCCACCAAGGAGGGCGGCACCACCGAGATCGCGATCGAGGGCCGCCACGACCCGTGCATCTGCCCGCGCGTGGTGCCGGTGGCCGAGGCGATGATGGCGATCACGCTGATGGACGCCTGGCTGCGACAACGCGCGCTGCGGGGGCGGGAGGCGTGACGCGGGTTTGGCGGCCCCGCGCACCCGTGCTACGCTCGTTGCCCATCGCAACGGAGGCATCGACATGATGCTGGACACCCCTGACCGGACGTGGCGTTACCGCTGGTGGCACCGGCACGGCCGGGGGTCGTCGCGCTGATCCTGCTCTTCCGTCGCGCACTCCCAGCCCATGCCCCAAGGCGTGGGCTGATTCGTTATCCTCCGAGGGCCGGACTTAGACCATGCTCGTGGTGCTGAAGCCGCAGGTGCCCGAACGCGAGGCGAACGACGTCGCCACGCGCTTGCGCATGTTCGGCGTGGCGGTGCATCGCACCGACCACGAGGGCCGCGTGCGTCTGTGCGCGGTGGGCGATGGCGTGCCGGTGGACTGGGACGCCGTGCGCACATGGCCCTCGGTCGACAAGGTCGAGAAGATCGGCCGGCCGTTCGAGCTCGGCAGCCGCGCGTTCCATCCGCAGCCGACGCTCATCAGCGTCGGACGAGTCACCATCGGCAGCGACCAGCTCGTGCTCATGGCGGGTCCCTGCTCGATCGAAGGGGAGGAGCAGGCGTTCACCATCGCCGCCGCGGTCGCGCGAGCTGGCGCCACGGTGATGCGTGGCGGGGCCTACAAGCCGCGCACCTCGCCCTATGCCTTCCAGGGTCTCGGCGAGGAGGGTCTGCGCATCATGCGCCGGGCCGCCGACGCGCACGGGCTCGCGGTGGTGAGCGAGGTGATGGACTCGCAGCAGGTCGGCCTGGTGGCGCGCTACGCCGACATCCTCCAGATCGGCGCCCGCAACATGCAGAACTACGCGCTGCTGCGCGAGGTGGGGCACAGCGACCGGCCGGTGCTGCTCAAGCGCGGACTTGCAGCCACCATCGAGGAGTGGCTGATGGCGGCCGAGCACGTCATGTCGCAGGGCAACAGCCAGGTGATCCTGTGCGAGCGCGGCATCCGCACGTTCGAGACCTACACCCGCAACACGCTCGACCTGAACGCCATCCCGGTCGTGAAGGAGCTGTCGCACCTGCCGGTGATCGTCGATCCCTCGCACGGCACCGGCATCCGCGACAAAGTGGCGCCGATGGCACGAGCCTCGATCGCTTGCGGGGCGGACGGACTCATCATCGAAGTGCACCACGACCCCGACCACGCTCTTTCGGACGGCGCCCAATCACTTTACCCGGCGCAGTTCGATGAACTGGTGAAGCAGATCCGCACCATCGCCGAGGTGGTCGGCCGGCGGGTGTAGCCACGCGAACCGGCGCCGGTTCGGATGGCGGCTCGCTTGACACCCGCACACCCGGCGCGATTTACTCGCCGCCCTCGCGGGCGTTTAGCTCAGCTGGTAGAGCACTTGCTCGACAAGCAAGGGGTCACTGGTTCAAGTCCAGTAACGCCCACCATCTTCCCGCGCGATCGTTCGTGACCCCGCCGGCCCGGCCGCGCGGGGTCGCGCGTTTCGCGGCGCCGCGTCCGGCGTGATAACGTCGTCGCTCACCTGCCGCGATGGCGCCCCCGTCACACGTCCCGGCGCCCCGCCAAAGTCATCCGAACCCCAGCGCGGCTCTCGGCCCCGTATGCCGGCGACCGCACAGGAGGGTCCCATGTCGTCCGCCCCGCCGCTCCTCGACCGCCCCGACGTCACCAGCTATCCCGGGGGCGAGGCCCTGTATCGCCTCCGCCACTCCGCGGCCCACGTGCTCGCGACCGCCGTCATCGACCTGTTCCCCGACGTGAAGGTGGCCGGCGGACCTCCGGTGGAGAACGGCTTCTACTACGACTTCTCGCGCGCCACGCCGTTCACGCCCGAGGACCTCGAGAAGATCGAGGCGCGCATGCGCGAGATCGTCGCCGAGAAGCAGCCGTTCGAATACCGCGAGACCACGCGCGAGGAGGCGCAGAAGTTCTTCGAGGCGGCGGGAGAGAAGTACAAGCTGCACTTCCTCTCGGTGATCCCGCCCGATTCCCAGGTGACCTTCTACACCAACGGCCGCTTCGTCGACCTGTGCCGCGGCCCGCACGTCGTGGACACCGGCGGCATCGGCGCGTTCAAGGTGACGCACGTCGCCGGCGCCTACTGGCTCGGTCACGAGCGCAACGAGATGCTGCAGCGCATCTATGGCACCGCGTTCCCGACCCAGGCCGATCTCGACGAGTACCTCAAGCGCGTCGAGGAGGCGCTCAAACGCGACCACCGCAAGCTCGGCCGCGAGCTCGACCTGTTTTCGGTGCACGAAGAGATCGGCCCCGGTCTGATCCTGTGGCACCCCAAGGGCGGGATGGTGCGCCACCAGATGGAGACCTTCTGGAAGGAAGAGCACCTCAAGCGCGGCTACCACTTCGTCTACACGCCACACATCGCCAGCGAGAAGCTGTACGAGATCTCGGGGCACCTACAGAACTACGCCGACATCATGTACGCGCCGATGGACGTCGATGGCCAGCCCTACCGGCCCAAGCCGATGAACTGCCCCGGCCACATCCTCATCTACCAGTCGAAGAAGCACAGTTACCGCGAGCTGCCACTGCGCTACGCCGAGCTGGGCACGGTGTACCGCTACGAGCGCTCGGGCGTGCTGCACGGCATGGAGCGCGTGCGCGGGTTCACCCAGGACGACTCGCACATCTTCTGCACCCGCGAACAGCTCGCCGACGAGATCGCCGGCATCCTCGACCTGATGGACACGCTGCTGCAGAAGTTCGGTTACGAATACACCTGCTATCTCGCCACGCGTCCGAAGGAGAAGTACCTCGGCACCGAGGAGGAATGGTCGTTCGCCACCCACGCGCTGAAGGAAGCGCTCGAGCGGCGCGGTCTGCCGTACGAGATCGACGAGGGCGGCGGCGCGTTCTACGCGCCCAAGATCGACGTGAAGCTCAAGGACGCGCTCGGCCGCGAATGGCAGTGCCCGACGATCCAGGTGGATCTCAACCTGCCCAAGCGTTTCGGTGTGGTGTACACGGGGTCCGACGGGCAGGAACACGAGGTGGTGATGCTCCACCGCGCGCTGCTCGGCTCGCTCGAGCGCTTCATGGGCATCTACATCGAGCACACCGGCGCCGAGTTCCCGGTGTGGCTGGCGCCGGTGCAGGTGGCGGTGATCCCGGCCAACCCGAAGGCGTTCGACTACGCCGGCGACACGGCGAAGATGCTGCGCGAGGGCGGCGTGCGCGCGACCGTGGACCTGCGCGACGAGAAGATGGGCGCCAAGATCCGCGACGCCGAGCTCGAAAAGATCCCCTACATGCTGGTGGTCGGGCCGCGGGAGGCCGATGCCGGCACCGTGTCCCCGCGGCGCAAGGGTGTGGGCCAGCTCGAGGTCATGCCACGCGAAGCGTTCATGGCACGCGTCCAGCAGGAAAGTCGCGACCGCAGCGCCTAGGGCCTGGACGGCGCGCGGATCGGCGTGATCCGGGCGGTGGGGGTCGGCTCCGGGGGGTCGCACTTGGACGGATCGGCGTGATCCGGGCGGTGGGGGTCGGCTCCGGGGGGTGACGTCAGGAGTTGCGTGTCAGGCCCGGAAGGGGGCTCTCCGGGGGGTCCCACTTGCCCGGAGCGGGCCGGTCCGGGTATATTCCGTCCCGTCGTTCCGCAAGCAGAAGCCCCGTGCTTCTCACCCCCGCGGACCCGCTGGGTCTCGCTCAAGGGTTCGGGTCATCCGGCGCCGCCGTGCGCCTTCCATGACCCACGTCCGGCCTAGGCGCCGGGCAGGGGCTCCCGCATGGTCGGGTCTTCTGCCCGGCGCTTTCGTCTTTAACGGCGCGGTCCCACGAGACCGCAAAAGGAGGATATGGCGACTACTTCGGTCAGCCGAACCCCCGAGGTGCGCATCAACGAGCGCATCCGCGTCCCGCAGGTCCGCGTGATCGGCGAGGACGGGTCCCAGGTCGGGGTGCTCGCGACCCGCGAGGCGCTCATGATGGCGCAGTCGAAGGGTCTCGATCTGGTGGAGGTGTCACCCACCGCGCGTCCCCCCGTGTGCCGCGTCATGGACTACGGGAAGTACAAGTACGAGCAGAACCGCCGCGCGCGCAAGGCCAAGAAGAACCAGCACGTGATGCATCTGAAAGAGATCAAGATGCGGCCGAAGATCGACGAGCACGACTACGGCTTCAAGATGGATCACGCGCGCTCGTTCCTGGCCGACCGTGACAAGGTGAAGTTCACGATCACCTTCCGCGGGCGCGAGATGGCACACCAGGAGATCGGCCACGCGCTGGTCCAGCGCATCATCGCGGAACTCGTCGAAGTCGCGCTGGTCGAGCAGCACGCGCGCTCCGAGGGCCGGATGCTGACGCTGGTCATGATGCCGAAGCCGCAGCAGCATCCCCCGAAGCCGGCGGCCAAGCCGGAATCGAACGTCCAACCCGGCGCCGACTGAACCGACGCGCCTGACACGCCGGCCGCACCGCCCCCACGGGAGCGGGGAGGCGGCTCAGAGGAGATCAGCATGCCCAAGCAGAAGACGAACCGCGCGGCCGCGAAGCGCTTCAAGCTCACCGGCGCCGGCGGCGTGAAGCGCGCGCAGTCCGGCGTGCGTCACGGCATGGTCGGGAAGGCCCGCGGCCGCAAGCGCCGCCTCACCGGCACCGTCGTGGTGGCCGCCGTCGACCAGCCGCGCATCAAGCGCATGCTGGGCCAGCGCTAATCCGCCACTCGAGACCCCGACCCCGACCTGCCGTCGCGTGAGCCGCGACGCGGGCGGGCATGGAGATCCATACGATGCCCCGCTCCAAAACCGTCGTCCCGGGACGCGCCCGGCGCAAAAAGATCCTGAAGGCCGCCAAGGGCAACTACAGCGGCCGCCGGAAGCTCTACAAGACCGCGCTGCAGACCGTGCAGCGCGCGGGTCAGTTCGCCTACGAACACCGTCGCACGCGCAAGCGGGAGTTCCGTGCGCTGTGGATCACGCGCATCAACGCGGCCGCCCGTCTGAACGGCCTGTCGTACAGCGCGCTCATCTCCGGTCTCAAGCGCGCCAACGTCGAGGTGAACCGCAAGCTGCTCGCCGACATGGCGGTGCGCGATGCCGCTGCGTTCGCCAAGCTGGCGGAGGTGGCGAAGTCGGCGGTGGTCTGAGCCATGGCCGACGATCTCCTTCGCACCCTCGATCCGGCGTGGAGCGCCGCCGACCCGGCGGCGCTGGCCCCCGAGCACGGGGCGCACGTCTCCGAACTGGAGGCACTCGATGCCGCGCTCGCCGAGCTGTACCGGCGCGGCGCATCGGTGCTGGCCGGAGCCCCCGACGCGAACACGCTGCGTGAGCGCCACACCGCGCTGCTCGGCCGCGAGCGCGGCGTGGTCACGCTCGCGCTCGCCGGCATGCCCGGCCTGTCGGTGGAGCAGCGCAAGGTGCGCGGCAAGGGTCTCAATCTCGTCAAGCGCTGGCTGACCGAGGTCCACGACGCGCGACGCGGCGCGCTCGAGCGCGAAACCGAATCCCGCGGCGCCGCCGGTCTCGACGTGACCCTGCCCGGACGCAAGCCGTGGGTCGGGCGCCGTCACGTGCTGGCCCAGCTGCAGGACGAACTGCTCGACCTGTTCCACGGTCTCGGCTACTCGGTGTACACCAGCCCCGAGGTCGAGCTCGACGAGTACAACTTCGGCAAGCTCAACTTCGCGCCCGATCATCCGGCCCGCGACGCGCACGACACCTACTTCGTCGACCCGGCGGTACTGCTGCGCACGCACACCTCGCCCGGCTGGGTGCGCGCGATGGAGACCATGAAGCCACCGCTGCGGCTCGTGTTCCCCGGCCGCGTGTACCGAGCCGAGCAGGTGGACGCGAGCCACATGGACCAGTTCCACCAGATGGACGGCCTGTGTGTCGGCACCGACATCAGCATGGCCGACCTCAAGGGCACACTCGCCACCTTCGCGCGCGGCATCTACGGCAGGGACGTTCGGACACGCTTCATCCCGATCTACTTCCCGTTCGTCGAACCGGGGGCACAGCTCGACGTCTCGTGCGTCATCTGCGGCGGCTCGGGGGTGCGACGGACGAAGGAGGGGAGCGGGCGCTGCGCGGTGTGCAGGGGCTCGGGCTGGCTCGAGGTGCTGGGCTCCGGCATGGTGCACCCGAATGTGTTCCGCGCCGTGGGGTACGACCCCGAGAAGGTCACCGGCTTCGCGTTCGGGATGGGGCTCGAACGCATCGCCATGCTGCGTCATGGGGTGCCCGAGATCCGGTTGTTCCTCGAGAACGACCTGCGATTCCTCGGGCAGTTCCCATCATGAGTCGCGGCTCGCGTCGCGTGCTCGGACGCGTCGCGGCCGTCGTGAGCGCGGTCGCGCTGCTATGGCTGATCCCCACGCTGTGGTTCCGGCCGTGGGAGATCGACGTGTTCTACACCCGTGTGTTCGCGCGGTACGCGCTCGCGCACCCGATGTTGCTCACGCAACTCGGGCTCGGCGACGGCACGCCGTTCGATTTCCACGCCGGCATGCTCGACGACTTCTCGCCCGCTGGCGAAGCGAAGGACGCGCGCATGGTGGAGGAGGAGCTCCGCACGTTGCGGAGCTACCCGCGCTCGCGCATGAACCCGTCGCGGCGACTGTCGCGCGACGTGCTGGCATGGTTCCTCGAGGACCAGGCGATCGGGAACAAGCGCTTCCCCGAGCACGACTACCCGATCGAGCAGTTCGAGGGATTCCAGATCCTGTTGCCCGACTTCATGGCCAACACGCATCCGCTCGACGACGGACGCGAGGCGCGACGCTACCTCGAGCGCGTCGCGCGCTTCGGCGTGGCGGTCGACCAGACCATCGCCCGGCTCCATGCGCGCGAGGCACGCGGCGTTTACCCGCCGCGCTGGGTGCTCGACAAGTCGCTGGCCGAGATGCGCGAGTTCCGCGCCCATGCGGTTCCCGAGTCCCCGCTCGTGCTGAGCTTCTTCGAGAAGACGAAGGAGACCCGGGACCTGTCGGTGGCGGAGCGCGAGCGGCTGCTCGCGGAATTGAAGCACACGGTCTCCGGCACGGTGTATCCGGCCTGGGACCGCATGATCGCCGCCACCGAGCACGAGCGCGACCATGCCCGCGACACCGACGGCGTGTGGGCGTTGCCCGACGGCGACGCCTACTACGCGTGGTGCCTGCGGCATCACACCACCACCGACCTGCCCCCCGACAGCGTGCACACGCTCGGGCTCGACGAGATGGCGCGCATCCAGCCGCTGATGCGCTCGCTGCTCGCCCGCGCCGGCATCACCGAGCCCGACTTCGCGCGAGCCATGCACGCGTTGCGCGACCAGCCGCGCTTCCGCTATGCCGCGGGTGACTCGAGCCGCGCCCGCATCCTCGCCGATTACCAGGCCATCCTCGACG
>Ga0315273_10009466_pt1 | contig 12357 bp, 9 predicted proteins | sample YL17G02_0_MG_FD_205753 | JGI IMG/M metagenome (GOLD analysis project Ga0315273, IMG submission 205753) | Sediment microbial communities from Yellowstone Lake, YNP, Wyoming, USA - YL17G02_0 | ecosystem: Environmental > Aquatic > Freshwater > Lake > Sediment | place: USA: Wyoming | collected... | reverse complement strand
CGTCCGTCGCCGCGGCCAGGAAGTCCCTGTTCAGGATCGCGGGTCCCAGATCTCCTTCACCGTATCTGCCATGACAGCGGCTGCAGAGTGTGTAGAAGAGTGAGTCACCCCGAGCTGAATCGCCCTGGACCGACAGGACCGATTCCGGCCGGACCGGTTTCTTCTGCAGGGTGCGCAGAAATATCAAAAGGCTCCCCAGTTCCCGGTCTTTCAGGCGGCTCCACGACGGCATCGCCGTATTGGAACGACCTTTCGCTATCGTCTCCAGCAAAAACCGGTCGTCGGCCATTACCAGGAAGTCGGCATTGCTGATTCCCTTGGCCAGATCGCCGGCACCGTTGGTCCCGTGACAAGTGGCACACAGCCGGCTATACAGTTCTTCTCCTTCAGAACGAGACGAGCCCGCTCGACTGATGGCGTTAACTGACCGGAAGGGGGATCGCCATCTCCGGAGTGCACCGGCAATCTCACGCAACTCCTTGTCCTGAAGATGAGAAACACGCGATGACCAGGACGCCATCATTCTTCCGCCCCTGCCTTCGGCAATCGTGAAAAGCATGTACTCATCTGAGGCGACGCCTTGGAAGTCTTCGTTCACAAGCGAGGGGACCCCGAACTGAGGTATTGTATACTCCCTGCCTTTGCCTTCCTGGCCATGACAGGCGACACAGAAGAGCGCGAATCCCTCTCTCCCCCCGACCGGAGCGCTGACACCTTTAAGTTCCTTTACGAGGGGGAGGGTAAGATACTCCGGTGGAAATGTTGAGCTGAAGAAGCCCCGGACGGCAATGATCAACGCGTCAAGATCTTCGTTCGGAAGAGCAAATGCCGGCATGCTGGATCCCGGTGAAACTCCTCCCGGGTCCATGAAGTGACGTCGCATCCAGTTCGCAATCGTCTGTGGGCCGGAAACGCGGGAGAAATCAAACGCACGGAGGGTCTTAGATCCTTCATTCGTGAGGTCAGGGCCAACCGACCCCCCTTTACCGCGAACCCGGTGACAACCAAGGCAACCCTCCCTCCGGAAGACCATTTTCCCCCGGAGGAGGGTCGGCATGCCGGTTGCGGATGTGTCGAAAATCGCCAGGTGACACCGCCCGCAGGATGATTCGATGGTGCTCAGGGAGAGAAAGGGGACGTGAAGCTGATCCCGCTGGTCCGCGCCGCAGGATTCCTTTCGATCCAGCGACTGGCCGATACCTCCATGACACACCGTGCAACCGAATCGCTCCGGCGGGTGTGCCGCCAGCAGGCCCCCGCTGTGAACCCGGTAGGGAAGAGGGAGGCCCTGCATACGAGCATCTTCAATTCCCACGTGGCAGGAGACACAGCGATCCGTCCGCCTTATTGATGGAATACTGATCTGCCGGACTTCGATTGGGTATTCAAGTGCGGATTCTTTCTGGAGCCCCGATGAAGCCCGGCCGGCCAACGTGTCCCGATACACCTCCTGGTAATTCTTCCAGGCGTTCTGACCCTCCTCACGCAGGATCGACATCCCCACCAGGCAGAGAAAACCTAACGCCGCAGCTCCGGCTGCGGCACGATACCATCGCCTGAATTGGGCTTCTGTCACCACACGAACTCCCAGTTCGGTCCGCGGAGCCATATCCCGACAATCGTAATGATGATACCTCCGATCAGAGAGCAGGAAACAAGAGCAAACACGCCCATTTTTGTCGAGGACGTTGAGCGCAATACCCCCCATGACCAAACGGCATACATCGTTGCGAGGATGCTGCCGGGATTCGCGATCAGGGTAATAACAGCCGGCGCGTTCCGCGTCCACTGCCAACCCACACCAATCGCGATCGCCATGGTTCCGATGGTCAGAACAAGCGCTACGAGCGCGGACAGGATCACGACCCTTTTCCCCTGCTGTCCGCCAAACCAGTACCCTGTTCCTTTTTCCTCACGGTCCACGAAGGGAACAGCAACGACAGCAACGAGCAAGAGTAGCGGGACAAGGACTCCGCCGGTAAAGGACGAGTACGAGACGAGTTCCTGCACACCGAGAAAATACCAGGGAGACTTTGCCGGATTCTCGGGCATGGAGATATCGGCAGGCGCCAGAAGCGGCGCGTCCAGGAGAATGGCGAAAAGCATAAGTGCGGCCAGCGCAGCGAGAAGGACAGCTCCTTCCGCCCAGAGGGCTGTGGGCCAGCTCAACACGGTATGCTCCCGACGCAGTCTGGCCTCCTGTCGCGCGACAGGATCCGCCACGCCTTGTGCTTTCAGAACCAGATCATCCGCTTCGGCGGGGATGGCGAGCCCATCGCTCTTTCGAATTCGCCAGAAATGCACCCCGATAAAAACGATGGTGGCGATCGGGAGTATCACGACGTGCAGCAGATAGAACCGTGTCAGCGTATCCTGGCCAACGCCGTCACCGCCCAGCAGAAGGCGTCGCAGGAAACCCCCGGGATCAACAACCGCGGTGATGCCGGCGAGATCGGTCAGTTCCCGGGTGGACGCCACGATGTTCGACGCTATGGTAACCGCCCAGAATGCCAGCTGGTCCCAGGGAAGCAGGTACCCGCTGAAGCTGAACAGGATAGTCATACAGAGCAGCAGAATACCCACCATCCAGTTCACCCTGCGCGTCCCGGTGTACGCTGATGTGAAAAAGACCCGTACGAGATGGAGGACGACCACCGCCACCATTCCATGCGCCCCCCACCGGTGTATATTCCTGATATATCTTCCCCCCGCGACCACCGTCGAGATATCTTTGACAGACCCGTACGCTTGTTCGACAGAAGGGACATAATAGACCATCAGCAGGACACCCGTGCAGGTGAGGATCAGAAAGAGGGAAAATGACAGAAAGCCCAACCCGAGGGTGAAGCCCGGACGCAGACTGTAGAGATGTGTCCGGGTACTGTGCATATGGAGGAAAAAATTCCTGGAGACGGAACGTGAACGCTCCCGCACTGAGGTCCGTTCAGTCCGCACGCGACGCAGAACTGTGAGCGCGGAGGTCAGCGAAGCCCTCAGATTCTGCCGAATGATATGAGCCGGTTTTGGCACTGGGTTACACCCTCAAGAACTGTTCTCCCGAAACCCGCTCGGACGTGTCAACGGTGATCTGTCCGTCTGGAGCCAGACCAACCTTCAACCATGACAACGGCTTAGGTGCCGGACCGCCCAGCACGGTGCCCTGGGCATCGAATGTCGATCCGTGGCAGGGGCATCGGAAACCACGCCCGGTGGAAGTAATGACGCACCCAAGATGGGGACAAAGAGCAGACAATGCCCTAAAACCTTGGCGGGTCCGGTAGATGAAGATGTTTTTTTCTGCTACAAACGTGAACGTATTGAACGGGAATCGGTCCGGATTCCCCAGTCTGATAAGCGTTCGTTCTCTCAGATTGGAGGGAATGGGGACACGCAGGAACACCAGCAACGCAGTCACTAAAGAGAGGGCCACGGAGCCCATGGCCAGTTTTGCGAGCGCATCACGGCGGGAAAGCGGCCCGGCTTCGTGCCTGCCATCCTGGAGGGCGTTCATGTGAACGTACCGGAAGTGAATGGTGATATTGCAGTCCCGGCCGGACCGGCGAGACCCGGGAGAAGCACGCAACGAATTGAAGGCTTCAATGTGAATATACTCTTTGCCCCCGACAGATGAAAGGGCGATCTCAGGGCCTGATCACTACGTCTTGAAGACTCTGTGTCGAGGACTCAGCGGTGAGCAATCCGCATTGGGCGTTCCGCATTGAGCGCTCCGGCTTCAGGGCGACTGTATTTTCACGGAAAGATTCCGTAATTTGATAATACCATTCTTCCTTCGGATCCTATCATGCCCCCAGCGTCCAACCGTTTCGTCCTCGCCGTCGTTCTTGCTTTTGCGGCACTCGTCATCACCGGTTGCTCCTCCCCAAAGGAGCGGACTACCCAGACCAGTGCCGTCAGCGCCACGTACGTCGGCTACAAGGCCTGTATTGACTGCCACAAGCGTGAGTTCGGACTCTGGACAAGATCCGATCATGCGCGAGCGATGGCTCTGCCAAGCGATTCGACCGTCCTTGGTGATTTCGACAACGCTACGTTCACCCAGCATGGGATCACCTCCCGGTTCACGAAGAATGAGAGTGGATTCTTCGTGCATACGGAGGGAGAGGACGGGAAGCTGCATGATTACAGGATCGGTTATGTCTTTGGATTCAGGCCCCTCCAGCAATACCTGATCGAGTTTCCAGGAGGGAAGCTTCAAACCCTTCCGCTGTGCTGGGATACACGTCTGAAGCAGGCGGGCGGACAACGCTGGTTCCACATCTACGGTGATGAACGAATCCCTCCTAACGATATTCTCTTCTGGACGCGGGTGAGCCAGAACTGGAATTTCATGTGCGCGGAATGCCATTCCACCAACCTTCTCAAGAGTTACGACCGACAACAGGGGAAGTACGCGACTTCATGGACCGATATGAGCGTTGCCTGTGAATCATGCCACGGTCCGGGGTCGGAGCATGTGGCATGGGCAAACACGATCGGGACAGGTGGAAAGCCCCAGGCCGGCGAAACAATGGGGTTGACCGTCCGCCTCAAGGATCCGGACCGCGGAACATGGACCATGGATGTGAAGACCGGCAATTCGACACGGACGACGCCCCTCAAGACGGACGTTCTCCTGGAGACCTGTGCGCGGTGCCATGCCCGCCGTTCGCAATTCCGCGAACCATATGTGCCCGGGCAGCCCATGATGACCACGCATCTGCCATCGCTTCTTGAAGATCGACTCTACTTCGCCGACGGACAGATCATGGACGAGGTGTACGAGTATGCCTCGTACAAACAGAGCAAGATGTATCAGCGGGGAGTGATATGCAGCGATTGTCACGAGCCGCACAGCATGAAGGTCTATGCCCTCGATAATACACTTTGCTACCGCTGCCATCTGGCGGAAAAATTCGGTGCGCGCGAACATCATTTCCATAAGCCTGATTCGACCGGTGCGAGCTGTAGTGATTGCCACATGCCGAGACGGACCTATATGGGTGTCGACGTTCGCCGCGATCACAGCTACCGCATTCCGCGCCCGGTGTTGACCGAGCGATTTGGTGTTCCGAACACCTGCAACGCCTGTCACGCCGACAAAAGTATCCGATGGGCTGCAGAGTATGTGACAAAGTGGTACGGCAGAAAGGACGCCGACTCACTTCACTACGCCCGTGTCATCCACGCAGGCCGTACAGGAACCCCGGATGCTCCGGGTCTCCTTGCGGGGCTTGCCAGTGATCGCAACGCCCCGACAATCGTGCGGGCTACTGCGCTCTCAATGTTGCAGCGGTACCCGGAACACGTGTCTGCAGAGGCAGTTCGCCGGGCACTCATTGACGGCGAGCCGCTGCTCCGGTTGGGAGCCGTGCAGGCACTTTCCGTCCTCCCTCCAGCTGAACAATTTTACCAGGCCAAGCATCTGCTGAGAGACGACCTCCTGGCGATCCGCGTCGAGGCAACGGGAGCCCTGCTGGATGTGCCGCTGACATCGCTCCCCGCCGATGGACGTGACCTTATGGAAAAATCAATACTGGAGTACCGTTCGGTGCAGGAGTTTAACGCAGACCATCCGTCCGCCCACATGAACCTGGGGAATCTGGCGTTGCGGAACGGGGACTTTGCTGCTGCAGAGTCGGAATACAGGAAGGCCATACGGATGGAGCCGGCGTTCGTGCTCTCGTATGTGAATCTGGCGGATCTGTACCGTGTCAAGGGAGAGGAACAAAAGGGGGAGCAGGTACTGAACGATGCCTTGAACATGAACCCTGATTTTGCCGACGCCCACTATGCGTTGGGGTTATTCATGGTACGACAGAAAAAGCCGGCGGAGGGGCTCGTCCATTTGATGCGGGCGGCAGCACTGCGCCCGGAGGAACCGAATTACGCATACACTTACGCAATCGGTTTGAATTCGACGGGGAATGCCCCTCGTGCAGTGTCGGTTCTGGAAGATGCCCTGACGAAGCATCCGTACAGCAAGGACATCCTCATTGCCCTGGTTACTATCCAGCGGGATCGCGGAAACCATGATGAAGCCCTCCGTCACGCGGAGGCGCTGGTTCGATTCTGGCCGGAAGACCAATCCTTTGCGCGCCTGTACCAGGAACTGGTTATGAGCATCAGGCGGTAGCCCGGGCCGGCCGCTATAATTTCCAGTAAAGATCTCTCTTGTTACAGTACCGTACGATAAGCCAGAGGCAGAACGTCCATATTAATCCCCACAGCACGCCGTTGTAACCCGACTTGTCAAGCAAGAACGAACTCCACGCAGAGGAGGTGGTCAGCGATGCCCATTGGCGCAGCATGTCGTTTGGCTGCCCGGCGAACAACGGCTCAAGGTGCAGTGCCCGGAAGAAGATCCGCATGATGATCTGCATGAAATACGCGAGGAGTGCGTTCGCTCCGAAGACCTTTAGGGGATATGCCCATTTCTTCCAACCGCGGACGTCAATCCCGCATTCTTCATGCCTTCAGAAAATCTCTCCCAGCCGACTTCCGCATGGTTCCAGGTAGAGACCGATTGTTGGGCACCTGTGCGGGCATGGTATATGACTTTCTTTTGACCTGGGTGATAGCGGGAAATCAGTTCGTCATGACGTATCAGTCAGGCAGGGCTGTTTTGGTGGTGACGATGGCTAAATAGTGTCCGCCGGGAACACTTTTTGGGAAATCACCGCCCACCGGTGACGCCATGTATGGTGACGGACTACGGTCTCATAATTCCGTTCGACAAGAGGGGAATAGTCCGCGAAGGTGTCAAGGAGGGACAGAATATGTTGTGCCGGATCTGCCATGTCGATTTCCACAACCGGATTGTAACCGAACAGGGAAACCAGTTCGGCCGGTGCATGTCCGACCACCAGGCATTTCGACGTCATGGACTGCAGGTACCTCATCGAGAGCACTTCGATGTCTCCTGCTTGGTCGGGATGTGTAATACTTGAAGGGACGCACACGGAGATTTTTGTCCGCGCCAGACCATCTACAAAGTCTTCACGTGTGGGGAAGATGATTGTTTCCTTCTCTTTCTCGTACAGGTACTTTTTCCCCCGCTTTTCGAGCGGCGCGAGGAGAATTTCGTGAAGAAGGTCGTATTTGCGGCCCAGCTGAAGGACATCAATGTCCTTTTGGGCATAGGGAAGGGATTTGTAGGACTCCGGTTCTATTGCCTCCGGCACCCACACGACATCGCACTGTGCCAGCTCTCTCTGCAGATGCCGGGCAGCAATCGATGAAGACAGAAAGAGATGTTGAACCGAGAATGCCCCTACAAGTGCTTTGATTTCTTCATACGTGTTCGGCCACGCGTCAAGCAAGTACACACTTTTCCTGCCCGGCAACAAAAAGTAGGGCATGCACCGGCGGGCATCCGCGCTCATGAGGGTGACGAAATAGTCACGCCTGGCGTCTGTGACGGTTTTCCCCTCAACGCGTGCACCTTTGACCTTCAAGACTCTCCACAACCGGTGAGTGACCTTTGCAACAAGGCGGTTCGCCCGTACGGGTTGTACCCGCGGGTCGAGCAACATCGCCCGCTGAAACTCATCGACCGTATCGAGGGAAACATGATATTCCCCCAGAGGATCCAGAAGCAGTTGCATGATGGTTACCGGTTCCTTAGGGTCAGGACATGTGTCCACGTATGCACAGAGACGGTCGGCCTGGCAGCGCGGTTCATTTTGTTGCCTCGACATTCAGGCTGATCAATGTTCCGTGGTCTTTGTCCATGTGGGGAACATATGCCTGAGAGTAATCGTCGTAATCCCGGTGAATGGTCGTACGCCAATCATACCGGTGGACATTTGTAAATCGCGCAGATTCCAGCACGCGACGGAGCCCTTCGAAGTCATACACCGTGCGGTGGTAGAGACACTGCTCGCCTGACGGCGTTGTTATTGGCCATCGCCCATACAGAGGTCCATGAATCACGGACAATTCGCCGTACTGTTGGTAGACACGGACCAGAGCCTCAAAATCGGGAACTGCCAGCCGGAGAATGCCCCCGGCACGCAGCACGCGGCGCCATTCGTGCAAGACCTCAGGCACTTCGACACGATCGAAATACTCCATCGCATGGCACACGTAGATAAGGTCAACAGTGCCATCATGAATCATTGGCAACGACCGAATATCATGCCGGTGGTCGATGTGCGGATAATCGGCCAGATCGATGTGTACAAAACCGGGAATGAAGCGTTTGTCGCAACCCAGGTGCAGGTTCATGTTCACGTCTTTTGAGAACTTCGATAAAAGGATCTTATGAGCTCGCAAATCCGGATTATCGTTTCATCGTTGAGGAATGACGAGGATGGGAGCCAGAGACCATGCGAACAATACCCCTCTGAAACCGGGAACTCGCGGGGTATCTGATAGACCCGTTGTTTACTGATGGGTGGATACACGGCACGGCTGCCAACGTTGTGAGTCTTGAGAAACTCCATCAGCGTGGCAGGATCCGGTACGTAAATATCCACGAACCACGGTGCAGTGTCGTCTGATGTAGGGATCATTTCCACTTCAGTGACATCACGGAGGTGTTCCTCATACAACCGCAAGATCTGTTTCTTGCGGCTGACCCGCCAGGGCAGTTTTTTCATTTGTTCGATACCGATGACCGCCTGCAGATCGGTGAACTTGAAATTGTACCCCATCATGTCATGCCAGTCAACACCGCTCCGTTCGCGGCCGAAGTCCTTGATCTTGCGGGCGGCGAGCGCGAGCTGATCGTCATCGGTGATCAGGGCGCCACCTTGCCCGGTCGTAATCACTTTCGGTGCGCTGAAGGAAAAGGAGCCCATGTGGCCGAATCGTCCGAGATGCCGGCCATCACACCAGGAACCGAGCGATTGTGCGGCATCTTCCAGAAAGAACAATCCATGCTCTTCACAAAACGCCGTCCATGCGGGCATGTGAGGAGCCCGCCCATTCAGGCTCACCAACGCCACGGCTTTCGTTCGTGGTGTGAGCGAACGACGCGCTGCCTCCAGATCCATACATAACGACCCGGGCTCAACATCCACCACGACAGGTGTCGCCCCGACCAATCGAACAGCATTGGGTGTTGCAATCATCGTATAATTCGGAACCAGAACCTCATCGCCCTGCCCGATTCCCCGGGCCCAGTAGGCCACGGCCATGCTCACGGTACCGTTCGCCACAACCACACAGTGTTTTGCCCCTGTGTAGCTTTCGATCATCTCTTCAAACTCTCTGGTCTTCTTGAATTCCGTCAGCCAGCCCCCCGACGTGAGATACTCAGTCATGTGCCGGACTTCGTTCTCGTCGATCCAGGGTTCCATCTGGTTTATGAAGTCAGCCATAGGAGCTCGAAGGGGAAGTGAGGAGTTCGTGAGGTTGTTGTAGACGACCAGTTGTAGGAAAACCCGTGCCGCCCGTGAAGAGCAGGCATGTGCGGCGTTCGCGACTGAGGAGTGGGTTCAGGACCGCGGTACAGCTTCTGTACTGTTGCCGCGGCAACAGGGCTTACAGTCAAGCGTGCCGATCAGCCTTGAAGTTCTCACGATACCACCTGACGGTGCGTTCGATTCCGCTGCGCATGTCATGCACCGGTTGGAAACCCAGCATGGTGCGGGCTCGTTCGACGCTGGTGCATCGGCGGGCGTCACCCCCTCCTTTGGATGAATCATAGGTCACCGGCCCGGCGAACCCGGTGAACAACGTGATGAGCTCCACAAGTTCACGCACACTGATCTCCGTCCCCGAGCCCAGGTTGACATAGTGCGGGGGTTCAAGCTTCTCGGCGGCAAGGAGAAGTCCCGCGGCAACATCCTCCGCGAAGAGGAAATCACGGGTAGGCGTACCATCACCCCACACCACAAGTTCCTTCTGGGTCAAGCATTTCATAATTGTCGACGGAACCACATGCGAATGTTTGGGGTCGAGCGAATCGCGTGGTCCGTACGCATTTGCCGAATAGACCACCACCATGGGGAACGTGTGTTCTCGATATTCCAGATCCGCCAGAAGTGCCAGGTTCCGCTTCATCCACCCTACTCCCCGGTGAGCATCGGTGGGGAGGCCGTTAAAGAGGTCATCCTCCCCGAGGGGAACCGGGGCATCGGCGGCATACGCAAACAAGTTGCCAATGGCGACAAACTTTTCCACACCCGCCTCTCGTGCGGCGGTGACCATATTCATGTCGATCAACGTCGAATCAACATATTGGGTGGCGGGAAAAGTGCGGCTGAATGAAATTCCTCCGGTCACCGCGGCCAGGTGAATGACCACCTGGCATCCCTTCACGATCGAACGGCACTGTTCAATCTGTCTGAGATCACAGTCCCGCGAACGCGGTATGCTGATACAATCGCCGGGGACGGCAAGATCACGGACGAGTTTCTCGACGACATACGAGCCGACAAATCCCCCTCCTCCCGTGACCAGGATCTTCTTATTTTTCCAAAACGTGCCGCTCATTATCAGGAAACCTTTCGCACCAGCGCTCTGGCTTTTGCGTAGGCCTGGTGCAGAGAAAATCCGTACCCGTGGAGATCATGTTCAAGCATCATCAGGCAAAGCTGTTCGAAGGAGACTTTCGGTCTCCATCCGAGAACAGTGCGGGCCTTGTGCGAGTCGCCGCACAAGGCCGGGACTTCAGCCGGCCGTTTGTAGCGATCGGAGACGACAACAAAGGCTTCCCAGTCGAGATCCAGCAGACCGAATGTCACACTCAACAAGTCCCGAACGGAATGCATTTCCCCTGTCGCAATCACAAAGTCGTCCGGTACACGGTGTTGAAGAATCATCCACATCGCTTCGACGTAGTCGCCGCTAAATCCCCAATCGCGTTTCGCATCGAGGTTGCCCAGCTGGATCTTGTGTATCTCGCCCGACAGGATTTTGCATATGGCGAGGGTAATCTTCCGGGTGACGAAATTGATTCCCCGCCGGGGAGATTCATGGTTAAACAGTATTCCGTTGGCGGCAAACATGCCGTACGCCACCCGGTACATCCGCGTGAGATGATATGCGGCTACCTTCGATACCCCGTACGGGCTTTGCGGGAGAAAGGGTGTCGTCTCGTTTTGTGGTGGCGGTGACGCTCCGAACATTTCACTGGACGAAGCCTGATAGTACTTTATTTCCCTTGGGAGAGTTTATCATTTTTTTCGCTGTTTCCTGATACTTCACCACCGGGACCAGCCATGTTACCAAGGCACTCGACGAGAGAGACAACTCACTCCAGGGGACGAAAGTACGGTCCACCAGCGTGATCTCTCCGGTATGGGATCTATTGTGTCGCGTGCATCTGTAGAAGAGCAAAGAGGGGTGCTGCAGTCCTGCTTACCATAGGCTACCAAAAATTGGTCAGATTAGCAAACGAATTGTTCTGAAAATTTGAAAAAAGGGGCGAATTCAGGCGATCTGGACGATCTCCAGGCCGAGAAAGCCCGCGAGTTTCCTGAGTCTGGAGGCGCAGTGGCCGATGCCGATAGCGCAATGATGCGCCGGTCCTTCCCGGTTCCAGGCCTCCATGAACTGTTTCACAGTGAGAGAGAATCTGTAGCGGCTATTGGTATTGCCGATTTCCAGGGTGGGACCATCCACCGACTCTCCTTCGGCCACGAGGAGCTTCAGCAGACCGTCGCGGGTCTGGACGAGCGCGAGCAGCGTTACGGGCCCTCTTCTGACTTTCATTTCCACCGAAAGTCCTTTCCCCGGTTTTCCGTGATAGACCCCCAATGGTCGGAGCAACGGTTTGCCTTCGGCGATGGCGATGTGGCCCGGTCCATCGTGCCCCAGGAGGATGACCTGTTTGGGGAAATCCATCGCATAAAACTCGCTGAACGAACCACCTGTGCCGAATGCATCCAGAATTTTCATGGCCATGACGTTCTTGACCTCGCACTCGCCCGCCACAGGAACGTGGCGCGCGGTGAGCAGCGAGGTTCCCGCAATGACCGAGGTGATGATGTCTTCTTCTTCGCTCCCCGGCGTTCCTTCGTAGTAGTAGGCAAGTGCGCCAAGGTTCTTTGCGGCGACAAGACGGTCGAGAGCACAGGAAGTCCGGGCTGCCCGTTCAAGCTCTGCTGGAGGACACTCCGGGAGGACGAGAAATTCGTTCCGGATCTCACGCTTCTTCTCTTCGACCTCATCGTCCGTTATCTGACGGCGCATCATTTTGAGTGTTTCGATCTCCAGATGTTCGATGTGCGTGCCGAACCACACAGCCATCTGGGTTGGATCGGAATACACATCCAGCATGCCGTTGTAGTAGTGCCCGAGAATGCCCAGGCGCGTGGAACAGAGTACGCTGGCAACTCCTGCGGCGTCCACCCATTCGTGGATCTCCTTCCATGCTTCCACATCGTCCAGAGTACCGGTCACTTGATG
>Ga0315273_10009465_pt1 | contig 12357 bp, 19 predicted proteins | sample YL17G02_0_MG_FD_205753 | JGI IMG/M metagenome (GOLD analysis project Ga0315273, IMG submission 205753) | Sediment microbial communities from Yellowstone Lake, YNP, Wyoming, USA - YL17G02_0 | ecosystem: Environmental > Aquatic > Freshwater > Lake > Sediment | place: USA: Wyoming | collected... | reverse complement strand
TTGAGGACGCTCGATCGAGCGCCACACGCCATCGCGCACGAGCGCGTAGGTGCCCCACGGTGTCGAGACGGTCACGCGCCCTCGACCTTCAACGTCACGGCGACGGTGTGGAGCTCGCGGCCGACGATCGTGGAGATCGACTTGTCGCCGTACACGACCGGAGCGCCGTTGTTGCGGATCTCGACGCCGTCGTCGTTGATCCTGATCAGGAACACCTGCGTGTGGTGGCGCGGGTCCAGCGGGTCCATTCCGTCGATCATCGTCAGCTTGATCGTGCGCTCGCTCACCGACGCCTCTTGGCCTTGGAGTTGGCGAGCTTGAGCAGCTCGGTGCCCATGTCGCGGATGTAGTCGTCGCAGAACTTCTGCTCGCGGTCGTCGAGTTCACCCCACTGCTCGTACGTGTCGACGAGCGCCTGAAGGAGCGTCCCGACGTACTTCTTGCACTCGCGAGCGAGGGCTCGCTGTCGGGCGCGCGTGATGTCGACGTGCTTGCTCATGGGCTTCCACTTCCAGGGGTCGAGAAAAAAGTGTCCGGATCCTTAGCTAGCCACCCTCTGGCTTAGCCCGATCTGCAGCCCGGACGCGAACAGATCGTGGGTTCGCTACGCCTGACGGAGGACGATCACCTTCGTCTGGCGGACGCCGGCGATCACACTCGTCTTGTTGCAGTTGTCGCAGATCATGCCTTGGCCGACCTCGATCAGCTTCTGCTCGTCGAGCACGCGGGCATCCTGCGGGGCGCCGCAGTGCGCGCACGGGACCGCGTGCAGCGGGCCCTGCGTGGTCTTGGCAGCCGTCGGGCCCGGCATCAGCGGATGATCCCGACGGCGCGGTAGACCGCCTTGCGCACGAGAGCCGCGACCGAGGTCTGATCGTCCTGCGCCTGCTTCTTGATCTTCGCCAGAGCTGCGCGCGACACGCGAACCTGGAGGATCTCGCTCAGCTCGATGTCCGTCTTGGGCATGTCATAGTACATACAAACGACGACGCCTCTTGTCAACCGACATCGCCACGTTGCAGGATGCGGCGATGCAAGATCCCTACGCCCAGTGCTACATCGCGGGTCGCTACGACAGCTACGAGGATGACGTCGACCTGGAGAAGATCGCCGAGCGGGTGCTGTCCGGATCGGCGACGATCCGCGACGCCTGCATGGCTGCCGCGAAGCCGGCGATCGAGAAGGAGATGGATCCCGCCGCGAAGATCCTGTGGCTCAAGGACAACGTCGACGAGATCAAGGAGATGGGCGGCGACACCGAGAAGGCGCTTCGCCTCTACCAGCAGGGGCGCATCGATGGCCTCGCGCACCAGCTCGAGACCGACGTCCTCATCCTGATCGCCGACGACGAGGAGGACGACGAGGAGGACGTGGTCGAGAAGACCAACGGCGCCGATGACGACGACGAGGAAGAAGACGACGAGGACGAGGACGAGGAGGAGGACGAGTGAAGCTCAACATCGGCTGCGGTCGCAACGCCATGTTGGGGTGGGTCAACGTCGACTCCGTCGCGCTCCCCGGCGTAGGCATCGTCACCAACCTCGACGTTCCGCACTTCGAGGGTCGTCCGCTCGCGGGCGTCGACGACAACTCCGTCGACGAGATCCTCTGCTCGCATGTCCTCGAGCACATCGTCCACCCGCTGCCGCTGATGCAGGAGCTGTGGCGCGTCGCGGCGCCGGGCGCGCTCATGACGATCCGCGTGCCGTACGGCTCGAGCGACGACGCCTGGGAGGACCCGACGCACGTGCGCGCGTTCTTCCTGCAGTCGTTCGGCTACTTCTCTCAACCCTATTTTTGGAGGGCGGACTATCAGTACCGTGGGGACTGGCAGCCGGAGAAGATCGTCCTCGATCTCGCCAGTAAGGAGATGATCGGCATCGCGAACCTGCCCGAGGCGAGTCAAGGTCAACGTGACTACCTGCGCGAGGCGCTGATGGACGACATCCGCCAGCAGCGCAACGTCGTCTCCGAGATGGTGGCGACGTTGCGTGCGGTGAAGCCGGCGCGCGAGCCGCTGCGCGAGCTGCAGGTCCAGCCGGTGATCGAGCTGATCTGATGGCGATGTCGAAGAACGAGGTGCGGCGCTACATCCTCGGCGTGATGCTGTCGATGCTCGACAACGACCTCGGCGATCCGGCTGGGTGGTTCTTCGGCGGGCTCGACGAGGACGACGTCGAGTCCGTTCGCGAGGACGTCAGGACCGAGATGGTCCGCATCGAGAAGCGCCGCAAGAAGCTCTAGTGTCCCAGGATGATCGGGCTGCCGTTGTTGCCACCGCGAACCGCGCGCGACAGCTCCGGCGGGAGTTCGCGGCCGACAACCAGGGTCGCGAGCTCCTCGTACTCGAAGTAGTGGTCGGCGATGACCACGCTGTTGTCCGGCTTCTTGCCGACGGTCACGTGGCGCAGCACTCCCTCGTCCGTCGTCGTGAGGATGCCGGCTGCCATGTAGCCGCCCCGGAGGACGATCTGGCACTCCACGAGGGGGAGCGAGGCGCCGTCGAACTCGGCGCGCAGCGCGTCGATGATCGGGTTGCGGTCGAGCGGCTTGGCATCACGGAACAGACGGGCGATCAGATTCTTCATCGGGGTCATGGTTGCTCCAACACGTGCAGGACTTGGTCGGCGACCGCCGCGTAGCCGAATCGCTCCGCGACGTCGTAGTGGATGGCGATGGCGCGGGTGCGCCGATCGAAGGCAGATCGCATCGCGTCCGAGAGCGACGACAGGCTCGGCTCGAGCCAGAGCGAGCGCGCGCTCAGGCCCTGGGCGCCGACCGTCTTGACGCCGATGGTGCCGTTCGACGAGCTCGTGAACGTGACGTCGACCTGCGCTGGCGACTCGAGGCCGTCGACCAGGTCCGCGCTCGTGTCGGTGAGGTACTCGTCGCTGCCGAGCCCGAACTGCGAGATCACGTGCCGCCCCGCAAGCATCGCGTCGAATGCCGGCAGGTTCCACGCCTCGCCGCGCGCCGCCGTCACGAAGCAGTCCGAGTCCCGGTGCAGTCGTGCGAGCGCGGCCTCGGTCAGGCGGCTGTTGCTCAGGGTGATCGTCGGCAGCTCGTCCTGGTTCAGGCCGGTCGCGGCGAGTGCGGCCACGAACATGTCCATCGAGCACCCGGTGCTGTGGATGATGAGCTCGACGCGCTCGCTCGCGCGGAAGGCGTGCGCGAACGCGCGGATCAGCCCGCCGGGGTTCTTGCGCGCGGTCCAGGCGCCGATCCAGTAGAACCGGAACCGCTCATCGCCGCCGTTCGAGCGCGGGGCCGGGCGCGCGACCTGCTCGTCGAAGCAGTGCGGGATGACCCGGAGGCGCTCCATCCTCTCCGGATCTCGCCCGCCGAACGCGGTGTGGTTGGGCCCGGACGGGACCCAGACCTGGTCGAAGTTCTCGAACAGGGGAGCGACGATGGCTGCCGGGGCCGTGAGGGCCTCCCAGGTCGTGTAGGCGACGAGCTGCGGCCCGGTGCCGCGCTGTAGGCCCTCGATCTCCAGGACGCGGCTGCAGTCACCTGGGAGCGTGTGGACGACGACGGCGTCCGGGTACTCGATGTGGCGCAGGGACAGCTCCTGCAGGCTCCACTCGCTGTCGCGGGGGCCGATGGTCCGGATGTCCAGGTCGACCTTCGCTCGATCGAGCGCGACGGCCAGCTCGAGCGCGGCCTTGCCGTAGCCCGAGGGGAGCTGCAAGTGGGAGTAGTACCTGACGCTCCGACTCATTCGAGCCCCCTGGTACGCTTCACGAGATCGGACCCGACGTTGATGATGGCTGCGAACGTGGTGTCGGATAGGGTGAACGGTCGCTTCCCGGTGATGCGCTCGATGGCGTCGGCGAGGGCGCTCGACGTCGCGCAGATCGCCTCGTACTTCCCGACCGCCTCGATCAGGTCGAGCTGCGGCACGGCACCGATGAGGTTCGGCTCGGCGACCAGCAGCACGTTCATGACGTCGATCGTCCGGAACCGGACCCAGTCCTGCGCGTCGCTGCACACGACGTTGACGTACTCGGAGTCGAGCGGCGTCGCCAGGAGGTTCCGGTGGCGATCCCAGACGCTCGAACACCGCCCGCGCGCGTCGATCTGGAGCTGGGCGAGGCACGTCGAGATCAAGCGGACAGGGATGCCGGTCGCGACCAGGGCGTCGCAGTACACCGCCGCCGCACGCCCCAGGTCGCTCTCGTCCACGCGGGCGAAGTAGCGGATGAACACGTCGCGACCATCCAACGGGACGGCGCCGGCGTCAACCGCCTACTTCTTTTTCGACGCGACGACCGCGATGAGGATGACGCCGCCGCCGATAAGCAACAGGGGGAGCAAGTTCGAGCTCGGTGGAGGCAGGATCACCGGAGGTCCGCCGCCGCCACCGCAGGCGCCTGCGGCCATCTGCGCGCCGGCGTGAGCCGCAGCAGCGCCGGCCGGACCGCCGGCGGCGGCACCAGCGGCAGCAGCACCCGCCTGCCCCACGCCGCTGGTGAGGAGCTTGCACGCGAGGCCGGCAATGTCTTTGCCGACGTCCTCGAGAAACTCGCCGATCTCGGCGGCGAGCTCGGCGACGCCCATCCAGAACGAATCCCATGCGCTGCGCTCGACCGGGTAGATCTTCCGGAAAAGCAGGAAGCCAGGACCGCCGGCGTGGAGGTACGAGAACTTGCGGTCGTTGGTCACGTCGACTCGGAGGACGCCGCCGGGCGCACGCCCCATCGAGTTCTGATCCACGGCGAGGCTGGGGTTGCCGCCATCGATCTGTGATGCCTGGAGGAACAGCCCGTAGTCCTCGTTGGTGACCGGATGCTTCACGCGAAACAGCGGAAGCGTCCTGGCCTGCTTGTATCCGAGGAATGCCGCCGGAATCCATCCGCCGGAATATAGGGCGGCTGGCCAGATCGTCGCAGTCATGCCTGCGACGTTCGGGCAGACGTCCATGTTTCGGAGTTCCTTCAGGCGTGGGCTCTGGGCGATCTCCGCCGCAGTCATGCCGCCGGGCACTGGACTCATCAGCGGCGGGACAACGAATCCAAGATCTGATGCCGGAACGAGAGCCGGTCCGCTGACGCAGTAGTCGCCTCCGTCGAGGAAACCCAGCGTCTTGATCACTCCCTTGTCGTAGAGGATCTGGAACTGGCGGACGATCTCGTTGCCGATCTGCTTCGCGAACGACACCGGGATTGCGAGCTTGTAGCTGCCCTTCGTCGTTCGGTTGTCGACAACGCTGACGCCGAGCATTGCGGCCTTCGTGTCGATCGGGACCTGCCACGGTCCGATCTTCAGCACCTTCCTCGGCGGCGCCGGAGCAGTTCCCGGACGGGGCACTCCAGCGTAGGCCCCATGCGTGCGCGCGGTTCCGGCGAGCCCCACCTGACCGCGCTTCGTCACGGTGCCACGCTTGCCGACCTCGATGAGCTCCTTGACGATCCCCTCGCTCATCGCACGCGAGATCCCGGCCTCTGCCGCGACGGCTGGGTGAACCCCCGCCCTGGTCGACGCGGTCGCGAACACCTCGGCGCGAGGCCAGATCGTCGGGTCGATCTTGTCGACGGCCGAGCGCAGGAACGCCGCCCGCTGCGCCTTGGGCTGCTGGCGCGCCCGCGAGATCAGGAGGCGAGCGGCGTTCGCGCCGTACTCGCCGAACACGTTGCCGGAGCTCGACTGCTGGATGAACGACATGGCGACCTATCCTACCCTGCTACCGGGTCGCCTTGAAGACGATGTAGCCCAGGACGCCGAGGGCGGCGAGCCGCGTGGCGCCGTGGCTCTGCAGCGCGACGACCGCCGCGATGCCACCGAACATCAGGTGCGAGTCGCGCGCGTCGCCGATCGCCTTCTCGACCGCCTGGTCGTCGCCCACGTACGTGAGCTGCGTGACGCCGCGATCCGCCGGCTGCTTGTAACTGATCTTCACGCCTCGATTCTACTACAGGACCAGGCGCTCGTAGAACGCCACGTTCGCGGCCAGGCGCGGGTCGTTCGGGCGCTCGCGCAGGGCGACATAGGCAGCCGAGAAGCCCTGCGCTCGCACCCTCTCGCTCTTGATCTTCTGACAGACGTAGTACGCCGAGACAGCCACGAGATCGGCAGCCTTCCAGTCGTAGATCTCCCTGTCGACGAACAGCCCGCTTGCAGGCATCGGCATGTCAGCCGCACGCTCCGCGTAGAGGAGGCAGAGCGGCAGGTCGCCGGCGAGCCGGTAGTGCTCGGCGATCGCCCACAGCGGCTCCGCGCGCGCCGGGTCGAAGCTGTGTGCCGCGAGCAGCGCCTCTTGGACGGCGCGCCAGTCGTGTCGGAGATCGCGCATCACGAACGCCTTGCGCAGCATTGCCTCGAACGTCTCGTCCGCCCAGCCGCCGAGCGCGACCCTCCGCTGGTACTCGCGTAGCGCGTCGTCAAGCTGGCCGAGGCACTGGTGGGTCTGCGCCAGGTAGAACACCGTGCGCGGCACGTTCGGCTTGTAGTAGTCCTCCTGCATGAGCAGCTCGAGGTCTCGCAGCCATCGATGGCGCGACGACGCCGCGCTGCGCGAGCTGCGCTCCTGCGTGACCCACACGCCATCCACGCGCTTCGAGGCTGCCTCGCCGTGCGGCCCGGAGATCGCCTCGTGAACGCGACCGGAGTAGCGCCACCGCTTCGGCGTCCAGAGCACCATCGGCATCCACCACGACGTATCGCCGCGCCGCTCGATCAGGTACGCCGGGTCCGGGATGTCGTAGTTGGCGAGCTCGTCGAGGTAGTCGCGCAGGTCCACCCCACCGTGGACGCGGTCGTCGCTGTCGAGCATCAGCGTGAACGGCGTCTTCATGCCGTGCAGGTCGAGCGCCCGGTTGCGGCTCGTCGAGAAGTCGACGAACGGATCCTCGTGGAGCTGACCTTCGATCCCGGCGAGCTCGCGGCGAATGAGCGCCTGCGTCCCGTCGGTTGATCCCGTGTCGAGGATCGTCCAGCACCCGATGTACGGAGCGATCGTCGCCAGCGTATCCGCGATGCCGTGAGCTTCGTTCTTCACGATCATCACGAGGCCGAGGCTGCTCATGGCGTCGCCTCGATCGCCGTCGCCCAGCGCGCCGCCATCCTCGCGTAGCCGCCGTCGTTCGGGTGGTACGCATCACCGAAGTCTGCCGGGAATATCACGTCTGCGCACACGTCGACGACCTGGATGTCGGTGCCGGAGAACGCCGTGGAGAGGCCGTCGTTGTAGACCCTGCTCGTCCCAGGGCTCGGGATGTTCAGCGTTGGGATGGTGCCAACAAGCACGTTGCGGACCGACGGGTGCGCGCGAAACGTGGTCGCCAGATCGACGATGGACATCGTGACCTGCGATTGGCTTACGCCTTGGGCTAGGTCGTTGGTGCCGGCGATCAAGAGTATCGTGTCAGGTTGATCGGCATCGATGATCGGGTCGACGATCGTCTTGATCTCGTCGGTCCTCTTCCCGCCGTAGCCCTCATGCAGGCCGTGCGAGTCGTTGCGCCCGACGAAGACCAGCCCTGGGCGCATCGCGAACAACGGAGCGCGATACCCGCCGGTGAATCCGGAAGCGCCAGCGACATTTCCGTTCACCCCGAGGGTGATCGAGTCGCCGATCGCCATCACCACGTGCGGCCGATGCGTCGCCGCGTCCGCGCCGTCTGGTAGCTCGGTCATCGTGCGTGAACTTGAACTCGAGCACGCCACCAGGAGCAAGAATGGGATGAACTTCATGCCTGAGACTGTAATACAACCGATGGCGATTGCACTACAGAAGCGCGGCGATCGGCGTGTTCCATACCGCTTCCATCTTCGCGTACCCTACCGTGTTTGGATGCAGCGAATCGCTGAAGTCGGCGGGGTAGTTCACGCCGCCTGACACGTCGTAGACCGCGATCCCGGCCGGCGGCGACCACGCCATGATGTCTGCGTTGTAGGTCGCCTGCTCGGTCGGTGCCGTGAGTAGGTACGGGATCGTCCCTACGAGCACGTTCGTGACCGATGCTTTCGCCTTGATCGCGGCGGCGAACGTCTGCATGGCGGCGAACGTAACAGCGGCGGTCTGACCCTGAATCAGGTTGTTGGTGCCGCAGATCAGCGTGACGATCATCGGCGCGTAGGTGTCGATGATCGGTAGCACCGCTGCGCTGATCTGGTCGATGCGGTAGCCCGAGTAGCCGGCGTGGTACCCGAACGACCACATCGGTCCCTTGTAGACGAGTCCCGGGTTCGCCGTGAACAGCGGCAGGCGGTACCCGCCGATGAGCTGCGCGCCGCCCTGGGTGATCGAGTCGCCGATCGCCATCGCTAACTTGCTGTGCCCGACGGTGGCCGAGATGTTGGTGATTGCGAATGGCTTACTCATGCTTCCCCTACTCGTACCACTCGATAACGATCTGGCCGGGTGACCCGTCGCCGCCGTCGCCGCCGGTCCCTCCGCTCGATCCGGTCGCCGCCTTCGTGCCGCCCGCCGACCCGCCGCCGCCAGCCGTTCCGCCGACGCCAGCCAGAGCCGGCGCAGGCTGTCCCGGTGCCGCCCCACCGTTGTTTCCGGTGGCCGCGCCATTCGCACCGGAACTCCCGGTGGCCGTTGCCGCAGTGTCGCCGCCGAGCCCGGGTAGTCCCGCGCCACCGCCGCTTCCGCCGCCAGCCCCGCCAGACACCCCGACGGTTCCGGCTACCCCCGTCGGCCAGAGCGCCATCCCCTTGCGAGCGATAGCCTGAGCTCCTGCGCCACCAGAGCCTGCCGCGTAGCTCCCACCGTTGCCGCCGGGAGTGGTTACCGGCATTCCCCAGACACCGATTTTTGACGGGTTCTTGTTGACGCCGGCGCCACCGCCGTTAGTTGATGCGCCAGCGAGTCCGGCACCTGATGCGCTGGTCGAATTGAACTGGGCGACGATGACGCCAGCGAGGGTGATGTAGCTCGCGCTCGGGTTCTGGGCACCAGCGGTGGAGTTTGAGCCGGCCGCGCCGGCCGCGTTGGCGACGGCACCCGCTCCGCCGAGGCCACCAGATCCAGGGAGGCCACAGTGAACGGTGTAGACGCTTCCCGGGGCAGTCGTCAGGTACACGGGTTGCGACGGATACGAGCCTCCGGGGGTGCCGCTGCCGCCACCGCCGGCGCCGGCAGCCGTGCTTCCGCCGCCACCACCACCACCACCCGTTCCACCTGCGGTTCCTCCACGTCCCCAGATGATCACTTCGGTCACGCCGGCGGGACACGGCCAGTCCTGGCCGGCGAGATCGGTACTCGTGAAGATCGCCTGGACCTTTCGCCCACCCATGACCTACTCGACCCACTCGACGATGAGCTGTCCATCGGTGCCGTCTCCGCCCTTGCCGCCGCCGCCTCCGCTGGAGCCGGTGGCTGCCTTGACACCGCCGCCGCCACCGCCGGCGCCACCGCAGCCGCCGGAGCCAGAGATGCCGTTGTTGGCCGGAGTCGCCGCGCTCACGCCATTGCCTGCCGAGGCTCCACCATTCCCGCCGTCGCTTCCGTTCGGGCCGTTCGCGTCACCGGCAATCGGCGAGCTCGCCCCGCCGCCACCGCCACCACCGCTCGCGCCACCGGCGTTGCCGCCGCTTCCGGCGCTGCCGTTCATCCAGAACGGCGACATCGCGCCACCGGTCGCCGTTCCGGCTCCGCCGGGAGCGTTCGCCGTGCCGCCATTGCCGAACGTTCCGAGCGGGTTCGAGACGATGCCGTACGATCCGGCGCCGCCGATCTGACCTGTTCCGGTCGTAGCGAGCCCGCCGAACGTCCCACCCGGTCCACCGCCGCCAGGCTGGAATGCGCCGATCGCTCCGAACGTCGTCGCGGTGCCGTCAGTCCCGGCAGTGCCAGAGCTGCCCGCTACTCCAGCCGCTCCGGCCGCGCCGCCCGCGCCGAGCGCGCCGCCCGTGCCCTTCGAGCCGATCGTCACCGCGTACGCGGTACCCGGGACGACGTCGACGACCATCTCGATGGTCGGGCACGATCCACCAGTGCCACCGGCGCCGCCGCCACGCGACGCCGTAGTTGTGCTACCGCCGCCGCCGCCGCCACCGCCGCCACCGCCACCAGATCCACCGTGACCGCGCAGCGTGACCTTGGTGACGCCGGCCGGCGCGGTCCATGACCCGTTTGATGTGAAGGTTTTGCGTGTGAGCTTCGACATCAGAACACGAACCAATCGGTGCCATTGGTGGTGACCGTCCAGCCGCCCCAGTTCGTCTGGAACACCTTGTTGGCGGCGAGGCCCTCGATCTTCTCGGCACCGTTGGGAGACAGGGTCAGGTTGTTGGTTCCGAAGTTGCCGGTCGTGTCGAGGATCCAGTACGTCTTCGCGTAGCCGAACGACGTCGGATCCGGAAGGATCATAGTGATCGCGCCGCCGCTCGTGTTGACGAACAGGTAGTCGTCCGTCGAGAGGATCGTGTACGGCGTGTTCGCGACGGTGATCGTGTGGACCGTCGGGTTCGGGAACGCCGGACCCGTCGCGCCCGTCGGTCCGGTTGGACCCGTCGCACCTGTTGCGCCCGTCGGACCCGTTGCGCCGGTCGCGCCGGTGGCCCCGGTCGCGCCTGTCGCGCCCGTTGCGCCCGCTCCGGGTCCGGTCGCGCCAGTCGGCCCCGTCGCGCCCGTTGCACCCGGCGCGCCGCTGGCGCACCCGGCGACATCGACGGTTGGTATCCCGGGGTTCAGATTCGGCACGCCGGAGCGGACGACGCGCATGAACTTCGCCGCGACGGTCGCGCTCTGCTGGCCGGGGTTCCGGAATCCGAGGCCGATCTGCGACCAGCGAGTGACGCCGTCCTCGCTGATCTCGAGCTGCGCGTTGCCAGCGAACGGCCCCCCGACTGTCACCGTCTTGAACAGGCCGAGCGCGGACGTGTCGATCGCCGCGCCAACTCCGTTGAGCGCCGAGGCCGGGAGAGAAGCGAACGAGGTGCCATCATCGGTCCCGCCGACGTCGCACTCCGGCGTGCCGCTCTTGTACCCGGTAACCGTCGCGCGCATCCAGCGGCAGGCAACGTCGAACGTGAAGCCATCCGCGTTATTGAACGTCTGGAGCGGAGCCCACGCCGTGGGGACGAGCTCGTTGGAGATCTCGATGTTCACGCTGGCGACGTACGGGCCCGTGACCGACACCGTCTTCGATGATCCGAACGCGCTCAGGTCGACCGGCGCGCCGCTTCCGTTGCCGGCCGGGACTGGGATATTGACGAAGATGTTTGCCATGACCGCTCCGGGTGGTGTGGCTCATCCTACACGGGATCAGTTCCCGTCGTGGAGCCCGAGGTTGTCCGCGTCGAGCCTACCAGCTCACGATCATCACAATGCCCTGTCCGCCTGGGCCACCACGACCACCCGTCGTGCCACCACCACCACCACCACCACCGGCACCGTAAGCCGCTGGACCACCGTTGCCTCCGACGCCGGCGTTGGACGAGCTGCCGCCGCATCCGCCGAACATCATGAACGGGGACATGATCGCCGGACCGCCGGATCCATCGAACGAGCCAGCGGCCGACGCGACAGGCCGCTGCTCCGATAGGTACGTGTTGGCGCCTCCGACGAACCCGCCTCCGGCGAAGTCTGCTGCCGTGACCCCGGCTCCGCCGGCTCCACCGGAGCACCGCGCGCTCGTCACCGGAAGCGTGATACTTGAGCCAACCGCTCCGGTCTGGACTCCGCCGTTCGCGCCGCTCTGCCCAGCGATGAGATCGAAGTTTCCGCAACCGGCGATCGGCATCGAACCAATGACGGCGATGGTCGACCCCGCTGCGCCGGATCCAGCCGCCGCGCCCGTGCCGCCGCCGCCGCCGCTGGCTGCAGCCGCGCCAGAGATCGCGACCACGTTGTCGGCCGCGATGTCGCGCCATGCAGCGACGTACGACAGAACGCCGTTGCCTCCAGTCGCTCCGGCGGCGCCGCCCGCGCCGCCCGCGCCCACCTGGACGTAGAGGATGTCCGGCAGCCATAGAGCCGGTACCGTGACGCGCGAGATACCGGATGAACCGCCGCCACCTCCACCGCCACGAGCTGCAGCAGCCGCCGCCGTGAAGCCACCGCCGCCGCCCGCGCCGCCGCCGATCGCGATGATCTGACACATCGAGATCCCGCGCGGCTTGCGCCAGGTCTCCCACTGCAGGTTCGTCACCGTGCAGGGTCGCGTGAACGTCTGCACGTCGCCGCGAAACTTCTCCGGCAGCCCCCATACGTCGAGGCTCATGGCTAATACTTCCCGGCGATCACGGTCGCAACCCACCCGGCAGCGACGGCGGTACCGAGGCCCATGTAGATGCGGAAGCCTGGCGGTAGGGCGAATCCCATCACGTAGTCGAGCTCGATCGTCGCGGCGGTCGCGATCAACGTGACCGCAGGAAGCGAGAGCTCGCCGTAGAACACGTTGT
>Ga0315273_10009464_pt1 | contig 12357 bp, 10 predicted proteins | sample YL17G02_0_MG_FD_205753 | JGI IMG/M metagenome (GOLD analysis project Ga0315273, IMG submission 205753) | Sediment microbial communities from Yellowstone Lake, YNP, Wyoming, USA - YL17G02_0 | ecosystem: Environmental > Aquatic > Freshwater > Lake > Sediment | place: USA: Wyoming | collected... | reverse complement strand
ATAACTACTGCTCTAGCCAAATGCTGCAAACCGCAACCGCCTGATGCCATTGTGGGCTATATCACCCTAAACCAGCGCATCACCGTGCATCGTCGTAATTGCCACAACTTGGCAAAAATACATGAAAAATCGCGCTTGATTGAAGTCAGCTGGAAAAACGAATAATCAAAAAATTGTCGCAAAAAAATCCTCTCGGCGAGAGGATTTTTGCAACTTTTTCCAAAAGACAGACATCTATCCCAAAATTTTGGCAATGACGTCTTCCAAATCTTTCTTGCCTTCAAAATCAATCAAGATTTTTCCGCCCACGCCGCTCTTTTTCACCTGCACTTTTTTGACGAGGAATAATTCCAGTTTCCGCGCCAACGCTTTTATTTCCGGGTCAAAAAGCACCCGGCGCTTATGCGCTTGAACATAAACTTCGCGCGTGCGCTGCTCAACTTGCCGCACCGAAAGATTGTTAGCCAATACTTCCTCAAATAAAGCCCGTTGTGCTGCCGGATTCTTGATGCCGACGATTGAGCGCGCGTGGCCTTCCGAAATTTTTCCTTGCCGGACCGACTGCTGGATATTATTCGGTAGCCCCAAAAGCCGGATGCTGTTTGAAACATACTCACGGCTTTTGCCGACTTTTCTGGCGATTTCTTCGTGCGTCAAATCAAACTCCTCGCACAATTTTTTGAAAGCGTGCGCCCGGTCAATGGCGTTCAAATCGGCGCGCTGAATATTTTCTACAAGCGCTAATTCCAGCTTCTGCTGCTCGGTTGAATCGCGCACGATCACCGGCACGTGGGGAAAACACGCTATTTTCGCCGCAGCCAAGCGCCGGTGCCCAGCCACCAACTGATATTCCACTTCCTGCCCACGATCGGTCTCTTTAACGCTTTTGGTAACAATCAACGGCTGCAAAATTCCGTGCTGCTTAATGGAGTCAGCCAAATCATTTAAATCCGACCCTTCCATTTCGTGGCGCGGCTGATAGGGATTACTTTTGATTTTGCCAATTTCAATATTGAAAATGCTCTCCTTTTTATCGCGCAAGGGCTGGGAAATTTTCGGGTATTCGACCTCGGTGGCTTTTTGTTTTGGCGGAATTAACGACTGAAGACCTTTGCCTAAGTTTTTCATATCGTTTAATTAAAAATGGAAAAATTGATCAGGTAACGTCGGCATCAATTTTAACATTTTAAATTATCACTTTAAATTTTAATATTTGAATTCTACATTAAAGAACGCCTTGCGACAACAAAATATCTCAATTCAAAATATTTGCCGAAGTTAATTTATTTGATCTAATCTGATTATCTCTTCCGCCAACTGCCGATACGCTTTGCCCCCGGGCGAAAGAATATCGTACTGCAAAATTGTCTTGCCAAAACTTGGCGCCTCGGCCAGCTTAACGCAACGCGGCACTACCGTCTCAAAAACGTAACCGGGAAAATGCAGCCGCACTTCTTTAGCCACTTGTCGCGCCAAACGGTTACGCTTGTCATACATGGTGAGTAGCGCCCCTTTGATATTCAAATCACGGCCTAAATTATCCTGAATTAAATTGACTGTTTTTAACAATTGCCCCAGCCCTTCCAGCGCATAATATTCGCATTGTACCGGCACGATGACTTCGTCAGCCGCGATTAAACCGTTAATGGTGAGCAGTCCCAAACTCGGCGGACAATCAATCAAAATGTAATCGTAGTTGGTGCGCACGCGGTGCAAAAGATTATAGAGCTTAAATTCGCGTTCCGGCACAGTGACTAATTCTATGGCCGCACCTGCTAAATCGGCGGCTGATGGTATCAATTCATAGCCAAAAAGGTTGGTTTTTTTAATCACGTCCTCCGGATAAAGCTCGCCAATTAAACTGTCGTAAAGCGACTTATCCAAGCTTTCAGGAGTAAATCCAAGACCGCTTGTCGCGTTGGCTTGCGGATCCAAATCAACCAGCAAAACGTACTTGCCGAACGCCGCTAAAAAAGCCGCCAGATTTGTCGCTGTGGTAGTTTTTCCGGTACCGCCTTTCTGATTAACGACGCTGATAATTTTTGCCATGCCTTTATATTATAACAAAATCCTTAAATTGACAAAAGGGAAGACGCCAAGCTAAAATTAGTTAAAATCAAGCCCGGGTGGTGGAACTGGCAGACACGTACGACTCAAAATCGTATGGACTCACGTCCATGAGGGTTCAACTCCCTCCCCGGGCACCAGAATGCTGTACGATTTTCTAAAAAATTAGTTCTTACCGGCAAAGTTCCTTACGCTAAATTTCAGAAAGGAGTGCTATGACAGCAAAAGTGAACCGAACGTTACTTGACTTAATCAGGACCTTCATCTAATTCGCAAAGAAACAAGACTTCGCCAGATGCGTTCCGTTCAACGACGGCCGCTGGCATAAATTCTTGTACCAACTGAAAAAAACATCTCGCCAAATTTCCGGTACTTGAATACATCGACAGCTTTGACCGGGACGGACCCTACCCAAAATGCCAAAATCTCAATCACGGGCGTTTTCGGCCTCGGCTCTATCTGCTGCGATTTTGCCAATTCTGATAGAGAGATGACGCTGGCACAAAATTTCCTTGGCCGGCGCAAAAAAGCTCCTTTCAGCAACCAAATTGAACTGCTAGAGATAATGCTCAAGGTCGCCATACAATTTGGCGGCCCTTTACAAAGAACATCTCAAAAAACATAAAAGGGCTAACCAAGCCAGTCCTTTTTTATACGCTCAAAATTTCCAGCAGCTTTTTTTTGTTCACCGGCCCGATGCGCACGATTTTGGGTTTTTGGCCGCTCAAATCCAGAACGGTTGAAGGTTCGCAAAATTTTAAATCGCCGGCATCCAAAATCAAATCTGGCTTGAAAAATTCTTTTTCAAAATATTGCAGCACCTGACTCAATTTGGTGGTGGCCGGCTGACCGGCGATATTGGCGGAAGTAGCCACATAAGGCCGGCCCATATTTTCGGAAAGAAGATGCGTCAACTTATAATCGGGAATCCGCAGGCCGATTGTTTGCAGGCCCGGCGTGATGCTTTCGGGCAGTTTATAGCGCCGCCACAGAATAACCGACACCGCGCCCGGCCAAATAATCTCCAGTGCCCGTTCAATCTTTTTTGTTTCAATAAAGGCCACCTTTTTAGCCATTTCAATGTCGCGCACGATCACCGCCAGCGGTTTTTTTTCATCGCGTTTTTTAATTTTGAAAATTCTGGAGATAGCGCCTTCGTCAGTCGCGTCGCAACCCAGACCATAAACCGTATCAGTCGGAAAAATCACCACGCCGCCCGCCAGCATGGTTTTGGCCGCTTCAATTATGGCTTCCTCCGATTCCCTTAAATTTTCCGGATTGACTTTTAAAATTCTCATTTCAGTATTCCTTATATTTTAAATTTTCTTGGCGCTGGGCGATAGTTAAGATTAATCTCGCCAGTTTGTCCGGATCGTGACGGATTAAGGTTTTATGGCTGGCTAAATCCGCGCCGATATATTTTACTCTTTTATTCCGCCCTTCGCGGCAAGCGAATTCCACCGGATATTTCTTCTCGCGCGCGTAACGCGCCAGCAATTTCTTGGGAATCTTTGCTTCGTTAAAAACAATATAATCCAAAATGTTTCCGCCTAGATATTTGCTGATATTTTTTTCAAAATCAGCCACTTCAAAACCGTTAGTTTCGCCAAATTTTGTCATTACGTTACAAATGAAAATTTTTTTAGCGCGGCTTTTTCTAATGGCCGCTGCAATACCCTCAACCAATAAGCTAGGAACGACGCTGGTATAAAAATCTCCCGGCCCGATTATAATTGAGTCAGCTTTTTTGATGGCGCGCAGGGCTCGCGGATTGGCTTTGGCTTTCGGTTCAAGCCAAATTTTGATGATTTTCAAATTCCCGTCGTGCTTTGGCTTGTCAATTTGCGCCTCCCCTTTTACTATCACTCCATTTTCCAGTTTGGCGCAAAGATTGGTGCAGTGAGTAGTCACCGGAATAACTTCACCCTCTATATTTAAAATTCTGGCTGCCTGCTCCAACGCTTTTTCAAAATTGCCGGTCAGTTTTTCCAGCGCCGTCAGAAAAAGATTGCCAAAATTATGTCCCTTGAGTCCGGCTCCGGCGTTAAAACGATAATTGAAAAGCTGACGCAAAAGCCCCTTGGAGTCGGCGAGCGCCACCAGGCACGCTCGGATATCGCCGGGCGGCAAAACACCAAACTCGTCGCGCAGCCGGCCGGTTGAACCGCCGCTGTCGGACATCGCCACAACCGCCGCAATATTGCGGGTATACCTCTTCAAGCCGGTGAGCACCGTAAATGTTCCCGTCCCTCCGCCAATGACCACAATGTTTTTCATACGTGCCTTTATCTTACCCGCAAAAAATAAAAAAATCCAGCTTTTGACCGGTTTTTTATTTTTGATAATGAAGCTAACGGCCTATCGCGGCCACGCTTCAATAATCAGTAGTTTTTTATCGTTTATCGGCAACAGCTGATAAATTTCTTCGCTGATAAAAGGTAAAAAGGGATGCAAAAGTTTCAGGGAGTTAACTAAAACATAAATTAAAACCCCCTTGGTCGGCCGACCGACAATTTCATCCGGAGATTCACGCAGCTGTTTTTTTGCTTCCTCAATATATTTGTCGCAAAATTGGTGCCAGAAAAAATGGTAAATTTCCTGAAGCGCCATATCAAAACGAAATTGCGTCAGAAATTCGTCGGTTTTTTTCGCCGCGGTTTCAAAAGCGTCTAAAATATTTTGGTCTTCGGCGGTTTGCGCTTTTGGTTTTTCATCATTCTCAAATTGCACCTCGCCAATCTCCTGTAAAACAAACCGCGCCGCATTCCAGATTTTATTGCAGAATTTTTTACCGGCCAAAATATCACCTTCGCCAAAACGCATATCCTGCGACTCGGAGGCCTGCCAAACCAAGCCAAAGCGCGTGGCATCAGCCCCGTATTTTTCAATTAGATCCATCGGGTCAACGCCTGTGCCAAGCGATTTTGACATGCGCTTGCCTTCTTTGGTGATGACGGTGGCGTGAATAATCACATCGGAAAAAGGAATTTCGCCATCTAGCTCCAAACCGGAAAATACCATTCTCGCCACCCACAAATTAATGATATCGCGCGCCGTGCTCAAAACATCGGTGGGATAAAACTCCTGCAGATCTTTAGTTTTTTCCGGCCAGCCCAAAGTGGCAAACGGCCAAAGGGCGGAAGAAAACCAAGTATCCAAAACGTCTTGGGACTGCTGCATTTGACATCTGTCGCAAAACAGACACTTTTCCGGTTTTTGCGACGCGGCAATAAATTTTTCCTGATTTTCTTGACAGAAAAAAATCGGCAGCTTGTGCCCCCACCAAATTTGCCGCGAAATGCACCAGTCGCGAGTGTTTTTTAACCAGTCCAGATAAATTTTCGCCCAGCGCTCCGGATGGAATTTGATTTTGCCCTGCTCTACTGCTTGCGCCGCAATTTTTGCCAGTTCCTCCATTTTCAAAAACCATTGTTTTGACGGCAAAAGCTCAACCGTTGAATCGCAGCGGTAACACTTGGGAACCTGATGAATATATTCTTCTGTTTTTTCAATGAGCCCAAGCGCTTGCAAATCTTCAACAACTTTTTGCCGTGCCTCGGAGATTTTCAAACCCTGATAAACGGATGGCGCGTTTTTATTCATCCGGCCTTTTTCGTCTATGACCGAAATTATCGACAAATTATGCGTCTGCCCCATTTGCCAGTCAGTCATGTCGTGCGCCGGCGTCACTTTCAGCGCCCCCGTGCCAAATTCTTTATCAACCAATCTATCGGTAACGATCGGCATCTCACGCCCGACCAAAGGCAAAATTACTTTTTGGCCTACCAGATTTTTATAGCGCTCATCTTCCGGATTTATGGCCACCGCCGCATCGCCCAGCATGGTTTCCGGCCGCGTCGTGGCGACGACAATATATTCGTCTTTGCTGACGGCCAAAGGATATTTGATAAACCATAAGCTTCCTTTTTCTTCTTTGTATTCCAATTCCAAATCCGACAAACTGGTTTGGCACCTGACGCACCAGTTAACCACGCGCTCGCTCCGATAAATCCAGCCCTTGGCAAAATAGTGCAAAAAAGCGGTCTGCACGGCTTGGCTATATCCTTCGTCCATCGTGAATCTCGCGCGCGACCAATCGCAGGAAGCGCCGAGTTTTTTTAATTGGCCCAAAATTATGTCGCCGTACTGCTTTTTCCACTGCCAGACCTCTTCAATAAATTTTTCGCGCCCCAGACCAAATCTTGTTTTGTCTTCTTTTTTCAATTTTTTTTCAACGACGTTTTGCGTGGCGATACCGGCGTGATCGGTGCCCGGCAACCAAAGCGTCCTAAACCCCTGCATCCTTTTGGAACGCGCCAAAATATCCTGAATCACGGTGTTTAACGCATGCCCCATGTGCAAAGAGCCGGTCACATTGGGCGGCGGAATCACCATAGAAAACTTACCCGCTTTTTTTGCCGCTTGTTTTTCGGGATTGAAAAACCCGCCTTCCTCCCAAAGCCGGTAAATCCGCCCCTCCACTTCTTTTGGGTTGTATTGTTTCTCCATGCGCCAAACTTATACAGCTAACCTCAATTTTACCGTCAAAAAACAAAAAAATCCAGCTTTTAACCGAATGTAACACTTCTGTATATCTGCCTGCCTGCGACAAACAGGTAATAATCTGTAAACCCCCACAACCACGTACGTACGTGGTTGTGGGGGTAAATCCGTAAACTATTTACTCTCGGGCATCCGCACAAAAAATGTGCTGCCCTTGCCTTCGCCTTCCGATTCCGCCCAGACCTGACCTTTTTGTTCCTCAATTAATTTTTTGGCGACGTAAAGACCGACGCCGGCACCTTCGGTATGAAGTCGCGGAGCGTTGGCGCCGCGCACGAATTTTTGGAATAACTTGGTGATTTCGTCCGGCTGCATGCCCATACCCGTGTCTTTAACCGCAAACTGGCAGGCATTGCCAGATTTTTCCAGAAACACGCTCACGCACCCTTTTTCCGTATATTTTATAGCGTTGTCAATCAAATTCATAATAACTTGACGCAATTTTTCGCCATCCGCCCAGACAAAAAACGGCTCATCCGACCTGACCAGTTTAAGCTTCAATTTTTTGTGCTCTGCCTGCGGCGCCAATTCGCCAATCACGCTTTGCACCATTTCAGAAAAATTAACTTTTCCATAATTAAACTGCATTTTGCCGCCTTCCATGTGCGTTAAATCAAGCAAAGCGTCAACCAATTTTACCAGCCGCTCGGCGCTGGAATAGGTTTTTTCCAATTTATCGCGTACTTCTTTATTCATTTTGCCGTAGGAGCCCTCAAGCAGCATAGAGATGAATCCCTTAATAATTGACAGCGGGGTGCGTAGCTGATGCGAAGCGATGGAAATAAAATCGGATTTAGCTTTATCAAGTTTCAACAAATCTTCGTTGACTTTTTTCAGCTCGGCGGTTTGGCGCTCAACTTCCCTTTGCAGGGTTTGCGAAAAGTTCTTTGTTTCTTCATACAATTGCGCGTTTTCCAAAGTGATGGCTGTTTGCGAAGCGATTATATCTAAAGTTCGTAAGTCATCAATCGTGAACATATCACCCGATTTTTTCTCACTCAACCCCAAGATGCCGATTAAACGTTCTTTGACATAAAGCGGAACTGATATCGCCCATTCCAAACGCTCCATTTCGCCAAGCAACGCCACTATTTCAGGGGTCGTTGCTCCTTCCTGAATTTTGCGCCGCAGCTCATCAGCAACAACAATTTCTTCTTTTGTCTGAAAATATTTGATTGAGTCTTCCAGTCGCCGCCGTTCGCCGTCTAATGTGCTCAAAACAGCCAGCTCCACCGCCCCAATCCTCAAGGCATTTTTTAGCTCCTTAACTAAAATTTCCCTGACAGTTTTAATTTCCAACACCATTGATAACTGACTGGAAATTGAACCAACCAATTCCTGCGGCCGATATTCGCCCTTAAATAAAAACTTATCGGTCGTTTTTTGCAGCCAGCGGTAAAGAGGCTGGAAACCGAAACCGGTAAGCAAAGCGATAACCACGCCGGTTAAAATCTGAACCTTGAAAGTAATCGCGCCGCCAAAAATCAAATAGCTCATCACCCAAGCGGCCAAAACATAAGCCGAGCCGACAACTAAAAGCAAAGATGAAAATATTGTGCCTCGCTTAACGATAACTCTTATATCCATCAAGCGATACTTAAGCATTGCGTAACCGAAAACGATAACGTAAAGAAACACAAAAATATTTCCATAAGGCGGAAAATGAATATCAAACCACAAGGGGAAGTTAGTCACGCCGCCACCAAAACCAAGTAGGGAGCCAATGACTACATACTTTATTTGCTCCCGCTTATGCCCAGCTGCCGTCTTGTAAGTTTTCAGTGCTTGATAAACACCATAGCCAGAAAGACCAATGTATAAAATCAAAATATATAAAAGGTATAAAATTCCCCCTCTGGGCCAAGAAGGAAAATACAGCAAAGGCTCAACTCTTAACACAAAAAGAGGGGTAAGGCTGATGGCCGAAAAAATAATGGTAAGCAAATAGCTACAACGTATAAGAATTTTATTATTTTTATTTATATCTAAAACCGTCGAAACCCAATGCAAGTACAAAATAGGGATCCATACCGAACCTAAAGATAAAATACGTGTCCAAAATAAGGCAACAATTTCTGTATGTGAAGCCAGCCAGAAAAAATAAGCACAGCTCCACCAAGCAATGCTTAAATTCATAAGCGCAAAAATGCGGTTCAAAAATACCTTACGATTTTTAAAATAACCAAAAAGTCCGAAGGCGAAAGCAATAAGCCCGTTGATAAGCCCGGAAATAGCAAAAAATTTAACCATACTGCTTAGTTTTGCAAAATGTTTTTGTCGCCAAAATCCACATTAATTATAGCAAGTTTCCATAAAACAAAAAAGCCGGCGATGCTATTGCAAGCCATCGCCGGACAAGTTACTTCCTACAAACCGCAATTCCGTGAATACGGAAAGGTTCATAGATGATATCTACGTCCTCGGGTGAAAAACCTCCCCCTACAACTATTTCGCTGAGCTGTCTCTCGTTGCGATAGATGAGAGGCCAAAGCAATGCCCAAGAAAGAAAGGCTCTTTCTGGATTCTTTCTGATATTGCAAGTCAGAAAGATCCCGCCTTGCGGCAAGTAATTGTGAATTCGCTTTATCAGCTTAATTGCTTGCTCCTTGGGGCGGTAATCAAGAAAACCTATCATCTCGATTATGTGCGGCTTGAAATCAGCGCACACTTTCTGTACAATCGCCGCTGGTCCATAAACGAACGAAAACCGTTCTTCCAAGCCGACTGCCTTTACAAGCCGCGAAGCCTCTTCCAGCGCAGAACGATCGATGTCTATCAAAATCGCCCTTACTTTCTGCGGCGATAATTTCATCGCCTCTACCACCGCCTGCGCAGAACCCGAGGCGACAGAAACTATCCTGACCTCTGGCTCGTTGATAAACTTGGAAAACGCCTTAGCCAAAAGCTTGCTGGTAACCTTTAGGCGATTGGTTACCGCCTGTCGGTTTTGCATTTTCCCCGTCCAAAATCGGGTCACAAATCCTTCTAGGTTTCCATTCAGTCGAGGGAGCACTTCACTATGATAATTGTAGAAGAGTTTTAGGGCTCTCCAGCCAGCCGCGCCATATTTCGCTTCGTGATTAAAGCGACTGAAACGATCAACGGCAAAGCTGGAAATATGCTCTGGGTCGCGCCCCATATCCCAAAGAATTTTCCGCAAAGTCCCCTTTTTCCTCTTTGCAATCTTTAGGAAAAGGGCTTGCGAAAGATTGGTAATCATCGCCCAGAAGCTGACAAGCCAAAGAACGAAGATATATAATGGGCTGCGCTTTTCATGTTCCAGCTCAATGCCGAGTTCTCGTTCGGCAATTGCCGGTGAAAGCGTAACTACCGTAACCCGCTCTTCGGGTAAGACGAAAGGCCGCTTCTCAACACGCGAATCAATGTCCATTAGAATCATCTCTGCACCGCCTTTCTATATAGGATATGAAAAGAACTTTTTTATCGAAATTCCCAGCCGCCAGAGAGCCACTTGGCCCCGCGGCTGAATAAAAAGGACGCCTTAGAATCCTCTTTATTCAACCGACCAAATCGCGGTCTTAATTCTCCTTGTAATATCTGCTGGCCAGCCAAATCAGAAAAGTCAAAAAGATTGGCAACGCTATTATAGTAACAATGAGTAAAATTTTGCTTGAGCTCATAATTTTCAGGCCAATAGCCGAAAAACTACCGCTAAGCCCTGCTGACCATATCCTACCACCCGCCTCAAAACTTTGTCAAGCATTCACCGACAAAAATTATCCACAGTCATAACCGACGCACTATAATCCTATCTTTACAGCCAAAAAAGCGAGTAAAGATTGTAAAATAATTGTTGACTTATAGCGCCGGCGAACCTGCTTTCGCAAAATCAAAAAAGCCACCTTGCGATGGCTTTTGCAGAATGTTTTGTTTTTACACTCCCAGCAACCCGCGCATTGCCTTCACCGCCTGATTTCTGACGTCCCGATCTTCCATCTCGCGCTTAACTCGTTGATCCCAAAACTTTTTGTATCCGTCAAGAAGCGTTTGCAAAAGCTGCCTTTTATTTTCATCAGTAGCCCTACTCAACATGTCTTCCAGCTGCCGGGACGTGGAAAGGAAATCGCTTTTCTCTAACGCCTCGTCCAATTTTTCCAAATTTCCGTAGCCTTCTAGAACTCGACTAAAAAATGTTTTGCCTTTTTGCACGACTTCGCCCTTATCCCCTAACACACGGCTCAGAATTTCTTTTCCTATCTCGATACCTGTCGCTACGGCTAAAAATTCGCTGGTTTTTTCCAACTCGCTAATATCGGCGTTGTCAATTTTTGGAATAAATTCCTTAAACAATGTTATTGACTATTTTTAATACCGCTTCTCTTAACGCTGGGTCTTTAACTTTTGCCAGCCCTTGTTCGACCGCCTTTAGCCAAAGCAGCCTGTTTTTTTCCTCCGCGGCTTTTCTTATCCTCGGCTCTACATATTCTCTCCACTCTTTTAGGGTTTTCTCAAACAAATCTTCATCGCTGGCAAGAAATGCGGCTTGAAGTTTTCGGAAATGATCCGTGTAGAACTTAATAGTTTCAGCCGACATTGCGCCGATTTCCCTTGCCATTAAAGGCAAAGATGCGAGCTCGGCTTGCCTTATTAATTCTAACCAGAAGACCTCATCTTCACTAGGAAGCTGATGCTGTTTAATTATTTTCGCCATTTTCTCTCTTAAATCTTCCATGGTTTTCCTCCTCCCTAATTTTATCTCCGCTGCGTTTATTGTCAAAGGACGTAGCCAAAGCATATATCCAAAAAACTCGCCAGTCAATCTTTAATGTGCATAAAATTAAAGACGACATCGCTATTTAGCGATGTCGTCTACTTAGGCTAAATTCATTTTCTTAACGCCTGATCGTAAACGTCCCAAATTAGTCATTCAAGGACGCGCCACGCATAAAAGCAAAAAGAAGTATCTAAATTCCAGATGGATCCAAGCCAATCTACCACAATTTTGGCTGATTTATATATAACATTTTATTGATAGTTTTGTCAAATTATCTCTGCCCTATTCAACAACCCTCTATCCCTTATTATCATTCGAGTTTTTTAAAACGAGAAGCCCCGCTTGCAACTCTTTCCCTAATTAAACGCGCTTGGCTCCTAATTTCATCCTCGACTTTTAAGGGTACATCATTAGCCACCTTGTTCCAAAAACTAACTGCCCGAAAAACAAACAAAGGCAATAATTGATTAGCGAGCTCGAAACTGTCTTGTTCTGAATGCACCAAAGAAAATAATAACCACTTCGAAAAAACATCGGCCCAGATATCTTTAGTAAAATAAATATTGTCGGAATTTAAATAATTTAAAACACTTTCTCTATCATTATCTAGCCAAAAAATATTTGAAATATTTTTGCGCAATTTTTGCCTTTGCCTTACCAATAATTCATTAGCTAATAGAACATGCGGAAAGTCTTTTCTGTCGCTTATACAAATTTCCATACTTTGTTTAGCACTGAAATCAATAGGCGCAATGTTTTCTTGCCGCAATGCTTCCAAAGCTGAAGCAGCAACCTGCGGAAACATAGCTTCAAGTTTAGAAAAACTCGGCTTATGAATTTTCTGGCCTAGTTTAATCTGCTTTATCAATCCGGAAAAAAGGTTGGCCTGGATCGTCAAAAAAATATCAATACCGTATCTTTCGGCCTCTTTTGGTGTTTGACAACTTAATACGTGTCTGACAAAATCAATGCTCATTGCAAAATCGCCGGCG
>Ga0315273_10009463_pt1 | contig 12358 bp, 9 predicted proteins | sample YL17G02_0_MG_FD_205753 | JGI IMG/M metagenome (GOLD analysis project Ga0315273, IMG submission 205753) | Sediment microbial communities from Yellowstone Lake, YNP, Wyoming, USA - YL17G02_0 | ecosystem: Environmental > Aquatic > Freshwater > Lake > Sediment | place: USA: Wyoming | collected... | reverse complement strand
GCCAGAAAGCGCGGCTGCCTGCTGACCAGGAGCGGCGGCGGGCTGGACCGAGACAAAGCGGCGAGGATTCTCTTATTGGACTACCGCAACGGCACACTCGGCCGCACCAGCTTGGAGACACCGGATAAGCGGCCAGAAGAGCGGAGCTGATGGCAAGAGCGGGAAGCGTACATCGCGAGACGTGCGGGAAAGGCGCGAATAGCGCGAAATGGGCAGTCTACCTGATGTACAGGTTTGTCTGGTTTATTTCGTTCCCTGAACAAGACAAACCAAACAAACCAGATCAACCAGACAAACCAGAGGACGGCGACTCCCTCACGATCCGACTCTGACGAAGTCGATGTACCCTCGTTCGACGTTCGTGCTCACGAGTTCCACTCGCACACTGTCTCCCACGTCGAGGCCGCTTGCGCCCGCCACCATTTTCCCTTCGACCGGCGGCTCAAGGAGCCGGACCCACGTGCCTCTGTCTGACGCGCCCGTCACGATGGCGTCGAAGCGCTGCCCGATCCGCGATTCGAGCAAGAGGGCGGCGGCGGATTTGCGAAGCTGCCGCTCGACTTTTTCCGCATCGTCTTCTTTCTCGGTACAGTGGTCAGCCAGAGACTTCAGTTCTTCCGGGTGGTACGGCGTTGGCGCGCCGGCCAGCGCCGCTTTAATCAGCCGCTGGGTGATGAGATCGGGAAAGCGCCGGTTGGGAGCCGTGGAATGGGTGTACCCCTTCACGGCAAGCCCGAAATGTTCGGGAGAACCATCCTTCGACTGATCCAGCACATATTCGCCTTTGCCAATGAGCTTCACGATGGCCAGGGACAGATCGGGAAATCTGAGGGGGTCGGCCCGCCGCCGCGCGACGAGGAACACTTCGAGCGCACGCGCGTCCGGCTCCGGGGGTAAGTGCTCGCCCCAGCGCGCGGCCACCTCGGTAATCCGCTGCCAACGTTCGGGAGAGCGCAGGATGCGGCGGAAGGAGGGCACGCCCTTCCCCTTGAGATAGGACGCGGTCGCCTGATTGGCCGCGATCATAAAATCTTCGATCAGCTCCTTCGCGCGATTCTTCTGCTCGACTCTGAGAGCAGTCAGCACCTCACCCTCAAACACGGCTCGTGGCTCAATCGTTTCAAGACTCAGCGCTCCCTGCTGGTGTCGTCGCGCCTTGAGGCGCTGCGCGACCTGGTCTTGGAGGCGGAGTTGCGCATCGAGGCCGGAGACGACCGTGACCCGCTCAGGCGCGGGCGCCGTCCCTGCGAGCCACGCGGCGACGCTGTTATAGGCCAGCTTCGCGTGGTTGTGAACCAGGGCTCGAAAGAGGGTAGAACTGAGGACCGCCCCATCCTCCGCAATCACCATCTCCACGATGATCGCGAGGCGGTCTTGACCTTCACCAAGCGAGGTCAGATCAGTCGACAGCGCCTCCGGCAGCATGGGGAACATGTCGCCGGCCGTATAGACCGACGTCGTATTGTGCTTGGCATGCGCATCCAGGGCGGAATCCTTCTCGACCAGCGCGTCCACATCGGCGATCGCGACCAGGATCTTCACAGACCGATCAGGATGTGGCTCAGCCACGGTGAGTTGGTCGAGATCTCGGGAATCGTCGTTGTCGATCGACGCCCAGAGTAGCTCCGTTAAGTCACGCATGTCCGAGTGCCGGTCGGTGGCAGCAGCCTGTATGCGGGCAAGCTCGGCCATCGCCGCGGCAGAAAAATCCGGCAAGAGGCCGCGTTCGATCATAGCGCGCCGAGCGATATTCTTGAGATCTATACGATGACTTTTCATGTCCCCCTCAATCTGGAATGAGACCTGTGTCCATCTTCACGGGTTGCCGAACAAGCATTGTCACTATACATATTCGTCCCAGCTTACTCGTTGTTCTGTATGAGGGTTCATCCCCGCGCTCACGGGGAACCGGCAGATGTATGATTACAAGACCCGACCTCGTTTCTTCTATTCATTGTGTCGCCGTCATCTCATTGCCCAATTGACGGCTGATCATAAGTAACTTTGAATATTGTGTCCGAGAGCCACTTCTTGAAGCTGTCGTTATCCTGAAACTCCTTGAAGAGTTGGGTGTGGTCCGAGAGCAAGTCCGTCATGACTTTTCGTAGCGCCTTGTCATGTTCAATGCGGGCGTTTTGTTTATCGGAGTGCTGCCGGGCGTTTTGATAGGCGCGGTCGGCGGCAACCTTGGCGGGGATCTCTTCGGTAATCAGCTTGTGCACCCGGTCTGAGTCGGTCCACGGGATGTTGCCGAATTGGTCGTTGAAGGTCTTGAGGATATTGGAGAGCCGGTCGAGTTCGGGCTCCGGCTTATGACCGCCACCAGTTGTTGGCACCGGCTCGATTTCCGCATCTGCATCAGGTAGCTGAATCTTCATCGCCGCCTTCTTCTCGACGCGGTAACTGTCCATATCAATCGCTTCGAGAATCCCCTTCGAGAGATCTTCCTCCTTTGGTGCGGGCAGCTTGGGCACAAGGAAGTTCAGAAAGATCGACAGCTTCTCCCACTCGGCGTTGGTATAGGGCAGGATCGACGAGAGGAAGCCATAGGCCCGCGTGAAAGCCTTAGCCTTGCCCTTGAAGCCTACCTGCCCGTCTTCGTTGAGCTGTTCTTTGTAGACAGGGACGCAGGCATCCAGAATCGGATCGAGCTTGTCCCGGTCGGCCCCACCAAGGTATAGCGCGACAAGCTGGTCGATCTGTGCAGCCGCATAGACTTGGTACGCATCAAGTGCAGCCTTCAGATCGTGCAACTTGTTCGGATCGGTTTCTTCACTCAGGATCGTCGTGCGGTAGTAGTCGGCGAACGCTTTCTGAATGGTATCGCTGTCGTTCATGAAGTCGAGCACGAACACGTCGTACTTCTGCGGACGCGCGCGGTTGAGGCGCGAGAGTGTCTGCACCGCTTTGATGCCGGAGAGAATCTTGTCCACATACATCGTGTGGAGGAGCGGTTCGTCGTAGCCGGTCTGGAACTTATCGGCGCAGATCAGAAATCGGTACGGGTCCTCCTGGATCCTGTCCACGATCTGGCTCGACGGGAAACCGTTGAGCGACGCCTCAGTCACCTTCGCACCGCCGTACTCATGTTCGCCCGAGAAGGCAACAATAGGCTTGTGCGGACTTTTGCGCTCGGTCAGATAGTCGCGGAAGTCATGATAGTACTGGATGGCCCGCTCGATGCCGCTTGTCACCACCATTGCCCGCGCCTGCCCACCAATCTTGTTCAGCGCCAGTACCTGCTCATGAAAATGGTCCACCATGATTTCAGCCTTGAGGCGGATGGCGTGATCGTGGCTCTCGACGTAGCGACGTAGCTTCTTCTTTGCGCGCTTGGTATCAAACTCTGGGTCGCCTTCAACCTTCTTGATGAGCTTGTAGTAGCTCTCGACGGGCGTGTAATGCTTGAGCACGTCCAGAATGAAGCCTTCCTGGATCGCCTGCTTCATCGTATAACTGTGGAACGGTCGATGTTTGGTCTGCCCGCCTTCATCATACGGCTCTCCAAAGATCTCAAGCGTCTTGTTTTTCGGCGTGGCGGTGAAAGCAAAATAGCTCGCGTTCGGCAGGAGCTTCTTGGCCTCCATAATCCGGTTGATCTTGTCCTCAGTGGTTTCGTCGTCCTCCTCAGCCCCGGCGGTCGAAAGGGCCATACTGAGCGCAGCCGAGGTTTTGCCGCCCTGGCTCGAGTGTGCCTCATCGATGATGATCGCGAATCGTCGCCCGCGCTGTTCGTTGCCGATTTCATCGAGAATGAACGGAAACTTTTGCACCGTGGAGATGATGATCTTCTTGCCGCTCTCGATGAACTTCTTGAGATCGCCGGAGTGCTCCGCATGCCCGACCGTGGCACCTACCTGCGCAAACTGTTTAATGGTGTCGCGTATTTGTTTGTCGAGAATCTTCCGATCGGTCACGACGATGATCGAGTCGAACACCGGCGCCTCGTCTTTGCATAATCCGATGAGTTGATGGCCGAGCCAGGCGATGGAATTCGATTTTCCGCTACCCGCCGAGTGCTGGATAAGATAGCGCAGGCCCGCGCCATGCTGACGCGCGTCCGCTAAGAGCTTCCGCACCACGTCAAGTTGATGATAGCGCGGCCAAATCTGCACAGCCTTCTTCTTGCCGGTCTTCTCGTTTCTCTCCTCGACCACCTGGGCGTAATTCTCCAGGATGTCGGTCAGTCCATCGCCGGTCAGAACTCGCTTCCAAAGATAGTCGGTCTTGATGCCGTTAGGATTCGGCGGGTTACCGGCACCATCGTTCCAACCTTGATTGAAGGGAAGGAACCACGAGCTTTTCCCCTTCAGATGAGTGCAGAATTGAACCTCATGATCATCCAAGGCCAAATGCACAACGCAGCGCCCGAATTCGAAAAGTTTCTCGCGTGGGTCACGGTCGCGCTTGTACTGCTCCACCGCATCCTCAACGGTCTGCTTCGTCAAGCTGTTCTTCAGCTCGAATGTGGCAATTGGGAGGCCGTTGATGAAGAGACAGAGGTCTAAGGCACGCTGTGTTTCATCGCGGCTGTAGCGAAGCTGCCGGGTAACACTAAAGCGGTTAGCCTCGTAAAGCCCCTGTGCCTTCTCGTTGCCCAATGAGGGTGTGCCGAAGAACAGGTCGATATGATGCGGGCCATCCTTCACGCCATGGCGGAGTACGTCGATGACCCCACGTTTACTGATTTCGCCCTGGAGTCGAGATAGAAACTTGCGCCTCGTGGGACTGTCATGTTCTAGATCGAGCGCCTCGGCAGCCTGTGGCTGGGTCGTGCTCAGGAAAGTGCGGAGCTGAGTGAGATCGACGCAGAACTCGCGTTCATAGTCTTGCGCCTGGCCTATAATCCATCCCGTGCCCCCGTACCGGGCCCGGATTAGACTGATGCCCTCGCCGGGCGGCGGCGGCTCGCTCGACGGTCGGCCTGTCATCGCCGCGACGATCAGGCTTTCAAGGCCCTTCTCGCTGGTGTCGCTCTTCACGCCTGGCTGACGGCACGTGGTGAGGTCAGCCACCCCTTGTCGCGGAGAACATTCCAAGCAAGCGCGATCTGTTGGGGCGAGAATCGACGCTTGCGCTCATTCCATTGCAATGTGGCCTGTACGGCCTGGTCTGGAGTGGTCGCGCCTTCTTTGGTCGTCACCCAGTGAACGGTAGACAAGAGTTCCAGGCCGAAAGGAGTCTCGAAGCCTCTCACCAAGTCAGCCACGCGATCAAATCGGCCATGCGTGTTCGGATGCCCCGTGAGGAATCGATCGGCATCGGTCACAGCACCGGGCACCAATTCAAGCTGCTTCTCGGGATCGTCAATCCCATCGGTATAGCCTGAAACCATGTGACCATCGACGCTCAGAAGTAAGTGCCGAAGATTCTCCGCGTACGGCCCATAAGGCGCCTTGACGTAACGGAGCTGGAGAGATTCCCCGGCTTCTTGCATGAAGTAGAGGAGCTTGTGCACTTCCAACAGCGAGACAAACGGGTCCATCAGACCCGCCAGGTAGCGCTGCATCAATCCGACCAATGCGGCGCGCGCCGCCGTCATCTGGGGAACATGGTGCGATGGCGATGAGGCCGTTAAAGCCGGCGCACCTGTAGGACTAAACAGCAGCACGCGCACGTCTGGCACGGCTGCCAAGGCCTGCTCGATTCTCGGCCGCACCTCTGCCCAATCGAGCCCCCCTTGCCCGCACCCAAGTGGAGGTATCGCAAGGGACCGAATGCCGAGTCGTCGGACCTCTGCCACCAGCGATTTAAGCCCGGATTCGATATCGGTGAGCTGGCTCTTGCCCTTCCAATGTCGTTTCGTCGGAAAGTTGAGAATGTATCGAGGATTGGTGAGTTGGCCGGTCTCGAAGACAAACATCTGCCCCGGCTGCAGCTCGTGGCGCTTGCACACTGCTTCATAGGCTTTGAAGTTGTCTGGAAAGGCCTTGCGGAACTGGAGGGCAATCCCTCGGCCCATGATCCCGACACAGTTGACCGTATTCACCAGCGCTTCCGCATCGGCAGTCAAAATGTCGCCTGTGGTGGTCTCAATCATGGCAGCCTCTCCTCTTCAATAATACCAATTGCTAAGAATTTCAACATGAGGCTTGTGAGTAGCCTGTGCAAGACTCGCCTCCGCTCGCGCCTTCATCTCTGCGGAGATCACACCGATACGTTGAACCAATTCCCAGGGAAACGATCCGTGCAGGAGAAACTCAGCCTGTTTACCTTCCTTAATGTCCGCAGAGCGGAAGTCGGTTGCGGCAATCGCACCCCAGTTTATCTGATCCAGCCGTTCGAGTCGGTTGAGGATTTCGACATAGTATGACCCGGCATTGGAAAGGCTAAAGGCCCACCGGCGGTCTTGCTCCTGAGCCCACGCCACAACCTCGTGCAGATCGGCCTCCAGATGGACGATCGGACCCTGCCCTCCCCGATAGTTCAAGTCTGGATGATTGGCTCGATGAATCAGATACAGCATCACGGATCGTGGGCAGAAATAAAACGGCACATAGTCCCCCACCTTCGTGCCAGGATGACACGACACCGCGATCTCTTCCACCCGCCGTCTCTTGATAGCAGACATCCCGATCGTCATGCTTGGTCCCTCCCGCACAATCATTGCGGCGTCAGAGAGGAGGACACCTTCAGTAACGATGGCCGCCAAATTGTCCACATGAGTGATGTGGTAAATCTTCGGCTGCACTGGCACAGGACTCACGCCTCGGCCTCCTCGGGCACCGCATCGAAGTCCGCGCCTTCGGTTTCCTCGTTACCCTCGGCAAGAGCCTCTGCGTCGTCGAGCGGTTCAGGCTCATCGCCTTCGTCTGTTAACCGCGCCGCTGCCGCGCGCACGTCCAGCTTGCCAATCACCACGTCGGCGATCAGACGAGTGCGGTATTCACGGAGAAGGGCGATTTCGCGCGCGGCAGTAAAAACCGCTTGATCAACCTGTTTCAAGGCGGAATCGAGCAAGCTCACCAACGACTCTTGCTCCGTCATAGGTGGGAATGGAAAGCGGTGCGCTCTTAACTTATCGCCCGTCAAGTGCGCAATAGTGCTTAGGTGCCCGTCGTTGAAGGCGTTGCCTTTCGCCGCGGCGCGGAGGGCGTAGTACATGAAGCGCGGTACGTCTCTGCCAGCGTTCCGTGGCCGAAGTCTGTGCAGCGCTTTCTGAAATCCGCACACTGCCAGTTCGCCCGACCAAATTGCACATCGAGCAATCTCTCCACCTTCGCACACGAGCAGATCGCCCTTTTGGACGTTGTAGCGATCGTATTCGGTCTGAGGAATGTCCATTGTAGGAAGATCTTTGATGTTGATCCGATCCCACTGAACGTCGGTATTCCGAAGATAAGGGAGCGAGTGGTTGCCTGTGATTCGCTTGGAGTCGAGCATCTTACCGAGACACTGAGAGTACCTGTGCCGTAGCGCGACGACCTCCCAATGATCTGGCACGTTCCCCAACCAATCCACGCCGGAGGGCTTGAGGCGGACGTTGGGATCGAGGCCACGGGTGACGGCGCGGTGGATGATGGCCTGCTTCTGCTCCTCCAGCAGTTTGATCAGCTTCTGTTTGGCAAGGATGTAGCGCCGAATGCGTCGGTCTGCGTAGTCGAGAAACCGCACGATGGCGGATTGTTCGTCTGGCGGCGGAACCGGCGAGGGCATCTGCTTGAACCCCTCCCAGTAGAGCCGGTTCCTATCCTTTACGATCCCGTGAGAGAACTTGTCGACCTCGCCCATGTAGGCGTCGGTCCGGAACAGATACAGGAAGAACTTCGGCTCGCCCCCCCGCAACGGCCGAGCGACGACGTACGCGGGGCTCACGAGCCCGTCGGTCGGTGCCATTCCTATCGCACCCTGCCACATTCGCATCATGTTGTAGGCAAGATCGTCCTTGCGAGCTCGCTTGTACTTGTCGCGATCGAACATCATCTGCTTGCGGCCGCTTCCATCGAGGTTTCGCACCCGGACGCCAGTCTTGAGTGAGACCTCCAAGATCGGAAGATGTGCAAATCCCGTCTCGTTTCGCTGGGTGAACAGGCGGCCATTGCGAGCGATGCTCCATATCGAAGGCACCTTCCCCAGCCAAGGCACACCGGAGTCCTTCATTGCGGGATAAGGCTTGAGGTCAGCGATCATGGCTTACTCCCCGTACCGTCATTCCCGCGGAAGCGGGAATCCAGGTTGACCGAGAGCTTCTGGGTCCCCGCTTTCGCGGGGACGACGCACCCGGCGTCATTCCCGCGCATGCGGGAATCCATTTCCTCGCCTTCCGTCAACGAACGCCAAAGGTCTTGCCATTGAGGGTTAGTTCTTTCAATTAATTCGATCTTCCATGCCCGATTCCATTTCTTGATCTGCTTTTCACGACAGATGGCTTCGGGCATGTCGTCATGGAGTTCGAAGTACACCAGAGAGTGAACCCCGTAGCGCTTCGTGAAGCCTTCGACGAGATCGTTCCGATGCTCCCAGATCCGTCTGACCAGGTCGCTCGTCACCCCCGTATACAATGTGCCATTGCGTCGACCGGCCAACATGTAGACAGCAGGTTGCTTCATGGGAAAAGGTCTGGATTCCCGATGGAGCCTGCCCTCGACCCCGATCGGGGGCGGGAATGACGGAATTGGTGGTCCGGCGTCTCTCCCGAGCGCGCAACGCCGGAGCTTCTTAGCCACCGCACCTGCCCGCGATGCAAATCGGCTTCGACGTGGCCATCGGGGAGATTGAGAAACTCGACCACGTAGCTGTCTTTGAAGAGGCTCTGCGCCGAGGGGTGCAACTGTCTCACCGCTGGTGAGACCTTTGTCGGGTTGAGCACGACACGTTCGAAGAGGGCGCCGCGCAATTGCCGCTCCAGTTCGCGCTTCCCCCACTGTTCACGAGCAGCCATGCGAAGGTAGAACTCGCGCTCTGCGGCAATCTTACACTGGCTCAGGATGATCAGATTGTGGGTCCAGGGCAATTGTCGCACCAGTGGTACGACTTTCTTATTCATGCGGTACGTGTCATAGAACTGCCTCATCCTAAACAAGTTGGCCCGCGTGAACCCACGCAAGCCTGGCTGGGTGCGGGCGAGATAACGGGCCAGTTCCTCCACCACCCCATCGCCCCATTCTGCCGACTCCAGCTTGCGGCTGATGTACTCACCGATCTGCCAATACAGACTGACGAGTTCCGTGTTTACCGCCTGGTATGTCCGCTGCTTGGCGGCCTGAATCATGCCGACGATTGCGGCAAAGGAGGCCTCGACCGGAGCCGGTGCTATAGCTTTTCCCGCAACGCTCTTTCGTTTCCGGAGCGGCTTCTTCACGCCGGACCTCCCCCAATGATCTCGCCCAGCAACCCTTCAGTCTCTTTCTCCAGTGCGAGGATGTCGGCGCGAATCTCCACCAGCGTACGCAACGGCTGCGGTTTGTAGAAGTGGCGGGTAAAGCTGATCTCGTAGCCGGTCTTGATGCTTTCAGGGTTGTACCAGGCGTCGGTCGCGTGCGGCAGCACTTCTCGGCGGAGAAAGGCTTCGATGCCTCCCTCTTCCAGCAGCGGTACCTGCTCAGTATCTCGCAGTTCGCTGTCGGGCTCGTACTCGACGACGCAACTCTTGCCACTGATTGTCGTTTCAAACAGTCCGCGCAGTGGATCGGCCTTGGTCTTCGTCGGCTTGTGGATTTTCGTCACGACCGGCGGGGCCTTCTCGTCGCGTTCCGACGTCTCTTTGAGCACCTTGATCTCTTTGGGGGTGTAAGCGCGGGTTGGATCAATTCCCTTGAGTCGTAGCGGCCGTTCAACCGTCACCTTCCAGTAGCCGAAGGCGGCGTTGAGGAAAATCTTCGACTGCTCAGTTTCTTTGAAGTCCAGGAAGGTTTGGCAGATGCGCTGAATGTCTTCTTCCGACAGTTCACAATTCTTCTTGCCGAGGTTTTTACGAAGCGGCTTGTACCATTGCGTCGCGTCGATGAGTTGAACTTTGCCCTTGCGATGCTCGGGCTTCCGATTCGTCAGCACCCAGATATAGGTTGCGATGCCGGTGTTATAAAACATGTTCAGCGGTAGGGCGACGATGGCCTCCAGCCAGTCGCTCTCGATGATCCAGCGCCGAATGTTGCTTTCGCCCTGGCCTGCATCGCCGGTGAAGAGCGACGAACCATTATGTACCTCGGCGATACGGCTACCGAGTTTGGTCTTGTGCTTCATCTTCGAGAGCATGTTCGCAAGGAACAACAGCTGGCCATCGCTCGAACGTGTGATCAGCGAGTACTCGGAATCGCCTGCATGCTGGATCACGAAGCGCGGGTCCTTGAGGCCGTCTTTACCACCCAGACGTTCAAGGTCGCTCTTCCAGCTTTTTCCGTATGGCGGATTGGAGAGCATGAAGTCGAACTCGCGCGAGGGGAAGGCATCGTTGGAGAGTGTGGAGTACTCCGGTCCGCCGACAATGTTGTCCGCTGCCTCGCCCTCTCCCTTCAGCAGCAAATCAGCTTTGGCAATGGCGTAGGTCTCGGCATTGATCTCTTGCCCATAGAGATGCGTGGCCACCTGCTTGCGGTGTTCTTTGGCAAGTTGCTGTAAGGTCTCCTCGGCCACGGTCAACATACCGCCCGTACCGCAGGCGCCGTCATATAGTAAGTAGGTGCCTGACTCGATCCGGTCGGCGATGGGCAGGAAGATGAGCTTCGCCATGAGCTTCACCGCGTCGCGCGGCGTCCAGTGCTCACCAGCCTCCTCGTTGTTCTCTTCGTTGAAGCGGCGGACCAGTTCCTCAAAGATCGTACCCATCGCATGGTTATCGAGACCAGCGTGCTTCACCGAACCGTCGTTGTTGCGGACGGGATTAGGACTCAGGTTGATGTCCGGTGAAAGAAGTTTCTCGATCAGCGTGCCGAGTGCATCGGCTTTGGACAGGCGCGGGATCTGATTGCGGAACTCGAACTTCTCAAGGATGTCCTGGACATTCGGCGAGAAACCATCGAGGTACGCCTCGAAGTCAGCTTTGAGTTGCTGCTGGCTGGCCCGAGCCTTTAGGTCGCGCAGCGTAAACTTGGACGTGTTGTAGAAGGCCTGACCGGCGGCCTGGCGCAATGCCTGGTCTTGGTGGACAATCTTGGCCTTGTCGAGCGAGGCCTTCATATCGAGCACGGCTTTCTTCGCGGGCTCAAGCAAGGCGTCGAGACGGCGCAGGACGGTCATCGGAAGGATTACATCGCGGTATTTCCCTCGCACATAGAGGTCACGCAGCACATCGTCGGCGATACCCCAGATGAAGTTGGCAATCCAATTGAGATCCCCGTTGCTCATACCGTTTTATCGCTCCAGAAATTTTGACCAATTCCGTCGCAGGATAGCCCTTCCACCGCGATAAATCACCCCACTCTTTATAGGGAAAAGGGCTGATGGCTGATAGCTAATGGCGTATGGCGGGAAACAGAAGCGTAGCACGCAAGCCAGGACAGTCACCGCCTGCGAGGATAAAAGGGGTCGGGAGTCTTAATTAATTGACGCTGAGTTGCCAAGAAAAGACTCCCGACCCCTTTGTTTCGCACTCTTCTTCTTCGTGCGCCCGGTCCCCGTCGTCCCCACCATGACGACCACCGGCGTCTGAGGAGAGAAGGCCTGCTCGATGCGTGGCTTCCCATTAGTCGTGAGAATGACGATTCCGCTGTGACTCTCGATGCGCTGGAGGAAATGGGCCGTCTCCGCATTCACGTATTGGTCACGGGCATCGTTAACCTTACTGCCTGTCCCAAACAGCGCGTCTGCTTCATCGAAGAAGAGGATCGAGCCACTGGCTTCCGCTTTATCGAATATGTCATTCAGATTCTGCTCAGTTTCGCCGATGTATTGGCTCACCACCGCCGACACATCCGCCCTGAACAGACTTATTTTTAGTGTTTCGGCCAACGTCTCGGCAGCCTTCCTTCGGCGGAGCGCCGTGGAACCGGACAGGACCAGGACCGCGGCGGATGTCGCCTTGGACTTCTTTGTCCGACGCGCCGGCGTTGCCTTCTTATTTCCCACTGTCTTCTTCACTGCGGTCTTCGTTCTCTTCCCTTTAATCACCTTAGCTGCCATATTTTCTTCTCGCTCCTCTTCGTATATTGAACTCCCGGCCCCCCACCCCACCAACGCCCGCTGTCGCTCACGAATATATAGGTGGCAACTTGCAGATCTTATCGTCAATTGATCACAATGGCCAGGGGCTCACCGTGCAGGGCAGTAACTATTGGAAGGACCTCGCTTGACGACACCAGCAGCGATGATTGAACGGGAACTCGCGGCAGCCGAGGCCGCACGGCAGGACAGCAACGACGGGAAGGCGCGAGTCTGTGCCCGACGCGCCGTGGCCCTCGCCACCAACGCGTGGTTAGCGCGG